>SDBV01003727.1_pt1 | contig 22247 bp, 17 predicted proteins | sample 2277081 | NCBI WGS metagenome assembly SDBV01 (sample SAMN10402039, study PRJNA504765) | marine sediment metagenome | isolation source: marine sediment core GS10_PC15, 223 cmbsf | place: Arctic Ocean: Southern Knipovich Ridge | collected 2010 | reverse complement strand
AGGTCCCTCAGTTGGTCCGTTTGTTCACTATGGTAGACAGTCATCGTACCTCTATTTTACAACAGGAGAGCCCCGAACCACAACACACCACCCGCGAGCATCGCTGTTCCAATCATCGCAAAAACAGCCTTGATTGTCTTGAGGTCATGGTTATTGCCGATGACGATGACGGTCAGGTTATCAACCTTCTCAGACAACTGCTGCACCTGAGCGTAGGTGGACGTTCCGTTGATATCCTCGCCCATTAGATGAGTTCCGCATCTCGCAGAGTCTCAGCAACATCAATAGGTACGCTGACCCAGACGCCTGCCTGAATCTGGAATGAATAGCCGTTGATTTGAACGGTCTGCTCTCCGAGTTCCTTACGAATCTTGATTTTCTCTCGGTCTTGCTCGGCAAAGTATTGTCGCTGCCGCTCAACGCGGCTGATGTGCTGCATCTCCGTGGACGCCCGGTTGATACCGTGCATGTCGCCCTCGGGGGTCGAAGACTTATCCTCGACTGGAACGATGTCTTGCTGGGACTTGATACGCTTGCGGGGTTGTGCTGAAGGGATTGCGCCGATTGCGGCCATGGGGTTCTCCTAGTATTTGGTGGGGGGACGCTGCGCCCCGCAGGGACGCCCGCTTCCCCCCGTATTACCCGCTCTTAAGCGGTGCTAACGTCACACTCGTAACGAAGCATGAACAACTGCTGCAAAATCTTGGTACCGAAAGTCACCTTCCAGCCCAGAGTTTGCTGCTGGTCGAGGGGGTCCTGAGTACCAGCCGAACCAAGAGGCTTGAAGATGGTCTGGAGGTTGCCCTCAGACAGCTTCACGGTACCGAACGCATCCTCACCGAAGACCAACATGGAGTACACATCGATGCTACCGGAGCCACCAGCGGTGAACACCTTAGCAACGTCCGTGGTCCAGAACTTCAGGCCGTAAATCTCGCCAACGGAACCGTCGATGATTCGGTTGGTCTGATTATAGAGCTGGAGCTCACGCCACTCAGTCGTACCCTGGATGTCGAACATGACACGCGGGTGCGTGATGACTTGGTAGAAGCCACCGATGCGCCGCGCGCGGTTCAGTTCCATCTGAAGCACGATGAGACGCAGGTCGTTCAGGTCACCGCCAGCGACGGTGCTGCCTGCGCCGTCCATCTGTAGGAAGTTATCAGTCGTAGTGATATCCGTCCGTGCAGAAGCCTGATTGGCAAACTCCTTGGTCGTACCAGCGGCGAGAACGTCGCGAGTAAGCTCATCGATAGTCTGCCCAGCCTGCTCAGCAAGAATCTTCGTAGTCTCAGCAAGCAGTGGGTCGATAGACACGACATCAACGAGGTCCGAGAAACCAACCGCATCACCATACTGGGCAACAGTGCCAGTGATGGCGGACACGACGATGTTCTTCAAGTCGTTGTAGAGAGTGCCTTCCACGAGAGCCGTCGTGGCGGTCGAGAGCGCAGCAAACTTACGCCACTCGATAGTCTTCCCGCCCTTGGCGGGGATGGTCTTTACCTGCCCGAACATTCCGTGCAGCAACCGGGGGACCGTACGCTCAAGGAGCTGTCGGTCGTAGAAGGTTTTTGCCTCGTCGGAAAGTCCAGCAGAGCCAGTAGTCTGTAGTGCCATTAATGGGTCACCTTTCTGCTAGGGGTTATGACCGTCGCAGTTCTCCACTTCCGAGGACTACCGCTTCAGCCTTGGCAAACTCTTCCTTGCTCATAGTCTTGTAGTTGACGGGCTCAGACCGTTGAGAGGTCTTGGGCTCAGGCTGGAAGCCATGCTCCACAAGGACCGAATCTCGAATCTGTCCTTCCATCTTATCTACGAACTCAGTAAGAGCCTTTTGTGACGCCCGCATGTCGGCAGGTGTGTCACCCGTGATAAGCGATGGGTCCAAGTTGAAAGTCTTGAACCGCTCATCAGACCCAAACAGGTCATCTCGCAATCCAGAGCGGGCTGATTCCAGCCACGCCTTGACTTCCTCGGGGACCGTCCCCGACGAATCCTTATCGCTATCCCTTGCAGAATCGGTCTTTGCCTTAAGCGCCTTCTCCGCCTTGTTCGCCCGGGCCTCCGCTTTGTCGGCCTTGGACTGCAAAGCGCTGATGCGCTTCTCTACGCTGTCGTCCGAATCGTTGTCCTTGGACGCTGCATCATCCTTGTCCTTCGAATCATCTGACGAAGTATCACCCTCGTCACCGTCATCCGTGTCACTATCTAGAAAGTCATCATCTGCCACGTCAAGTAATCTCCTATGACCCGTCAGGACTCTCCTGTCGGGAACTGTTAGCCGGGACTGATACGCAGTCAGCGCGAAGGTGTACTCCGGTGCTGTAGCAGCCAAGATTCTCGGTGCGCGATAGGGTTCGACCCTACCGGACTTCGTATCTACTTTGGTCCCCGTATGTAGGCAAGTGCCTTTGTGGCTATATTCTCCATGAAAAAGGCCCCTGCCGTCAAGGGCAAGGGCCTTTTAACCTAGAAGTTTAAGTCAGGAGGTTGGAATCCCCGACCGTGACCGTCGTCTTACCGGGTGCCACGTTAAGGTTCTCACCCTGCACGCCCGCCTGAAGGGTGGTCAGAGCAGCAAGGTCATCCTGCGTGTACATCACGAGGATGTCGCCCTGAGAACCATCCAGATGGATGGGCTGTTCAGGTTTGGAGAACGTCGCACGAACAACGGCCTCATGCTTATTGCCACCAGCGACATCGATGGTCGTGGCAACATCAGAACCGGCAATCATCGCCCAGTCATGCCACCCCTTAACAGGGGTAGACGTGATGGTCTTCCGCAGCGTAGCGCCGCGATAGACAGCAACGATGATGCCATTCGTCAAAGCCGCTAAGCCCAGCATGCCACCAACGACCCACGCACTTGCGTCGCCAACGGCAACGTTAAGGCGGTCGAGGAGGTAATCCTCAGTCGAACTAGGTTCGACATTGAACACAGGGTTAAGGTCGGCAGTGCCGCCAAACGTCCCGGCTGACCCGATTTGATTACCATCAAGGTCTTCCAGAGTCAGAGTGTCAACGGTCGGAGCCGTAAGGACCCTCATCAGACCATTGACCTCCGTGATGCCGGTCACACCGTCGATAAAAACGATGTCACCGACAGAGACAGCATGGGTCGTACAGGTAACCACGGTGGGCGTAGCTGTAGTAGCCGCACTGACGGTCCTACCATCCAAGTTCTGCGCGATAACACCAGTGCCATCCCCTTGCGAGGATAGCATCTGGTCGATGCGCCGAAGGAGGTTGGAGGTCATTAGGTCGCAGCCGCTTCCACAGCAGCCAGCGTGGCCGCAGTGACGGTCCAACCGACCCAAGCCAACGCACCGATGCACACAAGGTGACAAACGGAGTTCGCCGGGATGGCAGACTCGACAGCCGCGCCACCAGTACCAGCACCGATAAGCACGGTTGAGGGAGCACTAGAACGAATCTCATACCCGTTGGCGCCAACATACAAGTCGAGCACAACACCCGGAGTGGGAGTCGGGAGCACGAGCCAGTTATTGGCACTAGCGGAAGTAACGGCGATAGCCTGATACGAACCAGCATCAGCGATAAGCGCCGTGCCAGTTCCGTCACCAGCAGTACGAGCGACAGCCGTGTACTTCGAAGACGTAAGGTCAACGACGCCAGCAGTCGCAGTGAGAGCACCAGTAACCAGCACAGTGCCAGTCAGGACCGAGTTGACATCAACCGTAAGGTCGCCATCGACCGTAAGGTCATTCAGCCCACTAACGATGTCGTTCGAACTGTCAACAACGACAGCCTTCGATGCACTGACCGTACCCGGCGTTACGCCGGAGAGAGTCGTGTCATCGCGAACAGTCATACTTGAAGGGATATTAGAGCGAACCATATGTAACTACTCCTTTCTGTTAGGTAGCTGTGAACGTTCCGGCATCCATCTCAGGAAGGCCGTAAACGATATAGACGTAAATCTTACCAGTCGTAGCCGCAGTACCAACCGTAACAAGCTGGAACTTGACGAACCGGTCAACGATGTCAACTTGATCGATAAGCGCGTCCTGTGATGCCACGACACCAGTCATGTTGCCTGACACGCCACCAGCGAAGGCGAACGAAACAGACTCACCGTGGATGAGCTCAGTGGCCTTGACATTGATAGCTTCGAAGATGTCATCGACATCGATAACCGTATCGATTTCACCGTCCGAAACAGACCACGTGCCGACATCAAGGACAGCAGACGTGCCAGCCCCGAACACGACATCCGTGAAACAAATCACGTCCAGAATCACCCCGTACTTCGGAATGAAAACGTCCAGATTGTAGGTACCGGCCGCAGTGCCGTCACCCTCAAGCAGGGCGCCCCCGACGATGCGGACAGCACTCGGGCTAAGTGTTGGGGCTCGGCGGTCAAGTGTATTAATACGTGCCATTAGTTTTCCTTTCTCTTATTAGGTAGCTGTGAATGTATCAGCATCCATCTCTGGAAGGCCGTACACCATGTAGCAATAGATTTTCCCAGTCGTCGCCACAGCAGCCGTGGTAACGATATAGAACTTGATGAACCGGTCCACGATATCGATTTGGTCGATAGGCGAAGTCTGCGATGCCACAAGGCCCCACATATTTCCGTGTTCACCACCTGCGAACCTCGATGAAATGGACTCCCCGTGGACGAGGGCGGCAGCAGCCGTGACATCAGTAGATTCGATGATGTCATCATCATCGATAGCCGTGCTGATGGCGCCACTTGCGACAGAGTACGTCCCAACCTTCAACACAGCAGTGGCAGCACCAAAGACGACATCGGTAAATGCAATCACATCGATGAGCACAGCATACGCTGGAAGGAAAAAGTCCAAGTTGTAGGTACCAGCCACAGTGCCGTCGGCCTCAAGTAGAGAGCCTCCGACGATGCGCAAGGCACTCGGACTGAGTGTGGGAGCACGAAGGTCAAGCGAATTGATACGTGCCATGAACTTCCTCTTGCTTAGTGCGAGTCTTCTACTCGCGTCCACCCCATTGTCCTACGAGTATTGAATACTCGTCAAGCGTCTAGCTTGGGAAGCCTCTTATTGAGGGCGGGGGCGCGTGCGATGTAGTCCTTCACACGGTCGCTGACCTCCTCAGCGCTCATACCACGGTGATTGCCACGGCGCTCGAACTCATGCTCGGACTTGAGGGCCTTGGGGCGAGGCTTCATATACTTCAGGGCCTCGGCCAGCGTGGTAGCGATGTGCTTGTACCACTTCAACCACGGCTCGGCCATCGCGGGATTGGCGTCCAGCGTAGCCATGACCGCAGCAATCTTCGCCTTGCCAACGGCTTCCTTGCTGAAGATTTCAGGATACTTCTCAGCGAAGACACGCTTCTGCCACGGGTCAGTCATCTTGCCGTAGACGAACTGGATGGCGTTGCGCCACGCGGACTTCGCATCGTTATCGTTCAGCCAGCGAGCCAGCTTGGGGCTGTCCGCTAGCATCTGTGCCTGATGGGCCTTGTTGGCTAGGAAGTAGTCGGCCAGTAGAGTCTGCATCGCCAAGGACTCCTTGAGCAGGGCCTTGTCAGGGTTGCGCGAGAGGTAGAAGTCCTGCGCCCACTTAGGCAGCGAGCGGAAGTAATCGTCCGCCTTCTTGTCCTTGCCGTCCTTCATAAAGTCCACCCACTTGCCCATCATGCGGACATACTGCTTGAACTTGCCGTCCGAGATGCCACCACCGCTGCTGCCACCCCTGAAGCTGCTACCGCTGCCGCCCCTCTGACCACGGAACAACGTACTGGACGGGTTATTCGCGTAGTACTTGTTGCGCATCCAAGAGGGCGCAGAGTTCCAGACCCCCTCAGCAGCATCCCAATTACCACCATCGATGAGGTCGAACATCCGATTGAGCATCGACACGTACTGCGTGCCCTGACCGCTGCTCATCTGCGAGCCGGGGTGATTGGAGTAGTACTTTTCCTTGACCCACCCGGGCAAGCTGTTGAAGTAGGCCATGGCAGCCTTGCCACCGTGGGTGTCAAACATGCTCGTCCACTTGCCCATGTACGCGTTGTACCGACTGTCCCGCTCCCACTTCTTGAACTTCTTGGGGAAGCGCTCGGCCATGTAGTCCCTGACCCAACGAGGCGCGTTGTCATATGTATCCCACGCTTGGTCCCACTGGCCCTTGTCAGCGAGCCGCCCGAAGCGGTCCCACATCTTCAGATACTCGCCCTGAAGCGCCCAGTACTGCTGCTTCTTGGGATTCTTGAGGAAGTACTGCTCAAGCAAGTCCTTATTGCGGTCGAGGATGCGATGGAACTCGTAGGGGTCTACGCTGCCCTTCTTGTCGGAAGCCTTCTCGATGACAGCCTTCATGCGGGGACCGTAGAGAGCCTCGCGCTCAGCCTGCGGGTCGCCCTTCGCCTTAGCGAGCTTGAGCCCCAAGGCATCGGGGCGGAAGCGGAAGCGAGGAGCCTTGTCAGGGAGCGTGTCGTTACCGAACACTGTCGCGTTAAAGGACATCCCGAAGCCCTCGGACAGCATATTCGCACCCTTCACACCCTTGTTATCGTCAGCGGCAAAGGCGGCAGTGCGCAGCAAGTCCGCCGCAGCGATGCCCTTAGTGGCGATGCCCCACGACTTCTGCACGAGGTCAACCGTGCGGTCATAGTCGGTCTTCGCATCAGCGAGCATCTGCAAGATGTCAGGGTGAGCCTCTAGGTAAGAGACTCGATTCTCCTCCCACTTCTTCCGGGCCTTGGTCCCGAACTCAGGGGCATCATCGAAGTTGAATAGCTTGAAGAAGTCATCCACCTCGCGGTCGAAGATGTGCTTATCACGCCACTTATTCATCTCATCGCGGTCCATGCCCAAACCCCAGTAGTACGGGACAGTGGGGTGCTGCGCGTAGTACGAGTTGAAGAATGTCGTACGCTCGACCCACGCCTCACGAAGGTCAACGCCCTGCATGCCGTCCATGAAGGTGTCCCAAACATCATTAATCATATCCGTTTCATTCCACGTGTTGTGGAGTTCCTGCTTGGCGTCGGGGGATTGCTGACTGAGCCAGCGCGTGCGAATCTGCTCGGGGGTCGGAATGGGGTCATCCTCACCATAGGTCAGAGCGAAAGGATTGATTATCATATCCTTCGGCTTCATGGCACTCTCGGCCCACATCCTGTTGAGCCGCTGCCCATCATTCGTCTGAGTCAGCCACGCACGGGCGGCTTCAGGGTCTTCACGGTGGAGAGCGAAGTACTGCTGATTGAGCATGAAGTACTGGCTGGGACGAGCCAGGGCACCGAAGGTCACCATGTCAGCAGTAGTGAGCAGGCGATTACCGAAGCCACCATCGGCATCCTTGAGCTTGCCAACGAAGTCCACGGCCCAGATGACATCGCGGAAGAAATCGTAGCCATCATCGCCCCACGGAGTACCGGGCGGGACAGCGATTTCCTCATAGACGATGTTGCCGTCCTTATCAAAGATGACTAGACCGTTCTCATCGTATGTCTTGACCAGCTTGCGGCGACCGAAGGCACCGAGAGTGTCATAACCAAGGTTCTTCATAAAGGCCACCTGCGAGGGCAGCGGGCGGAAGATGGCACTGAAGAGGTTGGCAAAGTTGCCACTCTTCTTGGCGTTGGTAAGTATCTGCATGCCGCGCGTAGCATCGATGAACACACCGATGTCGAGATAGACCGGAGTCCCGTCGTCATCGGTCCAAGGCAGTCTAATCTGCGAGCGCAGGTGCTCAGGGAGCATCCGGTCATCAGGGAACTGCTCGGACCACTCACGCATGTTATGGTCGATGAGGGCCTCATTCCACTCGATAACGGCATGATAAGCCCAGGGGTGGTCAAGCATCTCACCAATCCAGATGATTTGGTTCTTAGCGTAGTAGGAGGAGAACGGCATGAGAGCATTCAGCAGCTTCTCCGCAGGACCAGCATTCGCCAGTGTGGGGAACCACTTGTTCATACGCTTCTTGATCTGAATCTTCAGGAGCAAGTCAATCTCATCCTCGGTCAGGCCTCTCACGATACGGAGATGATGCATCAACTGTTTGTTCTGCATCATGCCTTCATACAACTGCTGCCCCAGCCGGTGCTTGGTGGTATTCTCGATGCCACCCAGAATCTTACGGGGCAGAGCACTCGTGAACAAGTCGAGCGCGCCACCAGCAAAGTCCCTCTTATTGAAGGGGGTAAGCAGGCGCTCAGTAACACTGCGAGTAGGCATCCCATGGCTGAACGCAGTAGAGCCGCCAAGTCCAAAGGAGTCGATAGTGGGGGTGCGCGCCTTAGTCGCGGCTGACACCCGCCGCCCGGCGCGAGCCATGGGGTCAATGGACCCAAACCAAACACCACGGAGAGGAATGTCAGAGGCGTTCAGGACAGTGAAGCCGGGGTGGGCGATGACCGCTGTGGTCCACATCCACTGCCACGCGTTCAGGGCACGACGGGCGACACCGATTTTACCACCCTGACGCACAGCCTCAAGGGGCGTCCGCCACGGAGTAGTGGTCGCGAGTTCTCTGACAATCTCATAGGACATCAGGTTCATCGTTTCAGGGTCAAGGACGACCTCTCCAGTCGCGTTGGCTAGCCCAAGGTGCACGTCCAGATACTTAGAGGTGACAGACTTGACGGCCTCCTGCATGGCCCGAATGTCGCCCACGTTCTTGATGACGCCGGGGATGCCGCCATCCACGAGTTGACCAGCCTTGTACGCAGTCATCTCACCCTCAGTCATCAGCCACGGGGCAGCCTTCAGGTGAACTCCATCATCGCTGGCATGCTGGCCGTAACGCTGGATGACGTATTGGCGTTCCTTGGCGACCGACTTAGCCTTCTTGATGTGCTTCTCGGGATTGCCATGGGCAAGGTCCCTAAGCGAAATGTTTTCACTGGGGCCAAGCTCACGCGCCAGCCGGGCACCCTCATCGAAGTTGCCAGTCTCGCGCATGACGGCCAGATAGTAGGCACGGTCATGGCGAAGGATGTCGCCAGAGGTGATGCGTATATCAGTCAGCCAGCGGGGAGCCTGCGCATAGTTGTCCAGCCACCACTTAGTATCCTCATCGAGCGACCACGTGCCCCTCTCGATGGCGACCTCCTGAGCGCGGGGCGACCACGTACCATTCTCTTCCATGTGGGTGCGGAAACTGTGCTTCTGGCCCATCGGAGGAAGCGTCCCGTTGGCGGCGAGGGCCTCGACAACATCGTCCGTGTTGTCCATGTTGGTGCCAGTCGTGTGTTCGAAGAACAGACGCAGGACGCTGGCATCTTCCCTAGTGATTTCCACAGGGTCATACCGAATGGTACCATCATTATACCACGAGGTCCTGAGATTCTCCACCGCATCATTGACTGACATTCCGGGATTCTCAATCATGGTCCATGCCACATTGTCGGTCGCATTCTGGTCAGCCGTTGACATTCTGGCCTTCAGAAAAGCTTCGCGGTACTCACCGGAGCGCTGACCCCTACGGGCAGAGGCCCTCAGCAGGCCGATACCGCGATTCTTGCGACCGATGTGGGGCTGGAGAAGCGTACGGATACGGTCATACTCATCGATGTTAATGCGGTCCTTCGGGGCGATACCCAGCCGCTTCTGCGCCTCATTCAGGGAGTCCTTCTTAGCCTTGATTACCTTGGGACGATGGTCACGGCGGGTCCTGAGAAGGTTGTCTACCTCATCCGAAGCCTCAAGCGCCTCATCCTTGACCGTACGCAAGCCAAGGGGGCTGACGCGCTTCGGCTGCACTAGCCGGATGGCCGCTGCAACCTCCTCAGTGATGGCCTCCCAGTGCTGCGGCTTGAACTTGCGTAGACCAACGATGCCGCCATCGACAACGGGATGGCTCTTCAGCATGGCATGGATGCTACGGGCCATCTCGGTCTTCATGCCAGCGATGGTAGTGGCGTAGTAGGCGATAAGCTTCGGGGGGATGATGCCCTCGACACGCCCTCTCACACCAGTAGCAGCCGCACGTGCATCGTTCCACTTCTTATTGGGCGGCGCGTAGTTATTGCCAGAGATTTCCTGCCGGACATTGCGAATGGCCCGCGCGATGTTGCGGTTATCGGCCTTGGCCTCAGCGCGTGCCTCCTTAGTCGTCTTGCGGTTCTCGATGATGCGGCGATTCTGATTGCGAAGGGCACGCAGCCACGACTCTTCGTCCAAACCCGCGTCCGCAGCAGCAACGGCAGCCTGGATGTGCGACGCGACCTCGGGCTCAGGCCCAGAAAGACCGACCTCAATGAACTTCTCGCGAGGAAACGGGGGCTCATCACCCTTAGGCGCGACGGGGGCACGGGCGAACAGAGCGACCTCAGGCTCGGCAAGAGGAACATCCGCAGGGTCGTAAACGCGACGGCGCGAGTCCCTGATGACACGCTCTATATCAACTTGCTTAGCCTGTTCCGGAGTGAGGAAGTTCTGGCGCCCCCTAGGGATACCCTTCAGCGCCCGGGTGAGAGACTCGACAAAGGGCTCAAAGGAGAAGGCGTCTTGTTGACGCATGGCCTTCGCCAGCGTGCGGAGACGCTCGAACTCCGACAGGTCCACCCGTGGAGACACGAGAGCATCGGCAACTTGGTTAACCTGCTTGGCGACTACCTTGTTAGCTTCCTTCAAAAGGAACTTCTCATCCTTATCGAGCACCGAGAGGCCCCGCTGGCCGAGGCGCACCTTCTCACGAATCGCAGCGGCAACCTCGTCATCGATGATTCCAAGATACGCACGCTCTAGCTCATCGACACCCGCAGGGAAGTCAGAGAGATAGCGGGGCTCATGGACATCGAGGAGGGCAGCGTCCTCAGCCTCCAGTTCGTCCGCACGCTTCGCAGCATCGGCAACATCATCGCCAAGGTCGGCAGCCCTGACGGACCTCTGGTCGAGGATGGCCTTGGCCTTCATCGACTGGGCGCTCTCGCCGGAGAGGTCACGATAGAACTTGCCCTGAGCAGACGCCAGCGCGTCATCCAACTGTTGACCACCGACATCGGCCTGCGCGACAAGCGAGCGCCGGAAGTCGATGAGCCCATTATCATACAGGTTAGACACGACCTCACGGGCCTCATCGCCCATACCGAAGTCGTCCATGTACTTCATATAGCGGCTAGACTTCTCGTACGAACCGCCTCCACCCCACTGTCTATCAAAGATGAAATGGATGGTCGCCTCGAAGGGATTGTCAGGACGCACGACCCCCCATTTCAGGGCCTTCTCATAAGCGGTATCGATGTCAAAACCAAGGTCGCGCCAAGGCTCCCCGGTGAGCAAAGCTTGCTGGAACTCTGCGAAACTGGCACGCTGGACTGGCTCATCGATACCGAGCTTCACGACATCACCAGTGACTTCGTGCTTGATAGTCAACCCACTCTTCTCGAACACATAATGGTCAGGAAGACCGCCAATCTCATTGATATACGTGTTGTAAAGATGTTTCATCTCGCGCTCAGCGGGCTTGAGAAGCTTACCGCCCTTGTCGAAAGAGCGACCAGCCATAGTCGCAAGACCATGCTCCATCAGAACGAAGCGAGGTGACGTACCAACCCACGTACCAAACGCACCAACAACGCCCTCGATATAGGCAGCGATATGCTGAGTGGCAATCCTGAACTCAGGACGAGCCTTCTTGGCATCGGCGCCAAACCTATTGAAGAGGCGGGTTGTCGCAGTCCTCCAGAACTGGGCGGGATTATCTGGACGAACCCAAGACGGATCAGGCTCGCCAGTCCACGTGCCACCGGACTTGGGTGGTTTACCCCTGAAAAGGCCATGGATAGAAGGGTCAACTCGCAGGTGACGCACGACGCGGCGGGCAGCAAAGGTAGGATTGAACATCTGAAGCCCAGTATGGGGGAGGATACCGTTCTTCGCCATCAGGTCCATAGCAAGCTTCTCGATGACATCGGACGGTAGAGCAAACCCCAGGCCGGCACGACTCTCCATCAACAGCCAATTAACAAGAACATCATCATCGATGAGCTTGCCAACTTTGGCATCGAGAGCGGCTTCGAAGACTTCATCGTGCATTCTGAACAACGTCTCGTGGCCCCAGTCACCAGCCTGCTCAGCATCGTTCATAAGTCTATGGAACAGTTCGTATCCGTACTGATTGCGAATCTTGAACGCCTGAACGACGTTACGGGGGCTGACAGAAAGCACCCGGCGCGTGAGCGCCTTACCAGTGCGAAGAAGGTCCACGACACTGCCGCCTTCGGCAACGAGAGCAGCGCGAACCTCGGGCTTCATAGTCTCATCCAAGAGACGCTTAAGGTCGCCCTCGGGTCCCAAAAGGGGCAAATCAAGGTCATTGGCATCCGGGTGCCACGGCTGGAACGGCCTATAGAAATCCTGAACAGAATCGTTAGCGATGTACGGTTTGATAGCCTCGGGCAGGCCCTCGTAGATAACCCTGACGGTTTCATCAGCATCCGAGAGGGCTCCCCTGTAGGGGGCAATGGTCTTCGGGGGTGTGAGCTTATCGACTCCGAACTGGGTCTGCTTGGCATGAGAAGTGGCCTTATAGCCCTCAGCAGAGATATGGCGGATATTCGCGGCCTCCTCGGCGTGGCGGCTCTGACTGGCAGTATCCGTGATACCAGCCAACAGGCGCTCGTGCCTCATCGTGATGTTCTTGGGCTGGAGTCGGGTAACCTCTGCCCACTCCTGCTTAGCCATGATTTGAAGTCGCGTATACGCAACCTTACCTAGCTCAAGATTAGGATGTTCAAGAAAGGCGCGGTAAATCATCGCCTGGTCACTTTCGCGAGCGATGGACTCGGGCATGAACTCGATGCTATGTACGGTAAGCCGACCCTTCCACATCTCTTCACCAGCGGTCCAGCCGGTCGATTCTCGCGTGAGACGGGCAAGCAGTCGTTCCTCATGGATGAACTTGATGCTGCCGGGGTCCACATCACCCCACAGCTTCAGATACTCGGCCTCTATCTTCTTATCCATAGGGTTGATAGCCAACTGGCGCTTAAGGCCGTGAGCGGGGGTAACATCTAGGACACGGGTGGGGGACTGGCTAGTGCCGACAGTGGGAAAGAAGGTGCTTTCCTTGACCACGATGTCCACCTCGTTGCCAAGAGACTTGGGGGTGACATCGACAACACCAGTCGAAGACAGATTCTCGATGGGGTCAACGGTGGTGCGAAGGGACTTACCGCGAACATCAACGAATTCGCCTTGGCGCTGAGCAGCAGCAGTCGGGACCACGTCCTCAAAGGGCTTCTCGTGGACCCTCGGCTTGGCAGTAAGGTGCTTCTGCGGTTTGGGAGAATGCATAATCTCCCTGAGATTCACGTCATGGGCGATTCGAGCATGCTCCAGCGCACGGAACAGGGTCTTCTCGGCGGTGGCAATCTGCTTCAGGGCCTTCGGCTTGTTCAGGTTGCGGGCACCACGAGCAATCTTCTCTTGCAGACGAACGATATTCTTCTGCTGGACACGGGCGGCATCGGTCAACTGCTGAACAGTCTGCGGGCGCCTCTTGATGCGCCTACGTGCCTTAGCCTCATCGGCAACCTTCTTGGCAGCCTTACGGGCATCGAGTCTCTTGCCAAGCTCGACGCGACCAACAGCGGCATCAGCCTCGATAGACTTGGCGCGAGCCGTCTTCTTCAGGGTGACACGCTCGACCTTCTTAGGGGCCTCGACCTTCTTAGGGGCCTCGACATTCTTCGCAGCCTTGGCGGCATCATCGACCGCCTTGACGGCGGCTTCCTCGGCTTCGACGGCCCTCTGCAGGACCTTCTGCTCACGGGCCAAAATGTCCAACTCCTCTGGGCTGGAAGAACCCTTGGCCTCGGCCCTACGAAGCTTGCCAATCTTGGCACCACGCGACGAGCCATAAATCTTTGCGTTATCGATGACCCGAGCGGCAGCCTTCGGGGCCATATTGATAAGAACATTGCGTTCCTTAAGGAGAACGGGGAGAACCTCTTGGACCCACGCCTCTAGCAGCTTGGGGTCAACCCCCAGCGCATCGAAGCCACCCTCTGTGCGCAACAACTCCACGACCATCTTAAATTGCCCGTCAGTATCCTTCGGAAGCTTAACGCCCCCCAGCGTGTCGCCCAAGATGGACAGACGGTCAACCGTATCCATCTCGGGGTGCGCGATAAGGGCAGCGAGGGTATCGTCAAAACCAGCAAGTTCATCGGAGATACGCGGGGACTTCCGTGAAGCCTCGCTGAACGAGTGCCACACGTTCGCCAGCTTTGCGAGCTTACCACCAGAGGGAATCTTGGCTGCGACCTCGGCAGCAGAGACACCGGCCAAACCACGCTTGGCGAACTGCATAAAGGGGACGAAGTTCGTGGGGTCGAACGCCATCTCAAGAAGGAAATCCGCGATGCCCGCAAAGTTGCCCTCGTGGAACCATTCGCCGTTCTCGGAAAGGATGCGGACAGACGCTCCGACATCCTCCAAGCTGCCTCCGACACCAAGGCCAAGGAAGCCGCCTCCTTCTTCACCCTGCTCTCCGATGACCCCAGAAACCTTACTAAGCCCCTCCTGAAGCTCCAGACGGATAGCATCACTGGTGCGATGTGTGAGTTCGAAGTTGACGGGCAACTGGTCCTGAAGGGGGAGCAGAGACCACCGGGAGACACGCTCACCAGTCTCCAGGTCATCGACCACGGTGTACCAAGGCCCAAGGATGCCAGCCATGAGGTTCTGGAAATGGTTAGGGTCCTTATCGCCACTCAAGCCCAGAGCGGCTGGCTCAACATAACGTCCTGTACCATCACCATGAGGAACCACCAAATCGCCATTGATGATGCTCTGCTGAGCCCACGCACCACGGTCCGTCCCGATATTGCTCGTGGGGACACCGGGGAAGTTGACGCCAATCTCGCCCTTAGCCAAGCCGTTGATGACAAGACCGAGCATGTATTTGACGACCGGAAGACCCTGAAGGGTGGTGCCGATGCCGGTGCGCATGAAGTCACCCAAACCGCCGGGGTCAGAGATACGCAATTCTTCACGGACAGCATCCTCGAATCCTTGTCGTACAATCTGATGATACCGAGTATCAGAAACAACGCCGAAGGTATCGAAGGCACCGGGGTCATCAGCCAAGTCCCAGTCGGGCTCCTTGCCATACTCCTCCAACCACATACCCGGGCTAACTGGGCCAACGTCCGGCACGTTGAAGGTTATACTGTGCTGAAGGGCGCCAGTCTCCCCAATCCTGTATTGGATGTCGAAGTTGCTGAAATCAAAGTACTCGGGATGCGCGACCGAGGGAACATTATCCCTATACTCATCGGTAAGCATGAAGTCCCCAAGAGTGCTAGACACAGCCTCCTCGATATACTTCTCCACCTTCCCAGTATTGAGGTCGCCCTGAAGGTCCTTGTCGCTGAGAACCCCCTCTCTATCAAGAATGGCATAAAAGGCAGCGAGGACGGGAACAGCAAGAGTCTCCTCGCGCCGCTCTTGGATATCGAAAAGCTGACTGGCGCCAGCTTGCCTCTGGGCATCAACGAATGCGTCAGCCTCACCGGACGCGACCATCTCGAACAGGCGCTCGGCTGGGTCCTGGTGCCGGTAGGAACCCACCTGAGCATCCCAGATGACCTTCAGTGTGGCATTGGCCTCAGCGATAAGGGGGGAAGACTCCTCGGGGGACAGATTACCAAGAAGCGCCGGGCCGACGACCTGTGCTTCAAGGTCGTTCTGGTATTGCACCGCTGAGTCATACGCGGCTGTCCATGAAGTACCCATGCGTTCGACTGAGCCAACGACACGCGGAGTCGTGATTTTACCCTTGACGTTGGTTTCGGGGTCTTCGCCGTACATGTAACCAATCTCGCCAAGCAAATCCTTGTACTCTTGGCCCTTCCGCAACTTCATGTACTTTTTATACGCGGCTAAGCGCTGCTGGTTGGAGAACTTCTTATTCCTCGCTTGGTCGGCAAGCTTCGTCAGCTTCGTGTCTGCGGAATTCTTTGAGGTCAGAATGGATTGTTGGTGCTGCGTAGAGGCTTCGCCGAAGATAAGGAGGTCTAGGGCACTGAAGTCTTCTGGATTGTTCTGCTGATGGAGGGCCTCACGCGCAAGACTCTGTTCAACCTTCTTCTGGTAGCCACGCTGTCCAGGATTCTTGGCGCCAGTATCGACCTTCGAACCTTCGACAAGTGGGTTACGACCACCATAACGCTCGCGAACCTGCTTGAATCGCTCAAGAGGGTCGTCAGACAACTCATCAGCGTTGCGAGCGGCATCGCCCCTTTGGTCCCGAAGCGCGAAGGCGATAGCGGCCCTACCGCCCAATTCAGCAAAAGCCGACCCACGATTCTTGCGACCCCGACCGCGAAGCTCATCGCCCTCCAATTTGGCGAGATTGTCGCGGTTGGCCTCCTGAGCGGCCAAAGCGCCCTTAATCTTCGTAGAAACGCCAGTCGCCCGCGCGGCGTCAAGATTGCGCTGTAGACGGGCCTCATTGCCGATAAGCGCATTGCGGGCCTGATTGCGCGCATCGGTCTGCTTGGCCAAGTCTGCTTGGACGACACCAGCCTTTTTGAGGACTTTCGCGCGCTGCGCCTCGGCGAGCATCAAAGCGGCGTCTCTCGCGGCCTGCTCAACTTGGGCCTGAACATCGGCCTGAGCGCGCTTCTGGGCATCAGTCATCCCAGTAGGTTCGGGAATACCCTTCGGCTTATCAGGCTTCGATGTATCGGTCTTAGGGGTACGCTTATCCCGGTTCGCGCGGTCCTTGCGTTGGGCCCTTTGTCGCTTCTTGCCAGCCTCGACCGAACCATCGGGACATGGGACTACCTTGTTGTAGTAGTCGATGATGATACCGCCAGAGTAGACTGGCGTTCTCTCGGTACAAAGAGCCATGGTTAGACCACAGGTTCAACTGGGCTCTGCAACGCTGGGTTGCCGCCCATACCCTCCTGCGATGGACCGGCACCAGCGAGGCTACCCGCGAGGGCTCCATTGCCACCAGCCTTCGCCGCCTCGATTGCGGCAGCCTGCCGCTCAGGGTGGCGTCGGGGGTCTTCAAGGTCCTCGGAGATGCGGTCGATTTCCGACTCGACATCCTCGTATCCAAGCCGCTCAAGCGCAGTATAGATAGAGATGAGAGGCGGGTCCGCAGTCAACTGAGACACGATACTCTGGATGTAGCCGGGGTCATCAGTACGGATGGTGGACGGCCACTTGATGCGATTCTCATACCAGCCTTCGATTTCAGAGCCCTTGAACTGGAGTTTTACCAGCCGCGAACTCTCCATATCCGCTCCTACGGGGACATACCCGCGATACGTGGTGATATGGGACTTACCGAACTTCTCAGTAAGCTGCAAGAGACGCTGATTGAGGTGGGAAAGCTGTCGGCCCCAGATAGTCTCGTGGTACTCGTTTGACTGGAGGGTGGGCGTCAGGGACAGGTTTGTCTGCACGCCGCTCTGATTAGTGATCGTCTGGCCGAACGAACTCCGGGGCTTGCCAGATAGGTCGAAGATGAGGTCACGGACAAGTTCCACCTGCTCCTCGATGGCAGGCATCGTGCCGGTCCAGTTAAGAAACTCTAGACCTCCCTCTCGATGGACGGGGAGAACAGAGCCATCAGCGGCAACCGCACGCCTGATTTGCTCCGGAGACTGTCCGGACTGCTTGTCGATGATGGTGGGGTTAGCATAGGTCCGAATCACGTCGGCTTTCTGCGAAATCAACTGTGAGAGGTACTGGACGAGTTCCACGATTTGGTCGATACCATTCTTCGGTTCCCGGTTCCCATTCGATGGATAGCAGGGAAACTCGACAAAAGGCACCCCATTCTCGGGATGGGCCAGTTTCATGTTCTGGAGGACCAAATCGTTCGCGATTCGCGTAAATTGGCCGTCTCGATGGAAATAATCGATGACGGTGACTTGCTGCTTGTTATCAAGCCGGGGCTGGTCCTGACCCGTGATTTGGACAGTGTGGGTCGCTGGGTCGCCATTAAGACTGGACGCGAACTGAGGATACTCATCTCGAAGCGCATTCACATTTCGGCGGTACATATAGACGCATTGGTAGATTTCATCGCCATCGTAGTCGGCATAGAAGTCATCAGGCGTCACATACTTAAAACGGGCCTGTTTGGAGTCTAGGTCCCAGTAATAGTAAACGAGGCCCCTTCGGAGCACATACGAGTCCCAAGCGACCCGCTGGAAGGTCTGACCGGCGCCAGATGCGTTCCAGATGCCATAAAGCACGCCTTCTTCCTTTTCGGCGTGGAGGCGAGCGTCTGGGTCGGTCCCAGACGGCATTACTTGGATTGCAGGCAGTCTGCCGACTAGAAGCTGAACTTGCTTCATAACGACCGGCAAGAGGTAGTTAGCGGACAACGAGTAGCGATTACGAGGAATAGGGTTAGTAGAGTCGCCCCAGAGTTCACCATCAACCCTACGGCGAGCAACATCGTACTCACCGTTGCGCTGAGCGTTATCAGTCCGGAATCTGCGCCACGTTTCGTCCACAAAGTCCCAAGACCCTCGATTTACAGCCACTTAGGCCCCTCCGTAGTACAAACCGCCGATTGCGGGCTTTTCCAGATACTCTGTCTCCCTAGCCGCTGCGACAGCTAGACCCAGCGCAAACACTGAGTCCTGCACCAATTTCCTATCATCAAACATATAAAGCTCAAGTTCGATGAGCAACTGCTTCTCCATGGGAAGTCTTAATAGTCCCCATTCTCCCTCGCCCGGGGTTTCAAGTCTAGGTTGCCGCTTGATGACCCCATTGTGGTCCATGACCTCGTACTCGCCGACCACATGCCGTCCTTCGTCGAAAGCGGCCTGAATCCCATTGATAAGCGACATCTTTGCGTTCTTCGAGGCCGTTTTGACCCCGATGACAGGGATACGCCGCTTGAGCATCTCTTCCTCGATTACGTCCCCGCCCGGCCCAGTAGCGTCGATATAGGCCCATTGGCACGAATAGGCATCTCTGACAGTCGAGATAAGGGTGTAGATTTGCTCCCACGGAACTTTGTTGAGACGGTCATATCGGACCATGCGCCAAGGTCGCTCAGAGATGTCCAATGTGATTCCAACGGTGAAGTCAGTCTGTCGGCCAAGGTCCCACGCCGTGACGTAGCGATGGTCATCAAGGAACTCTTGTCGTTCGGGGAGTTCTTCGTCAAAAGCATTTTCGATTTGGTCCCCGGTGAAAGCGAGTCCCTCGAAGTCGATGAACTCTCCGTAAAGGACCTGTCGCTTGAGCTTCTCATCTGATTCAGCAAGGATGTCAGCCCGGATTTTGAGGTCCTCTTCCGGAAGATAGGGGTTATCGAAGATGGACCCTCGCTGAGAGTAATAGTTAGGCTCTTCGAGTTCCCCCTTGCGATAATACCAGTAGAAATCACCCTTTCCCTTCGGGGTCCCCACCAACGAAATACTACCTCCACCGGAGAGGCGCATAAGCAGTACCGAATCGATGAGAGTTCGCAGATTGGGTATCCAGCCAGCTTCATCAATCGAGAGATACTGATAGCCGTGACCATCCACATATCGAGCATCATCGTGGAGGCTCCGCACGTGCATGACAGAGCCGTTACGAAACTCGATGGACGGGAACGGAGTTGCTCGGAAGCGCTTAACAAGTGGCGCCATGGCTGCGGTGGCGAGGAGATTCTTGGCGGCTTTGTAGACGAGGCCCGCTTGGTCAAACGACGGAGCCGTTGAAACAGTTGCATAAGGTTCTTCCCTTCTGGCGGCTGCGGACATACCGCTCAAGCCGACCTTGAACGCGTTGTGCCAGATGTGACTCATCGCGATGACGTACGTCTTGCCCCAGCGGTTACCGGGGACCAAGACATTGATATGTTTCGTCGAATTCTCCAACCAAGTCTTTTGGCCGGGATGCGGCGGACTCTTGAGCATATACTTCGAGAAAAGGGCAGGCTCACGCGCCATGCGGCGCCACATAGCCATCGCCCGGTCATCCATCACACCGTTATCGCTCATTCGTCCTCGATATCGTAATCACCGACAGACGGGTCGTTGGGCTTGGGCTCGAAGTCCTCTTCCTCCATAGCCGCCCTATTAAGCATATCGAGCATACTCTCGAAGGCAGAACCAGAAGTGAGCTTATATTTGAGCTCCATGGCCTTCATCGTCTCGGATGGGGTCATCTTGAACTGCTGAGCGCGGTCACCACCGGCCTGTATCATCGATTCGATGATTTCAAGGTCCGTACGCTTCCCAACGGACCTAGATTCACGAATCTCGCCCATGGGTTCCATATGGTTCGCCCGGTGCCGCCCGATTGACCCCGAACCGAGGCTAAAACCCGCCCCGAAGCAGTTTTTAGCGATTTCCTTGTCGTTTAGTCCCTGTTCGTACCATCCATGGACCATTTCACCCCGTTCTGGGGTCAGATGGCGCTCGTGAAGCATGCACTTATGGGTACAGTTACCCAGTAGCGCCCATTTACGAGGTCTAAGGCGTGTAGCCATCTAATCTTCAAGCAGCGAGGCTACGGGTGGTACCCGGAGAGTCATTTCCTTGACATCCGGGTGATTTTCAAGGAATTCCACAATCTCCTCGGCCGGAGTCTCGTATTCCTCGCCCACAAGCTCGATAGGCACGGGCTTGATGCCCAACTCCTCGGCACAGGCGCGGCAATACGGCTGTGGAGTAGCTGGGCCGAGGACCATGATGTCATCATGCTCTCCGCACTCCCAACAGAGCGTCTTTGACTTTCCAGTACCCCCAAGACCGGGGATCACAGCGTCACTCGTCGTTATCGGCATTTGCTTTCCTCCGTGGGATGATGACCCACGATAGATTCGTGGACTTCTTGATAAATCCCCATGCGTCTTCGCCTAGCTCCTCGATAGAGGGGCAGAAGAAGGGGTGGGGTCTGAGAACGTGGCCGTCCCAGTTGAGGGGGAGCCCCCACTGGGAGACTTCAGCTCTGCTTTTGACAGTGGAAGACCCCTCGGCCATTTATCCCAATCCTCCGGTGGTTCCCATGATACGCCGGGCTTCAGGGGTGAAACCAATCGCACGGGTCCCACGAAGACTCTCTCTTTGAAATACGCCATCAGGCTCCTTGATATGCGGGCAAACGTGCGAATAACCAGTGATATACCGAGCACCACAGCGCTCGCAGAACCAGACGGCCCAATCCGAACCCGTGGAATACCCCACAGCTAGCATGCTTCCTCCACCAAGTCCTCGATGATCCCATCCTTGATGATAGGAAGTTCCTCGACACTCTGCCAATGGAGGGAACAATAGAACATATGAGTCTTTTTGCCGTCCGCGACGATGACGCTCCGGATAGCCGTTCGTTCACAGACCACGCCTTCGAGATCCGAATACGGGGCGATGGTATAGTTACATGTCAAACGGGTCATTGGTACTTCCTTCTTTGCGGTTGTCTGCGGCTTTAGTCTCCCAGCATCGGTAGCAGATGTCGAGAGAGCCGAATGAGCGGGTGGAGCGGGTGCCGTCTCGGAGAACATTTGCGATAAGGGTGAATGGTCTACAGTTACCAGCCGCGCGCATTTCGCCGCATAGGTCGCACTGGAGGGCCAATCCCATCCGGCTTCTGGTCGGTTCACTGCGTGGCATCGAATTTCATCTTCCGGGCTTCCGCCGTGGGCTGCGTGAAGTTGACATCACCCTGCAACTGGTTGCGGAATGCAACGGCAGTACGAGCAGGGCCGTCAATCTGCTGGTAGTAGTACTCGGTAGGACCCAATTCCCCGCCCCAATTCTCTCGGAATCTACCCGTGTCATCGTCCTTCATGGACTGACGGGCCTCACGCAGGAATAGCTTGCGACACTGGAGCAACCAGAGTAGCCCTTCGTTACCGCCCTGCGGGTCGATGACGTAGTACCGCCCCTTAGAGTCCCGGCCCTGCGCAAATGGGAGGTGATGCTCGCGCTCATCCTCTTCAATCTCGGGCTCACTCCCGTCTCGTTGCCGACCATGGCTATCGATGATGTACGCGTTCCCCTCTTCCTTGAGATAGACTTCCCTGCAGACACCGTTCAGGCCAGCCATGATACGTCCGACTACCCCGTTAGACCAGTAGAACTGCCCGATATGAACTCTGAGGAATGCCACGATGTAAGTGGGCCGCAAATAGGTTCCACGCGCACTGTTCACGAGCGCGTCCAGCACGAAGTAGACGCTCATGGGGTCATTGAAGCTGGCAGGCACCTTGTGGTAGAGGGAGTACTGGTCGGCTCGCTCGTTCAGCGCGCCGTACTTCTGTGTCGCGGCGGTACCGGACTCGGTACTCTTCATCCCGATATCCTGA
>SDBV01003726.1_pt1 | contig 22248 bp, 29 predicted proteins | sample 2277081 | NCBI WGS metagenome assembly SDBV01 (sample SAMN10402039, study PRJNA504765) | marine sediment metagenome | isolation source: marine sediment core GS10_PC15, 223 cmbsf | place: Arctic Ocean: Southern Knipovich Ridge | collected 2010 | reverse complement strand
AAATCTTCAAATTTTTCACTCTCGAAAGAAAAAATTCCTCTCCATCAAACAAAACCAAAAGTTCTTCTAAAAAATTATACAAGAGAGATTCAAAATCTTTTCCTCTGGCTTTTATTTTAGATATTCTTTTTTCTCTGACTTTCCCGTCGTACATTGAATTGAACATTGCCAAAGCAGAATTTTCAAACATTTCTTCAATGTTTTTCCCAAATGCTTGGAATTTCATATCTGCAATGTGCGAAAGAAATTTATACTTCATCATTTCATCCAACAAAAAAGTTTTAATTGTTTTGGGTTCATTTCTCCTTCTTGTGTTTTAGTCACAGTTATCATAACAGACTGTGCATATATTTCCTTTTCTGGAGGGGTATTCAAATTACAAAGCGATTCTATGTCACATATTTTCGCCTTACATTCAAGAGAATCCAGAGATAAATATTCTATTCTATCTTTTACATCTGGTGGAAACCCTACTGGATCATCGGATTCAACAGGAGTAGTGGCACCTAACACAGATTGTCTGAAAGCACTACTCATCTGAATATCCCTTAATACAATCAGTTGGGAATCATAAATCTCTGAATGTAAATCTAAATTTACAAGAGGTTCCTTACTAATAACTATTAATACAACTCCGATTATAAGAAGTATTGCGATAAATGCTTCCACAATCTTTATCCATCCCCTCTTATTCATTTTATTACCATATCTTTAAAGTTATAAAACCCAATAAAACATTTTCTTCTCCACCAGTATAGTATACTGGAATTCTTTTGGCATAAACATTAACAGATTCAGGAACATCTTTTTGTGGCGCAATCTTTGTGCCTCCCTCTTCTATAAAAATAAATCCAAATTCATTTTCTTCAGCTATTTTTAATTCTCCCTTTAATACTTTATAATGATCATCATAATCATTTGCTAATTGAGTTATTTCTGTCACAAAGTTATCCTCGGCGGCTTTTATTGAACCACTTGTGTAAGTCAAATCTGAATTCAACATTTCTACTAATCCATCTATTAAATCATTCAAAATTAATTTTTTGTCTTGCTCTATTTTTATTATTGGTTGAAGAATAGAATACAAGAACAAGAGAAAAACTACAAATATTCCAAATGAAATCATCACTCCCACATGTGAACCTTTTTTACCTCTTTTCATAGTATATAATCTAAAAGAGACTTTATATTTTTAATTAATTGTTCTTTTTTATAATTGTTTGTCCTGTTTAATTAATTCTTAAAAATAGTAAAATTTATAAGAGAATATAATTCTTTACGTTTATGAAACTGTCAAAAGCCTTATTGTTCAGCCTATCTGTAATCATGGCAGGTTGTCAGACAATTCAAGAAAAAGAAGAACCATTAGAAACAATTTTAGAGAATCCCATAGAACAACAAATAATCAATTACCCAGAAGTCTCAATGCAAGATTATGGTTTTGAAGGATTAAATAAGGATGAGCTAAGCAATATTGTATCTAGATCTGTGATAAAGAGTGGGGATTATACTCTATTCGATGATATAAAGATGCAACTATTTAATCAAATACAGGAAGACACAGGAAGAAGGACAAACACCTACAGGAATTTCTTTATTTATGAACCATATATTTTTAAAGAAGAAAGAGGACATAATATATCTGTTTATAGAAAAAGATTCACTTTTGAAGAAATTGTAAGAGTTATACAAGAAGAAAATCTTAGTTTTATCAAATATGAGATGCATCCAAACGAAGAATTTCCTACTGCTGACATAACTTACATTACCATGGAAGGAGAGCAGAGAGTAATCCTGGAAGAAAAGCTAGAAGAAAGATATCCAGATAGGGACAATCAATTGGAACAAGAGATTGAGTCTGAATTTGAGAGATTGCTTAGACATGAGCAAGAACAACTGGCTAACAAAGTAGAAGGCAATAATAATTTTTTCATTAATCTTAGGGGTTATGTACCTGCAAACGCACGCGAAGGTTATAAAAATTATATGGATGCGTTAGATGCAAATCAGGAAGAATTAGGTAATTATTTCTCAAATAAAGGATATACTGTTTTTAATGTAGCACAGAATGAAAGCAGATTAATAACAATTCTCGAAGAAATTAACAGAAATAGCAACGCTGACACAAATCTGGTTGTATTCTACTCTGGTCATGGACAAGAGCAAGGTCTGCAAGTAGAAAATATAAGATATACATATTTGACTGCTAATGATCTTGAAGAAAGCTTTGCAGATTACAAAGGGGATGTAACTCTTTTCTTGAGCAACTGTTATTCTGGAAATTTCAGACAGATATTAGAAGAAAAAGAATCAAAGATAGCTGTAATCTCATCTTCAAAACCTGATGAGGAATTATATGGAAGACCTTGGTTAAGTATGCTAGCAGAAGATCTGATTGAATCTGATATGGATTTATCCCAATTTGACAAATATTTTGAAGATTTTCCAGAGGTAAATTATTTTCCCAGGATGTACTCTCCAGATTAATTCAGAGAAAAATATTTTATCCCGCGCCTCCAATTAGATTTGCAACCGAAGAGACTATAAATGAAAGTAATACCAATGCAAAAGAATGTTTTATTCCTGCTTTTATACGCCCTTCGGATAATTTTCCAATAGCTAGTCCACTAAAAAAACCCTGAGATAAAAGCAAATAAAAAAATGCACTTGATATTTCCTCTGCTCCAACAGAAGCCCCAGTAGTTGAGGCACCCCCAACATTCAAAGCACCAACATCAGCAATACCAGAAATCATTGGAACAATATAGAACTGCATAATCAAAACAATTAGCATGAAAACAAAGAAAATAATATATCCCTGAGCAACTAATGTTGAAATTGTTGATTTTCTTTCTTTCTTTAACTTATCAGATATATTTACTGCTTTTGCTACTGATTCAAGAATTTCCCCAATATCTCCTCCTGCTCTTTCTGCTTGCCCGATTAAAGTCAATGACCGTGAGATAGTTTTATTGTTGATGTCTTTAGAAAATACTTTTAAAGCAGTATTTAACGGAATTCCAAGAGAAATTTGATTTGCCAATTTATCAACGTTCTGACTTAGCATTCCATAAGATTTTCCTCTCATATTTACTAAACTTTTGCTGATTGGTGTTCCAGTTTTTACACTTTCTACAAGATTTCTTGTAAACTCTAAGAACATATCCTCTTTTTCATTTTCAATTTTTGATTCAGCCATTATAGAGAATACAAAAGGAGAAACTCCCACAATCACCCCAACCCCAATTACAAAGAAAAAAAACCTAGTATTGAATAGTAAAAATGACAAAAGGAAAATTACTCCTCCTGCAATCAATCCAATTTTATGTATTTTTTTTAATTCCATCTTATCCTGTTGGTTTTCTTAAATGTAAAAATGCGAGAAATGCAATATTTATCACTGAAACTCCAAGTATTATCATTAAGGTAATAGCAGAGGTTGCTAGAGAAATTCCCAAACCACTAATCTTCATCATCATCAATAAAAGCATTAAAATCATCGGAGCAGCAATAACAATACTAATGTAAACATCCATAAATGTTTCAGCAGTTTTTGTATTTTTTTCTTTTTCAAGTTTATATTCAAAAAGCAATGTTTGGGCTCTTTTATTAAAAAATTCTGTCAAGTTTCCGCCAGAATTTATTGTTGTTGCCAATCCCATAAACAATTCAGCTAACTTTTTGCTTGGACTATTGAGGGCAGTAATTCTCAATGCACTAACTAAATCATAACCATAAACATGAATTTGATTTATTAATTTTATAAATTCTTTTTCAAGATAAACATATTCTTTAGTGGTTATGATGATATCGAATATCTTACTTGGTTCAATCATAGAACCAGAAATTGCTGACATATGGATGATAGCAAAAGGTAGTTCCAAATTAATCCTGCTTTCCATTGATTTTTTTTCTAATAATGGATAAGAATACATAAACAAAAATGTTACAATTAGAACTATAAACAAAATCCAAAAAGTTTTCAAAAACCTTATGCCAAAATTTCCTGTAGCAATACTTATGAAAGAAGATTCACCTCCTAGTTTAAAAAATAAAAAAAACAGAAAGATGACAAATGCAACAATCACAGATATGGCAGTAGTTAATAACATCACAGAGATATAATTAGTAGGAGTAAACTCCAGATTTGTTTTTATCAAATCTTTTTTTAATACTTCAAAATTTTTATCTTTTGATAATTTTTCAGCAGTATTATGAAAATATTTGTTAGCTACTTGAGTATATTTGTTTGGTTTTTCAATTTTTTTGGATTCTAACTTCATTTCCTTATTTCTAATTCTTTTTATCGTCTCTTTTTCTAATTGTGAAAGTTCTTTACCAAACTTTTTGCTCAAAGCTAGTTTTTTGGGTTTTGTTTCTAAAAATAGTTTTAGTTTTGGTTTTTCTTCTTCTTGTTTAAGTGGCTTTGCAAGATTAAGCTTCTCAAGTTCACTCAAGACATCTTCATTTATTTTTTTAAAAGAATTTTTTAAATTATTTATATGCTCTTTAATAGTCTTTTTTTCCTCTTTATTCCTTATACCCTCAAGTTGATTAAATGATGAATTGATTTCATTAACAGCTTTCTTCCCCATAGAAATTGCTTTCTTTAATTCTTCAAAATCTGCAGTTTTCATTTTAATATTTTAGAAATTTGTTTTTGGATTCCTAGCATAAATTTTTTCGAATTATTAAAACTATCAGAATCTTTTTTATTGTACGCCTCTTCTAATTTTAATTCTGCTTCTTCAAGTGTTTTAACAAGTTGGTTAAGAAGCGGAATATTCTCTTTTTTCATATTCAAAAGAAAGAATATAGATTATTAAATATTTTGTTAATTAATTCCAAATTCTTTAAGAACCTCTTCAGGTCTTTTATAATATTTATTAATTATTTTTTGAACATCTTCAAACTTGAAAATTTTCTTTTGAAACATTCCATAAATCAATTGTACCCTCCTTCTGAATTCAAAATCAATCTCTTCCATTCTAAGCCCGTGTCTTATCGCTATTTTTTCGAATATTCTACTATTGTTTTTAAAATAGAACTCATCTTTGGAAGGGTCCCAAATAAAAGGAGTATTTGTGAATGCAATTCCCTTAGGATTGACATTTATTATTTCAACAATTTCCTTGAGTTTTCTTGTTTCTTGTTTATTCACAGTCGCATGAGTCATAATACAAACACAATCTAATACATTTACAAGGGTCGGGGAGAGATTTATTGGAGGAGTTTCCAATCTTTTTATTATAGTATCTACAGAATCTGCATGCATAGTACTTATAGAAGAATGTCCAGAAGCCATACCTTGAAACAACACAGACGCTTCTTTACCCCTGACTTCACCAACCACAACATAATCAGGATTCTGTCTAAAAGAACTTTTCAATAATGTAAATAAAGTTATTTCATTTTTTTCACCGATAATAGTTGATGTTCTGGTAACACTGGGTAGCCAATTCTCTCTCGGCAAATTTAGTTCACGTGTGTCTTCAATACTCACAACACGCGCTTCAGGAGGAATAAAAAACGCAATAGCATTTAATAGGGTGGTTTTTCCTGATGCGGTTCCACCAGTAATTAGGATATTCATTTTGTATTGAATTAAGAGCCATAGATAAGCTAACATTTCAGGACTCAAAGTATTAAAAGCGATTAATTGTATGGGAGTCCAAGGTGTTTTTGTGAATTTTCTAATGGTGAAAGTTGGCCCTTTGCTGGTAATATCTTTTGTATAAGTTGCATTTACTCTGCTTCCATCAGGCAAACTTCCATCAAGAATAGGGTTAGCATAGGAAATATATTTACCACATCTTTGTGCAAGTTTTTCAACAAAACCTTCAAGATTTTCAGTATTCTTAAAAATAGTATTAGTTTTCATATTTCTATATAATCGATGGATTATGTAGATAGGACTATTAAGCCCATTGCATTCAATATCTTCAATAAAATAATCTTTTAAAATTGGTTCAATCTCATTAAAGCCAATAAAATCCCTGCACAAATAATAATATATTTTTTTGTAGCTTTCATAAGATAAATTCAACCCGAGTTCAACAGACAAAATTTTGAATCTTTTATCAATATACTCCAACAGAGCATCAGCTCTTTTTCCAACAACACTATAAAAATTAATCATGTTTCTCATCGCTTCGATTATTTGTTTTTTGTACTCCTCTTCTTCATCTGTGAGAATTGGTTCCTCAATCTCGTATATAAGTTCATAAATCTTCGAATCCCAGTAAATATGTACAAATGCAAAAGGAGAAATAAGACAATACCTAATATCAACTTTTGTTTTATCTTTTAATTTTTTTAACGGAGGAATCTTTGGAGAAAAATCAATCTGTACCCTCGGATAATCAAATATTCCTTGTTGCATTTTATATTACACTAATATCAATTATGGTTTTACTATCCACAACTTCTCCTTCATTTTTGAGAAGTAATCTATATGGAACTGATGATTTAGTTAAGGTTCCCAATTCTTCTAATCCATTATATTTTAGATCATAAGAACTGCTGTAATCTCTTGTTAAATTTACTATATTTATATTTCCTTTTTTCTGAGTATAAACAAATAGATTACCATCACTGATGACTTCTCCCGGCTCACTATACGTATACGCACTTTCCATTTCAAAGATTATTTTATCATTAAATGCATCTATTCTTAATTCCCCTTTTTTAATTCCTAATTCGATTATTCTTTGGTTTCCAGCAACACCCATAGTTAATATTATTGACTCAATTTCTTTTAGCATGGTAACTGACTGTTCAATAAGCGCCTTGTCTTGCAATTCTTGTATTTTCGGTCTTGCAAATGTTAAAACAAGTCCAATCAGCACAAACGCAATCAAAGTGTACATCACTGTCTCAATCCATACTTGTCCCTTATGGTTTTTTGAAAAAAAACTAACTCCCTCTTTCATAAAATTCTAAATAAAATCTAATTTAAATAATTATTCATTGAATTACTAAAAGCAAAGTTCTATGTTAGAAACAGTATCAGAAATTTCACATTGCTGCTCACCTATAACAGGAGCAATTCTTATCAAGTCTGGTTTTTCAGTAAATCCACTTGCTATATATGTTAATCCAGCATTTTTTGAAGAAAGATTAACGTCCCCAGAACCAGACGGATATGGTCCTAATCCACTAACTGTTGATGCCGTGTTATTTAATGTATAACTATTTGTGCTACCTTCTGAAGAAACAGAAACAATGACTTCATCAACTTCAATATCTCCGATGTTTAAAGAAAAATGAAAAGTATTATCTGTTGAATCATAACAAGTATATATGCTGTTAATTGTAACTTTGTTATAATTTCCAAAGCATGCTTCAGCACTTTCCATTTGTCCTTTGAGCAGATTATTTACAACCCCCCATACAATTACTGCAGCAGCCATAACCAAAGCAATCATAATAACTGCTGTAATAATTCCAGAAAGCCCATGCTTATAGAATAATTTCTTTGCCATACTGTCCTCCACAAACATAAGTTCTTGTTCCATCACCAGAAGCTCCAACTAAAACTGGAATCAATGTTATTTTGTCCATACCCGAAGTTCCAACAGTTTCAGAAAATGTTCCTCCTTGCGTCAATCCAGTTTCACTCCATGTAGGATAGTCATTATTATTTATTTCATCAGTTGTATGTCCGCCTGGTTCTGACAATTTTAGATTCATTTTAAAAATAGGAACATTGCCCGTGTTAACAATACTTAATTTACCAGAAGAATAACTTGCATCAAATTGAACATCATCACAAACCAATTTTATATTCTTTCCAAATTTTGTCACGCTCTCTCCGACCATGCCTCTAAACCAAATAAAAACAATTAATGCGATTACAACGACCATGGCAATTAATAATACAGTTGCAATAACTGGCGAAATCCCTCTCTTTTTCATATTATTTTATTATTTTTTAAGTTTATAAGTTTTGATATTAAATTTACAATGCAGGTTTACAACAGCAAACATAATTCCCCTCAGCTCCTCTCGCCGTGCATTCACTATAACCTCCTGCATAAGAATCTCCATTTTGACTGTTACACTGACCTACATTAGCTGGACAATTGCTACTCGTATATTCTAATTCCAAGTTTAAGCAATAGATTATGCAACTAGGAGCACCACCAGAGGTACATTCACTTGGCTCTCCAATGCAAATCCACCCAAGTTCAGTCTGACAATTATAGCACCCATCTCCGCTGTTTGCATTTCCATCATCACATTGTTCGTTTTCACTGTTATCATTCGGATCTTGCACCATTCCATCACCACAGTAAGTAGTTTGCCTTGTACAATCTGTCCAACAATATCCATTTTGCCCGTTATTAATTCCATCATCACAAACTTCTCCAGGGTCTTGATTACCATCTCCACAATCAGAGACACATTGTCCAGTACCATCACATACATAACCGCCACCATAGATTCCAACACAATCATCAGGAAGACAAGTTCTTTGAACATTACAATCATCTAATGCTACTCCACATTCTCTACTTCCACAAACTTCGCTGTCTGTTCTTAGGTCTTCACATTCTCCTTCAGGTACACAAGTTCCAGTTCCATCGCAAACCATAGAAGGGTCACGAGTTGCACAATCATCAGGAAGACAAGTTCTTTGAACATTACAGTTATCTAATACTGTTCCACATTCTCTAGTTCCACAAACCTCGCTATCTAGTCTTTCATCAGTACATTCTTCAGGCTCTACCCAGCAACTCAACACCTCCCCAACTTTAGCATCCCCACAACTCACAAATCTTTTTTTCCCTTCTTCTTCTTGAAATCTAACAGGGATAATTTCAATTTTATGATTTTCTAAATCACCAACATCTATAAATGTGATCGGGATCGCCTTATTCGGTTCTAAAAAATTAGTCAGATAAGTAAACACAACTGAATTGAGGTATTTTAACTCTTGATTTTCAAGTGTTCCAGATAAATCAAGTGTCGCAAGTTCTTGGTCTTCAGAAGTTGTTGCATGTATAAAATATCCTGCAATATTGAATCTGCCATTATTTTTTATAGTCACTTCTAATGTCTTGGCAGTACAATCATATTTTGTTTCTTGTATAAATACAGAAACCTCATCAGGACATTTAAGAACATCTTTTGGGACATAAGTTCTAATAAACTGAAAGACAATCAGACTCATAATTATTACAATCCCCACTAACAAAACATATCCAATCATAACACTCAGCCCTTTTTTATCCTGTAACAATGTATGTTTCTCCTTCTATTTCTTGAGAGATTACAAAGTAGAAAGTTTCTCCGGTCAATAAATCAAACTGATATGTAACTTCGTCAATAGTAATAGAAATTTTTTCTGCATTAGTAGTGAAGGGATAATCTTGCACTTCTAGATCATGGTAAGCCTTTGCTTGTAAATCACTACCAGTTCCAAAAATAAAATAAAGATTTTTGTTATTTCCCGCATATGAAACATAATCCTCCACAAATTGTGTTAAAAGAGTATCGATATCCTTCTCTTGTGCTGTCCCATAATCAATAACATTTTGGCTTTCAATTCCCAACTCTTCTCCTAAATCATAAAGGTTTACAGAAGTTTTTTTATAAGAATAATTTGAAACTGTAATAAACCCAACCATTACTGTAATAATTATAATTGCGGCTAGTAAATAGAATTGCCCCTTACGATTTTTTTTATGAAAAATCGTTGGCTTTAGCCCCCTTTTTCCTCTCATAAATTAAAAAGAAGAAAATACTTTATTAATTTAATGTTTTAATCTTATTCAGAATAAGAAGATCTTACCTTAAAATTCCCCTTTCCATCATTTTCAAAAAAATATAACTTTCTCGCTCTTGATGTATTAAAAGAATTAATTCTAGTTCCAACGATGAAATCAATATCTCCATCTTCATCAAAATCACCACCAATTATTGCTATACCAGATCTACTAGTCATAGGAACTATAACAAAATAAGGGTTCTCATTAGGAAATTTATTTATAATCTCATAGATATATTTCTCTTTACATCCCAATAAACTTAATGCAGACAAGGTAACTACTCCAATTCCTGTTGCTATTTTATTTATTAATCTCATAGTTTATGATAAAATAACTATTTATAAAAATGTTTGTCATAGAAAATAGTTTATTAATTTAATGTTTTAATCCAAAAACTTTTCTATGACAATTTCATCAATATACTTCCCTCTTATTTTAACCTGCTTTGTTGCTATTCCAACAATTTCAAAACCTAAGCTTTGATAAAACTCTCGAGCCCCTTCATTATCTGCTCTAACATAAGTAAAAATTTTTTCAAATTCTCTTTCTTTTGCAATTCTAAAGGTAGAATCAGATAATAGTTTCCCAATTCCTTGTCTCCTTTTTGAAAGGTTTACCATTGTTCCCATTATTCCAACATGGTCAAATGCGTGGGTATAATTGGCGAAGGGTTCTAATGTTTGAAATCCTACAATTCCTCCCTCATCTTCTGCAACATTAAAAATCCCTCGAGGGTTAAAGGCAGATATAAATTCCCTTTCCTCTTTGTCTGTAAAAGGAGTATCTAAAGCACTATAAATTCCTGCATTAACTATTGGATTAATTATTTGTATAATTCCTCCAGAATCTTCTACATTAGCTTCACGAATTATCATTCTCAATTTTGGACTAAATTGTTTTTAAGAATTACGTATTTTAGTTATATTTTCAGCGTAGACCCAGAGGGTTGCTCATAGATTGTTAAACAGCTACCTTTCTTCTTCCTCAGTTCTGCGACCTGTCAAGCATCTTAACAAATGTTTAGGGCTGCTCCGATCAAGGCCTGACCCGTTTCGCATATGCAAGATCAAAACAGACAGAACGTCAACGTCCAAACAAAGACTCTTCAACGCACTAATCACGTCCCTCCTTGCAGTCTGCCTAAAGCCCATTTGCAAATGGCAGAGGGCTAACCTGCCGACTTAGTCTACAAAAATATTAGAAATAGTTAGTTTTTAAGAGTTGTGATTTGATAAAATCCTATCTCTTTTTATCAAATAATTCGCTAGCAATTAGATAATTAGCTGTTGCCCTATTACAAGCAGTAGGAATATCGTAATGTACAGCCATTCTAAGAAGAGCTTTTACATCTACATCATGAGGGTGTGCTTCCATTGGGTCCCAGAAAAAAAATAAATAATCAAGCTTATGCTCTGCAATTAACGCACCAATTTGCATATCTCCTCCAAATGGACCACTTTTAAGAATATGAACTTTTAAGCCAACTTCCTCTTTAACTTGAGTTCCAGTAGTGCCTGTGGCATACAAATTATATCCTTCAAGAGTCTCTTTGTGTTCTTTCACCCATTCAAGCAAACTTTCTTTTTTATTATCATGAGCAATCAAAGCAAGACTTTCAATTTTTTCATCTAAATTTTTAACCATAATTGAATTCCCCAAATATTATTTATAAATCTTTTGTAGGAGTTTTAGTCTATCCCCTCTTTAATTATTCAATGGTTGTTGGCCTTCTCTAACTTGTCTTATTCTTAAGGATAAAGCAGTTTTTTCAAGTTTGGATAAATTTTTTTTAATTTTTTCACCAATAGAGTAAGTTTCGTCTAATTTTTTTAACAATTCTCCCCAAGCTTTATCTAATCGCATCAAATTTTCTTGACTCTGCAAAGAAGAAGTTTTATTTTCTTCATATCTTTGGATGGTTTCATCCACCATGTGGTAAAGATGATCTTTTTGATTCTCTGTGATATCCATAGAATCTATTCCTATCCTATTCTCATCCATTAAATCATAAAATTCTTTATCTTCCATTTTATTTTTTAATCAAAACTACCAATGATATAAGCAAGACAACAATAGTTAAAATTCCCATAAGATAAAGAACATTAGGTGAATTGCTTTCTTTTCCAACAAAAACCTTTTCAGTTATTTCACAGCCAGCAACTTCATTTGGCATGTTATATGAATATCTGCAATGGTTTGCATCATAACATTCTCGAGTCATCCTTCCACTCTCACAAGAACTCCATCCACCGCATCTCCAATTTGGCTCACAATATTGTTTTGGGCGAGAAGATGAAGAAGTGTGAGTATGGGATTCGTCGTCATCTTCTTCTATAAAGGGTTCTTCTGGTTCATCTACTGGTTTTGGAATTGAGAGCACTAGATTCAATTCAGTTATTTCAAAAACATTAAATATACGACTTGTAAATGGTTCTTCATTAAAATAAAAATAAATTAATCCACCATACTCTGATTCAATTGTTAAGTCATAAGCTCCATTGATAATATTACTACTTCCAACTATAGCTTCATCAATCATTGCAGTAATAGTACCTGTTTCAACAAAATTCCCATCTGAATAATTCACATTTCCATAAAATGCATGGGGATATGGGACAGCAGATATAAAACTAATCAAAAAAATTCCAATTAAAACTATCAAATATTTTTTCATTTTAAACTGCTTTTCTTTTTTTGAGTAAGAAAAACAACAGAACCAGCAATAAGAAACATAAGACCAATTCCTAAACCAATTCCTTTTGCTGATTTAATAAAACCAACAACTGCTCCTGTTCCAGTTCCAACAGTTTGTTCATCTACAACTTCTGGTTCATCTACAACTTCTTCCTCTTCATCTTCTTGTTCATCTAATACTATAATGCCTTCATCATTTGGAGTTGTACTTGAACTAGGACTTCCACCTGAAGGACTTCCTCCTCCTGGAGAATCTCCATTTCCCCCAGGAGAGCCACCTGAATCAGGATTAGGATTGACTAAAGTGGTTGTAAAATCTAATTCTGTAATTTCAAAAGAGAGAAAATCATAACTTCCAATAGAATCTGTTAAACCCTCTAGATAAAAATAAACTTTTCCTTCATAATTTTCTGATTGGACAACTAAATCATAGGCTCCACCTGTAAGCACAAAAGTATTTTCATAATCTCCAAACTCTGCCCGTATTTCTAAACTTTCTAAAATTAAATTTCCATCAGCATAATAAACATTCCCATAAAATCCATGCGGAGTTATTGGTATGTCTGCAAGAACAAAAGAACTAGACAATAGAAGCAATGCAATGAACATGATTAGCTTTCTCATATTATTCGGATACATGTTCTATTTAAAAGAATTGTTATACCTCAAAGTAGATTATGAAAAATAAAGAAAAAAAAGAAAAAATAAAAAAAGGAAATTAAATTATAGATAAATCGGACCGTCGTTAGTAATCACAGATACCCAATATCCTTTAGTTGCAAACATCTTTTCTGAAGGACTTGCAGGGTATTTAGATACTTCTTCATAACCATCTCTTGCTTCATTTAGAGTAAATACACTATCCCAACGATAATTATCTCCTAAATCTATACTACTTAATGCTTCATCAACATCCTTATCATCTAATCCACGATGTCCAATCAAATTCCAACCAGGAGTTAATTCTATCTCTTCTGTAGGAAGTTCTGCTCCAAGTTCTCTTCCATCTCCGTATGCTACAGCATCTTCATTCATGAAAAGAAAGTATCCATATCCTGGAACTATTTTTTTTAGCCTTCCACTAGTAGTAGACCATGCCGAAGCCGTTGGAGTATTGTATTTCCACTTTCCTTCTTGATAAGCCCAAATTTTTTCAGCATTATCAGAAACATCTTCTGGGAGCACATCTCCAATGTTTATACTTACAGGCATTAATGGTATCGAGAAAAGATTCCTTCCTGTGAAAAGAGGAATTATCCAATCTGGTTCTTCGCCATTAACTACAACTATTGTAGTCGCACTTGCTTCATTTCCTGCTTTATCTTTTGCAGTTAATGTAACTGTGTATATGTCTTCTTCCTCATAGGCATGTGCTTCACTAATTGTTCCAAGGCTACCTTCTTCTAAATCACTTCCATCTCCAAAATCAAGTTCCCATTCCTCAATTTCGTTTTCATCTTCCACATTTGCTTCTATCATAACTTCTACATCAACTTGACTAAAGTATGGTGCATCAATAAATTCTATTGTGGGAGCAGTCCGATCAATTGTGAATACACCTGAAGTGGCATAAACATATCCACTCGCTTCAAGTCTTAAACAATATTCTCCTTCATCTAATGATGTTGTATCCCAATTATGGGATGTTTCACCACCATTAAACTGTTCATTGAGATTGTTATCCCATCCAGTTCCACCACTACAATCTCCTTCTTTATATTGAAGAAATAGACCATTTATACTACCAGGATTATTCCAATCTATTATTATTTCATTAGAAGCATATCCATCTTCTTCAGGAAGATTGAAACTAACAAATAGTTCGTGAACTTCTTCACCATTAATTACTAAGTTATTGAAATAAATTTCAGATTCTGCTATCCATCCATCTACTTCAAATTCTAGAGAATAAATTGGGGTATCTTCATCGATTGTGGGGTCATCTGCTGTTCCTGCTTTCCATTCACTTAATAATCCATCTATAAATGCTGGATTACTAATATTTCCTGGAGCTCCACTCGATAACCATGCTCTTGCATCATCATCAACTATCCCTTTAGTTCCAAATGTATTTTGGACGCCTAGTGGATAAGGTGCATTGTCATAGGGTGCTTTCACTTTAGCATATTCAAATACTAAAGCATCATCATCTCCATCATAATCTCCATCATCATCTAAATCAAGTTTAACATCAACATGTCCAATATAACCTTGGATTACATCCTGAGTCCAACTAATAGAATCTAAATCTCCTAATGTAGTCGGGGAATCAAATTTAACTATTAATGTAGCCTCATTAGTAGGACCACTAATTAAATCTGCAACCATATGAATTGCTTGTTCACCATCATAAATCACATATTGAAAATCATAGGTTCCTCGTCCAGATGATTCAATAGTGTAAGCACTAACAACTCCAACCATCATAATCAAAACACTCAAAACTAAAACACTTAAAATTATTTTTTTCATTCTTATTTATTTAAACCTCCTTTCAACTCTATAGTTAATCTGCGAAACAGACTTGTCATACAATTTATGTAATTGTTACACGTATAACTATAAACTGGTAAAGAATTAAACCAACCTCTTATCACCATAATCAAGTCAAAGAGAATTTCTTTAAAAGTATTATTGTCTTTGGAAATAGATTTTGTATTGTTTAAACTAAAATTAATTCTTTCTTCTTTTTTTCATCATACTTATTGTAACCACAGAACCAAGTATTCCTAATATGAAAATAGAAACAACTATAGTTCCGCCTGTTCCTAATGTTCCGATAACTGCTCCTGTTATCCTAGAAAAAATATTGGGCGGTGCATCAAAAGTTTCTATTTCTTCATCTCCTTCAAAGCTAGCATTGGGGGTAAAACTACTTCCTTGTGTTAAAAGTATGCCATCATCTATTTGGGGGTTTGTTCTACCACTAGGACTTCTGCCAGAAGAGGAGGTGTCTGTGTCAGGTTGAACAAAGGGACTTTCTAAAGGAGCATTTACTTCATTAGAAGGAGTTTTATGTCCTGCTTTATCAACAGCATAAACTATGTAAGAATAAGTTCCATAGGGAAGTTCTACATCCATATAAGTTAAAATTGTAATCTGTTCATCAATAATAATTTCATCTCTGGCAATTTCATAATAATCAATCCCACTGCAGTCAGGAATGTCTGTTGATTCTGTCCATGTTAATGTTACATCTGTTCCAGTAATTTCAGAAGATAAAATTGGAGGAGAGGGAGCATTTAAATCAACACAAATAGGAATAGCACTAATGAAGTTTATTAAAAAAATTCCTAGAATTATTAAAGATATCTTTTTCATCTTATTCTAAAATTCCTTCATTTCCTAAAATATCCTCTGCTTTAGCTTCTAACCAGTATTCTCCACTTCCTAATTCTGAGGTGTCTATTTCAGTTTTGTAAGTTTCTCCATCTAAATTTATTTTTACCCACCCACTATTATAACAATCCCATGTTCCTATTCCTTCTTCAGGACATATAGCAGAACCATCCATTTCTCTTAATCTATAATAAACACTTTGTTCGTTTACTCCTGCCTTTGCATCTGTTACACTTAATTCAATAGGAATAGTAGTTGTATAGATAGAACCATCTGGCTGTATTGCTTCAATCACTGGACCAGTTAAATCAATTTGAAGAGTTGTGCTGTCTTCTCCAACATAGCCTTCTGTATCTTTAGAATAAACCCTTAATTCATAATCTCCTTCTTGTATATCTATAGGAAGATTTCTTGTAAAATAATAAGTTCCATCTACTTCGTGAGAAAAAGGCACATCAATATTTTCATCTGAGAATATAGTAGCCCAGTAAGACTCTAAATTAATATCATCAATTTCTACTTCAACTTCTATGTTATCAAGTTCTCTATAATAATTTGTTTCAAATGTATTTTTATTTATTATATTAATAATTGGGGAGTAAGTATCAGTGAGATAATATAAAGTTGCAATTAATTCATAAGTTCCAGGATAAAGTGCAGGATGTGATGTTATATCCAAGAAAACTTTATCATTCTCATTTAATCTTAAGTTAGCTTCTTCGTTATAGCAATAAAAAGTTCCATCAGGGATAGGGTCTATAATTTCAGAACCAATTGCATGGTCTATTGTTAATGGTGCATCTTCTGAACAATCAAAATCTACTGTTTTTGGAAGAATACATAATCCGAGAATAGTCCAAGTGCATTTATCTACATAACCACTAATTTCAAATTCATCTTTTCCAACAGGATAATCAGTATCATCAGAAATTACATCTAATTGTATTATCAATGGGAGGTTATCTTCATTGTCTGGGACAGCAAGATAATCAAAACTAAAATCTCCTTGAAAGGTGTTTCCCGCTATAACATTTATAGGAATATTTATTGTTTCATCAACATTGCTTAAGAGAGGTCCTGCAGCCACAATCCCTATTAATAGAATCATTCCAAAGATAATTGTTATTATTGTTTTGTGTTTCATATTGCTGTTACCTCTATTTTAGAATTTCCATTTAATTCAGTATAATATTTTATTGAATTAAAACCATCGCTTAATCTTAAGACTAACATATCAGATTCTTCCATGTCTGTTAATGCGTTTCCTTCACAAGTTATAGGATATGAATAAAAATTAGAATCCACTCGTTCAGGAATTATTATAAAAGGATTATTTGTGCAGATGTTGTCTTTTGTGAGATAAGGGTTTACTCCTTCAATTGTATAAATTTCAACATCCACTTGTCCTGATACGCCGTTTTCTGTTCTTAATGAAAGTGTTAAATCCCAATCAGCTTCGTAAAAAGATTCAACTCCAAGAGATTCTGAAATAAAAAACTTAGAATTTTCTCCTGTAAATGAAGGGTCTGTGCTAGTAGTTTTTCCTTCTTCATTTATGGATAATCCCCAAAGTTGAGTACTTTCAAAAGGATGTTCCCCATCCAAATAAAACACAGGACCCTCAACCACGACACTTCCACTAATCATATTAGAAAGATAACCAACTAACCCCGCACTTGCTATCCCAATTAATAATACTCCTAACAATACACTCACTATTGTGGTTTTTTTGTTTTTCATTTTATTATAGTCCTTTTAGTCTGCCATCATTAAATGGACATTGTGGTTTTCTAAATAACTCTTTACCACGCGGTCTTGGACAACCCATATCATAAAGTCTATTTTCCCTTCGTCTTTCTGACCAAGTATGCAATCTTCCCGCTTCTGCTGCATACGTACATTGTCCAGATAATCTTATTTCTGTATCAGTCACAATAATAGTCTCACCTGCGCCATACGGGCATTCCATTCTTTGAAGCAATCTATCTTGTGTTCTGTTTCTCATTTTGTTTTCTTCTTCTCCGTGTTTGCCTTTCGGCGTGATTATGAAAACCCTTTTTTCAGGGCTTCATTCTTCTCCTCTCGTTTCCCTTAAAATAAATTAGGAAAAATAAAAAATAAAATTTTGTTTATTAACACTTCTTATCTGCATCAAGAACCACTGAAGCTGTAGATATGTAAGTTCCAGGTGCTAAATTTGGTGCAGTCGCAAAAGTAATTGTGCTAAGTTGATCAACAGTATTAGCTGGTAAACTAAATGGACCTATATAATAGTAAGAATCCCCTACATATTCACAAGATGTTAAAGGGAAAGCCCCATTTGTATCTTCATAAGTTACAGTCATACCCTCAGTATCTATAACACCCTCCACTTTAATTTCTGTATAAACTGAAGGAGAAGCATCAACTGTATTTTTATTAGTTAATGCTGTTTTTATCCACAAAGATTGTCCTCCCAATAGGCTAGCAGTATAGGATTCAGGATTATGATCTACATCAACTCCAGTACTTGCTTCTGTTATATCAATCTGTAATGGAGAACTAACAGTAACATCTCCAGTAACAGTATTACTCAAATATCCAACCAAAGCAGCACTAACCAATCCTATTCCAAGCAAAACAAGCACGAACACAGGAACGGTTTTTCCAAAAACATTAACTTTCTTTCTCATAATTTTTTTCATTTTCTTATTTCTTAAACCTCCTTTCAACTATATTGTAATCATCCCAAAAAGGACAATAAATATTAAAGAAGACAGCTTTTCTTACAAGTTTTAAGTTATTCCTCATTCTAAGTTACAATTTATATCCAAGTTTTCTTTAAAAGTATTGTCGTCCTCGAGAAATATGGTTTTTGTTATTACTGGGAGTTGATGAAAAATAAAAAAGAAAAAGAAAAAAACAAATTGTTTGTTAATTTAAAATCGAGTCTTTATCCCAAAGGAAACTGTAAGACCTCCTAAGTCTGATTCTCCAAGAGGAATAGTGTTCCTTAAAACTTCGATATGAGCAGATTGCTTATTTGAAAAAGCCACCTCTAAACCTGCAAATGCTCCCCCGCCAATTGCCAGAAAAGAACCAGAGAAGATAGTTCCACGATCGCTTGTTACTAGTTGTGTAAGAGTTTCATATGAGCCTTCAACTCCAACATAAGGAGTGAATCTGTCAAACTCAAATGCTTTTGCAAGTCTTAACTGCAAGCCAGAAGTTGTAAGTGCAAAGTTTACTGTCCCTAAATCATCAATAGTGTCTGTTCCTTGTGCTCGAGCAGCATGTAATTTAGTTTCAGCCCTAAAACCACGCCTTGTTTGATAACCAAGCTTTGCACCAAGTCCCCACATATTTCCATATACTCCCTGCATATTTGAATCTAAAAATGTAGCGTAATCTCCCTGAACCCCTGCATATAATCCTGGTTCTGCTTCAACCTTTGGAGGATTAACCAAACCTGCAGTAGCAAGTGTTAATGCTGCAACTGGTACTATTAACATCCTATTTATTTTTTTCATTAATTCGTTTGTCATTTTTTAACCTCCTTTCAAAATTCTTTTTCACTTTCATTTTAAGTTTAATTTCTTTAAAAGTATTATTGTCTTTATTGATAACTAATACTCTTCCCACAAAACCAACATTCCCTCATCATCCCTCAAAAACAAAGTATCTCCTGTGTCAGTCCAGACATAACTCTCGCCGAAATCATCTGCAGTAATCTCCACATCTTTTCCTGATTTTAATATAAAATCTCCAAAAACAAATTTCTTCCTCCCTTCATCTTTAATTTCCCAATCATTAAGAGAACAATCGTAATCACATTTATTCTTAAACACAATAGTTTGCGCTTCAAATTTTTTAATCTCAATACATTCTGCACATAGCTCCTCAGACTTTTTACACAAATTCATGTCCTTTTCAATACATTTATCCCATGCATTTCTCAAGTCGTTTTCGTATTTTTTATTCTCTAAAATATAAACATTCGCTAAACCTACTCTAACTAACTCAATATTAATATTTGTATTGCTGATAAAAATAAAAGCTAAGGTTCTGCCATACTTATCATATTTTGGCTTGCCATATTCTAATCTAACACTTTTGTTTAAAATCAAATCTTCCAAAAATATCTTTGCTTTATCATAATATGCCTCTCCTTTCTCTGGAGAATTAATTCCAAGTAGCCTAACAGACTCGTTGCCAACAACAATCGTATCACCATCAATTACTCTATCGACTTCAACATAGTCCTGCTCATCAAGGAAATCAACAACTAATCTGTCTAAAAAGGAATAATTAATTAGAAAAAGAAGTATAATTGCAGAGATAAGAATAATCTTTTCTTTATTCATATTCTCTATAGCAGTAATTAATTTAAATAAACTTTTAGTTTTTTGGATATGGAAGAGGTAGTTTTGTTAGCAGATCCAAGTTCAAGAGCATGGGGATTTGCAGAAAACATAAAAGAGTATATTGGTCAAGAAAAAAGAAAGTCTGTTCCATTAGAGCCAGTTGAAATAGATGCTTTTTCTAATAAGGAAATTGATATGCACATTCCTAAAAATATGAGAGGAAGAGATATTTATTTTATCCAAGATTCAACAAAGAATCCACAACAATGGTGGTGTGAACTTCTTTTAGTTAATAATTTACTTCATCTTGCTTCTGTTGAAAGTGTAAGTCTTGTATTACCAGAAATTAAATTTAGTAAACAAGACAAGAAAAAACGATCTCGTGTTCCAATTTCCAGTGTTGCAGTGGCTGAGAGCCTTAAACATTTTCCCAGATTAAAAAGAGTAATCACAATGGATTTACATTCTAAACAAATCCAAGGTTTTTATTCCCCCATCCCTTTGGATGATCTTTCTAGTACTCCAACTGTTATTAAATTTCTAAGAGGAAAGAGTGGCATACCAGATTTAGAAGATTTAGTTATTGTAGGAACTGATAAAGGTGACTTTGATAGGGTTGTGGATTATGCAGAAAGAATAGGTTCAAGATATGATGTGGCAATGATATATAAAATAAGAAACTTGGAGGGAGATAGAGAGATAAAAAAAGGCAAAACAATATTAGTAGGAGATGTTAAGGGTAAAAGAGCCTTTTCTCCAGACGATATAATTGGTGCGGGTAATACTAGTTGTACTGCAGGAACATCAATGAGAGAAAACGGAGCCACAGAAGTATATTTATATGGGACACATGGATGGTTTACAAACGGAACAAAAGATGTTCTTGATGTTTTTGATGGAGTTATGATAAGCAATACAAATAATCAGCAAAGAAGAGGGATAAAGACAATTGATGTTTCTACTGTTTTTGCAGAAGCAATTTATAGAGCACAAGTTGGAGAATCTATATCTGAGCTATATGAAAATCATCCTGACTAATATTTTAAAAATTAGTGTAGGAGAAGAATACCGAAGCATTCAACATCAACCGAAATCAATGCCTCCTACAGATTATACATTATTTTATGGTATTTAAACATATTTGAGTATTGGGAAGTAACATCAATAATCATTTATGCGGGAGACAACTCGCTCCCAGAGAAGTCGTTATTAATAAAAATATTTGTCGCTTCTCTAAAAGCTCGGGATTCAAAAACCTGCTTGGCACTATCATCTTTCTAAAAATAAGCGACTTTGCAATTCTCAAAGAATTTAAATCCTGTCTAGCGACAGAATAAATGCGGGAGACAGGATTCGAACCTGCGTAGGCACTAAGCCACAGCCTCTTAAGGGCTGCCCATTTGGCCACTCTGGAACCCCCGCTTGAATAAAGTTCTGAACAGAATTCTACTTAAAAATTTAACTAAATTATTTCTTTTTCTCTATTTTGACGCCGAGTTCTTCGAGTCTTTTGAAATGAGCTTGCATTATTGATTCAATATTTTGAATCATCTTAATTAATTCATTTCTCTCATTAACTAAGGTATTAAGTGCACCTTGATGAAAACCAATTTCAGTTTCTTTTGATACTTTTGGAGTTTCTTCACGCTTGTCTAATGCTTTCTCAAGATTCTCTACATTTCCATTTATCTTTACCATAATTTTGAATAAAAAAGAAGCTTCTTAAATCTTGTGTTAATTACTTATTTCTGGAACAAATAAGAAACATCTGCAGTGTCCTTCTAATTCTATTTCTCCTCTATGAAACAAACAAGGGCAAATAATTTCCTTATCTTTTTCTTTATCCCCAGTAACAACTCGACATGGACAATAAACTTCGCCATGCTCTTTTTTATTTTTTAAAAGACCTTTAATAGTAGTTTCAACTGCCTTTTCATTAGGATTTACTTTTATCCTAACTTTCTCAGCATACTCTTCAGCATCTTTTCTCAATTCTTTTTCATTCTTTGATTTAAATTTTTCACACCTTTTCATAAACTTTATAACCTCTTTTACTATTTATATTTTATGAAAGCAAATTGGAGTTTTCCATTCATTTG
>SDBV01003725.1_pt1 | contig 22249 bp, 27 predicted proteins | sample 2277081 | NCBI WGS metagenome assembly SDBV01 (sample SAMN10402039, study PRJNA504765) | marine sediment metagenome | isolation source: marine sediment core GS10_PC15, 223 cmbsf | place: Arctic Ocean: Southern Knipovich Ridge | collected 2010 | reverse complement strand
AAATGGTATTTATAAAAGTAATGAGTGGAAGTGAAAAGAATAATGACGATCTTTTTGAGAATGACGCAGATAAAGCTGTAAAAACAGAGAATTTTAAAAGAGCCATGGAGGAAATAAGCCATATTTTACATAAATATAGCTTTGATGTTGATGAAGTAGTGGCACTTCTTTCAGCAATTCTCACTACAGGATTTCTCCAAATGGTTGAGAAGGGATATTCTCTCGACTCCATAAAATGTATGATGAATGAATTATCTGAAGAAATGTATCAGAAAGTAAAAAAAATAACCAAAAAAAAGGAGAAATAAAATGGAAAATATAAACATACAAGATATAAATCACATCGAAAAAACAGATGTGAAAGAAGTAGGAGAACTGTTTGCAGCTCTTGCAAAAGCGCAAATGGAAATGGAAGTGGCCAATGAAGATGCTACCAATCCATTTTACAAAAGTAGTTATGCTGATTTAGCAGCCCTTGTAAAGGCCTCAAGACCTTACTTAGCTAAAAATGGACTGTGTGTAACTCACAAAGTCGTTCCTAATGGAACCGTGGATTATTTGTGTACGGTTTTGGGACATATATCCGGCCAATCCATAGAGTCTCAAATGAGAATTATTCCTGGAAAAGGAGATATTCAATCGATCGGCAAATGCATAACCTATCTCAAAAGATATGGGCATGCTGCTTTAACTGGAGTGGTAAGTTGCAATGATTCAGATGATGATGACGGAGAAAGTATTATGAAAGAAATACGATCTGAAGAACATAAAAAGACCGCAGTCATCAGTAAAGAACGGCTCGAAGTGTTAGCTACGGAATTGAATAAGCATCCAGATATTTTGGAGGGTCTTTTCAAAAAGTATGACATTAATAAGTTATCGGAGCTTCCAGCTGCTCAATTTACGCAATGCTTAGAGAGAATTCGTACTCTGAAAGAAACAAAGAGAAAAATGGCAAATCGTGAAAATAGTTAGCTTTACACAAGGAACTGATGAGTGGCATGTTTGGAGAAGAGGAGGAATTGGGGCTTCCGATATAGGAATTATAATGGGCTCCAATCGGTACTCCACTCCTCTCCAATTATGGGAAAGAAAGTGTGGGTATGCGGATGAAGAGCCTATCAATGCAGCGATGCAGCATGGAATCACACATGAACCTATAGCTAGAAATTGGCTCAATAATGATCAAAATCTAGAACTTGCGCCTTTATGTGTAGAAGATAACGAACAGAGCTTTATGAGGGCCTCTTTAGATGGCTACGATCATAAAAAACATTGTATCGCAGAAATTAAATGTCCGGTTTCAGAGAAGCCTATTATAAGCGCTCAGGAGCATCAAAATATTCCTAAGTACTGGTTCCATCAGATACAGTGGCAAATCATGCTGACAGAGCCGAAAAGGGCCATGGTTGCTATTTGGGACTATAGGAACAATAAGTGTATTACGGTAGAAATATTGGGAGAGCCCGAAGTTCATAAAGAAATGCGGGAAAAAGCGACTGATTTCTGGAGACAAGTCCAAAGCGGAAGACCACCGGTTGCGCAAGATAAAGATTATATTCATGTAGAAGATGATAAATTAAAAGAACATTTGGAAGAATATAACAAAATACTGGAAGGAGAAAAAGTTCTCATCGATAGAAAAAAAGATCTGAAAAAAGTAATTGTAGATTTTGGAGATGATGGAAACTTTAAGGCATATGGGTTTACAATAACTAGATATCCTGGGCGTTGTCGATATAACATCGATCAGATGAGAATGGCTGGAATTGATGTAGATTTGTATCTTAAAAAAGAGCCATCCATTGGATATTATGTAATCAAACCCCCAAAAAGTTAATCAAATCTAATAGGTAAACCTGCTCGCGATACCATAGTCGCATTCGTAAGCGCATCCGTATTTTGAAGAAATCGTACTGAGGATGAATTGGTTCCTACAACATTTACGCTATTTGAAAATAAGGGAACAGAAGTAGTTCCCACCCATGAAACTCCATCAGTGATATAAAATGCACCGGCAGCGGTACCCCCCCCTAAAGAAGTTATAAAAGGAACCTTATAGATTAATGAGACAGCACCAACCCCTCCTGCACTAAAGGAAGCAAAAAGATCCATCTGAGCGAAATTGTCAATAATTTCATAGGCTAAAGTTGATTGTCCAACAATAGGAGGAGCCGTTCCTCCATTATCAATAAAGTAATTGGCTGTTTTAGCTCCAAATGTTCCCTTTGACATTTGAAAGCGAGTATTCTCTTGATATTTTCCCATTCCATCATTAAGTGCTAGAGCACTAACTGCCCAATCATCAGAAGCATTCATACTCATTCTAAAAGAACCTAATCTACTTGCTGGATTCTGTTCAAAATCAGTAGCTGTTATGCTTTTAAGTGAGAAAAAGCTTCCTTGAGTAGATGCGATAGCAGAGCCGGATTGGCCAATTTTCGCAGCTACAGGAGAAACCGGGGTCGTAGGATATCTAGAGATCATAAAAGCGATTTCCGTTTCCGAAGTATTCACAACTCCATACAGATAAAAAGGGATGACATTTGCATGGGCAATCGAAGTGGTTAATCCAAATAAGTTTCCTATGATAGTTGAGGCGCCTGTTGAGTCAATAAAAGTTTGATTGGCTGTGATTGGAATATACAGAAAAGTTCCGGGAGTACTTTTTTTAGCAACTCTGACAAATCCTTTATTGGTAGCACTTAAAGCCGATCCATCTTGGGCTGTCATAGCGAAAGTTCCTCCACTGAATGTAAAGCCAATATTATAGGAATCGACAGTAGGACTCGTTGTGATTGTTATTGTGCTTCCTGTTCCAGATGTGATAAGAGTGCCATCTCCCAAGACATTTAGATTATTAGCAGTCGGAATCGCAATTCCATTATCGGTGGTATATTGATTTGCCAGGTCGGCATCTGCATTAATGGTAACAACATTGCCAGCTCCAGTCGTACTAATGCTTGTTCCTCCTAACACATCTAAAGTATCAGCAAAAGGAACAGCTGTTCCACTATCTGTTTGGTAATTTTCAGCTAGAGTGCCATCGTTTTCAATTGTAAGAGTATTTCCTCCTGGATTTCCAACTACTGTAAAAGGGGCCATTCCTACAAAATCGATATTATCAGCTCCATCGGGTCCTACTGCTCCGCCGCTGTTTCCAGTTAACGTTTCTGCAGCTCCCGCTGTTCCATTAATCGTAATAGTATTTCCAGCTCCAGTAGTGGAGATTTTGGTTCCACCAAGAACAAGGAGGGTATCGGCAAAAGGTTGAGCTGTTCCACTGTCTGTTTGATAGTCTTCTGCTAATGTGCCGTCATTTTCAATAGTTAAAGTGTTGGTTCCGGGATTTCCAGCTACGGTAAAAGGAGCCATTCCTACCACATTAATATTATCCGCGCCATCGGGTCCTACGGCGCCTCCAGTATTGCCTGTGAGGGTTTCGTTTCCACCCGCTGTTGAGGAAATAGTGAGAGTATTATTACCTGGTGTGCCTACAACATTTACATCTCCAGTTCCTACAATATTGATATTTTCAGCTCCATCTGCAGATACAGCTCCTCCAGAATTTCCAGTAAGTGTTTCTACTCCAGGACCCGGTCCGGAACTTAAAAGAATCCAAATAGCGGTTCCTTTTTTATCGGCTAAAAAATAGAGCTCATTTGTCGCTGTATCAATCCAAAAATCACCTATTTTAAAGTTCTGAAAATCTTCAGACGTGGGTGCTCGATCTACTCGAAATCTACGAAAGGGGTCTCTATTATTGGCTGGATAATTTAATGGATTTGCTTGATCGTTAAATGGCATTATTTGCCTCCTTCAGCATAAATAATTTCTACAGACACAAACCCACGAGTTGCAGGCGTTCCATCATTTCTTACAAATATTTGAGTTTCCTTAGCAAGAAATAAACTTCCTTTATCGATTCTGTTGGAAGTGAAATTATAAGTTCTAGAAGAATCGCTTAATATAAATATGTGCTCATCAATCCCATCAAAAGAAAGACAAACTTGGACATCTGCTGAATTATTAACTACTAAAATACGAGTAAAATCGGTGGTGACGGGACCTAATTTCGAAAAAGCAAAAGGAATAAGATCCGCTTTTATTTGTCTGAGAAGATCAAATCTAACTCTTGTTCCAAATGCCATTATTTACCTCTTTTTTTAGTGATAGATTGATTCATAATTATATAATCCACAGTCGAGTTATCTCCTGTTTCAATTTTGCCTGGAGATTTTGTTTTAACCGACTTAATCGTAAAATTTGTGTTCTCAATGACAGATGTTACCAATTCCCCGACAGCTGTAGATTCATTTATGGCACTTCTGGTGACGAAGATTCTGTCTGTAGAAACAATGTTAGAATTCGGAATTCTGATAATTCCTTTTTTTAAAGTTGCTTGTCCAACAAAATCTGTTGGTGAAGAAGAAATGGTTTCTTGTTTAAGAAGAGGTTGAGGTTCTGGAATTACAGCTAATAAAATCCATCTTGCTTCATTATTTACAATACCTAAAAACGAAAATAAAGCAGCTTTATCGACAACCCACAGAGTTCCTAATTTGTAATTTTTATCATTTTTGAAAGGAAAACGGTTATTTCTAGATATTACAATCAGAACATTTGCTGGTTGATTAGATCCTAAATAGGATAAGGGATTTAATCCAGAAACTGCATTACTTGAGACATTTTGAGCTTGAGCCATAGGAAACCTCCACTATGGGTATTACTAGGGAAATCTGCACCTAGTGTTCATTTAATTTTTAGTTAACTTATTGTTTAAATTCTTGCAATCCTATTTTATGCCGGTTCAATAAGTAGCCAACCAATCGTTGATGTATCCGCTCCACTTCCAGATGTAATCGTAAAGCTCGTAGACACTACTCTAGAGCTCACTCTTATAAATCCTGGAGTTCCTCCGTCAACTTGAGAGGTAAGAAAAATACGCGTATTGTTTGTTACAGAAGTATTGGCAACTGTAACGGTTCCAGCAGTTAGAGTAGCTGTTCCCATTCTAGCATTGGTGCCCTCGGTAATTTCTAATTCATTTGCACTTACGATTCCAAACAGGCTGAATGCTCTTGTGGTTGTGAAAGTTCCAGATATTTCGGTGTTATCTCCAAATACAACGTTTTCAATATCGAGATTACCGGGTCCAGCCCCATTAATTGCTGGGGAATTATCAGAGGCTACAATACTTTGAGATATAGCACTATTTGCTTGGGAAGTATAAGTAATCGCTGGTGCTCCCGATACCTCAAAGATACAGTTAAAAATAATTGCTTGGCAATTCGGCCCAATTTCGAAAGTTTGAGTGGAAGAAGAACTCAACATCTCTAACTCACCTGCATTGGAAAGAGTGGGACAATTTAATTTACAAAAATGAATGACTGCCTTGTCTCCTTGTAAGTTCACTATCTTGGCATTACCCGCTCCGAGTACACTATTATTCAAAAATACATTTGAATCTCCAGTAGGATTGTTGATAACTCCATTTATAATGCTTCCAATATCTTGCGTATCATTGATATTCAAGCTTCCTGACCAACTGGGAAGATTAAAAATAAATCCATCCGTAATTTTTATAAGACAATTATTTAGGAATAAATCGGCTCCCACGACAAGAGCGACCGAATTAAAAATATCGGTAGCACTTTCTAGTTGTATTCTGTCAAACCCAAATTTTCCAGAGGGAGGGGGAAGATGAATACCAGAAATTATAACAGGGGCTCCCTCTAAGCTATTGGTCAAACCCACAACAAAGGTATTGTTATAAAGAGTTAGGTTTTCATTGAATGTTCCCGGTTGAATGCCGACAATCCCTCCTCCTGCTGCATTCGCTGCATCAAGACCAGCTTGAATCGTTTGGAATTCACCTTTTCCAACAGGTCCTACTACAAAAGGCGTCATAGGAAATTCTACAGACCCCGTTGATGAAATAGTAAGAGTATTTGTTCCTGGATTTCCATCTACACTAATAATTCCTGTTCCTACCACATTGATATTCTCTGTTGGGTCAGGACCTACTGCTCCTCCTGTATTTCCTGTTAGAAACTCGGTTACTCCGGAGACGGATACGACTAGGTCACTTAGAGGTGGAATTCCTTCCACATTAATTCTTCCCAGTCCGACTATATTAATATTTGCATTCGTTGGAAAAACAGCTGAACCACTATTTCCTGTTAGTGATTCTAAATCTCCACTTCCTTGTCCTAAGAGACTCCAGAATGCTTCATTATTTTTTACATTGACTAATGCATAGACGGCATTCGAAGCGGTATCTAACCAGATGGTTCCAAATTTAAAACGTCTATCAGTAGTCTTAGGAGCTCTTGCAAGGCGAACAAATAAAACAACTGCGGGTTGATTCTGATTTAAGTAGGAAAGGGGTTGTAGACCGGAGACGGCATCCTGAGATGTATTTTGAGCTTGAGCCATAGGAAACCTCCACTATGGGTTACATCAGGGAAATCTCACCTGATTGCTAATTTAATTTTTAGTTAACGAATTAAGAGAATAGTTTCAAGTTATTTCTTATCTTGTTGATAATGAAGGGAAATGGTAGAATAAGAGAAAGAAAGTAGAATAGAGATGGATAGGATAGAGAATATAGATACAAATCTTACTTCGCTGATTATAGATATAAGAGATCAATTAAGTCGTCTTGAAGTTTATGTAGATATACTTCTAGAAGAAAGATCAAAGAAAAAAGCTAAAGGAGAATAGGGATGATATTGTTTGGAGGTATAGGTATATTGCTATTGGTGTTGTATTTTGTTGTGCACTTCCTAGTAGAAGCGTATGAAAATTGCACAGACTCCATAAAAGAAGTGATTAAATCCGAAAAAGAGATGGCTCTCAAAAGAATGTGGGAAGAAAAAAATGGAACCCCTTTTATACCGAAGAAGGAGGAACCTGTTATACTGGAATGGGAAAATCTACCGGAGTGGAAAGATTAGAGTTATTAATCTTCTTCTTCATCCAAATCTTTATCATATTTCTTTTTCACAAGCTTCTTAAAAGAAGCAACTAATTTAATAGCCCCTTCTTTATTATTTGCTTTAAGAGACTGTATGAATTTATTGGGAAGGTCTTGTAACCAAGGTTGGGTAAGAAAAGCTTGGGCTAAAGAACGCCCTCCTATTTTACTTAGAACACCTATTAATACTCCTGGCTTTCCCATCATCGCTCTTCCAATTCCAGCAGGAATACCCCATGCTTCCATTTTATCGATTAGTTCGTCCCACTGATTAGGATTCATTTTTCCTATACGCTTAGCAAATCGGCTGTAAAGCTGGTTTACATTCTCAAAATCTGTGGCTAATTCAGGAGATTTTTTTCTCACTTCAGAAACCAATGCTTTATTGAGAGGAGTTAAAAGATTTCTTACGGCTTTGGGTTGTTTGTTTATGCTTTGATACGTATGGATTAATTTTTCATAGGTAGTTCCTCTTAAATGAATAGCTCTTATAGTATCATCTAAAATTTCCATGGCTTTCTTTTCAGCATCGGAAGGGGAATGAGTTTTAGAAATTTCTTTTAACTGAGCTCTGAGCGTTTTATCTAGATTTTTTGCATCTTTAAAAGGAACTCTTCCTTTCGCTGCGGCTTCTTTTTTAATAAATTGATAAGAATCCCCAAATTTTTTATCAATAGATTCCCGAAGCTTTTGCATTTTAGCTCCTTTTCTTGTAAAGGCTTTTCCAATTGCAAATGTTCTTTCTGATTTAACAAGAGGAGCAAGCTCTTTTTCTGCGAAGCCCAGTTTTCTTCCAGCGGAGACTAATTTCTGGGCTTCTTTTGTTTTAGGAAGTAGTTTTTTAGCGAATGCTCCTTTTCCAAAGGTAGCTCCTATATCAATAAGAGAACTCAGCCATTCAGGAGCTCCAAATTCTCTAGCCGTTTGGCCAGCAACAGCTCCCGTTGCTAATGCAGGAATGGCACCTCCTCCAAAAGCTAAGCCAGTTCCTACAGCTTCTCCTGCTCTTTTAGCAAATCTTTCGGCTACATTTTCTGGCTCTGTTTCAATACCTAACATTTGCATGAGCTTTTCTACTTCAGAAGAGGTTGGAATAGGAATCATAGAAGTATGACGAATCGCTTTCGAAATTTCTTCACTCGGGCCTAATGCTTGAATTATATCTCCATACGTTCCGAACGCTGTGCCAACACCTACGCCGCCTTTTTTAATGGCGCCCTTTATAGCTTCTCTACCTATTTGAATCGCACTACGGACCGCCTGAGGGGTTTTAGCAAGCTGTTGTATAAAAGAAGGTTCCCCTTCTTCAACAAATTCTCCAAATTCTTGAGTGGGTATATCTTCTTCAACAAATTCTCCAAATTCTTGGACCATATTATTCCAGTGTATAATTCGCAGCTTTAGCCGCTTTTACATCTTCTTTTTTGACTCTTTTTAATCGTCCTTGAGTATCTTTCATCAGCACTCCTTCGGGCGTAGTCTTTTTTAAAGTAGATTTTTTGGTTCCTTTCGCTTTTTTCGCTTCTTTTGCTGATTGATGAATCCCTTTCATTTCTGCTTCTAATTGATTTTGTCGTTGTGTCGCGTAAGGTTTCAATTTTTTCATAACTTCTGCCGCTAAATTACTATGAACATATCCATATTTTTCTTCTGATGCCTCTGCAATTTCCCGAACAAGCTCTACTCGTCTCCTTTCTACATCATTAGAGGCGTCCATAGCTGCTAATACAGTAAGATTAGCTTCTTTAGATCTTCCAATTAGAGGAAACATTTTCGAAATGTGTTCTTCAATCCATCTATTAGGACGTGCTCCGGCTTTTCGTAAAGAACCTAAGAAATATTCTTTCGCAGCGAATTTAAAGACAGCTCCTTCCGGACTTCGGAATGCTTCTATTCCGGTAACGTCAGCTAAATTATCTCTAGAAAAGTAGGATAAATCTCTATTTTCTATAGCATATTTCATACTATCGGCAGCAGATTCTCTTACAAGAAGATCAGCCGCTGTTTTATCTGCTTCTATCATAACTTTTTCAGATATTCTAGAATGACGGTCTCCTTTTTTTTCTTCTTTTCTAGCTTCTTCCTTTCCCATTTGCGATCTTCGTAGTAGTTCTGCTTTGGCAATTTCTCCTACATTTCCACCTTGTCCTGCTGAAATAACCAACTCCTCATCGGAAAGTCTTTTTAATCCCGTAGCTCGAGGTATAGTTGTTGGAGGTGCTCCTTCTACCCCAGGAACTTGTTGTTGAGGAACTCCTTCTACGGGGGGTACTTCTCCCGGAGGAACTTGTTGTGGAGGAGTTACTCCTTCTACAGGAGGTGGTTCTTCTCCTCCCCTTAAGAAATCCAATAATCCTTTTTGAGCCATTTGTTGTTTAGCTATAGGACCTGCAATTTGAACAGGAAGATCTAGTAAGATCGGCGATAAACCCATATCTATGAGTTTTTGTTTCTGTCTATCTTTTACTTTTTGATTGATAAGCATTTCAAGGCCTTTAGATAAACCGGTTCCAGCTGATTGTCCTAAAGATGCTAAAGGATCTGTTTTTTCTATAACTTGTATCACTTTTTACCTCTTAGCATTGCTAGTAGTCCAGGTAAATTTTCTAATATTCCGCCGAGCCCTGTTTCTACAAGCCCGGGTTGTCTAGGACGAATAATAGATTCATGTTGAGGAGTAAGTGCCCCTCCTACCAGTTGCAGCATTTGTTGGAAAGCTTTATCACTTCTCTCTCCTCTTTGAAGTTGTAGGTCTTCAGAAAGTCCCGCTCCTGCTGCTGCCATTGCTTGACGAAAGCCAGATGAACTTTTGGACCCTGTTCCAAATTGAGAAGTAAATCTTTGGGCAATTGAGGGTATAATTTCTTGGTGAAACTGTCTCATTGCCGGTGCTTCAAATTGTTTAGCGGCCTCCGGGTCTTGGGTTAACATAGCTAAAATATGCTCAAAACCAGCAGGAAGAGCACCTGCTGCTCCTGTTTGAAGTTGGGAAAAAATATCTTGTTGTGGTTGCGTAAATCTAGGAACTTGTTGAATCTGTTCGGGAGTTCCTCCTAACAATTTTGCAATATCGCTAAAAATGTTATTCTTAAAAATACTATTCATGAAAGTGCCTGTCGTCATTGTATTACCTCTTTTTTTTATCTATATCTCTTTTATGTATTCTATGACAATAAAAGTTCTCGTATAATTTGTTCTGTTCATTCCGGTCTCTATAATTATATTTGTAGCATCCATTTCCAATTCTACTTCGAAGGGGTTATTGCCCACAAAAGGAATAGGAATTGCTGAATCAAGGGTGGTAGCACCCGGATCAGTAGCTACTCCACTTAAACGAATGATAGAGTAGTCTTGAGTTGTAGTTATTCCATGAGGAACTGTTTTTACTGCATTATTAGGAAGCGCTCCAAAATCTACTACGGTTCGAAACATGGGACGATATTGCACATTGGCCGAGCTGTTAGGAGTAGCAATAGGAATAAAGAGCCCAGCTGTTGGAGTTTCCTCTTCAAAATAGAAGCCATTTTCTTTTACATTTAAAGCACTCGCGATATTATTCAGATATTTTCGAAGCTGAAGGCGAAAATCGTCATTGTATTGTTCTGGAAATAAATAGACCTCAGGCTGAAAATTAAACGGGGTTGATGACATTAGTTTAACAACCTTCCTTCTCTTTCTACATTTAATAACATCGCTTGCATAGAGAATCCAGAGGAAGAGATCTCAAAATCTTTCATTTGTTCATCATTCATTTTGAAGTTTAATTGAATGAATTGTCCTTGGGATTGCACAAAGAAACGATGCCAGGTATAGATTGAATTTTTTTGATCTCCAAAAAGTTGTTCGAATTTGGTGAAAAGAATATTACTTCCTAAAAGGGTCCCAGACGGCGTATTATCCTGGACAGTCGTTCCTTTGGAGGCATCGATAAGAACATCTATTGTTAACTGACCTTTGGCTGTGATTTCTAAAAGAAAATCAATATAGGGTAATCTAAATTGAATACCCACTGGAGTTCCAGGATTATATTGCTTCGTTAGAATATTGAAATTACTGACGCGTCTCGCTTTTCCCCCTCCTGTATAGACACCGGTAAAATCTGCATCGATTGTAATCGTATTTTTATCTACATCTAAAACTTCTTTAACTTTAACTATAGGGGTTTCTAATAAATTATCAAAAATAATTCCTTGAAACTCTTCTAATCTAATAAAGTCTCCTATTTTTAAATTATGATCAACTATTTTTAAAATATCTGGAGGAACCATATCGGTGATTTGAAGAGATTGAGAATTGGAATTATTGTCGGTATCGATTATGAATGTGAATCCTTCTTGATTACCGGCCACAACGGCTGGAAAAGCAGATTGTAATCTCCCTGCATTCCAAGGAGCATTCCACGAGGCCCAATTGGTATACACAGTTCCAACAAGAGCCCATGTTAAATCTGTATCTTTTTGAAAATATCCAAAACAGGTAAAAGAATCATTGAAAAATGCCCAGCTTTGATTTTTGTAGTTATATACTAAAACTCGGGTCGGAAAAGTGGGTTCATTCACTTCTGGAGGAAAGGTCCAATAGACTAATTCTGGTACAAAATCTCTAATTCCATATACTCTTTCAGGACCTTTATTATCATTATGAATCTTAAATACTTCATCAGGAATCTTTTCATCTATACGTTTTACATTTATTCCATTACAGCTGTGAATACCTACATTTCCCACTCCTAAAATAGAATCATCAAATCCTATCACAGAAAAGGTGCTTTCACATCCCAGCTCATTATTCAATTGTTGCCATTTAAAAGGAGTGGCAGCCAAACCGAGATCTACTACCTCCCAAGTAGATCTCTCAAAATATACGATCAAACGATCTTTAATAATATCTACTGTAACGATTTGTTGCCGAGTAGGAGGATCTAAAAATCCACCCTTTCCTGGAACCGTATCCACCCAAGAAGTATCTGGATCGGTAGGATCTCCTTCTTGAGAAAATCTACATCTCCAAGGAAAACTCAGTTCATCAGTTCCGTGCGTTTCTAACGTATTTAAAGCAAGAAGTCGATCTTTATATGCGATTAATATTCTACACGAATCTAAAAAATTTGTATCGTCAGGAGGTAATAGATTAAGTTTGGGACGTAAATCGAACCATTCTATAGATCCTTGGGGCAAAATACGAATATGATCAGCGCGATTAAAATTAACAGTATAAAAACTTGTATCTTCAGGGGCATCCCCCGTATAATTTGTGCTCCAAAAGAATTGAAAATTATCCCCAGTCCATATGGACCTATCTACTACAGTACTTACTATTCTTTCCCAAGCTCCGGCTACTCTGTGATAAGAAAATTGTGTATCAAAGGCAAGCGTATCTTCAAAATTTATTGCACCTGTTTCTCTTATTCGAAGTCCCATAACAGGATCAGCTGGAAAAAAGAAAATTACTGTATTGGGAGCAGCTCCTTCAAAAACAAAATCTCCAGTGTCCGTATCATACGTTGCTTTAGTAGCTGAACCTGTATCTAGCATGACAGAGGGTGCGGGAGGACCTACGCTATTCAATTTATTTACAGTGAAGATTTCGGTTCCGATAGAAAACATTTGGCCTATTTTGAATTTTTTTCCGGGTACCTTGTCTGAAAGATTGCCTGAGCCATCAGTAGTACCCACTCGAATTCGAAGTCTAGATTTTAAATCTGTAGTACCGAGCAGAGAATACCCAAATCTCTTTTTTACTCTTCCGCGCCATACATACGCATCTTCTAAGACTCGAAAGGCATCTTCAGGCAAAAGCCAAGGCTCAATATTGTTTTGTTCGCCAGTTTCGTAAGGGCCTACTAGATATTTTTGTAAAGAAGGCATTTATATTACACCTTTTTTAATCCAATAGCGAACCAAAGAACAACGATAGCCAAACTATCATCAGTTCTTATATTAAATTTCTTGTCTGTTATACTTCCAATCGCAATCCATAAAGAACGCGGAGAAGTATTTGTTCTTTCTTCTGACAACTGAACATTAAATGCTGCTGGCGTTTTAAAATCTTCATTAAAATCAATTTGATCGTTATCGAATATGCTCCCTTCTTTTCCCCATTGAAATTGAAGTCCTCCAGGAAGAGTTGCAGATCCATTTGTACCCTCATCAAAAGCATTCGTTAATTTAAATTCTTTAGAATCCTTGTCAAGAAAATAGAGATTTTGAGTTCCAGAATCATCTCTCACAAACAGATCTCCAAATCCTGTAATAGGAGTCGGATTAGAGGCTTGTTCTTTCAATTCTATCACTTCATGTCTTCCAGAATTATTTATATCATTAAAATCCACATGATTGCGATTCTGTGCATTAAAAATAGCTTTGAAATTATCGAGGAGTAAGGGCTGAGAATCTGTAGGGTCCTCGAAAGATTGCGGAATGTTGTTAGAATAGGTACTCATTTAAAATCTCCCTTGGAAGTTACCGTAAGGAAAAGACGTCATCTCTGTGTAAATAGTGGCTGTCCTTTCGTTTGTTTGTTGTACAATCGTTCTTCTTAGAACCATTTTTTCTTGTTCTTTAAATCCGGCCATAATTTGCTGTACACCAGGAATATCACCGCTGTCTTCAAAAATCTTTTTAGCTGCTCCATAAGCCAAATATTGCCACCATTGTTTGAGTTCTGGATTTTGATTCTTACTGTCCTTTAATATTTCGATAGGTAGTCTAAAAGCATTCATTCGCACTAGATAGGCTTTATCGGGCACTGGACGAATAGTAAGGATGTTGTCATAGAAAAGCATGGCTTGAGGCCTGTTCGGCTGATAGGGAACGGCTGTGACAGTTATTTCTTCTTGAGTGGGAATACTATTTGAAAAAGTAATCGTTCCTTCTCCGTTTAGATAATCGATCGATCCTACAACAGAGATTTCTTCATTTATGATTTCCCAATTCCCTGTTTCTCTATTTTGAGGAACATCGATCACATTAATGGAAGTTCCCGTATTATCAATAGTTCCTACAGTTACTTGGAATTGTAAAATAGGTGAGTTAGATAATTTAAATGTATAAGGGCCTGGATTTCCAGCTCCTTGCAGATCAAAGGTAATTTCAGCCAGTTCTGGATAGGTTCTAAAAAATTGTTCTCGATCTTGAGACCAAAAACTTTGATAACCGGCTATATAAACAGGAGGAGAAATGTTGTAGTAATAATCTACAGCTAAGTATTCGACCCCTTCTACAATAATTTTAATATCTCGAAGGTCATATTGGTCGATATTTGCTGTTGTCATAAACTCAAAAGTCGTATGCAAAGAAAATAGCCGAAGAGTCTCCGGCATATCATATAAAAAAAAGGTATTTATATACTCATTGATCTGATCATCTGTGATCTGTTGAGTAGAAGGCCGAGCTGTCAGCCTTCTTACCTTCGTGCGAATTTCTTGTAGGGTACTTAAAACCATTTTTCTTACGCAATGTCTTCCACTTGATCTTCATCTTCTAATTGAAATTCTAAGCTTTCAAAAGAACATCGATCAACTTTTTTTCCAATTTCAACAGAAGATTTACCATTAGCATCTAATACATGAGCATGTTTAGGATACCAACAATTGTTATTGAGATGTTTGGCTACCATTAAAGGGATATCATAAGTATCACCATCTGTCATATCATAGTTTTTTACATCATCTCCGGCATATTTTTTGAATGAAAAAGTAATATTGCCTCCACGAGGCTCAAAGCATCTAAAAACGCCTTTTACCATTTTATTATCTTTTTTTCTCATAGATGCCATCATTTTCGCGCTGATAGAGCGTCTTGATTTGTCTTGAGTAGTAGTCGTTGTTGTTATAGTTGTTGTCATTTTTTTCTCCTTATTAAAAAAGGGGGATTGAACCCCCTAAAATTATACGTTAGTAACACTGAATGATTTACCAGCTTTCCAGAAGATTTTATCTCCAGAAGAACCAGCAGGACCAAATATTCCTGAACCTAATTCCATTCCAATAAAAGCTAAGTTGTCAGTAGCATCTAAAGAATTAGTTGCGCTTGTTCCAATATCGGTAACAATCGCCTTACTAGATGGGAAAGCGAGTGAACTTGGAAAAGCAAAGTCTGAAAAAGAGGATGAATCTATAGCTACTGTATATGTATTCGTAGCTGTATCTATCGATAAAATCTCTCCTAACAGGTTGTTAATTTCTTGCATTCCATAGGCAGCTGGAATACCAAATCGCAATTGACCTCCTATATTAAAATCTATATGAGGTGCTGTTGCAGTTAATTGCACTTGAGTAGTGGTGCCTTTTGTAATTTTAGAAATAAAATTCACAGAGGGTCTGAAAGAAAAATCCGGAAAGGATTGCACTTCAAAAGCAGTCTCTGCAGTAAAATTTACCGTATCTGTATCAAAGAAAATCAGCTCAAATGTATTCGTAGTTACATTTCCAATTGAAAATAAAACCAGCGGTAACTGAACCATATTCGTAAGATTTGTAAGTAAGACCAAATCTCCATCGGAAAGACCATGCGCTGTAGCTGTACATACAGGAGGGGATGCTTTTGTAATCGTCGTTCCTGTTATTTTGAGTCCTGGTCCTTTTGGAATAAGAGTAAAGCCATTTACAAGCAGTTTATTTGCTATCAGTGCATTGGATGCATTTTCTTTGGCATAGATCCAAGTAGATCCAGCCGCCAATCCTCTTTGCCATTCAAATTTAACTCCACGGCCTGGAGTTTGCGTGGTTGCAAATTGCGTATCATTGATAACTTCCATCCAATCTACATCTGATCGGATATCTAATATTTCTGCTTCACCAGTCGAGGTAAAGTTTCCTTGTTGTATTATTGTATTGTCCATTTTTTTGTTTCTCCTAAATAGTGGATTATGATAAAGTTACGAGCAGGTTAATTACCCAAGCATCATTTGTGATTCTTGGAACTTGAGCGAATTTATAACCCACTGAAGCATTGAGGCTTAAAGGGCCATCATAGATTGGGGGTCTATAGATAAATTGCGCTGAATACCCGTCCTGTTCAACAACGGCATACGCCTCCATTCCTACACAAAAGATTCCGAAAACGGATCTTCCTAATGCGGAAATACCTGGATCTTCTGCACCAATACTAGAAAGTAAGAAACGTAAATTAGAAATCGATCCCCATTCTTGTCTAAGTGACTCCATTGGAGAAGGATATTGCGCTTTAGCAATAAATCCTTGGACTTGCTCTAGATCTCCTATAAGCTGAGTGTTTGCTAATGCAAAATAAGCATCGCGCACCGGAGCGGTTCCAAAACGGTCTTCGCCCTCGATATTGTCAGCGATAGTGTAAGCATTGTTTGTTGCCAGTGTTCTAATAACAATATCCACATCTGATCTAGTAATCTCTGTTGGATTATCGCCGTTAGTACCACCTGTTGCATTGATAAAAGAAGCCGTTGAATTCAGCATATTTCTAGTCAGTTCATCTTCTGTTTGACGTAGAGATACACCTAATCTTTGTGCTGCTTCATTTAAAACAGGGTCTTGGTTTTGCAAAGTTACTTGCTCATTTAAGATGATATACGTGCCGTAAAAGTCCATCTGAGCATCAATGTTTATAGCGGTAAGTTGTTGAGCTGGAGGGGTTACGCCCGTATTTCCTAAAGGAACTGTAGCTGTTTTTAGCGGGTTATACCTACGCATTCTAAGCGTTGTTCCACCATTTCTTGGCATATGCTTAAGCATCGCAGGAATGTTGTGGATCATGTATGGGACAGCAACTGAGAGTAATTTGTAAGAAAAACTTTGTTGGACGGGCGCCGGGAGGACACTCGTGGTTGTAATTGAAGACATTGGGTTACCTCGATTGTATTTATCGAGCCTTCACTGCCTCACTCATCTCTTTTTGGAGTTGTTTTTTTAACTCCGCTGTAAGACCCCCTGCGAAAACATTTTTTTCCGACAAGGCGCCATGTCCTTTGATAGCTTGTGTGCTTAAAGGACGATTATGATTGGTTTGAACATGATCTTTTTGAGTAGAAAAGTTATCTTTTGCAATTCCTAGACTTTTTAAAGCTTTGTAAGCAGCGACTCCATTTACATACAGATCAGCTCCACCAGTAATAGATGCGTGTAGCTCAGGCTCAGTTTGTTTTAATTTTTCAATATTTTCTTTTGTAACAACTTCAGTAAAATCAGAAAATTTACTTGTTAATTGCCCAGGAATAGCAGCTAATCTATCCGCCGCTGCCTGAGTTTGTAAATTATTTATCTTTTGGTACATCTTCTTTAAATGTCTCCCTTCAGCCAAGTCATCATCCCCGATCTCAAAATCATTTTGTGGCGCAGGCGCCGGGACGGCTTGTTGTGAGGTTTCCATCATATTTTTAAGGTGTCCTTCAAGTTCTCCGACTCTATTTTCGAGTTGTTCTTTACTCTTTCTTAATTGATTAAAGTTATATTCTTTGTCCGATTCAGAAGGAGTGTCTTGAGTGTGGGTGGTTTCAATAGTTTCTGTTATTTGTGTCTCAGGGGCCTGAACGACAGCCTGCTCTTGAATTTCTTCAGTAGTTACGTTCTCAGTTTGATTTTCCATTCTATTCCTCAAATGCAGTGGCGAACCGCTTTTTACGCCATCAGCCTTTTACGCAGGCTATTCGTTGGTACATTTAATTCCCCAATACATAAAGCAAATATTTTATGCAACTAATTCTCCATTTAGAAAAGCACAACGCTGGTCTAATGCGCCATTGTTGAAAGCTTTTGCATAGTGAATGAGTTCTATTTGTTCGGTAGGAAGAACATCTACAAAATTAGGAATGGTCATGCAGGTTTCTTTATCTGGAACAACCCAAATAAATTCTCTACGCTCTTCTTTTCTGTGGTATTTATAAACGACTTGATCCCAAGAAGGAGTCGGACACGATAATCGATAAAAAAACTGTTGCCTTACAATATTTTTAAGCATTCTTTCTTTTTTAAAGAGAACTACAACAAAAAAATCTTTATCTTGAGGATAAAATGCTATCCCTCTTTTTATGCAGTTATAAATTTGATTTTCCCAGGAATCTTCACTTTTATTTCCCTTATGAATCGCTTGCTGCATTTCAATAGGATTAATTTTTTGGTCTCCTCTTTTTTCCAGTTCATAGGAAATATCCCCCGCAGTTCTCTCTGCTTTAATGGATGTAACCTTTCTTTTTTTCTTATTCATCTTCACTCCGTATTTTAGGGAGAGATTTAACATCGCTCCATAGCTCTTGCGATAAAGATTATTTAAAAAAAAAACCACTCTTTATTTTAAATTGAGAATTGGCTATAGAAAAAAAGAAATGAATGCTTGAGGAAAAAATGAAAAAAAAAGAAATGTATACTCTCCCTGAAATAGCAAAAATGCTCCATATAACTCTTCCAGAAGTGGAAAATTATGTGGAAAACGGAAGCTTAAAAATTTTTAAAGGATCAAAAAAAGATTGTCCACTCATTATGCATGTAGAGTTAATGGACTTTCTAAGATATTATCCTCATAAACTAAAGAAAAGGAAAGCACCTGTGAGAGAAGAAAAAAATCCTAGTCAAGTGAAACAACTTTTTCCTAAAGAAACAACAAGGAAAAAAACACTAAAATCTCCCAAAAAGGTAGAAAAAAAACGGATTAAACCGGTCATTAAACCTAGTGCTAAAAAAAAGATTAAAACACCAAAACCGCCTATCTCTTTAATAAAAGAAAAACAAATTTCAAAAGAAAAACCAAAAAAAGTAGTAAAGAAAATAAAATCATATAACCAAAAAACAACTCCACCTAAACCAGTGAGTAACCCCCTTATCAAAAAAAAGACAACAAAACCCAAAACCATCCCTAGCATTAATAAAAGAAAAGATAACCAATTAATTAAAAAAGGTGATTCACTTTTAACAAAAGCATTAAACATTTTTAAAAGAAATAAAACTAGATATAAATAAGAGGATTAATTATAGTAAGTGTAAATAATTTTTAAACTAAAGAATAATAAAAAAATGTCTCTACACAATTACGAAACTAATATTGTCACATATATTAACCCTCCCTTACCTTTACCAACCGGCGGTACCTTTCGAGCCCCTCCCTTAGAAAGCCCCAGAAAACATCTTTTATCTACTATTATAGGTATAACTTTTACTCTTATAGCATTAACAACACTAATAGTGGCAATGCACGTAAAAAATTTTAACATCGCCGGTCTAGTTATTGCAATAACTGTAGGAATAGGAGGATTTCTTAATTGCACTTGTAGACGTGGAAATGCCTATTCTCCTAAAAATAGAATGTTTCAAATTTCAACTGGTGTAATAAGTTGTGGCATAGCAGTTTTTTCTATCGTTGGATTGATATTTTTCTTAACAAACTCTTCAAAAAGTTAACTTATTTTTTTCTTCCCTCAACTCTTTTCTTCAACGCTGGATATTTTCTATATACAGCTCTTCTAATCCCAGCTGGGTTAGGAGCAAAATGAGCTCTTGCTAATGCATTTCTAGCTCTTGCTAATGTATTAATGGGAAAGCTAAAAGGACTTGTGCCACCAGATTTACCAGCAAATTCTCCACGGGCTACATTTTTGTATTTTCCAGTACTTCCGCCACCGGGTCTTGCTCGAAGCTTTTCTTCTTTTCCTTTAGGAAGTTTAACTCCTTTTGCCACTGTAGTGGTTCTTTTTCGTAAAGCCATTTTATTTTCCTCTTTTATCTTTATTTTTCCATTTTTTAACTACTATTCCTGTTCCAAGAATGGATAGTCCAACAAGAGAGTAATAAACAATCTTTTTTAAACGTTTATGAGATTTCTTATGAACAAAGAATTCTTGTTTTAACTGCATAAATTCATTGTGATTAATTTGTATTTGGTCACTAGCTGCAACATTGCTAACATATAAACATGCTGCCACTAGACTAATTATAATTTTTTTCATCTTTTTTTCCTTACGGTTCTTTTTTTCTTTTGTTTTGAGCTCGTAACCTTTTTAAGTTTTTTGCTCCCTATTTTCTTCTTTACCACTTTTCGCTTTTTTGTCACTCTAGAAGGTAATTTTTTCTTTGGAGTATGTGCTTCCCACTCTTGGGCTAACTCCGGAAGCTGGGAATAAAAAAAAGATCGTTGACTTTCCGATTTAAATGGCATTTGTTCTCCTTAAAAAAACCGAGCTAGTAGACGGGAAAGAGAATACTAGCTCGACAGTGTAAAGCGGGTTTACACAATTATTGCTTGTTCGTTATCATGAACAATTTTCAATTCTACATCATCTTTAGGAAGCTCTTTTTTAGAAGAGCCCCTTCTCTTTGCGCTTCGATTCCCATCAAAGCCAGGAATGACTTTTTGGGCTATTTTTAAAGCTTTTCCAGATGGTCGTAGCATTGTCATATTAATACATGCTTCCAGATGGATGTTCATCTAACATACGAACACTATCATTCATGTTGTCATCTACTCCATAAATGGAGTCATCTAACTCATATTTATCCATGTATTTAGTCATTGGATAATGTTTATGAACCACTACTTGAGGAAGATTAGAAGGGGCATTGCGATCTTCTGAAATCATTCCCATAAAATGAGAATCTAATCCGTCACGATATCCTTCTTTATACTGACTCATTCCGTGGGATTCATGAGATCTATCTCTCATTCCCTCAGATTCATGTCTTCTATCCCTTTCTGTTTGATGATAGCTTTTTCTTCCCTGAGATGCATGTCGGGAACCTGTTCTGCCATGATGACGCATGCCTTCTGACTCATGTCTACGGTCTTTTCTTGTTTGGTGGTATTTTTTTACTCTAACCATTTTTTTCTCCTTCGGCCATTACGGCCAATTCTTCTATATTGGGGGTTTGTACTTGAGCTTTCTCTTTAGTTTCTTCTTTACTTTCCATCTCTTTTAGCGCTGTTGCCATCGATAGAAGTTTCCCCAATTGCTCAAGGTCCATATCTTCTAGCTCTTTCATAGTTTTTACTAAATTTAAAGTAGCTATTTGTTTGTCCTTTTCGGACTCTGAGAGACGCTCTATGGCAAGCGCCCTGTTTTCTTGAACTCGAGAGGCTCTTTCTAAACCGAGCCCTGTATTCGCTTCGGCTCTAGAGTGTAGATCTTTAATCTGTGCTTCCTGCGCTGCTTGTGCCATTTGTGATTGCTGTTGTTGGACTTGTTGTTGCGATTGTTGTGCACTTTGAACGGCTGCGATTAATTTTTGCTTACTTTGCATTGTGGATGATTCCAATAAGACTTCTAAAAGCTCGGCACCCACCGGTAGACCTAGTGTGTTTAGAAGCGTGATGAATTCGGTTACCTGAGCAAATTGCATCTGCTTTTGAGAAGTGGTATTCATTCCTTCTTCCACAGCTGAATCATATTTTCCAAAAGCTTTCGTATAAAACTGAGGCGCTGGTTCCTCATTAATAATTCTCTTTATTTTTCCTGGAGAAAAATTAGCTTGAATGAGCTCTAAGAATATTCTTCCTAATTGTTTCTGAGAAAAATCCAATTGATCAAAAAGAATCTGCAGAGTGGTAAGTCCAGCTCCTTGACGAAGCATAGAGAGAATCCCGGCTTTATCATCGGTTGCACTTCCGAGTAGCTCTTCATTTACTCCGGAGATTTGTTGAATCTCATCTCCTAATATCTTAGATAATTCAATCATAGAAGATGGAACATTCGGAGGAAGAATCGCCTCTACATCGCTCATCTGGGCTTCTTCTTTTAAAGCTAGCCCTCTTCCTTGTCCTTGTAAAAAGATGTCTTTTGGATTGACGAGTGCATTTTCTTTATATTTATATCCAGAATTGATCTGAGACTCTAAAATATCGAGCTCGATTACTTTTCTTCGATTATACAGATATTGGGCGTCGCGAAGACCTCGGACTACCCCTTGAATTCTCCAGGGAAAATAAGGAATTTGTGGTTCATAATAACCTAAAACGGGTACAAAGGGATATCGATCGATACCCATTGGATTCGGCCCATTATACATTACCACCCCTTGTACCACAATGGCGAGCTTCGTAGTTTGTATTTCATTTTCAATAGTTGTTAATTCTGGAAATTTTTTGATAAACATCTTTAGATCTTCATCTTTTCCTTGCCATTCCATTGTCTCGCCAGTTTTTATATCGACTATGAGATCTTGTTTGCGATAATCGCGATACCAATATTCATCATAAGTAAGAAGATCATCCATTCCATAGTTGTAAGCCTCCGGCATAAATTGAAATTTACCATCTCGATAGCCACCAGGAGTCAGCTTTAAGAGATCTTGTTTTCGATCGGGAAGTAAAGAGC
>SDBV01003724.1_pt1 | contig 22265 bp, 15 predicted proteins | sample 2277081 | NCBI WGS metagenome assembly SDBV01 (sample SAMN10402039, study PRJNA504765) | marine sediment metagenome | isolation source: marine sediment core GS10_PC15, 223 cmbsf | place: Arctic Ocean: Southern Knipovich Ridge | collected 2010 | reverse complement strand
CAGTGCCTCAACAACTATTTTTATCATCTACAACTATTGAAGGGAGAGAAAGATAGTTGTAAATGTAAAACTAACTATGAAGCACTTCTAAGTTTCTCTGTTCTCGCAAAAAAAAACAACACTTATTTCTTAACTCTGTTTTGCAACAACAAAAAATGTTGGAGTTTCGGGCGTTTTTAGCAAAATAGAGTTCTTAAAAGAGATGAACAACGAATACGCAACACTTATTTTCCCCCCATTTTCGGAAAAAAAGAGGGGGTTAGTTAGGAGAAAAATAATATTTACGCAGTATTGTAGAGAAAAATACTTTTACAAGCGACAGTATTTTAGAAAAAACGGAGAAAAGATCAGGAAGCCGGAATGTCTTGATAACATTCAACCCGATCATCGACTTCCCAAGCATCGAAACCATCCACAAGAAATCCACATTCAAAACCAGCATGCACTTCTTTGACAGATTTTCGTTCTCGCTGGAGGCCTTTAATAGCACCTTCACCAACTTTCTCTTTGCCACGCCACACAAAGACTTTACCATCACGGACACAACGCCCAGTTTTTACCAGTGATCCGGCGATTATACCAAGATTTTTGATATCGAATACTTTTAAGACAACCGCTTCGCCTATTTTTTTACTGACCATTTTAATAGGTTTGCTCGCCTCTAAAAGCTGTTCAACATCTTCAATAAGTTTATAAATAATATCGAAATTCTTTATACGGACACCTTTTTTCTGGATAAGCGCATACGCATGAGGTTGCACCTTTACCTGAAAACCATAAATTATAGATCCCGTGTCTGCGGCTAGCAGGATATCACTTTCATTAATATCCCCCACTCCAGCATATACAACAGCAATGGCTTTATGGTCCGACTTTAATCGAGAGAGAGCATTCGAAACTGCTTCCCGAGACGATGTATTATCAGTTTTTACTATAAAGTTAAGCGTAGCTTCGCCGTCTCTTATTTGACGGAGAATATCAGGAACTCGTACCTGAGCAGGAACTGCTTTTTTTATCGCCCGTTGCGTTGTTACTTCAAACATATCCCCTGCATGAGGCAACTGAGAAAAACCGGCAACAACAACCGGCAATGATGGATAGATTTCCTTAACACGGTTACCATAAGAGTCAACGAGTGAACTCACACGCCCTGTAGCCGCTCCTGAGATAAAATAATCTCCAATCTTCAGAACGCCATGCTGACAAATCACTGTTGCTACGGGTCCTCGTCCCCTTTCTAGGGTAGATTCAAGAACAAACCCTCGTGCAGAAATAGAAATATTTGCTTTTAAATCCATAAGCTGTGATTGCAATACGATAATGTCTAAAAGCTCATCAATACCTTGACCTAATTTTGCCGATATCGATAAGCAGACCGTAGTCCCTCCCCATTCCTCTGGGGTAAGATCATACCGCGTCAGCTGCTGCTTCGCAGCCTCTATTTGGGCAGGTGATGCTTTATCAACTTTATTAAGTGCAACAATAATAGGTATCTCAGCCAGTTTTGCCCGCTTTATAGCTTCTACCGTTTGAGGCATTACACCATCATCGGCTGCAACAATAAGCACCGCTATATCTGCTACCTTTATACCTCGAACTCGTATAAGCGAAAATGCCTCATGCCCTGGCGTATCGAGAAAGACAATATTTCCTTGAGCTGTTTTAACTTCATAGGCACCTAGATGTTGGGTAATACCCCCTTTTTCCTTAACAGCAACACGCGTTTTGCGGATAAAATCTAAGAGTGTCGTTTTTCCGTGATCAACATGTCCTATTACGACTACAACAGGGAGCCTTGATTGCCATACTCCTTCCTCATGAACTTTAATTTTTTCTTCCTGCGGTTTTACCGGCGCCTTTTCGATAACGGTCAGACCATAATGTTCTGCAAGCTCTGCTACCTCTTTTTTTGAAAGAAGTTGATTTATGGTAGCAACAATACCCCGTTTTAAGAGCGTAAGAATAACATCACTTGCCGGTTTGTGGGTCTTTCGTGCCATCTCAGCAACGGTCATTGAAGCAAGAATAATTTCTGTTGGCTCTACCTCAGGCTGGGCCGGAGGCTGAACCGCTTTTTGTGAAGGCCTCAGTTGGCTCTGACGACTCTTATTTTTTTGACGGAACACAGTAATAGGTTGTCGACGCTGAGGTTGAACAGGACGACTCGGTGCTGCGGATGCAGGAGGCGCCTGTTGCTCTTGAACTTTTTGAGAAGCTTTGACCGGCTTTTCTTTTTCTTTTGAACCTACGGTCGATGGCTTCTTCTTTTGGGGAAACCCCTTTTCAATAAGAGCAAGCGCTTCCTCAGGAATAATTGCTATACTGGTAAGCGTATAACCATGCTCTTGCAATAGCTCAATAAGCTCTTTATTAGAGAGACTCAATTTTTTCGATAATTCATAAACACGCATAGCCATTCAATTTCCTATTCGTCTTGGCTTTCTTCGTCTGTCATTTCAAACAGTTCGCTCTCCTTAGGAACTTCACTTTTGACCAAATGAAGCTGTACTCCCGTAAGCTGGGATGCGAGGGAAATATTCTGACCCATTTTTCCAATAGCTATAGAACGCTGATCTTCATCAACCCAAACATTTGCATTTGTATCGTCTAAAAGCTCAACCCGATTAACGGCAGCAGGCTTTAATGCATCCATAATAAACTCTTCAAGGGAGCCAGCAGGAGAAATAATATCGATTTTTTCTGTCCCTAATTCCTTTAAAATAGGTTTAATACGAGCACCTCCAACACCCACACAGGTGCCAACCGGATCTATATTTATATCATGCGATACGACAACGAGCTTCGATTTATATCCGGGTGAACGCACAATTTTTTTAATTTCAACCAAGTTTTCAAAGATTTCAGGAACTTCTATTTCAAAAAGCTTTTTGATAAACTTAGTAGAAGCTCTATCTAATATCAGCTGATTTTCATTTCGGGGCTCAGGAAGTACCTCTTTAAGCAATGCACGAATCGAATAGCCCACGATGCACTTGTCTCCTGGAATAAGCAATGATTTTGGTAAAAACGCAAGGGCGTCACCAACTTTAACCGTTACTCCATGCCGTTCACATTTATGGATCACGCCATACACAATCGTCCCTTCTTTCTCTTTAAATTCATCGAAGACAACAGAATATTCGATAGATCGAATTTGGTGAGCAATAACCTGTTTTGCTTTAAGAATCTCAATTCTGCCGATAGGTTCTTCAAAAGGAACGAGTATAGTTTCGTCAAGCTGCACATCTTCATTCATTGCACGTGCTTTACGCAGGCTAATCTCCAATTTATCCTCTTCTACAGCCTGCACGATCCTTTTTTCTATAAGAACTTCTATATCATCAGTTTTCATATTATAATTTACTGAAAGGGGTAATATTGGGTATTTTTTTTTATAGGCCGTAAGCATGCCCTCGGAGATAATAGAGCCCAATATAGATCTATCGAGCCCTTTTTCTTCAACGAGTTCATCTATTACTTGAGAAAGTTTCACAATATTCCTTGCTTATATGAAGTCTAGGGGATGTTTTAAGGATAGCAGATTTTTCAAAAAAAGGAAGGTGCGTTTATGGTTACCCCATAAGAAGGACTACTTTGGGTTGGGAGTAAACTATATTACTTATCTATATATAATTATTTATATAAAAGAAAGTAGTAGGCAATTCAAAAAATGTGAATGTACCATCTCTATGATAGAGATATCGGAGTATGGGATAGGCTTAACTCTTATTATGGGTCCTTGTGAATGAAAGGTGAATAAACTATGAATGATTTGGTGAAAAGTAGGGCTGTCTGAGTTTCTTTTCACGCCATAATGTCATTTTTTTCACCGGTTATCCACCTGTTGTTCACAGAGAAAAAGATACTTTAGAGCAGCTGTTCTTTTATGGTTTTGAAGTCTTGGATCCAATTATCTGCCTGGGTTTGATTGCGTAAAATATAGGCTGGATGGTAGGTAGGAATAACGAGTGTTCCCTTATATTCAAGGTGAGAACCTCGTACTTTAGTTATAGCAAAAGGTTTTTGCATAAGAGAATTGAGGGCGATTGCTCCGAGGGTGCAAATGATACGTGGCCGTATAATTTTAATTTGATTAAAGAGGAGCAAATTCATGCAGGTTATTATCTCAATGGGAAGAGGCGCCCTATTGTTGGGTGGTCTACACTTAACAATATTGGTGATGTACACATCGGGACGGTTAATGCCAACGAGGCCAAGTGCTCTATTGAGTAACTGTCCCGATCGTCCTACAAAAGGCCTTCCCTGCAGATCCTCCTCCTTGCCCGGACCTTCTCCAATAAAAAGAAGGTCCGCATTTGGATTTCCTTCCCCAAACACCACGTTGGTTCTTCCCAAGAATCCTAAAGGACATTGAAGACATTTTTTATAGGGCTCATAAAGAGTATCGAGAAGTTGTTGTTTAAATGCTTTTTCGTCCATCAAAAAATCCTAAGTGGGTAGATTGTAGGAGTCTTCTTTTTGCATAAGTCTATCCTATTTTGCTCCTCGTGCCAAGGGAGAGAATAAGTGGATTTGAAGGATCTATGTGCTCTCGATGAAAGTAAAGTATCGAATTTAACGTGCTGCCAGATAGTGCTTAAGAAATCGGATCCAATGGGTTTTCGTGGCAAATGAATTATGGTAATAGGATTTGTGAATAAAAAATTCAGGAAAGTAGATAGAGATCCCTGATGCCCGTCGATGCTTTTCCCCATGGACATTTGCAATAACCGTTTCTGTTATTATCTCTTGTCCTTCTTCAAGGAGAGCGGCAAGACGCCGCTGAAACTGGTAGGTCTCTTTTCGTGTTGCTAATTCACAGTGGGAGAGGTTGCTTTCCATATTGTGGTATAAGTGGCCCAAATCGAGATAGGTCGGCTCATTGAAGCGTGTACAGTTGTTTTTATGTCTACTTATGCGCAACATTTCTTTAACGGAGCTATTTTTTTGTTTATCTAATCCCTTAATGAGGCACTGAGCAACACTATCAATATTGCGTTCAAGCTGATCTATGAAGGTAAGATTTATGGCTGCATGGGTGTAATAATCGATAATCTCTCCATAAGCTTTCTGATATGAGTCAACAAAGTGGCGTGCAAGACATTCATCACAGTTAAGAGATCCATTAAGAAGTGGCTCCATCACCAGATCATATTTATACCCGGTACCCAATTCTACTTCTTGAGATCCAACGAAAAACTTGGCATAGGGTTGAAACTGAGTAAAGACGTCGATGCCCGCCATAAGGCATGCATCACATGCTAAAATTTTGAGTTTCTTATGTATAATTTCTTCTGAAATGATACGCAGTGCATTCGTAAGCTTCTCTATGGTTAAATAGTTTCCGGAGGAATCATCAAAACAGATTCCCTTTGGATCAATAAATCTGGTTTCTCCTTGGGAGATGTAGTCAAGAAATCCGACCGATCTATCAAGTTCGATGAGACCCGAGTCGGCATTAAAGTGAAACAATTCCGAAGGATTAATTGCACGTTTGATATCGGGCTCTATCGGGCCAGTACCATGATTGGATATAATGAGGACTACATCTTCAGCTGGAAAAAGCTCATAGGCGGTTTTTACCGTATACGTAAGTGATGCTTCATCTCCGCTATCAAGGTCCATATCAGGACCGACCTGCAGTATTTTATTCTTTTCAATAAAAAAATGTTTAGTAACCCGAGATTGTCCTGGTTGGTGTATATCTAAATGTACAAAAATTTTTACCTGGTCATTTGCACCACTATTTTGAAGCTGCCTAATGTGCCTACCTGCAAAAGGGAAAAGATCGTTACGGGCTGCCATATAAATTATAACCAGAACGGAGTCCTTTCCTGGGCTGTCAGGATGCAAAGCGACATCTCTCCTCTTCTCATAAGATGGATATCGATTAAAGAGCTCCTTCGAATCTAGGGCTCCTAGTTTCAAAGAGAGACATGCTAAAATAGTTAGAATAATTTTTTGTGTTATCATACTTCCCCCAACTCTTTTATTTTATTTTAGAATTTTTTAATGATAAAAATCAACTATTTTATGTTAAATATAAAATCTATTAATGCGTATTCTTACTTCATTGAACCAGGCAAGGGCGAATGCCAGCCAGAAGCTGAGCTGGAAATCGAGAAAAAAGAGCTGGAGAGGGTTCGCAAGGAGTACGAAAAGCGTGGTAATAGTGAGTATATGTAAGGGTTGGTAAGCGCGGCTTTGAACGACGTAGAGTTTATACAAGAGAAAGGTAATGAGAGCACGTGAAAAGGAAATACTTGGCCAGGTAAGGAGGTGGTAGAGGAGTATAAGAAAAATAAGTATGAGTTGCTTGATAAAAAAGTGAATAGGAAAAATGCGCAGCAGGAGAGTCCAGGCGTATATGATGAGAACAACATGGAGGCCGGATCGAGCCAAATAATGTACTATTCCCCATGCAGTGCAGTGTGCACGTATGGTGTTATATATATGAGCAGAGGGCGGTTTTTTCCCGAGAAACAAGGTACAGACAAGTGCATAGGTTGATGGGGACAGAAGGTATGCTAATCGTGCAGCAAGGCGCTGTCGGGCTTCGGAACGCCAGCGTGAAAAGCATAGGTAGGGGCGTCTAATAAGGGTATAGTGCATCTGTCCCATAAAGGTAGATGCGACTATTCCCTCCTTAAAAAGGCGGTATTCATAGGACGTATTACCTGGCTGCTTACATGAAAGAGCCTGAATCTCTATGAGGTCTCCTACACGCACAGGGGCTCGACTAAACAGGTAAAGGCGGATGGATGCTGTGGGTGATTGAGAGGAAAATTTGGGGCTCTTGTGCTGTTTAATAGAGTGTATGCGAAGGGTAACTATCTGTTTATAGTGCTTAGAAAGCGGAAATTCATTTTCGGTAACGACGGCTTGAATATCAAGGGGGTTTGAAGTGAGCTGCTGAGCAATGTTTTGAGATTGCTGTTCAAAACTTAAGAATCTATAGTGGCCTATACCAAAACTGATGATAAGAAGGATAAGAGCAAGAGAATAGGTATGCTTGAGAGCAACTATTATACTGATGATAAGTAAGCAGGCACTGAGGCCTAACACGAGGGGAAGGTGGTATGAACCTGCTATGATACCGACTATATAAGCGAATGTACACCATAGTAAGGGGTGTGTAGGAATAAAGAGAAATGAGTGCACAAGATTTAACATAGTTATTTTTTGCAAGAAAGTATAAATATAATTCCAAAATATGTCAACATATGGACTTGGATGGTGGAGCAAATTGATGATTTACTCTTTTGGCAAAATTAATTGTATAGAACAAAAACAATGCACCGAGGACGGAAAGGTCTTGGCATAAGGGTATTATGAGTAGAGGCTATGTATAGTGTTAGCTACTCTTGTTTTCGTTGAGTACCTACAAAATGAGGTAAAATGAGAAGTATTACGATGTGGTCTCGGCTTTTCTCTATTAACAGAGATTGTATCGAGTTTAATTATATTCACATATGACTTAAGTACCCCGGCTCAGCAGCCGGAGTACTTAATGAATCAGGTTTTAACTTTGTACGGGGTTATGTTTCGTGAAATCTATGACCAAAGCAGTAATTGAATCGTATTCTTCTTTTTCTGCTTCTTTGTTTACTGATAACATGCGTACCTCGGCTCTGGCCGAATATGTAGGCATTGGGTCACGCTCTATAGGCTCGATGCTCTTTACTACCCTACTCACTTTTTCTTCTTTTAAAGTTTTGATAGCTTTGAGCTTTTCTAGATAGGTATCATTCTCATGTTTCGCTTCCTCTAGTTTTTCTTCGGTTTTTTTATTTAATATTTTAACAGCTTCAATAACTTCTTCCTTCTCATAATATTCTAACCTTTCTGCTTCTTTTACTTGGTTTGCATGATATATAAGAGCTTCTTGGGTCTTTTTTAGATGGGTTTTTTGCATCATCTTCAAGAGATGTCCTGCTGCCGCGACAATCTTAGGAGATGGTTGCCAACTGAGAGGACATTCAAAATGTACTGTGTGATAGCTGTCGTAAGCAAGCATATCGGTCATTTCCACAACCTGTCCTGTTAGCATGACAACCTCACGGGATGTTAGCTGTCTCCATTTATAGATAGTATCGGTCATTGCTCCTATTTGTGCAAAGAGACTGACAAGTAATACTATTGTTATGATTTTTTTCATAAGAGTTCCTCTAATAGTTTATAGGCAGGGTATTCAAGGGATCAGGTTTCACTTTATGCAGGGTTATGACTTGCAAATTCTAAGAGCAAGGCACTAATTGCAGCTTTTTCTTCTTCGTTTGCCTTATTTCTTATTAATTTGAGTTGTACAACGTCTTCGCCATAGTCAAGATATACAGGTTCTTTTGGACTACGAGGGACGCGGCTAGACTCTAAGCTAACTTTTGACTCTATTGAAGTTTTGATAGCATGAAGTTTTGCTAGATAATCATTATACTCACGTTTCGCTTCTTCTAGTTTTTCTTCTATTTCTTTATTTGATGCTTTGACAGCTTCGATAACTGCTTGAAGAACGTCATGCTCATAGTACCCGGATTCTAGCCTTTCTGTTATTTCTTGGGAATTTTTTATGTGATGCGTAAGCGCTTCTTGTGTTCTTGTTAGCGTAGTGTCCCTAATCATCTTCATTAAATGTTCTGCTAACATAATAATCTCTGTAGATGCTGAGCAGATAAACCCATCTGATCGATGATACGTGCCGTAAGCTAACTTGTCGTTTTGCTCTAGGCTGTAATTTATCTTATCATGGTTCATAGCTCCTATTTGGGCAAAGGGGCTGACAAGTAATACTATTGTTATGATTCTTTTCATTAAAGACTCCTCTAATAATTTGGTTGTAACCTACTATTCCTTCATAACCAGAATGGAGTATAAATCTATTGCCTGTAATGTCAACATTTTTTTAAATGTGGACTCTTGGTGGGATACAAGTGAGAGATAATCGTACTAGAGAATATTCTTAGGTGGAAAAAAGGCCAATCCCAGAGAATAGTTCTGGATAAATCTGAAAAATTTAGGTATCTTTGAGCAATAGATAACCCTTTTAATAGGTCTTTTTTATGCAATCACGTGTTATTAAGCAGGTTCTTCCTAATGGTCTAACCACCCTTATTAAGGTTTCACGGGCTCTGCCCAAAGTTTCAATGCAGTTATGGTATCATGTTGGTTCAAAAGATGAAAAAACGGGAGAAAAAGGCATTGCGCATCTTATTGAGCATATGATATTTAAGGGGACAAAAAAGCTCTCTGAATGTGACATTAACTTGATTACTCATAAGCTTTCTGGGTATGCCAATGCCTTTACGTCCTATGATTATACCGGGTACCTTTTCGATTTTCCATCGCAACATTGGCAAGAAGGGTTACCTATTATGGCTGACTGCATGCAGAATGCAACTTTTAAGGAAGAGCATCTTCACTCTGAGCTCAAGGCGGTTATTCAAGAGCTTAAGATGTATCGGGACTATTATACATCAACATTAATCGAATCTATGATCACCGCAATTTTTGCGGATCATCCTTATCATTATCCTATTATCGGGTACAAGCAAGATTTGTGGAATATAAAAAGAGATGAACTTCTCAGCTTTTATAAGCATCATTATATTCCCAATAATAGCACCCTGATTATCGTAGGGGATGTTGATCCCGATGAAGCGTTTATGCGCGTTGAAAAGGAATTTGGTGGATTGTCTGCCAACTTTGACTATAAAAAGGAACAATTTCATCATGCGTCCGATTTAACAACGCAATCGGTTACGCTTTATAGAGATGTTAAGATCCCGATGTGTATTGTTGGTTGGGTTATTCCCGGAGCAACAAATCGCAATGATTATCTAGTGGATATCATAAGCTGGATTGTGGGTTCCGGCAAGGGGTCACGGCTGTATAAAAAGCTTGTTGATGAACTTCAGCTCGTGACTAATCTTGAAGCTTTTAACTATGATCTGTTTGATCAAGGTATTATTTTTGTTTACTTTCAACCGAAAGAAATTGCACAGATCGATAAGATTATAGCTGTCATACAGGAAGAACTTCAGTTCTTGGCTGAAAATGCTGTGAGTACTACGGAACTTATGCGTGCTGTTAAGCAGGCAGAAGTAGAACATCTGACGCTTCTTGAAAGTAATCAAAAACAGGCATATGCGATGGGTAGATTTTATCTTGCAACGGGCGATGAACAGTATCTCTATACTTTTACAGACCAGCCGATTGAGGGATTAGCGGAGAAGGTACGGGAGTTTATACAATCTTTCATGCGGCCATTGCGTATGCATCGAGGATTAATACTGCCGCTCGCGCAGGAGGAAAAAGCGTACTGGCTCCAGCTGCAAGAGGCTTCAGATAAAGAAGATGAGAAAATATTATCAAAAAGAACGCGACAAGAGGAGGTAGAACCGGGACGTTGCGTTGCAGATGTTGTTGTTAAGCCTCCTCAACCTTTTACCTTCCCACGTGCTCAGATAGCATACTTAGAAAATGACCTTAAGGTGCTGTATTACCATAATGAATATCTGCCGAAAATCGATCTCGTAGTACATTTTGATGCGAACCAGACGTATGATCCTGAAGGAAAAGAAGGGCTGAGTTCTTTTGTTGCTGCTCTGCTTTTGGAAGGGACAAAAAATTATACAGCAACGGCATTTGCCGAAGCAGCAGAATCGTATGGGATGACTATTGAGAGTGTTGCAGGCCATATAACTATGAGTATGTTAGCGGTCGATTTGCCTAAAGGGCTTGAACTTCTCAATGAGATGCTTATTTATGCAATATTTACACAGGATACTATCGAAAAAGTTCGCGCACAAATGCTTGCAGCACTTAATGAGTTTTGGGATACGCCGACAAAGTTTTCAGTGCAGCTTATGAGGCAGGAGATCTATAAAAAACATCCCTATAGCAAAAATCAGCTGGGAACTGTTGAGGGTATTGAAAGCATTACCCGCGATGACCTCATTGCGTACTATAAAAAATATATAAGCCCACGTGGTACCCGCTTGGCAGTCGTAGGAGATATAGAAAGATATGACATTAATACATTGCTAAGTCAGATGCTTGGCTCCTGGCAAGGATCTGCAGTTGAAAAACTTAAGTATCCTCCCCTAGAACAGGCAGTGAAAGATGAAATTACTTATCCCGTTATGCGTGACCAGACAGTTCTCTGTTATGGAGCACTTTCTGTTGCTCGTATGGATGAAGATTTTGATAAGCTTTTGCTTTTTGATCAAATATTTACGGGCGGTGTCCTTGGTTCGATGGCCTCTCGTCTCTTCGATTTGCGGGAGCAGTCAGGCCTTTTTTACACCATTGGTGGATCCCTGCTTTCTCGTGTTGATGAGCAGCCGGGACTTATCCTTATAAAAACGATCGTATCAAATGATCGTAGAAAAGAGGCTGAAGTTGCAATAGAATATGTGATTAATACAGCGGCTAATGAAGTAAGCGATGAAGAGTTTTTTGGAGCCCAACAGGCTATCATCAATTCTCTTGTCGATAATTTTGCGGCCAATCGGCATATTGCAATCATGTTGCTTTTTAAAGACACATTCAACTTGCCGGACGATTATTTTGATACACGAGCGCACAAACTTAGCCAGGTAACGAAGGCAGAGATGCAACAGGTGGTAAAAAAGTATTTGGATACCCAGAAGTTTATTCTTGTTCGTGCTGGTCGTACGTAAGCTGAAGCTTCATGGGCAGGCCCTTCTTGCAGCATTGTTCCAATTTTTTCATGAGCAGAGGGAACGTATCGTATGGCACATGATTTCTTAGCACAAGATTCTAAAATTCAGCTGTTTTCCACTTCTGATAAGGGAAGAGCGGACTTTAAGGCACTCATCTATGGCTATTACCAAGAGCATAAAAGGAGTTTTTCGTGGAGAGAAACTCACAACCCTTATCATATAGTGGTATCTGAAATCATGCTGCAACAAACACAGACAGATCGTGTTATAGGGAAGTTTGAACAGTTTATAGCGGCATTTTCGAGTATTGAGATACTAGCTCACGCTCCTTTGAGTGCCGTTATTGCTGCCTGGCAGGGACTTGGATACAATAGGCGTGCTCTTGCGTTGCACCTATTTGCCAAGCGCGTTATGGATGAATTTGCCGGCATTATTCCTGATGAGCCTTCTGTTCTTGAAATGTTTAGAGGTATTGGGCCGGCTACTGCTTCATCTATTTGTGCATTTGCTTTTAATAAGCCAACGGTCTTTATCGAAACGAATATCCGTGCAGTTTTTATTCACTGCTTCTTTAAGAGAGGTTCTGCGGTGCATGACGCAGATATTATGCCTCTTGTTGCACAAATGGTGGATAGAAATAGTCCTCGTGAATGGTACTATGCATTAATGGATTTTGGTGTCATGCTCAAAAAGAACTATAAAAATCCCAGTCGTAACAGTACTCATTATATGGTTCAGACCAAGTTCGAAGGTTCTGATAGGCAAGTGCGTGGGCTTATATTAAGGATGCTTGTGGATGTTGCCTTGATCAATGAAGAGGAGTTTTTTGCGTCGATACCGCGAGAGCGGAATAAAATTCGAGGTATATTACAGGATCTAGAAGCGGAAGGATTCATTCAGCAAAGAGAGGGGAATTACTGTTTAGTACAGGATTCATGAGGGGCTATCGCAGGCGCTGGAGAGCTGTTTGTTCATTACGCAATTTGAGTTCAAGTTGACTTCGTTTATCTATCCAATTTTGTATAAATGTGTTGAGTGTTGTGAGTTCGGGCCCAGACTTGTTTGATTTCTGTATTTTAAGGAAATTCTCAGTGCGGTGGGCTTCGTCGATGAGCATCTGTAAGTCAGCGATGCTGAGCCTTAACTGTGTTTTTCTCATCAGAAGATTTTCATCCTCTTCATTCTTAATGGTCTGCTGAGCTACTCCCTTTTCTTCTAGGGATCTTTTAAGCTGAGCTTGGACTGATGTGCGGGCCGACTCAAGTCCTTTGATTACCGATTCGTTTGCTTCAATTATAGTTTCATAAAGGGCAGCTCGGCGAGGAGCGTGAGCTTGTCTTTTGAGAGCACGTGCTTGATGTTCTTTACTCGATTGTAGTTTCTGTTCAAGCATGCGACTTTTTTCCTGCAGTCCCTTAATGGTTTGGTCTATAAACTGCTCGTAGCGAACTGGTACAAAAGTGGCTTGTTGGCAGATGAGTACTGTTGGTCCTGCTGCTAAGAGCATGATAATAATTGAGAACTGTTTCGTAGGCATAGTAATTCCTTCTCTCTATTTTTATTTTAGTATAGAGAAATCGGTCATATAAAAGCAACGGTTTTACGTTTCTCCGCACCAGATCAATCCCTTTTTTAGGTTATCGGCTTCTGGTTACACTACGAGCTTATGAAGGAGATTGATAGTAAGAAATATGGTATTTTTAAAGGCTTGTTGAAATGCCGGAATACTCAGAAGGACTATAAGTATAATAAACCCGAACTGCTGAAATCTCATATATGCGCCGCGCCATGCTAAGGGGATCTGTACAGAGATGATATGGCTGCCATCAAGTGGTGGTATGGGAAGCAGATTAAAGACACCAAGCATAACATTAATCCAGACGGAGTCATTAAAAAAAGACACGAATATTCTTCCTACGGGGTGTGCTTGAGCAGGCATATAGTGAAGCGCATATAAAAAGAAAAGGGCAAGAATAAAATTTGACAAGGGACCCGCGAGGCCAACAAATACCGAATATAAACGAGGGTGAGTAAAATTGTCCGGATTAAAGGGTACCGGCTTTGCCCAGCCGATTCTCACCAGAATAAGAAATAAGAAGCCGATCGGATCTATATGAGACAGTGGATTCAGTGTGAGTCTACCGAGTCGCTTGGCCGTATCATCGCCAAGCAGATAAGCAGTAAGCGCATGAGAACATTCATGAAAGGTCAGTGCAACGAGAAATGCGAGCATGGTCATTCCATAAGAGAGTACGATGTTCATACAGCCTCCTTAGGATAATGATGCATCGGTGTGGGATATTCCAGGATAGTCTCTGGAGTATCTTGAAGCCACAGGCTTTTCCTACCAATAGAAATGGATTGGGTATACTGAGTTATCATTGCCGCTTCTCACTTGCTTTCTTTTGAAACTTGCCTATCTTCAGTATAGAGAGATTAATGGTGAAATGAAAGAATTTATGGATAGATCATATGAGATGGAAGCGTTATGGTAGGATTATCCCCACATTTTTCATCATGTATTTTAGGGACACGTAATGGTTATTGGTTTTCTTCTGTATGCTCTCTTCTGTGCATTCCTTCTCGATGCTCAGCCGGATACGCATAGGCAAGCGCTTGTAAAAGTTTCCCTTGCCGATACCGCGAGTAAGCCGCTGGCCACCTATAAAGGCATGTCGGTCGCGGCCCAGTATAATAATTTTCCTTGGGCGCCCGATAAGGGTTTTTCCTCATGCCCGCGAATGCATCAGCTTAAATTTAATGAAGTAGTAACTATTACATCTGACCCCGCGTTAGATGAAGTTGAGTGTACCGCTTTCAACTTTTATTATCGTGATAATCGTAACAAGCAACAAAGAACCTTCTGGACGCTTAAAAAGAATCTTATATTACTGAGTGATCTAAAAAAGAGGGTACCTCTACCCCATATTCCACCGCCGGTGAGTATGTACAAGGCACCTGCAGACTATAATAAAGATGTGCTGACGCTCATAGAGCCGTGGTACTATGAGAAGACGAAAAAATGGTATGCTGCCGGCACCCGTTTTGCGCGTTACCGCAACGAGGATACTCAAGAGACGTATGCGGTTTATCTGATCGATACAGATCGACTCAAGCAAGAGAGAGTGTCTATTCCTAAATCGCGTGCTCTCGTTTCTTATCCGCGAGGAAAGCAGAATACAGTTGCTCTGTTTCTGAGGTTGTTGCGCAGGTGGGCTCACCCAGGCAAGGGAATTATTCCGTATGTCTATGGTGGGTGTGGTTATATGAAAAGGTATAAGGATGGAGGGTTTTCGCGAGCTCATGGAAGAAAGCGGGGCTATCAGGTTGCCTTTTGGCAGCGAACCGGCATAGGCGAAAGACCCTGTGCAGGGTTCGATTGTTCTGAACTCATTTTATGTGCTGCACAAATTTGCGGTATGCCCTACTACTGTAAAAACACGCGTACGCTTATGGAGCGTTTAAGGCCGCTCGCAAAAGGTGAGGCCCTCGAAGAGGGTGATTTGGTGTGGTATGAAGGGCATGTGATGATCGTCAGTGACCTGAAAAAGAATCTTCTTATCGAAGCAGTAGGTTATGAAGTAGGGTATGGAAAAGTGCATGAGATTGAGGTAAAACGAGTAATCAGGGGGATACGAAATTTTAATGGTCTTGTGAGGGCTCATCATACGCGCCATTCACTTATGCGTTTAGATAGTAAGGGCAGGCCATCGAGGAGGATACGGAGATTGAAAATTCTGAAATTAAAGAGTCTGTGGGCGAGAAATCGTTAGTTTTGATCGCAGTATCAAAAAGATAAGGGCTCGATGATTAATCATCGAGCCCTTATGAGCATTACTCCGCTACTGGTTCTGTACGTACTGGTAAGCTTTTTTTCACTTTTGGATTGCATGGGATATCGCATGGGTTGCGCTTTTCACATGGCTTATTTGGGAAGGTGCAGCATACACAGCGGCGACTTACCGTTCCTCGAGCGAAGCTTTCATATAATACTGGAGTACAGCATGGGAAGCCAGGATGCATTTCCTGGATAAGAAGACATATTTGGTGGTATGTTCCATCACAGATAATCGAATTGAGACACTCTTGTACATCGCGTGCTAATTGACAGCAGTCTTTGGCTAGTAGGTATCCACGTGGGCTGTCGATCATGGCTGGAATTTCTACAGACTGGATCGTGCTTTTCGATACATCAAGATCATCGCTTACTTCATAAAAGCTCGGGTAAACCTGCAACGTTTTCAAGCTACGAGCCAAGTTCGGATCTAAGGTTTGATCCGTATATAGCACCTGATACTTGTCTGACGAATCCATTGACCCAAAGTGCGCAAGGAGCTGAACAGGGTCTTCTAGATATTGTGCCGTATTAGTTACAACATGATTTTGGAAGTATTCATCTGATCTGCCCGCTGATATTGCTGCAATGCGGAGATTGTTGTAGTGCAACGTTCCTTCAGCCGTTGTACCGAATACGAGGTTGTCTATTTGCCAGAGGTTTTTTAAGACATCTCCATCCGTTAGCTTAGCTGTAGCTGTTTTAGGGAGCACGTTGCTGTCCCAGATAACACTCTGTGTAGTTGCTCCTGGGGAACAGGAAAATGAGATAATAACATTTGCGTGCTTCCTAAATGGAGATGTACTCCATACGCTTTTGCCAACAGAGGTGCCAAGGACGTGGATTTGTCCATCGTTCAGTAAACGAAGAGCAGTCTCTGGTCCTCCATCAATTTTTATAAATTCACACTTACGATTTAAGCATTCGCAAAGTTGGCACCAGATCTGTACATCAAAACCTTCTGCTGTCCTGTCATCACGTATATTTGACCAAGGCAGGTTGTTGTTGAAAATACCGATTTTAAGTACTTCACACTTATCAAGGCAATCTTCAAGACGGTTCTTAAAATCATTTACCGGTTTACAGTGTCGATCTTTGCGATGAAAATCTTTGTGATCTCTATCACGTAGGTGCTTGCCGCCTCGTAAAATAAGGTCATCCTGTCCGGATGGTATTGCAGTTAAACCATGCATAGCTAATGCTGCAATGGCTAATGCTAGAAATTTCTTCATGGTGTTCATAGTATTCTCCCTTGGTTAATGAACGTTTTTCCCATACTGAGTAAAAGATTAGTACTGAAATTGTGTGTTTCCCCGCATGTTCTGTATGCTTTCTCCCCCTCCTTTTTGCCCTTGTGCTTTAATATGACTTATGAATAATCTCTTTGTATAATTATCATTGGTATCTTAAAATAATGGGCCACTCTTATGCAATAATTTTTCATATTTTTTTAAAGCACACACCTTATTTTACACTCTTATTTTTTCGATCATCTTATCTAAAAGGCTAAGTTGCTGTGTTTTTTGGTATCTCACTCAAAGCCCCCACTTTTTTAGTGATCAGTGGTATAATCTGTGCTAGGTACAGTGGAAATCATATGTTGAGTAATGTACGTACTACAGGGAGCACTTTTGCTCTATGTTTTAGGTGTCCTAACAAAACCCTTCAAAAAAGCAGGGAACTCATTTTATACTAGTGTGGAATGAATAAAGAACTGAGGTCAAGGGTTAGAGCATGAAAATTGAGCGCATTATTGCACGAGAAATTTTTGATTCATCAGGATGGCCTGCACTCGAGTGTGAGCTCCATTTAGAAAATGGAGCATTCGTCATTTCCTCGGTTCCCGCCGGATCATCAATTGGAACCTATGAAGCGGTTGAGCTACGCGATGGTGGCACAAGGCTTGGAGGCCGAGGGCTTCAAAAGGCTATATACAATATTGAGCATGTTATAGCACCCGTTTTAGTGGGGCAACAGTTGGCCGCCTTGGAAATGGATATGCGTATGATAGAGCTTGATGGTACCTTAGATAAATCACGGCTTGGTGCAAACGCACTCTTAGCCGTTAGCATGGCGCTGTATAGGGCAGAGGCACTAGTAGAAGGGGTTGAGCTGTATGAATTTATTGCCGCACTCTTTGATGCTCAAACGGTGAGTATGCCCTACCCGCTTTTACTCGTTATCGATGGAGGAATTCATGCTACCAATGCTCTTCCGATTCAGGAAATAATGATTATGCCGGTCGGGGCTCAGACTTTTCGTTCAGCATTTGAGGTAACGGTCCTCGTTTTCCAGGAGTTTGGTGAGCTCTTAAAAAAAAGGGGCAAATCGACCGCTGTTGGGAAAGAAAGTGGCTATGCCTGGGATGTTAAGAACGAACGGGAAGCGCTCGATCTTTTGTTTGAGGCAATCGATCGCGTTAACAAAATACATACACTCAGTTGCGTTATTGCTTTAGATGTTGCAGCATCACAGCTCTACGATCCTTCAACGGAGCTCTATAGATGGCATGATAAGCGGCTTACAAGTGATGAAATGATTGCTATGTATCAAGATTGGGTTGCTCATTATCCTATTTATGCGCTGGAGGATGGGTTAAACCAGGATGACTGGTTCGGTTGGATGAAACTCACTCAAGCGCTTGAACGCAAGGCCCAAATCGTTGGTGATGATCTCACCGTTACCGATAGTGAGCGCATAGCACTTGCTGCCGAGGAAAAGGCGGTTACGTCCGTTATTATTAAACCTAATCAGGTAGGGACGATTATAGAAACGTTGCAGGCAATTAGTACAGCTAAATCGAAGGGATTAAACACGATCCTTTCTCATCGCTCATCTGAAACGGATGATACATTTATTGCCGATCTCGCTGTTGGTACAAGCGCTGGCCAAATAAAGGCGGGCAGTTGCAGGCGGCCTGCTAAATATAATCGTCTTTTAGTTATTGAAGATACTCTTACTATGAGTGTTTTTGATACCTGAGAAGGGTGTCTGAGAGTGAGCAAGTAACTCCTTAAGAACATCACTATTATAGGGTCTTGTATAGCGCTTCATCCGTGTTGGCGTAATGAGCTTCACCGGCTCAGGCTTACAAGCTTCTTGCGTAAAGTCTGATAGGTTCTCTGAGGCGGCATAAAAATTGTTAATGAGGCGATTTGGGGGACTCTTTAAAAAAATGTGGTGGATCGGGTCTCTCTCGTCACAGTAATCGTCTTCCTCGGATGAGAGGCAGATGCGGTTGTGCGTTTTTTCTGTGAGCGGTTTACGTGAGTAGGGCCCTATAATCGTGGGTGATACCAGAAGGGCGATGTTGGTGCGAGCCGCCATCCTATTCCTATTTTTAAAAAGAAATCCTAGGAGGGGTATGTAGCCGAAGACCGGTGTTTGTGTAACAAAGTCGTTTTTCTCGGTGCGCATCAGACCACCCATGACGAGAATTTGGCCAGATGAAAGTGTTGCGGTGGTTTTCAGGCCCCGTGTAAATCGTGTAAAACTTGATCCTTGGAACTCTTCACTCGTAAAGCCAATATCTAGGCGAAGTCGATCCTGTGAAAGAACGTGTGGCGTTGCGATAACTCTGAGTGATGCTTCCACATCCTCAATCGGTATCGTAAAAGATCCATCGGTTGTCGTTACCAAATCTCCTTGGTCGCGCCGCAATTCGACAGCTTCGACCGATCCCTTTTTATGATTTGTCATCATGAGGTAGGGATAGGATCGTATTTTTACTTTAAGAACACGTTGAAGAACCTGCAAAAGCCCAAAAATGCCGGGAGTTTGAGGATCATTTATTGAAAGAAGGAGAGAACCGGGCTCCAGCTGACTTGTGACGCTTTGAGGTCCAATGACCTGCAGGAGATCATTAGCAAGTTGCGTTGGGGTATTTCCTAGAACGTTGCTCACCGGTGTGATGTTGGATGATAAAAATTCGACACCATTCGGGAGCACACTCTGAGTTTTACTGCGAATATCTCCCGCCACCTTTGTGGTAGTAGCATAGGAAAAATCGACGATAAGAATTTCTAAAACAACTGAGTATTGGGGTTTATCGAGCTTTTTTATAAAGGCCTTAACAAGCTGCCAATCATCCTGGCGTGCAGCAATAATGAGGCGATTACCGCCCCTGGTCGATATTCCTTCTATGCCTATTTTTTCAAGAGAACCCTTTGTTTGGGGAAAGGTAACTGCTTCGGTGGTAAACGTGGGCTCCGTTTCGATAAGAGGTTCTGCTACAATTTGAACTCCCTTAAAGGTATGTTCCTCTCCCCGTCGTACCGGTTTCTGGGTTGCTTGGGTGCCATTCATGATAAAAGATGAGACTATTTGTTGCAGTAAAGGCGCAAACGTCTTTGCATCAAGGTACTGCAGATCATAGTGGTGAAGAATAGATCCTCCTTTATCAGGTTCGGTATCGACAGAATCGTGGATAAAATCTGTTATCCGCTCCACATTTGCCTGCCTTCCCATAATAATAATACCATTGCGGCGCTCATCAGCAATAATGGTGGTATCACGCGTAAAAAAGGTAAGGGCATCGGCACCGGGATCACTACGGATGAATGCGGGCCCTTGCCCACTGTCACCCGATGCTTTTTTTAATGCATCAAATAGAGCGACTACTCCTCTGACCGGTATAAACCTCAAAGGCACGTAAGCGACCTCTTCAACAAGGCCGCGCCCATCAAATTCCTTGAGAATGCGTACTACAGAAGCTATATGGTTTGCCATATCGGTAAGAAGTATCCCGTTTGATCTGGTATCATAGACGATGGAGCCATTTTTTGAAAGGAGCTGCTTTAACATTTTGGTAAGCGCGTGAGTCTCCTTTTCTATGAGTGGAGGTACCTTTAGATTGCGCAAAAAGATGAGATAGCGGATGCGAGTAGTGTCTGAAGGAAGTTTTGCCGGTTCTGTTTCTGCATACCAAGGAAGAACGTTGCGTTGTACGCTACCTTCTTCTATAGTGCCATGCCGTATAATTTCATAGAGAGCATCTTTTTTCTCAATAATGCTAAATCCAGAAAGCTCCAAAAACGTTTTGATAAGTTCCCACGCCTCCACTACAGGGAGCGAGGTTCTTTTCTCCGGTCGATAGGTAATAGTTTGGTTTTTAAGCGCCTCAAGGTCGACAGCAGCTTGTGGTAATATGATATTTACCCGTTTTTTCTCAGCGAGTATATCGAGCAGCTCAGTAAGGGGCTTTTTTTCCCATGAAAAAGGAATCAGCGGCACACTACAGGTGATTGCCGATGAAAAAAGGAGTACGAGTAGTATGGAAAGAGGGCGATACCTATTTACAACCATAGTATATTCTCCTAGGCGGGCAGTTGCCCTACTATTCCCTTTTGAGGAGGCTCTTTTTTGGAAGGTGGAGGTTGTTTACGGGCCCGCTCTGCTTCTCGACGTTTTTCCCGTGCCGTTTTAATCAGTTCAGCATCGGGAGGATTCGTTACGTTCCCCAGGTAATTTCTTAACATCTTATCAGAACGACCCTCAGGTCTGAAAAAGAGGTGGGTAACAGGGTCACGTGTTTCGTCAAAGATTGCTTGTTCATCAATATCTTTTCGTGATTTGCGAATTTTATTTGCCGTATACACATTGAGGCCGCTGCGGAGTTTTGGATGGATAATCGTTGGAGAAATAAAGATTGCCAAATTATTATGCACGTCATTTTTCGACTTTCTGCTAAAGAATGAGCCGAGTAGCGGGATATTCGAGAGGAATGGAGTGCCCTCTTTCACATCAGTTTGATCCATGCGGGTAAGTCCACCGATGACTAAAATTTGGCCGCTCGCCATATTGGCATTCGTATTGATACGTCTCGTGAGTCGAGTATTGGTTGCGGTATCAACAAACTCATTTATATCTATGGCGATTTGGAGGCTGAGCCGTTCAAGTGAACTGAGTCGAGGGATCATCTGTACTTGAAGTGTTGCAGCTATATCTTCAAATTGAATCGTTACCACGCCGCCTGCTCCCGGTACCGCATCACCTCGTGCTCTACGTAGCTCCTGCGTTGCAATCGTCGCCTTCTGGTTGTTAGTGGTCACAAGATAAGGATGAGAAATTATCTTACTGTTTACGGTCCGATCAAGGAGGGCAAGCAGCGCCCAAATACCGGGTGTTTGGGGATCATTAAATGATATCAAGAGTGATCCAGGCTCATTAGCTAGAAATGATGTTACAGGACTATTATTAGGATCTCCCGATATAACCCGCAGCAGATCAGTTTTTAACTGGTCTGGCCTACTGCCGATTACGCTATCTACGTCGGTGATATTTGATGAAAGAAATTGTTGGCCATCATCGCATCCAGAGACGTCGGTCTTATTGCGTATTGAACCGGAAACTGATTTCTTTTTTTCGTTGCGAATATCGACAATAAGAACCTCTAAAATGACCTGTGGCTGTGGCTTGTCTAAACTTTCTATGAGATTTTTTAGGCGAATCCAGTCATCACGGAGAGCAACAATAATAAGGCGGTTCCCACCGGTGGTTGTTTGGGCACCGCCGAGTCCGAGTCCCGCTTGTGCTTCGAGACTAATTTCTTCCGTTGTTGTTTTTGTTTCAACCGTTTTTATTTCTTCTGCAGCGATGACTGCTCCTTGGAAAAATCGTTCGGGACCACTAGGACGACCTGCTGTTGCTTGGGCTCCTCTGGCCGGAGGGGCAGCAACCATTTTGGTGAGTACTTCGGCAAAAGGTTTTGCATCAAGATACTGAAGATCATAAAAGTGAAGTATAGATTC
>SDBV01003723.1_pt1 | contig 22271 bp, 44 predicted proteins | sample 2277081 | NCBI WGS metagenome assembly SDBV01 (sample SAMN10402039, study PRJNA504765) | marine sediment metagenome | isolation source: marine sediment core GS10_PC15, 223 cmbsf | place: Arctic Ocean: Southern Knipovich Ridge | collected 2010 | reverse complement strand
GAGAAACAACTGATTTTATATTTAAAGTTATTGCTCATGCAGATACAGTAAACCAGTTTGGATTCCATAACACTCAATCTGTTGGAGGAATTAGTGAAGGAATTTATTTAGAATTATCAGATACAAATCTTTCAGGAGTTGCAAGTCAAGCAGGAGTTAAGAATTTCACACAAGATTCTTATACAGTTACAACTCAAACATGGTATAGAGGAAGAATAGAAGTCAATGCTGATGCTAGTGAAGCATTCTTTACTTTATTTAATGAAGCTGGAACTATACTTTGGGGTTCAAACTTAACAACCTTTATTCCAACATCTCCAACAGGACATGGAATTATCTCTTATAGCAAAGGAACAACTGCAAGAAATTTAATGATATGGGATTATATGAGTTTTTCAATAAACAGGGAGTTAGAAAGATGATAACTAAAAAAACATTTGGAATTGTATTTGCACTATTCTTAATAACATTAGTCGGTGCTGTTGCAATTACAACTCAGATAGAACTAAGCAAAGAAGCAAAAGAAAGAATAGATAATATTGGAATTGGAAATGTTGAATTTAGTAAATTGATTTGTAATGATAAAACTTGTGAGTTTAAGATATGGAAATATCAACAGATAACTAAAAGAGTTTCTTATACAGAAGACATTGACTCTCTAGATATTAATTTTACAGAGAAGGATGTTTTATGGAAAGATATTACTATCAACAAAAGATACAACTTGGGAATGATAACTATTCCTAATGCTTCAACTCAACAGCTTCAGATATGGAGAGACAAAGCAATTAAAGAAAATCTTGAGAAGTATAATTCTGTTATGGGGAAAAGGGAATCTAGTTCTGAGATTGTTGGTTTAGATAAGGGAGAAATTGAAGTTAAAGAAAAGGTAGGTGCTAAACTATGAACTTAAAACTATTATATTTAATAGGAATATTATTATCCTTACCTTTTGTAATTGCAGAATCAGACACACCAACCTACCAGGCATCTACAGATGTTAATATAACTGTGCCATGTACAAACAATGGGACACTTTGTTCTAATACTGCATCCTGTGAAGCAATGATTATTAATCCAAATGCTTTAAAGATTATTAATAATCAATCCATGACACAAGATATAGGTTTCTTTAATATAACAATTGATAGTTCTAATACATCTGTTCTTGGTCCTTATGAGTTTACAATGTGTTGTAGGGATTCAGGACAGACTAAATGTAAAACACTACTTTTTAACATAACACCTAATGGACAAGAACTTTCTATACCACAAGGAATTATTTATGTTGTGGTTTTACTAGCAAGTTTGTTTATATTTTGTTTGGTTCTTTATGGTGCTATAACATTACCTTTTGGAAACCTTATTAATTCGGAGGGTTGGACAATTAGTGTTAATGATTTAAAATATGTTAAACTATTCTTATGGTTTGCAGCATATCTAATATTAATCTGGATAACCTTTATTGCAAAATGGATTGCAAAGAGTTTCTTATTCCTAGACTTTGCAGATGTTTTCTTTAACATTATATTTTACTCACTACTAGTTTGTGTACTACCAATCTTTACTGGATTAGTAATCTTTGGTATATGGTATAAGTTAGCAGATGATAAAATACAACAGGCATTAGCCAGAGGTTTAAGAGCATGAGAAAACATAATGAAATCTTACAAAAGGTAGGAAAAGAATTTACTAAAGAAATAAAAGAAATAATAACATTAAGAAGACCTGGCGTTGATAGAAACTTTCCAAGAGAAATAAGTTTTGAAAAGGTTACCAATGGAATAGTTAAAGATCCTGAGTGGGAATCAATAAAGAAAAGATTATTAAAAGAACCAAGAAAGGAGGACTTACAATGAAACTATTTAACAAACTATTTAACCAAAATAAGAAAGCATCAATACTAGATTTAATAGTTTGGATAATAATAAGTTTCATAGTAATATTATTTTTAGCTGTTTGGATATTTGCACATGGTTTATTAACCACCAACCTAGAACTATTAGGAACTTCTAATGGTGTTAACTATACTGATGCAGCAGTCCAAACCTTTGGACAGGTTGATAGTGCTTTAGGTGGTTTACATTTTGTTGCCTTTGCAATTATATTTGCATTAGGATTATCAATATTAATAAGTAACTTTTTCATAAAAGCAAACCCAGTATTCTTTGTGGTTCATGTTCTTGTAACTATCCTAGCAATTGTGTTTAGTGTTTATGTTAGTAATGCTTATGAAAGTTTAATGAATGGTGCATTACTTGGTTCAACCATTACAGAATTTACTGCAGCATCCTGGATAATGTTAAACCTACCTCTTTGGACAACTGTCTTAGGATTGATTGGAGCAATAGTTTTGTTTGCTGGAATACCAAGAGACACAGGTTTAGGAGGTTCTGTTATATAAAATGGTAAGAAATAACAATTTCCCTACACCTAAAACTCGTTTTAAAGCCTGTCACAAGTCTAAAAAAGCATTTAGTATGGTATTAGTCACAATACTATTACTTTTGTTCTCAGTTTCAACTGTTTTAGCAGCAGAGAAGAAGTTTGAGTTTTATGATACTGGAGCTGATGACCAGAGTGGAGCTCAGATTGATAATTTTCTCTCTCAAACATTTACAATAGGAACTACTGGAGATAATGAAAATTTTAATATAAGTAAGATAAGGATGTTAGTTTATAGAACAGGTGATCCTCCTGGAGGAGTATCAAATATTACTATAAGAAGTGTTAATGCTACTGGCTATCCCGAGATTGGTACAGCTATTTTAGGTAATGGAACATTTAATGGTTCAAGTATAACAACTAATTCTAATGGCGAATGGATTGATGTTAATCTTAGTACGAATGCAACTTTAAATGCTTCTCAAAAATATGCTATTGTTTGGGATACTCCAGAATCAATATCACCTCATTATGTACTTTGGAAAAGAGATACAACTGGGGCTTATACTGATGGAGATATGTTTTTAAGTCAAGATGATGGGGTAACATGGTCAAACACTTCTTTTTCAGGAGATGATTTCCTCTTTGAAGTTTTTGGAATAGTCCCATTAACCACAGATTTTAATATAAGTTATGATAGTTTTACTTTCAATGAAGTTTCCACTGAGGGTAATACTGAAACACTTATAACAGAAATAGAAACCTTTGTATCAGAAGTACAAAATATGTTCCTTGTCTATAATGATACTATCCACCTTGCAACTATCAAAGACCAATCAGGTTTAAATTATAACTTTACAGTAACACTAAACACACCACAAGTTCATGCAAATGGTAATGTTACTTTTCACTGGGTTACAACATTACTAGATGGTTCTGTTAAAAACTCAAGTGATAACAACCAAACAATTCTTAATCTACAAATAGATGATTGTTCGGTCTTTACTAATCAGATTTATAACTTTACTTTAAGAGATGAAGGTGACCAGAGTTTCTTAAATGGAACTATATTTAAAACAGAGATTGAAATTGACTTGGATATATTTTCACTGGATTCCACAGTACCAATAATTGAATTTAATAAGTCTTATAATATAACTAACTCTGTAACTGTTTGTTTGGAAAGTGACTTATCAGGTGGAGAACAATATAGAATAGATACTGTTGTAAGATACAAAGCAGAAAACCATACCAATGAGTTTTATAATATTCTTAATGGAACTTTAAATAGTGATGCCTTTTTCACTAACATTACTTTGTTTGATTTAGCAAGTTCTGATTCAACATCCTTTGAAGTAGTATTTAAAGACAAAGACTTTATACCTGTAGAAGGTGTGTTGATTAATGTTCAAAGAAAGTATGTTGGGGAAGGGGTGTTTAAAACTGTTGAAATTCCCAAGACAGATAAGGATGGAAGAACAGTTGTACACCTTTTAGCAGAGGATGCAATCTATACAATTATTGTTTCAGATGAAAGTGGAGTCTTAGCAACCTTTGAAAACATAATAGCTATTTGTGAGAATCCTCTAACTAGTGATTGTATAATTCCTTTAACAGCTGTGTCCTCTGTAACACCTATTGAAAACTTTGAATCTTATAAAGGACTTAGTTTTAATCTAGACTTTAATGAAGCTGCAAGAACTATTACTTTAATCTATCAGGTAATCTCTGGAACTATTGGAACTGTGGATTTAAATGCAACTAAGTTTGATAGGTTAGGTAACGCAACTGTTTGCTCAGATACTTTAACAAGTGCATCAGGAACATTGACTTGTATTATACCAGCAAGTTTTGGAAACTTAACAGTAATAGCAGATGTTAGTTTTAATGGTGTTGTAATAAAGACACAAGGGTTTACTATTAAACCTAGTGCCGATGAAATCTTTGGTGGTTCAGGAAAGGTTATGGTTTTAATAATGGCTTTAACTATTCCCATGATGTTTATAAGTTCTGGTCCTGGAATAATTGTTGGTTCGATAATTGGTTTGTCTATGGGTGTCTGGTTAAATCTTCTTGAAGGAGGAAGTATCTTTAATAGTGGTTCTTTTATTATGTGGTTAATTATTTCAGGAGGTATCTTGATATGGAAAATAAGACAGAAAGTTGGAGGTTAATGAATAAGGCTGGACAATTTAAACAATTGTTCTTAGGTTTACTTTTAACAGGATTATTCTTAATAGCTATGATTAGTTTTGCTGTTCAGTTAGGATTAGATAATAACTCTAAGATTTCTATATTAAATAGAAGTGAGGTTCGGGTGGCTTTTGATGCTATAAATAAAACTTTGTCCACAACAGAAACTGATGTTGAAGTACAATACAATTTAACAACATCTGAAGATCCTAAAGATGAAGGTGGACAATTAACAATAAAGTCAATCACAAAAGCAATACCTTCCTTAACACAAATACCATTTGCTATACTTACTGTAATGCTAAGTTTAATAGGATTATATGTAGACATAGTAGTTATAGTTGTAATAGCAGGAATCTTTACAGGAATATTCTTATTTGCCTTTTGGAGGTTGATAAGAACAGGAAGTTAAAATGCCATACCAAGAACTAAAAGATTACGGAAACCAAAGTGAAGGAATACATGTTCTATTTGAATATGTAGCAGATGTTGTTCCATTATTTATACCACTATTATTATTTGCTTTCTTTTCAATAATGTGTTTAGGAAACTTTTATAGTGAACAGAGAACAAGAAGTAGAGCAGACTTTGCATCTAGTTTTGCTGTTGCTGGTTGGGCTACAGTTATACTAGCTTTCTTACTTGCCCTCGTTAGTGATTTAGTGAATTTAGTAACAATGGTGGTCGTTTTTGTAGTAGCAATGATAGGTTCAATGTGGTTGTTGTTGGCACAGGATAAGTAAGATGATAGTTCTCTGGTGCATTAAAGGTTGGTAAAATTATCTAATCCAAAAAATCCTTAAATACTCTGTCTACTTCTTTCTTAGATTCTTTATCAAATTTCTTATAACACTCTTTACAAAATAAATGATTGTATCCAACAATACTACTCTTTGAAGTTATTTCTTTTTTACATTTATAGCATTTTGACTTATCTTTCTTTCTAAAATAAATCTCTTTATCAAGTCCAGTTACAACCATTCAAAATATAAGTCTGATAAGTATTTATCTTTTTTGCTATTGGTGTGAGGGTGTGTTTTAGAATATAGTTTTTGATTTGACAAAACATTTAAATAAGATGTATGTATGTATTGTTATGGGGAAATAAAAAAGGTATCATATTCAACAAAGTTTTAGATTCATTTGTCTATGCTCCTGTTGTGTCGTTAAATTGCAGGGCTTACCACCCATTCTCCCCATTTTTTATGTTTCTTTGATGAGTAATTATTTTAGCAAAGGTTTTTAAATAAAGACATATTGTAAATAGTGCAATTTAATGAAATTTTTGAATATGATTTTATTCTTAATGAATATTAGAAAGCATAATTAAATATAAACAGGAGGTTAAAAAAAGAAGTATAATGGTAGAAGCAATAACATTAACTAATCAATTTAAAAATAGACTTAATAATCTATTGGAAGTAGGTATTAAAAGTAAAAACTTTAATCCAGATAGCATAGACATTAGAAAAAGTTTTTCAGTATTCCAAAAAGACAAACAAGTAATTGCAGATGAAATAAAAGGATTTATGCGATTAATTGAACAACCAAAATTTAAGCAAAGACAAATAGATGATTTAAAAAATCATATAAAAGAAAATTTAGGTTTAGTTTTAAGATATTTAGTAACATTTCCAAAAGAGTTTCCAGATTATAACAAGCTAAGAGAAGTTTTTTTAGAAATACAAGAAAAAGCAGGTATGAAAAAACTATATTTGTTTTTTGGAAAATCAGAAAGCTTTGAAACAATAAAGAGTTATATTGATAAATTAGATAGTAAAGAATATGTTTTAGTTTTAGAAATGGATACAGAATACAGAGTCTTATATCCCATACTTAAAGAGAGTTTAAACAAATTTAATGAAGTAATATTTGTATATAGAGATTGGAGAGAGAATTTAGATAATTTTACATATGTAATAAGGCAAGCTGAAAAAAATCAAAATTTATTTCATATGGCTTTTGTTCCAGTAGATTTAAATATCTATGGGAATAAAGAAATTTTCTCAACGATTTTAATTTGCAAGGGTTTTAAGAGTATAAGTCTTGTAGATACTGAATTTAAAGCATATTTTATAAGATGGAAAAATCCAAGAAAAGTTAAAACAAGAGAACAGAAAATTAATGAATCAAGATGGATAAATGATAACTCAATGTCTTATCAGGAAAAACATAAGATAGGATGTCTTTGTTTTGGAAAGGATAATGCTAAAAATTTATTAAAACAGCAAGACATAAAATCAGTAATTACTTACCATAACTTAGAAGTATTGTCAAAAACATATCTTCAAGCTAAAACAGATATAAAAGTGAAAGAGAGATTATTAAATTTAGATGCTATTAAACCTATATTGGTTTCTTTGAAAATTTAATAATCCTCTATATATTGAAATTAAACTCTTTATTTTTATTTTTTTTCTTATTTCTTTGGTTTTTTGTTCAATTTCTTTTTTTATATGGGGGCAGATTAATATCTGCTCCTTCTTTAATTTTTCAATACATTCACATTTTTTCTTTTTAATCCAATTCTTCTCTATTTCTTTTTCAATTATAAATCTTTTTTCAAAATCTAAATCAAGTAAAACTCCTAACCTTTCTTCTGGAATCTGAAAATAATTTATTTGAGAAATCATTTGTCCCTCAAATTGATTCCATTTTCTTCAAGTAATCTCATAACGGCTCTATCAACAAAATTTCTTTTTGAAGGAAAATCTGATTTGTTTTTCTTATTTTTATTGATGTATTTTTCAGTTTCTTCTAATAACCATCTACTTATTTTAACTACTGTCTCTGGGTTAGTTACCATTAGTATACAATTCGTAACTAACTTATAAACCTATTGGTTTTTAAAATTAGCCATCTCAATCAACTCCAACCACCTATTACTCCTTTTAAACTCTAATTCAGGAATAGCCATATCAGAAGGAGTTTTACCTTTCAAACTTTCGTGAGGTCTTACAAAGTTATAATGAATTTCTAAACCTTTCATAATTGCATTAGCACTTTCAACACTTCCATGAAAACCTCTAAAGTTTTGAGTCCTTTGTCTGATTGTGTTGTGTAATCTTTCAATCCAAATGTTAAAACCTTCTCCTTTTGAAGCATTGACTTGGTTGTGGACTATTGTAGGATTTTTAGTTTTTCTATAATCTACTCCCATTACCTTCACAACCGACTTATAAGCCATTAAACCATCCGTAGTAACTATTTTAACCTGTTCTCCAGACTTATCCTTAATTTTTAAAGTTAACTTGGTTTACCTCGTTTAAAATTATTTTAAATACTCTTTTATTATAATTATAACATAATTTTATATCAATAGAAAGGAGGTCAAAATATTATGTCACAAAAACTTGGAAAAAAGGGACAACTTGGTATGGATGTAGCAAAAGGATTTGTTTTAGCTATTTTAACTTTGGCTGTTATTGCATTTGCTGTAATAATTGCATTAGATAGTTTACAGAACACATCAGTTTCTACAGGTCAGACAGGAGCAATTGTTAATAATGTAACAGTTGGAGTAGCTACTTTCTTTAGTAATGCCACAACATGGTTCACTTTACTAGCAGTTGTAGTTATTATACTGATAATTTCAGTAGTAATCTTTGCTGTAAATCGATTCGGTGGTAGTGCTGGAGGCGGACTATAGTTTCCATTTTTGTTTTTGGGGATTAATCCCTTTATAGTCAAATGAAAAACAGAAAAGGACAACTAGGTATGGATACTGCTAAAGCATTCATAATTGCCTTATTGGTGGTAGCAGTGATTGCATTCACCTTAGTAATAGCACTAGGAGAATTAAGCAAAGCTACACCTAATAATGCAATTTCAGTTGATAACGAAACCACTTCCGTGAATGTAACAGAAATTCCAGTAGCTTTATCAGTCGCTGGTTTTGAAGGTTCTTCATGTAATGTTGTAAGAATTACAAACGAAACAGATACACCATTGTTCAACTCGGCTAACTTTACATTTAGTCAAGGAGATTGTACAATAGCATATTCTGGTGGAGCTGCAAATGTAATGATTAACAACACTCTCTGGAACTTAACTTATACATACACACATTTGTATCAAGGTTCTAGCGGAGAAGTAATCGGTAATGTTTCAGTAGGGACAACATTCTTCTTTGCAAATGCAACGACTTGGTTCACTTTATTAGCAGTAGTGGTTATAATTTTAATTATATCACTAGTAATATTTGCTGTTAATAGATTTGGAGGAAGTTCTAGTATTGGTGGAGGAGGATCAAGTAAGTCTGGAATACCAGCTGGAGGAGGGCTTTAGTTAATTTTTTTTTTATTTTTTTTATTATTGGAGGGGGAGGAAGGAGAATATTAATATGGAACAGATACAAATAACAAAAGGAGAATATCCTAAAGATTTAGAAAAAGGAGATGGTTACTTAGAAAGAACTGGAGTAAATATTAATTTTTATAGAACTATCGTTGTGCCACACCTATTAAAAATAAGAGGATATAAATGTGAACTCTGTGGTGTTAAAAATAAATTACTAGATGTTCACCATGAAGATTATATGGAACAAAATATTAATACATTAAAGGTGCTATGTAGAAAGTGTCATATGGGAATACATAGGGGATTAATATAACAATGGCAACAGAAGAAGAACTACAAAAGAAATTGAACAAACTCAAATTTAAAAGAGAGATTGAAACTATTGGTGAAGATAGAGAAACTAGGAAAAGGAAACTTAAAGCAGAGATTAATAAATTAAGATTCAAAAGATTAAAAGAAGTTGGTAGAGCAACTGCTGAAGGTTTGAAAGCTGGTGCAAGAGGTTTGAAAGCAACAGGACAAGGATTAAAAAGAGTTGGTTTAGCATTACAAGAAGCGGATAGAAGATCTAGGAAAGAAGGAAAGATAATTAAAAAGAAAGCTAAGAAACGAATGTCTGTTTCAGAGTTTGCAAATCAAATTTAACATGCCACACAAAAAAAAGAAAGATAAAATATTTAGAGGTTTAGTTTCAACAGGTTTTGTTTTTACAGGAAGTTCCTTAGCTTTAGGTTCTTTACCAACCAACCCTGTTACTCCTCATGTTCAATCAGGTTTAGCAAGAGGTTCAAGTTTCTTTCCAACACAATTTGAGTTAGCTGGATTAAAAAAGACAATTGATATTAGTGGAAATGTAATTAAGTCGACGAGGGAATTAGGTAAAACTAAAAGAAAGAAATCAAAAAGGAGGAAAAAATAATATGGTATTTAAATTAATTGGAAAAGAAAAGGGAAAATCTGTAGAAGCTAGAAGGACTTTTAAGACAAGGAAGGCTGCTGAAAAACATAGAAGATTTATAAGACAAATAGATAATGACTTACCTAGAAGTAGAAGAAACCCAACTCTTAAAACTTTCAAAGTAATCAAAGTTATTCCTTTAAGGAAACTAAAGAAGAAATCAAAAGGGAGGAAGAAATAATATGGTTAGTAGAACAACAAGAAAGAAAAGTACAGCTCAAACTATAGCAAGAGTTGCTAGAAGAAGAGGTTTAAAGGCAAGTGTCTTTAAAAAGAAAAAAGGTTTTGGAGTTAGTGTAACTAGAAAGTAATTACTCTTTAAAGTAATCATCTGTAAATAAAGGTGGATTGTTCTTTCTCTGAAGAGGATCTCCAACTAAATCTAATTGATATGTAGTTTGGGTTTCAGAATCAAAACCAAATCTTCCAGGACGATAGATACCATTAGGATCATCGTCCCTAAGAATGGTATGGATTCTACAGATACAAGAAACATTAGCATCATTTGATATTGCTAAATCATTTACCGCATAGATTGCTGGGTTTTGTATACATTCAAAACCTTTTGTTTGAACATAATATATTGTAAAACCTAGTAATACTATTATAGTAATCATTAATAATATCATTACAATACCTTCGGTTTTAGAGTTCATTTTCCTTTTCTAATCAATTCTCTTCTAGCTTCTAATTGTTTTAATCTTTCTAGTTTTTGTTTTCTAGTTTCTTCTTCTTGTCCTAATGTTTCATCAATATCTTCTTCCTCTTCAGGTTCATATTTTTCAACTGCATCTTCTTCAACCTCTTCTTCCCCAGAATCGTCTTCTATTTCTTCTTCAACTTCCTCAGTAGGTTCAACCTCTGTTTCAGGTAATGTAAGTTTTTCTAATAAACTTATTATCTGTTGGTTTTGTAAATAGTTTTGTAACCTAAATTCTGCTTTATCCTTCAAGCTCTCTTTTAAGTTGTTCAATCTCTCCTTCTGTTGTAGATAATGTATCTCCTGTTTTAGTTTCAGGTTCTCCGAGTTCTCTAACTTCTTCTTCAGCAATGGTTTTTTTCTTATTGGCATTTTCTATCACCTCCTTTTGTAGTTCTTCAGGAACACTATTGATAATCTTCTTTAGGACTCTCTTATGTATCCAGTAAGCTATAGGAAGCATTATAACGATAAAAAACGCTAAAGCTGATATAACCCCTATGATAAACTCAATTGACTCAAATATCACCTTAGAACCTCCTCATTTTGCTTATGGTAGTAATCTATCACTTCAGTTAATTTTTTGTTATACTTCTTTGAAAAAATTAATAACATCAACATTATAAGAAAACCGATTATATCAACAAGAAATCCTGCTAGAACAATTAATATAGTAACATATATGTTTGGTGAAATATTTAAAAGTATTGCCAAGATTAGTAATAAAATTAATGATAACCAAATACTAATAATACCAATTCCCAGGACTATACAAACACTAATCTGAGTTATTCCCAGCCTAACTTTCTGTTCATGTGTAAGGTTCTCGTCAACTATTGGTTCTGTCATCCTATCAACCCCCTAAACATGTTTGCCAACCTTATTCCACTACCTGTACAGATATTATCCATTTTAGCTAGTAATTGTTCTTGTAATGCTGTTAAGTCAGCAGAAGCATCAATAGACTTTAAAACAGTTGAAGTAACATCTATTAGTTTATCAAACCATAAGTAGATTACTATACCAAATATCATAATTAAACCTGTGAAAGCTAACACACCACCATACTTACTCATAAAGGTAGGTTGGTTATATCTTTCTTTAAGATTCTTTTGTAAAGCAACTCTGGCATACCTCATTTCCTTATCTAAGAACTTTGCATTAAGTTGTTTCATTTGTAAATCAATATCACCAATACCAATATTAATCCATTCACCATCACTTCTTATAGCATACCAAAACTTATTAGGTCCTGTTTGTATTTCAGGGGTAGGAATATATTTCTTATGTTTTCTTAAATATAAAACAGAATCACCAGACTCACCAAACTTGGCTTCCATTCCCTGATCCTTTCTAGTGTCTTGCCAGATACCATTTACCTTTTCAAACACTAAAATCTTTTTGTTAAACCTTTTGTTTCTTAAATAAATAAAAACAATAATACCTGCAACTATACAAACTCCAACAATAAAAACAAACCAGCCTACTGTTGAAAGTAAACTAGAAGTTGAAAAACCAATGTCAGGAATATAATCTGTTAAAGTGTTTGCTATTTTTTCTTTCCTTTATCTTCTCTAGCATAATCACTAAAAAGTTTGATAATCTGTTTAATAGTTTCATGTTTATTTATATTCCAGAGATTAGAATAGTAAACAATTATCTCATCCTCTTTTTCGTCTAGATATATATTTGCTTGTGGCATCTTATCACCTATTGTTATAATTATAGTTATAACAAGGTTTATAAAGATGTTTATTGTAGAGAGTGTTAAGTATTAGGGAGTTATCATTATATTCTCCTCTCCTGTTAAGTGTAGGGAGTTATTGTGTTTAATTGATTTTAATAACATAGTTTCCCATCTATTTCCATTAATGCCTATCCCACATTTATCAGCAGGAGTTAGATTTTGTCTTGAGTTTTTTCTTACGAAGTTATGGAATATCTTAAAACCATCTTGATAATCCTGAACTTCTGTAACTCCTCGCCTTATCTTGTGAAATTCCTTTTGTTGTGAGTGGTGGCTTTCTATTGCATTATTATTAACTTCTTTTCTCTTTCCTATTATTGAAGTAAATTTAACTTTTCTTTCGTTACCCCAATTTCTAAAAGTCTTTCTACAACCATCCTCATATCCCTTATAACCATCTACGATTATCTGAAATGGGATTTTTCCATTTTGTTTATGTGCTTCTGTAAAAACATTCTGGGCATCTTTTGATTTTCTACTTCTGCCTGAATTAATAGAAGCTAAAAGAAATTTAGTTTTATTATCCATAACATTCCAAACATAATCATAGTTTTTACTGCTGTTAGGGTTTTTCTTATCTTTCCCTCGTTTAGTTAAGATTAAAGTTTCATCTGCATTCCAAACCCCTTTTATATTTGGCTTTAATGTTTTACTATAATTTTCTATAATCTTTCCAAACTTTAAAACCCAATCCCTTATAGTTACATGAGAGATTTTTAAATTATAGAATTGTTGGAATTGGTGGCTTATATCTCTATAACTTAAACCTCTATAATAACAATCCATAGCCAAACAAACAAGTTTAGTATTTCCTTTTATCTTTGGAATAGGAGATAAAACAAAACGCTTATGACATTTCTTGCATTCATATCTTTGTTTAGTTTCAAATTGTGTTTTTCTCTTTCCACTTTTAATTAAATCTTCTGATTGACAACAAGGACATATATTTTTTTGAGGTGTATCAATAAATATTTCTATATCCTTATTTGTTTCTGCTCCCTCTTTTAATTTCTTAAATAATAAGATTGTTTTAATGTGTTTGCAGTATAAACCCTTTCCCTTACAATTATGTTGAAAGTCTGGGCAGTTACAAGAATAAGTATCAAGATAAGTAACTAAGTATTTCTTATCTGAAAATTGAGAAGGAACTAAATAAGTATTATCTTCTAAGCATTCAGGGTTTCCTTTTGCTAAGATTTGTCTTGCTCTTTGTTCTCTTGTTTCTGATTGTTGTTTTATTGTTTGTGTTATCATAGTAATATAGTAGTATATATTACTTATAAAGGTTTAGGTTGTTTAAGATATATAGTGTAGTATAGTAGTATTTAAATACTACAATATTACTATATTACCTATGGAAAGAATAACTAAGAGCTTAAAAATAAAACCTGCTGTTTGGAAAGAGGTGAAAAAGCATTGTGTCGAGAAAGACATAAGCATTTCAGATTATATCGAGCAGTTAGTTGAAAAAGATTTGAAGAAGAGGTGATGTGTCGTAACTTAAAAGGAATCGCTTTCCTTTAAATACTAAATATCACTATAAATCAAATGGTTAATGAAAGAAAAACTGAAAAGATAATAAGAGAAATACTTAATGAGAATAAAATAAAATATGAAGAAGAAATTGAACAATCGGTTATTATAGAAGAACAACAATCAGATGACCCAAGAATAAACAAACTTCTTCAAACAGCTTCTAAAAAAGGTAGTGGTGTTGGTTATCCTGAATTTATAATAAGTTTTCCAAATAAAGATTTATTAATTGTTATTGAATGTAAAGGAGATATTAAAAAACACAAGAGCAAAAACTTAGATAAATATTCTGAATATGCTGTTGATGGGGCTTTACTTTATTCTTCGTATTTATCAAAAGAGTTTAATGTTATTTCTATTGCTGTAAGTGGAGAAACAACAAAAGAGTTAATAGTTGATAATTTTTTACAAATAAAAGGAGATAAGAAAGCTAAAGATTTGGAGATAAAAAAAGTCTATGATTTTGAGAATTATTTTGATATTTTAAAGAAAGATAGTGGAAAAGAACAATCAGATTTTAAAAAATTAATGGAGTATTCTAAAACTTTAAACCAGAAATTAAGAGATGATTTTGAGTTTGAAGAAACCTATAGACCTTTAATTGTTAGTGGTGTTCTTTTAGCTTTAGAAGATGATGGTTTTTGTAAAGCATATATAACAAAACAAAAACCAATAGAGATAGCAGATTTACTTATAACAACAATAAAGGAAAGATTAGAAAGAGATAATATAGGTGAAATGAAGATAAACACCATGATTCAAACTTATAGTTTTATGAGAACAAATACTAAAATTATAAATCAGAAAAATAAAGATGGAACTCCAAACACTTTATTAAAAGATTTGATAAGAGAGATAGAAGAAAACATAAAACCATTTATACAAGATTATAGATTTCACGATATTTTAGGATTGTTCTATAATGAATTTTTAAGATATGCGAATGGAGATGGGGGTCTTGGAATTGTTCTAACTCCAAAACATATAACTGAGTTATTTATAGATTTAGCAGAAGTAAATAGGGATAGTGTTATTATTGATAATTGTTGTGGAACTGGCGGTTTTTTAATAAGTGCTATGAAGAGAATGGAAACGCAGGCAAAGGGGGATAAACAAAAAATAAAAGAAATTCATACAAAACAATTAATAGGAATTGAAAATAATCCTAAAATGTTTTGTCTTGCTTGTTCAAATATGATGTTAAGAGGAGATGGGAAATCAAATATTTATCAACAAGATTGTTATCAAGTTAAAGAAGATGATGTTAAAAAATTTAAACCAACAATAGCTTTTCTCAATCCCCCATATTCAAAAGAGAATGGTCATAAAGAACTAGAATTTGTCTGGAATGCCTTATCATTTTTAGAACCTAATAGTATTTGTATTGCTATCCTCCCTCAATCCTGTGCTATGAATACTAGAAAGGGAAATCTAGCAGTAAAGGAAAGAATATTACAAAATCATACATTAAAAGCAGTTATGAGTATGCCTAATACTTTATTTGAAGATAGTAATAAAAGTGCGGTTACTTGTGTTTTAGTTTTTGAAACTGGAAAACCGCATAATGCAAATATTAAAACTTGGTTTGGATATTGGAAAGATGATGGTTTTATCAAGGTTAGACCCTATGGTAGAATTGATTATTTTGGAAGATATGCTAATCAAATAAGAAAATTATGGTTAGATAGTTATTACAATAAAAAAGAAATAGAAGGATTTTCTATTTTAAAAAATGTTAGTGCCGTTGATGAGTGGTTAGTTGAACCCTATATTAAAACAAGATTTACAAATTTAACAGATAAAGATTTTGAAAAAACATTAAAAGAATATACTACATTTCTTTATTATAATGATTTATCTGATAATGCTTCTAAAGATAGTCAAAGTGATAAGAAATTAGATTTAGATTTTAAGAAATGGAAAGAGATTGAATTGGATAAATTATTTGATGTAAGGGGGAGTAAGACCACCGATAAAAAGATTTTAGATAATGAAAACATAACAGGGAAAAGAATATATCCTTATGTTACAACACAAGCGACAAATAATGGAATAAGAGAGTTTTATAATACTTTTACAGATGAAGGTAATGTTTTAGTTATTGATAGTGCGGTTTTAGGATTTTGTTCTTATCAACCTCTTAATTTTACTGCTTCTGACCATGTAGAAAAATTAGTCCCTAATTTTGATTTAAATCGTCATAGAGCATTATTTTTAACTACAATAATCAATATGGAAAGATATAGATATTCTTATGGTAGAAAATTAAATCAAGATAGAATAAGAGAAACAATAATCAAACTACCTTTTAAGGATGGAGATGTGGATTGGGATTGGATTGATAATTATATTAAGGGATTAAGTTATTCTAAACATTTAGAAATTTAAACTAATTCCTCTATAATAATCTATATAAGGATAGTTGAGGGGTTATTTTTATGAAAACCGATATAAGCAAGATATTTTTTTTTAAAGGAACTGACCTATTAATTGCTATAAAGAATTCTAGGGTTAATGAAAGATTTGGATTAAAACTTTCAAAGATTACAAAATTAGGTTATGCAAGAGTTAATCAGTTACTCCAATTATTTGAGAAAATGGGACTTATTAGATTTACCCCCCTCAATGGAAGGACTAAGGGTATTGAATTAACTAAAAAAGGTGAGGATATAGTAAATAATCTTATGTCTGCTAAAAATAAATTGTTGCAATAACTCCCGTCACTTAACACCTAATCTATCTCCCGATAACTTAACACTCTCTTTATTGTATAATTTTACTTCTTATATAATCTGATAGTTCTTCTATTACCATACAAAATATAAGGAATACAGGAACACTCCATAACAGATGCCAGGATAGTTCAGGTATCTTACCTTTTGGAAAATCACTATCCAACAAAGTAAAGTAGATTGTATGAAATAAATATAGTGATAAGGAATATTTACCAAACAAAGAAACTAAATAAGAGTAAGGTGGTTTCAACCTCTTGGAAAATATTAGGAAAAAGAATATTAACATTGGAGTTATTAAAATAAAAATTGCTAGGTAAGAAATATAATAATAATTTACAGGAACATTTGGAAGAAACTTTACAAGGTTAAGACTGATAGTTTTTACTAATATTACAACTATGATTATGAAAGTTGTTAGAAAAGGTATCTTATCTGAAATTGAATCAGAATATTTCTTTAAGAAATAAGGTAGTGTCATTCCATAAGCAAACAATAATAAATAAGGCATGAAAAAGAATCTATACATTAAAGGTTCACTAACTGCAACAGTAATAAAATATCTTAAATACATAAAGTAAGTTAGGTTTAAAAATACCATTGCTGCAGTAACATAAACTAAGTAATTCCAAACAGACATTTTCTTAACCATGTAATATAATGGAATTGCTATTAGGTAACAATGGATTATTGCAGAGATAAACCAGTAAGATCCTTGAAGATATAATCCAGTGTAATCTAAGTTACTTGGAACTACCCCAAAGAAATAATAGTTAAGAAAGAATCCTAAATACAATAATGAATATATTTTAATAAATCTTACCAGATAAAACTCCAATACTTTCTTAGTACTTATTCCCTCTTTAAACCTTTTTTCAAAAGAATAATATAATCCATAACCACTAAGAACAAAGAAGATTGCTATTAAAGTGTTGGCATAGTTTCCTATCTTGTAGTAATGGAATAACAAAACAGTAATGATAATTAATCCTTTTAGATAATTTATAGAATCCCAATATGTTTCTTCTTCCATTTTAATCTGCTCTTTCAGGTGTAAGTATCCCTTTACCATATCTAGCAAAGATGTACCCAACTACAATTGCTATTGTCACCATCATTAATACAGCCATTGTCATTCTTTACTCCTAAACCTCTTAAACTTCACATTTATTTTATCTTTCATTTCTATATGAACTTTTATAGATTGAACCTCTGGTTCTTTTTCTATCATTAATTCACAAAACTTCATTATGGTTTGTTTTATTTCTTGGTGTTTCATTTGTTCATATTCTGTGCCAATATCTGAATTTATTTATTTAATTCCTTTGTAGTTTTGTTTTGGTTTGTTCGTGAAAGTTCATGAGTTTTCATTTTACTTCAGGATCTATTCCAAAATTTATTAATTGATTATGAGTTCTACATTTAGATCTAAAACTTTTGTTTTGATCATCTGTCCAGTGTAAAGGAATAACATTAGGAAATTTTTGGTTGTCATAATAACAATCTGCAACTTGAACATTCCAAACTTTACAGAGGTCTAGTTTTCTACAACATTCTTCATAAGGAACTTTCCAATTACAAATCATAAAAACCATAATCTCATTTTTCTTGTAACCAACTTTTTTTAGAAAATCTATTGCATCTTTAATTTTATATTGTTCTTTCATAAACCAATCCCAAGCAATTCTAATTTTCTTAAAATGTTTTTGTTTTAATATAAAAGCATATTCATATGTAAAAAACCTATAATCAATTCCACAAACTAATTCATAGTTTACTATTTTACCATTAAGTTTTTCAGGTAGTTGTTTTAAGATGTCAAAACTTTCTTTTTTACAAATTAAATTCATGTCCATAATCTTAACTTCATTTCTAACAATGTCTGGTATTCCAAAGATCTTAAATTCTTTTGGTTCATAACAGTAAGGACAATCATTTGGACAACCTTCAGTTATTCTGATCCATTGTTCTTTATCATCAAACTTGTTGTAAGGTCCTAATGAATATTTTACTTTCTGATTTGTTTCTAATCTTTGTTGTGTCATTCTCCCTCCCACATCATATCAACAAGATCCTCTGGGTTGATATGAGTGTAGATTTGTGTTGTTGCTTGTTTGATTTTAAAACGATACTTTCTCATTCTTTCTCTATGAAATCTCTTTCTGCAATCTTTTCTATCACAAATCTTTTTTAGATTGTGTCCTTTAGCTAATTTCCTATCAAATTCTAAACCACAAAATATACAATCCTGTTTAAGTAATTTTTTTCTTTCTATTAATTCACTCAATACTTTATCTCCAACAAATTGCTTAACAATTAATTTACCTTTTATTCTACTTAATAAAAATATTATATCTTCTGTTTTTTGTATTCCAAACATTTTTACTTTCTTATTTTGCCAAATTATAGGTTTTAAGTTAAAATATTCAAATAGTTTTTCAAAGATTATTATTTTTCTTTCTTTTGAAGCTCCTAAGCCAAACCTCCAATATTTTCCACTTTTAGAAATATGACTACAAAAACTTCCATCACCATCTATAATCCCTGCAAAGTAGGAATCATAATCTAATATCTTGTAACTTAAAATAAAGTTAAGAAATTCTTTGTTACTAAAACTAAGTTGCCTCCCTTCCATGTAAATTTTCCCTTTTATATTCTTTTGGTTTTCTATAAATTCATTTAATGCTTCTAAATAAGTTGGATGGCTTTGACTTATCACAACACTATAATCTCCTTTTCTCTTATTTTGGATACAACCATCTGTATCTATTATTCCCTTAATATAATCCCAACTGATTCTACTTTTATCTGGTTTAAAGTCAGATTTGTTAAGTCCATAGTTTAATTTTTGTTTTTCCATCTTATTTATTAAAAAGGGGTGTCTTTACCTACTAAATCTCATTGTGTAAAAGACTTCTTTTTAAGTACCCCCCTTCTCTTTCTTGGTACTTTGTCTTTTCCTCTCTTACCAACACCAATCGCCCTTCTCAATCCTTCTTTGGTTCTTTCACTAATAAGATTCCTTTCAAACTCTGCAAAAGCTCCAAGTATCTGCATTTGTAGTTTACCTGTTGCAGAACTTGTATCTATATTTTGAGTTGTTGCAATAAAGTGAATGCCTTTGGTATTAAATTCTTCGAACAAACTTAATAGGTGTTGTAAACTTCTTGCAAGTCTATCTAACCTAGTAACCATAATTGCATCAAACTTATAATGCCTCATCTCTTCCAAGAGTTTATTAAAAGCTGGTCTTGAGGATTTAGTTCCAGAGATTACATCTTTGTATACTTTATAAACAACAAAATTGTTTCTCTTACAATGTTCATTACAAATAAATTCTTGTTTATCAACATCTTGTTCTTCGGTACTTACTCTACAATATATTGCTATTTTCATTTTTTCTTCTCTCGTTGTTTCTGTTTTAAACATTCTAAATTAAGGAAATCATGCCCACAATCCTCAAAATAAGGATGTCTATATTTAGGTATTCCACATTGCCCACATTGAGCATAATCATCTTCATCTTTGGTCATTTTTTCTTCCTAAAACATAAACCACTATCACTTCCCACATTATTTAATTCATTACAAGATACCTTTTCATAAGTTTCATTATTTATTTTAAGTTCGGTTTGGTCCTCTGACATCATAGTAATCCAATCAAAAAACATAGATTCATTATTAGAAAATAATATGCGACTTTCAAGTGGAGGTTCTTCCATTTCAAAAATACCAATTAACAATCCTACAGATACATAAACAAAAATTGATATAAATGCAATTGCTCCGATGAACAAGACTACATTTCCCCAGTGAAGTTCTTGTTTATCTTCTGTCATTTTACTTCTCCTATTAATTCCTTAGCACAATTTGGACAAACCAATCCAATATGTGCAAAGTAATTTACAACATCCATTTCAAAATATTTTTCACACTTCTCACATTGTTCATAAACTGTCATTCTCCTTGCTCCCTGTAACTAGCATAAAAAGGACAATTTTTGTATGAATCCAAAAAGCACCGAATATAATCTGCAGCTCTTGAACAACTATCTCCATAAGGACAATATGTTAGGTCCTTATTAAGTCCTGTAACTTTCTCTAATTCTAATTGTTGTCTTGTTATGATTTCTAATTTTTCCATTTTCTTCTTCTAATTCTTTAAATTACACTACAGAGCTTTTTTTATAAAGCAAACTCACTAGATCCTAAGACCCAATTTAATGCTCTAAGTTTTCCTTGTCTTCTAGGACTAATTCTATGTTGAGTTAATAATTTGTTTCCATTAGATCTCTCAAAGTCTTCTATTCTCTTTTTTTCTTTTTCAATTTCTTCTTTAGTTCTCATCTTTCCCTCCTTCTAATTATTTACTACCTCTCTAGCTTTTCTCTTTTCAACATCTCTTTGCCACCACATCAACTAATTTTTCTATTATGTCAGTTAGTCTTTGTAATATCTCTTTCATATCTTCAATTTCATTTTCTAGTTCTTTAACTTTCATCTTTCCCTCCTTCTAATTATTTATTAGACCCATAAGAGTTAAAAGTTTCGTCTAAAAGTTTATCTATTGCCTTGCTTTTTAATGGTTCCTCTAGTCCAGCTACGGCTTCTTGTATTTTTTCAAGTTTTATTTTATAATCTTTTGCTCCATTCATTTTTCCCTCCTTCTAATTATGTTTAATTCAATCCCTCCTGTTTATCACGAGTGGAGGGCAACCTCGCTACCTATCCCGTCTGGTGTTACTTTTGACCTGAATGATAGTCAGTTGTCAACCTGACATTTGAGGGATTATAATTCCACAGGAGAAGGAGGTGAATCCAAAACTCCTGTGGCTTTCAATTATAGATATATGAATCGAAATTCATATATGCAAAAGTTATAATTGAATGTTAAAGTGATATTACTCTATCTTACTAATTCTAAGTGAGTCTACTTCAATATTGGTTCTAGGATTTCTTACTATAACCTTTCGGAAGTAAATCTTCTTTCCAATTGCTGCCTTAGGAGTTTCTAAACCTAAATCTTTTAACTTTGCTGCATTTGTTTTGTTTAAATCAAAATCAAATTTACTTTCGTTTCTTTCAAGTTTAAGTCGAACTCTTTTACCTTGTCCGTCAATATCATCAACTATCTCTACACCAACTATTGCGTAAGCATCGTCTTCTGAACCAACGGCAGCCGCTTTTAGGAAATTACCTGAAATGTATTCATCCCAGCTATCCAAGTCGCCTTGCTCTGTTTCTTTTTCTTGTTCCATTTTTATCCCTCCTGTAATTTATTTAAGTTTTATTTCCTCAACTTCTCCAGCTCTTCAGCTTCTTGTTTATCAAATCTTGTCATTAATTCTAAATCTGTTAAACACTTTTTACAATACTCTGATTTTTCTTCTGTTGGTTTTCCACAAGGACAAAATAGTTCTGTTGGTGTCATTATGAACCTCCAAAAACAAATACAATAAATAACATTATTATTGTTATGATTGATTTGATAATTTCAAAAGATATAATCCCAATTATAATTCCTTTATAAAAATTAATTGATTCTAATAGTTTTGGTTCTGGTGTTGGTGTCATTCTACATTTTTCCTATAAGTTTATTTCTTCTTTTGATAAATTCATTTGTATCAATTTTATTTCCCCAAAGCAACATCATTAACTTACTTTCATCATCTAAAAACTTTAAAACATCTTTCTCTAAATACTTGGGTTTTGCTCTAGTATCCCAA
>SDBV01003722.1_pt1 | contig 22271 bp, 18 predicted proteins | sample 2277081 | NCBI WGS metagenome assembly SDBV01 (sample SAMN10402039, study PRJNA504765) | marine sediment metagenome | isolation source: marine sediment core GS10_PC15, 223 cmbsf | place: Arctic Ocean: Southern Knipovich Ridge | collected 2010 | reverse complement strand
TACTGTCAACTGTCTTCGTGCCGACTCAACACAATAGTCAAACATGATCTCAAACCACTAACTTAAAAATTTATGACGTTTAGTGTATTACATAAGTATATATGCATATACTTATATACTATGGCCGCAGTTATCAACCTTAAAATCAAAAACATTCCAGCGGTGAGTTTACCCTGCCTGCCCTGAGCTAAGTCGAAGGGTGGCCGATTTTTTTGTGTCTTCTGTGCCTTTTCGTGGCTTCAACTTGCTAAATACTATTCACAAAATACTAACGACTATTTTGAGCCTTCGGCTCAAAATTACACTTTACATTTAACCTGTTTTATGGTATAATATATGCCAAATTGATAAGATGGTAGTGAATACAGGATACGAGCAACGAGCAACGATTCTTATGCCTGTGGAGAAATTCAGCAGTTTAGTAAAACTTTAGCTTATTGAAGCAATGCGTATAAAAACTTATGTAAAGGCTAATCAAGTAGTAATTCCGGCGAGAATGGGCATCCAAAAAAGCTCGTCGGAGCCGAAATTACTACGGTTGACATCGAGACACCACTCGGCTAAAGTATTACCGATTTCGAATTTGTGTCCAGCGATGAGAAACGAGCGACCAGCAACTATTATTATGCGAAACAAACCCAATTTACTGAAAGCTCCAATGTTCATAACCTCATTTATAACAAAGCATTATGAAGATAAACGACTCTGCGGACACCGGGAAAACAAACCCAAAACAAACCCAATCAAACCCAATCAAACCCAATTTCTACCCTTCGCTTACCTCGCTTTTGCTCAGGGTGATAATTGGAAATTGGAAAGCTGAGTAAAGGATTAGACAAATGACGGTTTTTGTAGGGATTGATGAAGCCGGTTACGGCCCTCTTTTAGGCCCGTTGATTGTATCATCGACCGCATTTTCGCTCCCGCAATCTCTTTTAGCGGACGACCTTTGGCAAATCCTGAAAAAAAGTGTTTCGCAAAAACGAAAACGTCTTTTGGGTCGATTGCTTATCGCCGACAGCAAGAAAGCTCACAGCAAATCATCCAGAACAAATCATCTGCAGCGCACAATTCTTGCGTGCTTAAAATCACTTAACTCAACCCCTGCCACATTAGAACAATTATTGATGACGTTGTGTCCGGATTGCCTTGAGCGTTTGGCAACTTATCCATGGTATCAAAATATCTCACACAGCAACCTTTCAGCTGATAACGCCGATATAACAATTGCCTCAGGTGCATTTGCAAACGAGATGGCTGAAAATGGCATCGAATTGTTGGAACTTCAAAGCCGGTGTCTGGACGTGGCGTATTACAACCGAATGGTTGGAAACGTAAAGAACAAAGCCAACGTTCTTTTTACCGCGACTGCGCAGCTTATAAAAAACGCCTGCGACAATTTCAAAGACGACCAATTGCAGATTATAATCGACCGGCAGGGGGGCAGAACCCGCTATCGAAAGATTCTGGGCAGAATGTTCCCGCAGATGGAACTGACGATCTTAAAAGAAACTGCCGCCAGCAGCAGCTATGAATTACGGTCGAACAGCCAGGTTATGCGTTTGCATTTTGCCGTTGCCGCCGACGGTCGGTTTTTGCCGGTGTCGCTGGCGTCGATGGCCAGCAAATATTTGCGGGAGCTTTTGGTTGGAAATATAAATCGTTATTTTACAGGCCTTTGCGCTGACCTCAAGCCGACCGCCGGCTATTGGAAAGACGGCTTGCGTTTTATCAAGGACCTGAAGGACAACCTGCCTGATACGCAATTTGACCACAATCAACTGGTCCGCTGCCGGTAAAAAAAACAAATAAGTTACACCTCATAAAATAGTAAATGGTTTAAACATAAGTAATTTCCCTGATACCAAAAATAGACATTTCCCTGATTTGCGTGGTCTAAATCTTTTATTAGTATAGGCACACTGGTCAAATAGTTTCGATATATACCCTTAAGGGTAATAAATGTCCGCGAATAAAGCGGTAATTAGTTATTTCTAAGTTACTTACCCGCGGATAAACGGGAAAATTAAATTGAGATCAGTATGAAATTTCTATTTTGTTCGGGAGGACTGAAATGCGAGTTATAGATTTTCTGGACAAGTCGGGGGTGAGTTACGAAATTACCGAGCACCGCCCGGCCTTTACGGCCCAAAGTATGGCAGCAGAGGAGCATGAGCCGGGCAGGTACGTGGCAAAGCCGGTCATCATCAAGGCCGATGACAAGTATGTAATGTGTGTACTTTCTGCCTGCTGCAAGATTGACCTCGATGCCCTGAAAAGCTGGCTTGGCACCGAGTCAGTTGAACTGGCTGACGAATCCGACATTATAAAGTTGTTTCCCGATTGTTCGCCGGGGGCCGAGCCGCCGTTTGGTAACTTATATGATTTGCCGACCATTATAGACAAGTCACTTGAGGCCGACGACCATATAATATTCCAGGGCGGCACACACGAAACGGCTATACGAATGAGCATGGATGACTATCGCAGACTGGCCGAACCGAAAATGCTTGAATTCAGCTACCGCTTAACCTGATGCGCCGTTACTGGTCAAGCAAATCGTTTTATATTCGGCGCCCAGTAGGACATTGGCTGATGCTAACAAGGAAAATTCAACTGATAGTAAAAACATCCGTCCCCTGATTTACAGCCGGTGATTCTTACATTGTAATAATCTTAAAAGAAATTTTTCTTTTACGGAGTTTTAAGAAAGGGGGAATAGAATATGTCAACTCAGACCGCAGGTACTGTCGAATGCCGGGATGATCTTTTTTGCGGCATCAATACGGTCAAAGACGCGGCTAATATGACGGAAATCGAAAAGAAACATCTGCCGATTATCATCGCTCCAAAGAGCGTCAGGAAAGGCGAGTGTTTCGAGGTTACTGTAGAAGTAGGCAAGATTGCCGAGCATCCGAATGTGCCCGGCCACTACATAGAGTTTATCGAATTGTACGCCGATCATACTTATCTGGCAAAGATTGACCTGACTGCCCGGATAACGTGTCCAATTATGAAGGTCTGTGTGTCATTAGAGCATATCCACGAAAAATTACGTACCTTTGCGCACTGTAATCTGCACGGCACGTGGGAGGGCTCGGCCAAAATCGCGGTAACAGCTTAATTGAACCGAAACACCCGGCCGACAGGACGATTTTTCAGGTAAAGGAAAATATAGTTGCAAGTTACAGCAAACGAAAGGAAAAACGATGAAAGTATCTGTTGACCCAGAAGTTTGTACCGGGTGCGGCCCGTGTGTTGACATTTGCCCGGAAGTTTTTGAGTTGAATGATGAGGGGATTGCCATAGTGAAAACAAACCCGGTTCCGCCTGGTCTTGAAGAAAGTTGTCGGGAAGCAGCCGACAGCTGTCCCACCGAGGCAATTTCAATCGAAGACTAACACAGCTATGACCGCCGCTCTTTGAAGGTCGATTAAGACCCCGGAGTAATTCCTGCCCGTTTGGTACTGTACTAACTCAGCAAAAACTGGTATTATGCATAGTGTGTGTCTTTTGAGGGAAAGAGATTGTTCATCGCATCGACAGGGCAGCAGCTATGTGCTCAGATACCGGTAAAAATGTGAATCGATATGCAAGCACAAAAGATTCGTCCGAACCAAAGGACGACCTCAGGCTGCCTCTTAACACAATAGAAGTCTTAAAACAAAGATACCTTCTAAAAGACCAAGAGCAGAATGTCATCGAAACGCCTTGCGAACTTTTCTTCAGAGTTGCCCGTGGTGTTGCCGCAGCGGAGAATAATTTCAAATCAAACTACACCACAGGGCAGGTCGAACAGCAGTTTTACCGGATGATGCGGAACCTGGAGTTTATGCCGAATTCGCCGACCCTGATGAACGCCGGCACCGCTTTAGGTCAGCTTTCAGCCTGTTTTGTTATCCCCGTAGAAGATTCGATGGAGGGAATCTTCGAGGCCCTGGGCAACATGGCCAAGATTCACCAGACCGGCGGAGGAACAGGATTTAGTTTTTCGAATCTAAGGCCGAAGTCAGACATCGTTGATTCAACCAAGGGCCAGGCCTCGGGCCCCTTATCGTTTATGACCATATTTGACCAGGCCACAGGTATTATCGTTCAGGGCGGCAGAAGGCGTGGGGCGAATATGGCGATTTTAAGATACGACCATCCGGACATTGTTGATTTTATCGGGGCAAAGACCCAAAGCTCCAGCTTCAGCAATTTTAATTTGTCGGTGGGCATAACCGATAAATTTATGCGGGCACTTAAAGCAAACAGAGATTTTAACCTGATAAATCCGCGAACCGGCAAGGTGGTCAGCAAGGTCAAAGCCCAGGCTTTATTTGATTCGATAGCGGAAGCGGCCTGGCGTACAGGCGACCCGGGTCTGGTCTTTCTCGATGAGATAAACAGGCTAAATCCTACACCGGACATCGGGCGAATCGAGGCCACAAACCCATGCGGAGAACTGCCCTTGCTGGATTATGAAAGCTGTAACCTGGGCTCGATTAATCTTGCCAAAATGGTGAAGAACCGTTCGGTAGATTGGCAGAAACTAAAAGACACCATTTGGGCCGGCGTCAGGTTCCTGGACGATGTGATTGAGGTGAACAACTACCCGCTGAAGCAGATAAAAGTAATTACGATGGCTAATAGAAAAATCGGACTTGGAATAATGGGGTTTGCGGATATGCTCATAGAGCTTGACATTGCCTATAACAGCTCGCAGGCGGTCGGTTTCGCCCGAAAGCTTATGCGTTTTATTCACAAGACCTCGATTGCGGCCTCAGCGGCGCTTGCTGAAGAAAGGGGGGTATTCCCCAATTTCGACAAATCGATTCACGCCAGTAACAATTTGCCCCTGCGAAATGCCACCGTGAACACAATAGCGCCGACCGGCACCATAAGCATTATAGCCGGCTGTTCCAGCGGAATAGAACCACTGTTTGCGATAAGTTTTGTGCGAAACGTATTGTCAGGTACCAGGCTTTTCGAGATTAACCCGTTGTTCGAAGCTGCCGCTAAGAAAAGAGGAATTTATGATAAACAACTCCTGGACGAAATTGCCCGACAAGGGTCTTTGCGGAATGTAAGCCGCGTTCCGGATGATATGAAAAGGGTCTTTGTCACTGCCTTTGACGTGGCCCCGGACTGGCATCTGAAGATTCAGTCAGCCTTTCAGAAATACACGGACAACGCTGTCTCCAAAACGATAAACCTGCCGACCGATGCGACAGTAGAGGACGTAAGAAACATATACCTGACCGCGTACAAAATGAAATGCAAGGGAATCACCGTATACAGGTATGGCTCCAAAGAGCAACAGGTACTGTCCTTTGGGGACATCCAAAAACCCGGCCAAAGTGATTATGGCCAACCTCTTTCGGCGGGGTCGGAGTATTCCGGCGGATGTGTGACCGGGACATGTGTTTTCTAAACAAGGTAATTGATTGAGCAGCAAAACTTGCAGTCTGACGACTTTTGCGGTATTTTGATAGCTGAAAATGCGGCGGCAAGAGGAGCGATTATGCGAATTGATTCATATAGTTTCGGAGTTATGAAAATTCAGGGCACAAATTACAAAGCGGATGTGATAATTCTCGGTGACAAAATCATCTCCAACTGGTGGCGCAGAAACGGCCACAGCCTGGCTATAGAAGACCTCGGTGATGTTATTGACTATAAGCCCCATGTCCTGGTGGTTGGCAGGGGGGCATATGGTATGATGGATGTACCAGCTTCGACGAAAGAAAAACTTCAGGCCGAAGGTATAGAATTAATTGCGGAAAAAACCGGCACCGCCTGTGATACTTTCAATGAGCACTCCGAAGGTGGCAGAAAAACTGCCGGCGCCTTTCATCTTACTTGTTAATAGCGGGGGTAAAAATGAAAACTGAAGCAATGCTTTATGAAAAATTAGAAGGTGACAAAGTACGTTGCTATCTGTGCTCGCATCACTGCCTGATAGCTGAGTCAAAGACCGGGTTTTGCGGAGTCAGGGAAAATATAGACGGCACTTTGTTTACACGTGCCTATGGCAGGGTAATAGCGAGCAACGTCGACCCGATTGAGAAAAAACCGTTGTATCATGTGCTGCCGGGCACACGGTCTTTTTCCGTAGCAACTATCGGGTGTAACTTCAGATGCGGGTTTTGCCAGAATTGGCAGATATCACAGGTTGACGAAGCAGGGCAATTAGGCATCGAAGGTCACGACATGCGTCCGGAAGATATAGTCAAACAGGCCAAAAAACTCGGCTGTGCGAGCATTGCCTACACTTATACCGAGCCGACAATATTTTTCGAATATGCCTACGATACGGCCAGGCTGGCCAAAGAGGCCGGCCTTTACAACGTTTTCGTAACCAACGGCTATATGACCAAAGAAGCACTGGACACTATCAAGCCATACCTGCATGCCGCAAACGTCGATTTGAAAAGTTTCAGCGACGAGTTCTACAAATCAAACTGTAAGGCCAGACTGCAGCCCGTGCTGGATTCGATTGCCTATATGAAAGAGCTTGGCATCTGGGTTGAAGTGACGACTCTGGTTATTCCCGGCCAGAACGATTCGCACGAACAACTCAACGGAATCGCCGAGTTTATTGCCGGTGTCAACCCGGCGATACCGTGGCACATAAGCCGGTTTCATCCGAATTACAAGTTTACCGGCTATTCGGTAACGCCGATAGAAAGCTTAAGAACTGCCAGAGAAATAGGCGAAAAACATGGCCTTCGCTACATTTATCTGGGCAACGTGCCCGAGGCCAGTGATATGTACTGCTATAATTGTAAAGAGATACTCATCAGAAGGTCCTATGCTTTTATAGAGCAGTTAAACATTAAAGACGGCAAATGTTCGGCCTGTGGAGTTAAGGCCGACGGTATCTGGGATTGAACATTATGCTGCTGCGGAGAGAAACCTATGATTAATTTTCTTATGCTAATGCTCGCCAGATTTCTCTTGTCGCTGCGCTACCGGATTCATATCAGCGGTACCGAAGCCGTTGCCTCAAAAGGCAAAACAGGTATCGTCTTTTTGCCGAACCATCCGGCCTTTATCGACCCCGTAATACTGATTGCTCATTTGTACGAAAAATTTACGCCAAGACCATTCGGTGACCAGGACCAGATTAACAGGCCCTTAATCGGTTGGTTCGCCAGACGTATCGGCATGCGCACAATCCCAAGTATGGCAAGTTATGGCCCTGCCTCCCGCCAGAGAATAGAAAAAGCACTTGCCCAAAGCATTGAAGGTCTCAAACAAGGTGAAAATCTTTTGCTTTGGCCGTCAGGCCATCTCTACAGAAGCTGCAAAGAGAACCTCGGTGCCCGCAGTTCCGTCGAATATATCCTTCGGCATTGTCCCGATGTACGTGTAGTGCTTATCCGCACAAAAGGCCTGTGGGGCAGCAGCTTCAGTTGGGGACCCGGCCGGGAACCAAAAGTCGGGCGAGCACTTCGCAAAGGCTTTTTCTCATTGCTCGCCAACGGCATATTCTTTGCCCCTCGCCGCGATGTCACTGTTGAGCTTTATGAGCCGGACGACCTGCCGCGCACCGCCGACCGTATCACAGTCAACAGTTTCCTTGAGGAATATTATAATACTGACCCACCTCGTAACACTTATGTCCCTTATACTGTTTGGGAAAAGTCCAGCCGGATTACACTGCCAGAGCCTGTCCTGGCCCAGCCACCCGATACCAAATCATTAGTGCCCGCAGCTACACGGCAGATGGTTCTAAATTACTTGTCCGAACTTAGCGGTATTTCCGAATTGAAGGACACCGACCGCCTGGCTGACGACCTCGGGATGGACAGCCTTGACGGTGCGGACCTGGTCACCTGGGTTGAACAGGAATTCGGATTTGGCCAGACGAAAATCGATGCAATTCAGACAGTGGGTGATGTAATGCAGGCCGCGGCCGGTAATTTTGTCTATGCCGGCAAAGTGGAGTTGAAACCTGTTTCGCCTGCCTGGTTTGCCGATACCGGTGATAACAGACTTGCCGTATCCCAGGGCACCTCTATTACGGAGGTTTTTCTAAAACAAGCTAAAAAATCACCGGCAAAAATCATCCTCGCAGACCAGACCAGCGGCGTAAAGTCCTATCGTGACATTGTCACCGCCTGCCTGGTTCTTAAAGGCACTATTAAAAATTTAGATGGCGATTGTGTAGGGATTATGCTGCCCGCTTCAGTTGCTGCCGACACGGTGTACTTAGCCACATTGTTTGCAGGTAAAACACCGGTAATGGTCAACTGGACCGGCGGAATACGAAACATAACCGAATCGCTCGACCTTACCGGTGTCAAACATATACTTACCTCACAGGTTGTTGTTGAGAGAATCACCTCGCTGGGAATTGACCTTTCAGGGCTGGGTAATCGTTTTGTCTTTATTGAGACTGTTGTCGCCGGGATTTCTCGTTTCAAGCGTCTTTGTGCCTGGCTGGCCGGCTACATAAATTGGAGACCGTTATATAACGCAAAAGTCTCACCCACCGCAGTTGTTCTGTTTACCAGCGGCTCAGAAACTCGCCCAAAGGCTGTACCCCTTACACACGCCAATATACTTGCCAATATCCGTGATTTACTCAGTGTGGTGACATTCCGTGAAAACGACAGAATGATTGGAATCCTGCCGCCGTTTCATTCCTTCGGCCTTACAGGCACAATTCTTGCAACTCTCTGCTCGGGTCTTCGTACTGTTTATCATAGCAATCCCCTGGAGGCAGCAGTGATAGGCCATTTAATCGAAACGTATCGCGCCACAATGCTGGTCGGTACTCCAACGTTTCTTAATGGTATTGTCCGGGCCTCGATAAAAAAACAATTGGCTTCACTGCGGCTTGTCGTTACAGGTGCCGAGAAATGCTCCGAAGATATTTATGCTTCGGTAAAAAACCTTTGCACAGATACCATTATTCTCGAAGGTTACGGTGTTACCGAATGTTCACCTGTGATATCAGTCAATGACGAAAATAATCCACGACATTTAACCATAGGCAAGATACTGCCTTCACTGGAGTATCTGCTCATTGACCCTCAGACAAACAAACCACTAACAACTCCCGCTACAGGGGTCCTCTTAGTCCGCGGCCCTAATGTCTTCGACGGCTATCTCGGATACGAGGGCAAATCTCCATTCATAGAGGTCGAAGGCAAGCGCTGGTACTATACAGGTGACCTGGTAAGTGTGGACGAAGAGGGACTAATGACATTTTGCGGCCGGCTCAAACGTTTTGTCAAACTCGGCGGCGAGATGATTTCCCTGCCTGCCGTAGAGGCTGTTCTCGAACAACACTATCAGCCTGATATTGATGAGGGACCAAAAGTTGCCGTTGAAGCCACCGATGATGAGTATCGCCCGGAACTGGTTCTCTTTGCTACCATCAAAATAGACCGGGAAACCGCCAATCGACATATCCGCAAAGCCGGCCTTTCCGCACTGCACAATATCCGAAGGGTTATCAGCTTAAAAAAAATTCCGCTTCTGGGCACGGGCAAAACCGACTACCGCCGTTTGAAAGATAAACTATGATATATCAGCCCTTGACGCAAATCATAGGCACCAGCTTAGCCACCTTGCGGGACAGATTTGCCTGATGTGCCACTTCGACTACCGCGGTGACATCCTTGTATGCCCCCGGTGCCTCTTCAGCAACGCCGCGATAGGAGGGGCTTCGTATCAGGATTCCACGATATGACAGCGACCTTATCACATCCCGGCCGTGCCATTGTTTTGCCGCCTGGTGCCGACTCATATTGCGTCCGGCCCCGTGGCACGATGAGCCAAACGCGATAGACATACTTTCGGCGGTTCCTGCCAGGATGTATGAGGCGGTGCCCATTGTACCGCCAATAATAACCGGCTGACCAACTTCTTTGATGTCAGGTGCCAGTTCCGCATAGCCGGGCCCAAACGAGCGGGTCGCGCCTTTTCTGTGAACAAAGAGCCGTTTTTCCTTGCCGTTCACATGATGTACTTCTTCCTTGCAGGTGTTGTGAGAAACATCATACAGTAATTTCAGTTCGGCCTTAGGCAGAATTTCGGCAAAGACCTGCCTTACCAGATGTGTCAAAACCTGCCGGTTCGCCAGAGCACAGTTGATTCCCGCTCTCATCGCACCAAGATATTGTTTGCCCACCGGCGAATTTATTGGAGCACTGGCAAGCTCCCGGTCGGGCAATTCAAGGCCGTAACCCGCCGCAGAGGTCACCATCTTTTTTAAGAATTCGGTTCCAATCTGGTGACCCAGCCCGCGGGAGCCGCAGTGTATGCTGATTACGATTTGGCCCATTTTCAGACCATAGACTTGCGCAATTTTATCGTCGAATATTTCACAGACATGCTGAACCTCTAAATAGTGATTGCCTGAACCGAGTGTGCCCACCTGATTTTGCTGGCGTTTTTTCGCGTGGTCGGAGACATATCGAGGCTTAGCCTCAGCGGCACTGCCTTGCTCTTCGATATGCGCCAGGTCATCTGTGGTCCCATATCCCTGCTCGACCGCCCAGCGTGCTCCGCCGGTCAGCATATCGTCCATTTGACCTCCATCCAGATGCAATTTGCCGGTGCTTCCCACGCCCGCCGGTATCTTATGCATCATCGCATCCGCGAGCCTGGTCTTTACAGCTTCTATATCCTCGGCCGTCAATCCTGTCACCAGGCTCCGAACACCGCAGGCAATATCGAAACCGACCCCGCCGGCTGAGATAACCCCGCCCTTATCCGGGTCGAAGGCCGCAACCCCTCCTATCGGAAACCCGTATCCCCAGTGCGCATCAGGCATAACACAACAGGCCTTCACAATCCCGGGCAGCGCCGCCACATTGGCCGCCTGCTCGCTTACTTTGTCGTCCATCGCTTTGATAAGAATTTCGTCCGCAAAAATTATCACCGGTACCCGCATCTTACCAAAGGGTTTAATGACCCACTGGTATTCGGATTGTCTCAACAGCCTTCCCGGATCCATGATTAATCCTCCCGACAACTTAAATTTCTACGATATATCGTGCTACCCTGTTCTGATACTTGTTCTTTTGCCCTTTGCTCGTTCGAGCAGTTTATCGCATCGTTTTCGCAAAGACTCTAAAGTCCGGCGGTACTTTTCTTCTTTTGCCAGGTTCTTTGTTTCCTGTGGGTCGTTTTTCAGGTCATAGAGCTCTTCGTAGTCATGTTCGATATAGCGAATGTATTTCCAGTCCTGGCTGCCGAGCGCCTCGCTTTTGGGGATTCCCGGGTGGTCAAACAAGTGTTCATAGAAGAAATCAGTTCGCCATTTTGGTTTCTTGCCATTCATCAACGGAACCAGACTGCTGCCCTGCATTTGCTCAGGAATAGACACACCAGCCATCGACAAAATAGTAGGAGCAATGTCGATATTCAAAGCTATCTGGCTCTGAACCTGCCCGCCTTTTTTCTTTGCAAAACGAGGGTCATAAATTATCAGCGGTACACGGATCGATTCCTCATGTGGAAACCATTTTCCCGCCAGACCGCGCTCCCCCAGGTAAAAACCGTTGTCACCGGTCAAAATAATGACCGTGTTATCATCGAAGCCAAGCTGTTTAAGTTCCTGACGTATCTGCCCGATCATGATATCTACGCCGGTAATGAGACGATAATAATTTTTAACCGATTCCTGGAATTTATCAGGTGTTGCAAATCGCGTTTGCCAGCGTTTTCTGGCCTCAGACTCTTGCAAAAACCTCGGCAGAGCTTCAAAATAACGAGGCTCTGCTGTCTTCGGTGTCGGAATGGTTATATCTTTGTATAAATCTTTATAAGCCCTGTCAGCGACAAATTGAAGCGGGTGACTGCCCTGAACATGCGGCGCCTTAAAACTTACCGACAGGCAAAAAGGCACCTCTGCTGAGCAGGTTCGCAAAAATTCAATCGCCTGCTCACCGGTAAACCGTGTCAGATGCTTATAATTGCCATTCTCATCCTTGCGTTCGTAAGGCCCGCATTGGCTGGCAGCACAACCGTACCACAGGTCAAATTCATCTCGCGGCATATCTTCTGCTTTTCCCACCCCGTATTTCCCAACAAAACCTGTTCTGTATCCTGCCCGGCGAAGTAACATCGGATAGGTTTGTGCCTGGGCCTGTTTGGAAAAACTCGTTGAAAAATCGAGTATGCCGTGTCGGCGTGCGTATTGACCTGAGAAGATACTGGCCCTGCTGACGGCACATATAGCAGAGGTCACGAAGGCATTTTTGAACATGACGCCATTTTCTGCCATATCATCGATATTTGGTGTTTGAATAATACTGTTTCCCGCGCACCCGGTAGTATCCCATCGCTGGTCATCAGTTAGCAGGAAGATGATATTTGGTCGCTTTCCAGGAGGGGCTTGCTGTTTGGCAAGCTCGCTGTCACAACCGCCAAAAGGCACCACGGCCGCCGCAGCGCTTCCGGCTGTGAGACGAAGAAATTCGCGTCGGTTTAAGTTGCTCATTTTTACATCCATCTACTTATACATCTACAATACATTGTGCTACCCAGTTGCCGTCTTCGTTCTGTCGAACATTCAAGGCCGTATAAGTAGCTGCCTTGACCTCGACAGCCGGCCGGTGTTTTGCAACGTCTATTTTCTGTCCCCAGGCTTTAGCGTTTAACCGGCCTTGCTCGATACGAACCTCAAATCTGCTAAACAGCATTTTATGTATAGTCATTTCATACAGCAATCGATTAAGCCAGTCTGTCAGCAGCAACTCATCATCAGGGGCATCGCAGGTAATTTCAACTTTTTGTTCCGGCTCAATATCTTCCGGGTTTGTAATGACAGCTATCATGGCGACAGCAGCCTGTTCGAAAGCCGCCTGTTTCGTTGGACCAAAACCACGTATCCCCATGTCAGCTTCATGTGGGAAATGTTCCCAGCCGATTTTTTTTCTTTCATCCGACATATCGTTATATAATAAAGGCTACCTCTGAATTTATGCCATGATATTTTTCAGGGTTTTTGCGTTATTAACAGCATATGCGTGGATATCGTTATTGAAATAAGCGTAAATACCTCGAACTTTCCTGCTACCGTCCTTTAACCATTTTGCCCAGTCTTGTAAAGCAGATTTTGAGTAATTTCCAGCATACCTGCCTGCCGGACCATGAAACCTTACATAGATTACCTCACCAGTTACTATACGCGGCGTCGCAACACCGTCTAAATCGTGAACACAAAAGCCAAGATTATGCTTGTCAAGCAGACCGAAAGTGTCAGGTGAGTACCAGCTTTTGTGCCTGAATTCAAAAACACCTTTTTGCTCAGCAGGCAAAAGCTCAATGAAACTCTCAAGCAGCTCAAGATTCTTGTGCAGGCTCGGCGGTAATTGATACAATATCGGGCCCAGCGTCTCCTTCAACAGACTGATTCTTTCAAAAAACCGCTCAAGTGCATCCGATGTTTCTTTTAGTTTTTTTATATGTGTGATATATCGATTGGCCTTTACCGAATAAATAAAATTCTTTGGGGCACGTTTATACCATTTTTCGAGCGACTGTTCTTTTGGCAGTTGGTAGAAAGTGTTGTTTATCTCCACGGTATCGAAATCCTTAGCGTAGTATTCGAACCACCCGTTCTTAGGCAGTTTTTCAGGATAAAACACACCCACCCAGTGATTGTAATACCACCCTGAAGTACCTATTCGGATATCGCAGCAAGTTTTGCTCATCAACTAATTTTTACCCCTTAGCTCTGCCGTAGCCTGGCAACTCTAAACAGTATTATACTCAAACTAACTGATTTGCAGTAAATGTTAAATGTAAGCTTCTAAATGCTCTTTGTTTTTTTAAGAGCGTTTGTTTATCAGTATTTGGGAACACAATTCTTAAGCCATTTTCATTTCTCTGGGTTACTTGATCGGCGAACTAAAACGGTATGAGCCGGATCCAACTTTGTAAACGGCTTTTCCGCCCCGGACTTTTGTGAATTTGACACCTTCGGCCTTTGATGCCGGTTTATCACCTTCGCGAATGCTGCCCACATCGGAAGTTGGAACATAAACCGTGGCGGTTGTATTGGGTGGTATGGTAACGTCAAGGAACAAAACACCGCTGTCGATCCTCCAGTGCGATGCAATTTTCCCGTAGATGGAATCATGCGAGGCCTTTGCCCAGGTCAGCTCTCCTCCCGGGTGCGGCTGTATGATAATATGCTTGTAGCCTGGGTTCGTTTTGTCGATCTCAATACCTGCAACGACGCGATAAAGCCATTCGCCAATTGCTCCGTATGCATAGTGATTGAATGAGTTCATCCCTTTGTCCTGGAAGGAACCGTCGGGTTTAATGCCATCCCAGCGTTCCCAGAGAGTGGTAGCACCTTTTGTTATTGGATAAAGCCAGGAGGGGTACTCCTCTCGATTGAGCAGCATATATGCCTGTTCGAGATAGCCGTAATCCGAAAGTACGTGACAGATCACCGGTGTTCCAAGAAATCCTGTCGTGATATGCTTAAATTTATCGACGTCCTTCGCGAGTCTTTGGGCGGCATTTGTTTTCAAATCGTCCGGTATCAGGTCAAAGGCAAGAGCCAATGAATATGCAGTCTGGGTATCCGAGGTGACCCGGCCGTTAGCAGTGACAAATTCATCCTGGAATGCCTTTTTTACTTTCTTAAGTAACTTTGAATATTTTCGGGCATCTTTCTTTTTACCGAGGATTTTGGCCGTCCGCAAAAGCAGATCGGTACTTCGAGCAAAATAAGCCTGCCTGATAAAATCTTTGGATGTGGTTGCGCCAGGATAGTCCGATTGATTTGTACTGTAAGCAAGCCAGTCGCCAAAGGTACGGTCTTTTTGCCATAAATAACTGTCACCGGCATTTGCGTCGATGTAATCAACCCAGGCTTTCATGCTTGGATACTGCTTTTCGAGGATGCGTTTGTCACCATAGCACAGATATACTGTCCATGGGACGACGACTGCGGCGTCTGCCCAGCCTGCCGACGCAGATGCTCCTGTTTCTTTACCTAATGACAGAACGTTTGGAATTACATGCGGTACAGCACCACTGGGCTGCTGGTCAGCGGCAACGTCTGCGAGCCATTTTGTAAAGAAAGCTGCAGTATCAGCATTGAAGCAAGCAGTTCTTGCAAAAACCTGTGCGTCGCCGGTCCAGCCCAGTCGTTCATCACGCTGAGGGCAATCCGTTGGAACGTCGAGGAAATTTCCTTTTTGGCCCCAAATTATATTATGCTGCAGTTGATTGAGCATTGGGTTGGAGCATTCGAACGTCCCGGTTGGAGTGATATCGGAATGCACGACAATTCCCGTCAGGCTGTCAAGCGAAAGTTCTCCAGGCCAGTCTTCGACCGAGACATAACGGAAGCCCTGGAAAGTAAAATGGGGTTCATAAATCTCAACACCTTTACCTTTCAGGATATATTCTACAGTTTGTGCCGCTGCCCTTAGGCTTTCGATGTAGAAATTGCCATCAGCATCAAGAACCTCGGTGTGGACAAGTTTTACCCTGGTCCCGGCAGGTCCCTGGACCTTGAGCCTGATGAAGCCGACCATATTCTGTCCCATATCGACAACGGGGGTGCCTGCAGGAGTGGTGAATATTTTTTTGGGCCTGATGTTTTCAATTTTTTTGACAGGGGGTCCGGCTGGAGCAACAAGGATATCCTTTTTATGATCCGCTTTAATAACAGATGTCCAGGACGAATCGTCATAACTGGGCTTGCTCCAGTTTTCTTTTTCCAGTCGAGCGTCGTAGAGTTCGCCATCATAAATATCTGAGATGAGGATAGGTCCGGTTGAAGCCTTCCATGATTTGTCAGAAGTAATGACCTGCCTCGAGCCGTCTTGATATATTATTTCTATCTGTGCAATTAAGGCTGTTTTATCGCCATAGAAATTTCTGTTTTTTTTCCACATGAGCTTTCCTCGATACCAGCCGTCGCCGAGAATAACACCGACGCAGTTGGTTCCGGATTTTAGCATGTCGGTAATATCATAGGTCTGATACTGCAGGCGATTATGGTAGCTCGTCCATCCGGGAGTGAAGACCTGGTCGCCGATTTTATCCCCGTTAAGCTGCAATTCATAAAGTCCGTGGCAAGTGACATATGCACGAGCGGATTTAACTTTTCCCTTGATTTCAAACTGCTTTCTCATCATGGGGCAGGGATTTGAGTTGTTCACATCCTCTATCAGGTCAGGCTGAATCCAGTCGGCGACCCAGTCATCCGGCTCGAGCAATCCCATTTCCCACGATGCCGGCTCATGCCAGTCCGACAAATTACCGTGATTGTCCCAGACGCGAACCTGCCACCAGATTTTTTGACGAGACAACAGGGAAGTGCCCTTGTAAACCACGTGCGTTGACTGGTCGGAGTTGACTTTATTTGAATTCCAAATCAGGTTTTTTGATTCTGTGAGGTCGTCGGGATTTTGGGCGCAACGGATTTGATAAGCCGATTGTTCGACTGCACGCTGTGATGACTTGATTTTCCAGCTCAGGCGTGGTTGCGCAGAATCAATACAGATAGGGTTGGTTTTATACTCACATTTCAAATCATATACCGACAACTCGGCTGCCTGGCATAAACCAGAAATCATCCCAAAACCCAAAAAAAAAAGACTCGGTAGTAACTTTTGCATTTTCTTACCTCACATCAACTGACATTTCCCAAATAACATTTTATATCATTGCCCAGCTATGCCGCTGGGCCTGTTTTCTAATAGAATATTAAATCTGTCTCGAAAAGTCAAGATTTTCACTCACTAACGACTATTCACTGCCGTAAGGCATGCTGTGCATAAATACTATTCACTAACAAACTGACCACCTGCTGCGACGGGCGCCAGCACGGCGAGTCGGTCAGTTTGAGATTATAATCAGCTCTGGTGCCCATGCAAACCACCAAAATCTTAACACCAAACTATCTCAACGTCCGGCAGGTGGCCATTACAGGCCCATACTCTTCTCAATACCGTCCGTAGGGCATTTGTCCGATATGAAAATGGGCGGTTTAGCCTATAGTAAAAATAGACCTTCGCCTGATTTACAAAAAAGCATTCTTTGATTATAAACCGCCTGCAACTTAAGATGCCGAATCTGTTCAAAAACGTTTAATTGTGCTTCGCCGAGGATAAAAATAACGACTGAAAATTGTTAACAAGCCAAATAAGGGGGACCTAATTATGGAAATGCCGAAAGTTATCAAATGCGACGTCAATGATTGCGCTTACAATATGGACAATAAATGTCACGCGATGGCGATAACCATTGGCGACAGCAGAGAACCTAAATGTGACACTTTTTGCCAGTCTATGGCAAAAGGCGGAGACATCAACAGCATTGCCGGAGTCGGTGCCTGCAAGGTTTCCTCATGTACATACAACACGGACCTCGAGTGCCAGGCAATGGAAATCTGTGTCGGTTATAAGGGCCAGGATGCCGATTGCTTAACATTTCATTCAAAATAGCACTCTTACAGGCAACGAACCCGAAGTTCTGATTTTGGGACAGCGAAAGTAACTGCCTCACTGAAGGCAGCACTGTATCCCTGTTTCAGCGGTGATTCTACGTTTTGCAGAACAGATTTAAAATAAGTATTTGAAAGGCACAAGAAATGAAAATAAAATATCACGGTATGCCTGAAAAAAACCAGACAGGCAATCCCAGGATAGTTGTGATGACCGAGACACCTGACAAGGTTACGACCGAGCGGCTGCGGTACATCGGCAACAGCGAAGCTGCCAATTTCCCCTGGGGTTATTGCGGCAGCGGGCCGGCAAATCTGGCAATTTCTATCCTGACTGATTATTGTAAACGCACCGGCTGGGACCTCGACCTTGCACAGATTTTGTACCGGGACTTCAGATGGGATTTTATTGACTCACAGCCCGGAAAACTGTGCATTACTGACCAGCAGATTGAGCACTGGCTACAGGAAAAAGTGGTGATTGTCTAAAACGCCGGGGCAAATATGCCGGTTTTAAACTGGCATTGGCACACCAAATTCAGGTACAATAAGCAACTGTGATAGTGCCGTTATATTTAGGCTTATCAAAATTCAACAGAGGACAACCATCAGGATGGCCACAAATTACCCGAAACAGGATAAAACGTACACATCAGTTCTCATCAGCGTACTATTGGTCTTTATACTTTTCGCCGGTATTGCCGCATTAAAAAATTCAGCTATTTTTGGACCAGCCTTCGCCTCGGAAAATCATAAATCACAAACCAATCAAACACAAGCTGATTCGAATCAGCCGTCCCAGGACAAGCCCACTTCAGAAAATAATACACCTCGTCCGGAACACAATCATCCGGCCTTTGCCGAGCGCAGCAAAGAACGCCAAAGAATGGTTGCCGGCCAAATCCAGGCTCGCCGCATTCACAACTCAAAAGTCTTAGCTGCCTTACGCACTGTGCCGCGCCACGCCTTCGTACGCAAAAGTGACCAGCGAAGGGCTTACAGTGACCAGCCTCTGCCGATTGGTCTGGGACAAACCATAAGTCAGCCCTATATTGTCGCTTATATGACTGATAAATTAAAATTGACCCCGGACTCCAACGTACTGGAAATAGGCACCGGCTCCGGATACCAGGCAGCAGTTTGTGCCGAAATCGCCAAAAAAGTTTATACTATAGAGATTATTCCGCAACTGGCCCGGTCAGCTAAAAAACGCCTCAAAACTCTTGGCTACAGCAACGTTACCGTCAAAGCCGCTGATGGATATTTCGGCTGGGCCGAAAAAGCACCATTTGATTCAATTATCGTAACCGCCGTCGCCGGACTTGTACCTCCGCCGTTGATAGACCAACTAAAACCCGGTGGCCGAATGATATTGCCTTTGGGAAGCCCTTATGGTGTCCAGACCCTCGTATTGATTACAAAAGACAGCAAAGGCAAAGTACGCAGCAGAAGTTTTTTGCCCGTACGATTCGTCCCTATGGTTGGGCGCGTAATGGAAAGCAAACCACCAGCTAAAAGATGACAATAATTTCAATAGCTATCCTCTTAATCTCGGCAGCAGTGTTGGCCTTGGAGCTTGTCCTGGTTCGGGCACTATCTATCGGCCACTGGCATCATTTCTCATACCTGATCATCAGTACCGCACTGCTGGGTTTCGGCGCAGGCGGGGTGCTGGTCGCAATTTTTTCAAAATCATTTGCAAAACATTATATCAAATATCTGTGGTCCTTTACTATTGGGTTGGCTTTAAGCGTGCCGATTGTGTTCTGGCTGTGCCAAAGAGTTCCACTCGATGAACTGCAATTAATATGGGACCACAGGCAGTGGTTTTATTTATTCATCTATTATTTGTTGTTCTTTGTCCCGTTTTTCTGTGCGGGATTATGCGTAGCCCTTGCTTTTACGGTTTGTACGAGTAACGCCCATCGTTTGTACTTCTATAATATGACAGGTTCAGGTTTAGGGGTGGTCGGTATCGTATTAATGATGTACAATTTGCCTCCCGAACAACTGCTGCTGGTAATCAGTTCCATCGCTTTTTCGGCAGCTTTGGTCCTGGCATTCGGCTTGTCCGGCCGATGGATTGCGGCGACTTTGGTTTGCGCAGCAGCATGTCTTTTGGCTTTTTCCCAACTGCCGAGACTTGCCCTTAAAATTAATATTTCTGAAAACAAGTCGCTGGTTTTCTATAGGGCCTTGCCACAGGCTGAAACTGTAGCCGTCCGTTACAGCCCTCTGGGCCGATTGGATTGCCTAAAGGCCCCGGCAATTCGCCACTTTCCAGGCTTAAGTATTGCCTACCAGGGCAAACTTCCTCAGCAGTTGCTGATAATCACCGACGCCGACGGTATCTCAGCAGTCAATAATTTTGAGAATTTAAGCGAGCTAAGCTGTTACAATCATATGACTTCCGCTCTTGCCTATCATTTGACCAGCCGCCCGAATGTTTGCATCATAGGCGCAGGCGGCGGCTCTGATGTGGTCCAGGCACTGGCGGCAGGTGCACAGGATGTCACCGCAGTTGAGATGAATCCCCAGGTAATAGACCTGGTGCGTAACAGCTTCGATAAATTTGCCTCCGGCTTATACAGACGAGATGATGTCGAGGTTGTTATCGCCGAAGGCCGAAATTTTCTGCAAACAACACAACAACTATTCGACATTATCAGCATTTCGCTGCTCGATTCGTTCAGCGCCTCCGCTGCGGGAGTCTATGCACTCCACGAAAGTCATCTATACACAAGCCAGGCCATTGAACAGGCTTTGGCTCGACTACAGCCCGCCGGCTTACTGAGCGTCACACGAATGCTCAAGACCCCACCCCGAGATAACCTGAAAATGCTTGCTACCATTACCGAAGCACTGCGCAATCGAGGCATTGATAATCCATCCGACCATATTATTATGATTCGAAGCTGGGCCACCGCGACTATTGCTGCCTCTGGTCAACCGTTTACGCCTCTACAAGTTGCAGCCGCTCGCAGCTTTGCCGCCCAACGCTCTTTCGATCTCGTACATCTGCCTGGCTTACAACCTGAAGATACGAATCGCTTCCACGTACTCGAGAGCCCTGTTTATTACCAGGGCGCCCGCCAAATTCTTTCTGCCAATTACGAAAGTTTCTATCGCGACTACACATATAATATTGCTCCTGCCACAGACGACCGGCCTTATTTTTTCGACTTTTTCAAATGGAAAACTCTGCCGCAAATGATTTCCGCCATTCCGGGTCAATGGCTGCCATTCTCAGAATGGGGCTATCTTGTTATGACCGCAACCTTGCTGCAGGCCTTCTGCGTCGGCGGCTTGCTTATCGTTCTGCCTCTGGCGATTGCAAAACCGATTAAGACAGTGACAGCAGGCAAATCTGCCGTGCTTTGCTATTTTCTGCTGCTCGGCCTGGCTTATATGTTTCTCGAAATGGGCTTCATTCAGAAAATGACACTGCTCATAGGCCATCCGGTCTTCGGCGTGGCTGTCACCTTGCTGGGCTTTCTGGTCTTTTCCGGCTGTGGCTCACTGGCTTCCCAGTTCCTGTTTACTTCTGCCGAAACCGACCTTCAATCAACTATACGCAGGATACGTCTATCCGTGTTGGCTGTCATTGTTATTGGGTTAATCGAGATAGCTTTGTTCAGAGTCTTCTTCGAATGGCTGGTAAGTTTCTCTCAGGCGGGGCGGTTCCTTATCGGCCTGGCAATTACGGCGCCTTTGGCGTTTTTTATGGGAATGCCTTTTCCATCAGCTCTTAAACATCTCGGCGCTACTGGCAAACCACTTGTCCCCTGGGCCTGGGCCGTAAACGGATTTGCTTCTGTAATAGGCGCTGTCCTGGGGACATTCATGGCCATTTCTTTCGGCTTTACGACCTTGACCCTGATAGCCCTGGCCTGCTATTTTCTTGCCGCAGTGGTCTCAAACCGAATGTATACTTAGAGCCTATAACAAAATGATTCTGTATTCAAGCGGCTTATTTTGTTAGAGACTCTTAGAAATGATTCGCTAACCATCACCCCAAAAAACGGTCAGCCTTGGCGCTTTAAAAAATTGTCGTACTCAATTTCGAATCTGATTTTATGCCTGATTTCCTCTTCGATTATAGTCAGCAGTGTCTCTTTGGCATTTTCGTCTATCATGTGCGGCAGCAAATCTATATAAAGCCGAAATGACGCATCTTCTTTTTGTATGCAAAGCAAAAGCACATCCTGGTAGTCCATATCGATTACAGGCTCATCGCTCACGATGTAGTCGGAGACATTGAAACTAATGTCCTTCTTAGAGGTGTCAACAACGATACCGCTTTTTATAAATTCCATCTCGAGTTTAGCTTTATGCTCTAATTCCTCGGCAGCCAGTTCTTTCAGAACTTTTTTAATCGCAGCATCACCAACACGTTCCGTCAATGCCAGGTAGAACTTATTAGCTTCTATCTCTCGTGAGATTGCAAACTCCAAAACCTCATTGTCAGGCTCAACCTTCGTCATATCTTTATTCCACAAATCCGCCTCTCTTGCTTAAATTATCTGTTTTCGACTTCAATAATCAAGGAAAAACAGAGCAGATTATCGGTAAAAATCCGTTTTCTCATTAAAATACTGTGCCGATAGGGCAGGGGGGTAAAAAGGCGGCGGGCGGATTCGAACCGCCGAATAACGGCTTTGATTCGGATAGTTTCGAACAAAAAAGGTAAGCGTTCAGGCGGATTTGAATAAATCACGCTCTGGGCTAATACTACAGCGCGATTTATTACAAAATCACGCTGAAATCCTAAGCACTAAACCCTAAATGCTAAACAATATCGAATTACCAAAATCCTAATTTTCAAAACAAAAGCGGGCTTTTCTGTTCATCG
>SDBV01003721.1_pt1 | contig 22272 bp, 17 predicted proteins | sample 2277081 | NCBI WGS metagenome assembly SDBV01 (sample SAMN10402039, study PRJNA504765) | marine sediment metagenome | isolation source: marine sediment core GS10_PC15, 223 cmbsf | place: Arctic Ocean: Southern Knipovich Ridge | collected 2010 | reverse complement strand
GAAGTGCCCGTCGGCGATGATGTGGAGGATCTTGGACCCCACCATGCCCCACAGGACCATCCAGATCCCGAAGTCGATCATGCGCCCCTTGTTCATCCCGTGACCGTCCGCCCATCTGTACGCCAGGAAAATGGCCAGGATGAACCCCAGGGACAGCATGGTGAAATACGGCGGAAGATAGAATTTGTCGATGCCCTCTATCCCGGTGGAGAATTCAAGCAGGCGTGGATTCATGCGAATCTACCAATCCCTGTCCCAGAGATAGAGCTGGAGGCGTTCCTTCTCGGCCATGGCCTCCAGAATCTGTAGCTCCTTGCGCACGATCTTCTGGTGATGCCGATACCTGTCCAGCTTGCCTTTCGATGCGTAATAGAAGGCCCGTTCGATGTTCTCGAGCACCAGGAGGAAATGGGGATGAAGGTCCGCATATAAAGACGGCGGGGTCATCTGTTCGGCGGCATCGGCGTTCTTTACGGCCATCTCGTCGGCGTAGGCGCACAATCCCCGGTCCCCGAGATGCCGGCGAATGTACTCGTTGGCACGGACCGCGTAGTCGAGCATCATCCGGAACCGCTGCTGGTACTCCCTCTTCGATTCCGTCAAGACCGGCGTGCAGAACATCACCGCCACCGCCAGGACGAGCATCATGATGGATTTTGGCCGCGTCATCTTTCGAACCAGTTCCTTTCCGCGGCCAGCGCTTTCAAGGCCGCGTTCTTCTCCGCTTCTTTCTTGCTCTTCCCGGTACCCTTCGCGATCCTGCTTTGCGCCACCATCACCTCCACCTCGAACATCTTGTCATGGTCCGGCCCGCTGGACCCGACCACGTTGTACGAAGGCATACCGCCGCCCCGGGCCTGGAGTTTCTCCTGCAGTACGGTCTTGGGGTCCTGGGAAGATTCGCCTTTTGCGATGTCGCCGAGCAGGACCCCATACCACGCCATTACAGTATCCCTGGCGGCATCGTAGCCGCCGTCCAGGTAGATCGCGGCAACTACGGCCTCAATGGCATCTGCGAGGATGGACGTTTTCTGTCGCCCGTTATTCTGCTCCTCTCCTCGGCCGAGCCGAAGAATCGGGCCCAGATCCAGCCGGCGGGCAACCCCGGCCAGACTCTCCTCGTTCACCAGCGCCGCCCTTCGCCTGGTCAATTGTCCCTCGGGCGCGTCCTCGAGCCGCTCCATGAGGGCCTCGGCCACGATCAGATCGAGCACAGCGTCCCCGAGAAACTCGAGCCGCTCGTTGTGCCCCCGATCATCCGGGTGCTCGTTCTGGTAAGAGCGATGGGTTACGGACTCCACCGCCAGATCCTCGTCAACGAACAGATAGCCGATGCGTCGGGCGAGGTCCTCCCGAAATTTGTTCTTGTCCATATTGACCAAAATCATATTTCCCAACCCAATGATTACAATAACAATTGAAAGATGATAGGGAACATTTCAATAAACATCGGAAAAATGAGAGTCAGATGATCTCCACCGCGCAAGACACTGGAACCCACAATCCGATCCGGGGCCGCGTCCTCATCGTCGTCATCCTGCTTCTGGCAATGGCCGGCCTGGGTGTCTCTGTCGAGCTCACCAGGATTCATTATTTCACCCACACGGATCCATCCTATCACTCGATCTGCGCGGTGAACGCCAAGATCAACTGTGAAACCGTCGCCCAGTCGCCCTTCTCCGTCTTCGCCGGCCTTCCGATATCCATATGGGGAGTGCTCGCCTACACGGTGATCGGAGCGCTCGCGTTGTGGGGCCTGATCTTCCGCCGGCTGCATGCTCTCTGGCCCCGAGGCATCATGTTCGCGACGTTCACCGGAGCTTTTCTCGCCTCTGCGGCGCTGGCGTGGATCTCGTTCTTCCTTATCACCTCCATGTGCATCTTTTGTATGATCCTGTATGGGATAAACACCGCTCTGTTTGCACTGGGATTGATCATCGCCCGGGTCAGCCGCATGAACCCGTTCACCGCCCTGATCGCCGATTTGAAGGCGCTCTTCTCGAGGCCCGTGGTTCTCGTCACCCTCGCCGCGCTCGGCGGCGGCGCCGTCCTCGGTGCACAGCTGTTCGTACCTCCCTACTGGCAACACATCGGGTGGAAAGAGCTTCCAGATCTCCCCACGGGCGTGGACGAGGACGGTCTTCACTGGATAGGCGCGGTGGAACCGCTGGTGACGGTGACGGAATTCACCGACTACGAGTGCCCATTCTGCCGAAGGGCCCACAGGAACGCCCGCGGAATGACCGCCAAGTTCCCCGACACGGTCCGCCTGATACATCAACATGTGCCCCTGGACAAGGCCTGCAACCCGGACGTCAAACACGTCTTCCACAAGAGGGCGTGCGAGTTCTCCAAGGCCGCCGAATGCGCCGCGGAGCAGGACAAGTTCTGGGAGATGAACGACGCCCTGTTTTCCATCCAGGACTCGGTGCGAACACCCGATGTGAATGTCAACCATCTTGCGGCCCGGATCGGGCTGGACATGACCCTGTTCGAGAGGTGCATGGGTTTCGAGCGGGTGATGCGCATCATCCGACGCGACATGAAGGCGGCGAAGAAAAAGAAGGTCAGGGGAACCCCCACCTTCTTCGTCGACTCCCAGCCCTACCAGGGTGGTTTCACCGAGAGCGTTCTTAGGAGAACGGTCGAGGCCGCGAAGGAACGCGCCGCCGCCGGCAAGTAGGGGCGACTCCCCGTGGTCGCCCTCCGTCATTCTCGTGCTCACCGTGACCGACTACAGGAAATCCACCCCAACGTGATTATGTCAAAAAAACTTTTTCTTCTGCTATAGTTTACCTGTGTACGAGCATCGCTCAATCAGGATAAAGGTCGGCATATGCGCAACGTCATATTGGTGAGCATTGTTGTCATGGTTTTCGCGGCCGGCTTTTCCGCCCACGCGAAGATCCCCAAGAAGTCACTCAACTCATGCGCGGCGTTCCCGACTCACACGGCCATCGGAAACACGCTGCAGGCGTACGCCACGAGCAACCCGGGGATCGCCGACTTCTTCTCCATCGGCACGTCCGTCGAGGGCCGCGAGCTGTGGGCGCTCCGCGTTTCATCTTCCCCGGACATCGAATCCGCCGAGCCAGAGATCCGGATCATCGGAACCATCCACGGCAACGAGTGCATGAGCGTGACCACCGTGATGTCCATAATCGACTGGCTGATCAACGATTACGGGAGCGGCGGCCTGGTGGACGATCTCATTGATGGAGCAGAGATTCTCTTCGTTCCCCTCGTCAACCCGGATGGCTACATGTCCAGTCCGGCCAGCCGGTACAACGCAAACGGCGTGGACATGAACCGCAATCTGGGGTTCGGCTGGGTCGCCGGCGGCCCATACCCGTTCTCCGAACCGGAGACTATTGCCTTGAGGGACGTGAGCCAGGACAACAGTTTCGACCTGGGCCTCACCTACCATACCGTGGCCACGTATGTTAACGCCGCCTGGAACTACAAGCCCCACTACCCGCTCGATGATGTTCTGTTCGACGACATCGGAGACTTTTACGCGGGAACCTCCTCCTACAACGTGGTTTTCGGGTGGGACTGGTACGCCATCTCCGGAGACGTGAACGACTGGTCCCTCGGGACCCAGGGAACCTTCGACTGGACCATCGAGCTCATGTCCGACAACAACCCCCAGTGGAGCATCCACGGCCCCGGGGTCGCCGGTTTCCTCGCCTGGGCGCTGGTCGGAGCGGAGGGGATCGTCACCGACGCAAATACCGGAGCACCGCTATTCGCCCGCATCACCATCGAACCTGAGGGCGAACCGGTCTTCACCGATCCGGACGTGGGCGACTTCCACAGAATCCTCCTGCCGGGCACCTACGATATCACGGCATCGGCCAACGGATACCAGCCTGTCACGCTGACCGGGGTCACGGTTCCGTCGGCCGGGACGATACAGGTGGATTTCGAGCTGTACCCGGGCGGGTCCTTCAACGCCATCTCCATCAATCGGATGACCATGCCCGAGGAGATACCCACCTCCATCTACCAGTTCATCGGTTACGACAACGAGACCCTGACCTCCGACGCCCTGGGACCTCCGGACAACCTGTTCTACTCCATGAGCCCGGGGGGAACCATCACCCTGGACATGGGCGCGGACACCCTCGTGTCGGACATCGTCGGCGCGGACATCAATGTAGTCAGCGGCACCGGCAGCGCGGATCCCATCGAGGTATGGGTGTCGAACGACCAGGACGGGTCCTTCGTACAGATCGCCGCCGGCACCGGAGACGTTACGGGAGACCTGGACGGCAGCGGTTTCGGTTCGATCCGGTTCGTCCGTATCGTCGACACCGGGAGCGGTACGTTCAATGCCGCATATGCCGGCTACGATCTCGACGCGGCGGAGAACATCTCGCTGGGCAGCGACACTGATACCGATTCGGACACCGACACCGACACCGACACGGATACCGATTCCGACACTGACACCGATTCCGACACTGACTCGGATATTGATTCGGACTCGGACGGCGACACGGACACCGGCGATGACGCGGGGCTTCAGATCTTTCAGCCGGGCACCTCCGGCTGCGGGTGCGAAACCGGGGATGCGCGCGGCCCCTCATCGCCCCTGGCACTCTTCTGGGAGCTGTTAACGGACTGATGCGCGTCAGTCGCCGAGCACGTAGGAGAAGATCAACGGCGCCACGATGGACGCGTCCGAATTGATCGTGAACTTGGGTGTGTCCACATCGAGTTTGAACCAGGTGATCTTCTCGTTGGGCACCGCGCCGGAGTAGGAACCGTAAGACGTTGTGGAATCGCTTATCTGGCAGAAATAGCCCCAGAAGCCATGCTCAAGCTCCAGATCCTGCAGGATGAGGGGCACCGCGCAAATGGCGAAGTCGCCGGCTATCCCTCCGCCGATCTGGAAGAACCCGATGGAGCAGCGCGGATCGTGTCGCCGGTACCACCCCACCAGGTGCTCCATCTGCTCGGTGCCGGTCTTCAGCATGAGGTGATCCGGCAACTCTCCCTGGATGACGCGAGCTGCGAAAATGTTGCCCAGCGTGCTGTCCTCCCAGCCCGGAGAGTAGACCGGGATGCCCTTCTCGCACGCGGCGTACAGCCAGGATCTCTCGACTGGTATTTGATAGTGCTGTTCCAGTCGTCCCGACAGCAGGATCTTCGAGAAAACCTCGAACGGGAAGAGGCGCTGCCCCGCGTCGTGCGCCCTCCTGCATTCACCCATGAACTCCCCCTCCAGGTGCCGAAAAACGGTCTCGGGAATGGCGGTGTCGGTAACCCGGTTGAACCCCCTGTCCCTGATCTCTCGCTCATCCTGTGGGGAGAGATCCGGATATCCCGGCAGCAATTCATACTCGTCGTGGGCGATCAGATTGAAAACGTCCTCCTCCAAGTTCGCCGCCGTGCACGAGATGGCGTGCACCTTGTCCTCACGGATCATCCTTGCAAGGCTTATCCCTATCTCCGCGGTGCTCATGGCGCCCGCCATGGCGACGAGCATCTTTCCCCCGGCCTCCAGATGAGTGCGATACGCCCTCGAGGCGTCTACAGTCTCTCGTGCGTTGAAGTGAAGAAAATGGGTGTCCATGAACGCGGAAACGGGACCTTTTACCTTCATCGGTTTTTACCCTTCATTCATGTGAAAACTGTTTTATTTCATACCGCAAACGCGGCCTGGATGAAACATCATCATTTTTGACCATACAATTTTTCAGGATGACTAAAATTCAAAAATGCATTATATAAATTATTATCGGAAGTTTGCGCGCAGCCGTCGTCCAATTAAGTGGAAGTAATTTCTTTTGTGGAGGTGTTCGATGAAGTATCTGGTGTTGATGTTTTCCATGTCGTTGATCATATCTGGTTGCGAGAAGGGTTCGAATGCGAGTTCTTCGGGCTCGGACAGCGACGCCGACAGCGATACCGACGGCGATACCGACGGCGATACCGATGGTGACACCGACGGCGACACCGATTCGGACTCGGATACGGACACGGGAACCGGTGATGCAATTTGTGATGAATTCCAGTTCGAGATCGAAGCCGTGCCCGTGCGCATGGTGTGGCTGCTGGACATCTCGGGATCCATGATAGGCCAGAAGATCATCGACGCAAAGGCCGCCGTCAACAATATCCTCGGCATCTGGGGAGGGTTGCAGATTGAATTCGGTTTCGATTACTACCCCAACAATGGCAGCAGCGGAGTCAACACGACCATACCCATCGCTCCGACCACGGGTACGGAGGCCGCCATCACCGCAATGGTAAACGGGCTTTCGGCCACCGGCGGAACACCGACGTTCGAGGCCATGACCAACTACTTGAACGTCGGTTACGCCGCCGGCTTCCCGGAGGCGGGGGTCGAATCCTACCTGGTTCTCGTAACCGACGGACAACCCAACAACGGAACGCCGGCCGACTACACCAATCTTACCAACCAACTGCTGATCAACCAGATGAAGACCGTCGCCATCGGCGTATCTTATTCCGGCACCACTCTCGATGCCATCGCAGCGGCCGGCGGCATGCCGGCGCCTTACAATATGCCGATTGTTGTCACCGACTTGACCACTTTGCAAGACGCGTTCAACGACATCGCGGGCATGATCGTCAACTGCATCTATGACATTACCATCACCAACGATGTGGATTACGATTCGGTGAACTTTTTCTTCATCGATTCGGTGAGCACCGAGACACCGGTGCCTTACGACGAGGACTGCTCGTCCGGGTTCGGCTGGCACTGGATCGATCCGTTGACCCACGAGCAGATCGAATTCTGCCCCGACGCCTGCGACCTGCTCCAGGGGGGAGATGTGGAAGAAATCAGGGGCGAGTTCGGCTGCCCGCAGATAATTGTGGATTAGTGAGGAAATCAATGAAACATCTATTGCTTGCTTTCCTGGCAATGACGTTCATCTTCGCCGTCGGTTGCGAGGATGGTTCGAATCCACACGCTCAGAGTTCGGACAGCGACGCCGACGGCGATTCGGATTCCGACGCGGATTCGGATTCCGACGCGGATACCGATTCCGACACGGACTCCGATTCGGACACGGGTGACGCGATCTGTGATGAGCTGGACTTTCAGATTGAGAGCACCCCGGTGACGATGGTGATCCTACTCGACAGGTCCGGTTCCATGTCCGGCTCCAAATGGACGCAAGCCAAGGCCGCCATCGAGGTCATCGTCAACAGCTGGGAGAGCCAGATCAGATTCGGTTTTGACGTCTTCCCGGACGGCAGCAGTTGTGGAGGGATGACCGATCGCTGCGGGACTCTGAACCCTGTTGCACAAGACTGCGCTCCTACAAACGCGGCCAGCGTCATCTCCTCGATGAACAGTTTCACTGCGAGTGGTGGGTGGACGCCATTGTACTGCGCCATGGCCAACTTCCAGACCCCGGCCACCTACGGTGCCGGACAGTGTGTCGGAACCGGTATTCACTCGTACATTGTCGTGGTGTCCGACGGCCAGGACACGTGCACCACAGCGTGTAACACAGCGAACTGCGAGGGGAGCGGTGTGAGCGCCGCCGAGCTCGGGACCCTGTCGGCGACCCTGTTCTCGGGAGGGATCACCAGCATCGCCATCGGGTTCGGTACCGGCGCCCCGGTGGCTCAGCTCCAGGCCATCGCCGAAAACGGGGGCCTCGGCGTTACCGACGGCTACTTCTCGGCCACTGACGGTCCGGCTCTCCAGACTGCCCTCAACAGCATCGCCTCCTCGGTCGTTACCTGCATCTACGACATCGTCATCACAAACGAAGTGGATTATGATTCTGTAAACTTTTTCTTCATTGATTCGGTAGGCAACGAGACACCGGTGCCATACGATGAGGACTGCTCGTCCGGGTTCGGGTGGCACTGGATCGATGAGCTGACACACGAACAGATCGAATTCTGCCCCGACGCTTGCGACCTGCTTCAGGGGGGAGATGTGGAAGATATCAAGGGCGAGTTCGGCTGCCCGCAGATAGTCGTGGATTAGGAGGAAATCAATGAAACATCTATTGCTTGCTTTCCTGGCAACGACGCTCATCTTCGCCGTCGGTTGCGAGGATGGCTCCAATGCGAGTTCTTCGGGCTCGGATAGCGACACCGACGGCGATTCGGACGCGGATTCGGATGCCGACAGCGACGCTGACTCGGATACGGACACGGGAACCGGTGAAGCGATTTGCGACGAACTCGATTTCGATATCGAGGTCACCCCGGTGCGCCTGGTTTTCCTGCTGGACAAATCAGGATCCATGTCCGGTACAAAGCTCCAGCAGGTCAAGGACGCCGTCAACAACATCCTCGGCATCTGGGCGGGCGGGCAGATCGAGTTCGGCCTTGACTATTTCGCGAGCGACAGCTACTGCGCCGTTCACTCGACCATTCCCATCGCGCCGGCTTTCGGCACGGAACCAGCCATTACAAGCATGGTCAACGGGCTTCCGGCAAACAGCAACACCCCCACCGAGGAGTCAATGCAAAACTACCTGAACCCCGGTTATGCCCCCGGTTTCCCCGAGGCGGGGATCGGCTCGTATCTGGTGCTGGTAACCGACGGTTTACCCAACTGCAACAGCGGCAGTGCAACGTCCTTTGCCACAACGACCACAAGCCTGCTCACGAACGGAATCAAGACCATCGCCATCGGATTCGATTACAACAGCCAGAGTCTCAACAACGTTGCGTCAAATGGCGGCATGGCTGCTCCGTACGATATTCCAATTCTTGTGTCCGATTCGACCACGTTGCAGAATGCGTTTAATGACATCGCGGGCTCGGTGGTCACTTGCATTTACGATATCGTCATCACAAACGAAGTGGATTACGATTCGGTAAACTTTTTCTTCATCGATTCGGCGGGCACCGAGACACCGGTGCCTTACGACGAGGACTGCTCGTCCGGGTTCGCCTGGCACTGGGTCGATGAGGCGACCCACGAGCAGATCGAATTCTGCCCCGATGCCTGCGAACTGCTCCAGGGGGGAGATGTGGAAGATATCAAGGGTGAGTTCGGCTGCCCGCAGATCGTTGTGGATTAGGAGGAAATCAATGAAACATCTATTGCTTGCTTTCCTGGCAACGACGCTCATCTTCGCCGTCGGTTGCGAGAAGGGCTCGAATGCTAGCTCTTCGGGCTCGGACGGCGATACCGACGGCGATACCGACGGCGATACCGACGGGGACTCCGATAGCGACGCCGATAGCGATGGCGACTCGGATACGGACACGGATACCGGCGAGGCAATCTGCGACGAACTCGATTTCGATATCGAGGTCATCCCGGTGCGCCTGGTCTTCCTGCTGGACAAATCAGGATCCATGGGAACCGGCATCGGATCAAAAATGTATCAGTCGAAGGTCGCCGTCATCAACATCCTCGGCATCTGGGCGGGCGGGCAGATCGAGTTCGGCTTTGACTATTTCGCGAGCAACGCCGACTGCGCTGTCCACTCAACTATTCCCATCACGCCGGCTTTCGGCACGGAAACAGCCATTACGAACATAATCAACGGGCTCTTGGCAAACAGTAATACCCCCACCGAAGAGTCAATGCTCAACTACCTGAACCCCGGTTACGCCCCCGGTTTCCCCGAGGCGGGGATCGGCTCGTATCTGGTGCTGGTCACCGACGGCTCACCCAACTGCTCGAGCGGCAGCGCAGCGTCCTTCACCACAACGACCCAGAGTTTGCTTGCACTTGGAATCAAGACCATCGCCATCGGATTCGATTACAACAGCCAGAGCCTCAACAACGTTGCGTCAAATGGCGGCATGGCTGCTCCGTACGATGTTCCAATTCTCGTGTCCGATTCGACCACGTTGCAGAATGCGTTTAATGACATCGCGGGCTCGGTGGTCACTTGCATTTACGATATCATCATCACCAACGAAGTGGATTATGATTCGGTAAACTTTTTCTTCATCGACTCGTTGGGCAACGAAACGGTCGTTCCTTACGACGAGGACTGCTCGTCCGGGTTCGCCTGGCACTGGGTCGACGAGGCGACCCACGAGCAGATAGAATTCTGCCCCGACGCCTGCGACTTGCTCCAGGGGGGAGATGTGGAAGATATCAAGGGCGAGTTCGGCTGCCCGCAGATAGTCGTCGATTAGCCTGTCTTTCTAACAATCCAATCACGAGAGTCTGAACAGATGAAGATCCACATCAAGGGTGGTCGAATCATCGACCCGTCGCAAGGAATAGACGGACCCGGCGACATCTACATCCACCAAGGGAAATTCGTGGACCGTCACCCCGGGGAAGGATCCACGATCGTGGACGCCGACGGCCTGTGGATAGTGCCCGGTCTCATCGACGCCCACGTACACTTGCGGGAGCCCGGCGGGGAGCACAAGGAAACCGTGGAGACCGGTCTGGCCGCCGCCGCCGCAGGTGGGTTCACCGCCGTGCTGCCCATGCCCAACACGATTCCAGCCAACGACAACGCAAGTCTCACACGCTGGCTCGTCGATCGCGCCAGGGACCTTGGCGGAACCAGGATCTTTCCCGTGCCCGCGATTACCATCGGCAGAAAGGGAAGAGATCTCGTTCCGATGGCCGATCTGATCAAGGCCGGCGCAGTGGCCTTCTCCGACGACGGTTCGGGGTTGGTGGACGACGCCGTCATGGAGCGCGCCCTCGCTATGGTTGCAAGGCTCGCAGTGCCCATCTCCCAGCATTCGGAGTTCTCCGATCTGAGCGCGGGAGGAGTTGTCCACGACGGCGCGGTGTCCCGATTTCTGGGCCTCCCCGGCTGGCCGGCAAAGGCCGAGGAGCGCATGGTGGAGCGGGATATCGCGCTGGTGAAAAAGACCGGCGGAAGGCTCCATGTAAGCCATATCTCGACCATCGGCGCCATCGATCTCGTGCGTCGTGCCAAGGCCTCCGGGTTGCCTGTGACTGCGGAGGTTACACCCCATCACCTGCACCTCACCGACGAGCTGCTGCGGGACGGCTCGACCAACGCCAAGGTGAATCCTCCGCTGCGCCCCACAAATCACGTGGAGGCGTGCAGGGCGGCCTTAGCGGATGGGACCATCGACATCGTCGCCACGGATCACGCCCCCCACACGGCGAAGGACAAGGAAGGCGGCCTCATCGGGGCGGCTTTCGGGATGATCGGCCTGGAGATCGCCGTGCCCATGCTCCTTTTGCTCGTAAACGAAGGAATCTTGACCGCCGCGCGGATGATCGCCGCCATGAGCACGAAACCCGCCGAGATCTTCGGTCTTCCCGGTGGAACGCTTCGTCCGGGTGCGCCTGCGGACCTGACGCTCATCGATCCGGACCTGCCCCACGAGATTGATCCCTCTCGCTTTTCCACCAAGTGCGCGAACACTCCTTTTGCCGGGTGGAAAGTTTCGGGAAGAGCGGTTAGTATATACGTTGACGGAAACCGACATTGATCCTTTCAGTGATCATGTGGTTTTCAAAAGTGTTTTTGAGTTCGTAGCACTCCAGATACCGAGAGCGCATGCACATCTCCCTGCCGAGCATGATCCGACGAAAACGCGACGGAGGTCGGCTCGAGCCGGACGAGATCCGCGAGCTCATCGGTGCGTATACCGCCGCGAAAGTGCCCGACTACCAGATGGCGGCCATGCTGATGGCCGTGCTTTTCAAGGGCCTCGACGAGGAGGAGCTCTCGGTCTGGACCGATGCCATGCTCCACTCCGGTAAGGTGATGAGCCACGCGGGCGTACCGGGAGTCAAGGTAGACAAGCACTCCACCGGCGGGGTTGGAGACAAGATCTCCCTTTGCCTCGCACCCGCCGTCGCCGCCATGGGTGTTCCGGTTCCCATGGTCTCCGGTCGCGGTCTCGGTCACACGGGGGGAACCCTGGACAAGCTCGAGTCCATCCCTGGATTCGAGGTGAACCTCAGTACTGAAAAAGCCTGCCGGATGCTGGAGGAGTGCGGGCTCTTCCTCATCGGGCAGACCGAGGATCTGGCGCCCGCCGATCGCAAGCTCTACGCCTTGAGGGACGTGACCGGCACGGTGGAATCGATCCCGCTCATCGCTTCATCGATCATGAGCAAGAAGCTCGCGGAGGGAATAGACGCTCTGGTCCTCGACGTGAAAGTCGGCGACGGAGCTTTCATGCGTGATCTGGAACAGGCCCGGACGCTCGCGAAGACTCTCATCGGCATCGGCGAGGCGTCAGGCAAGAGAGTCGTGGCCCTGATCACCGACATGACCGCCCCCATCGGGCGAACGGTGGGCAACGCCCTCGAGGTGCGTGAGGCCATCGACGTTTTGAGAGGGGGCGGCCCGCCGGACACCGTCGAGTTGACCAGGGAGCTCGGCGCCCGGATGCTCCTCCTCGGAGAGGCGGTCGACGATCTCGACGCGGGTAAGGAGGCGATCGATCGGGTTCTGCGCGATGGAAGCGCCCTTGAGCTGTTCTCGAGGGTGATCGATCTCCAGGGGGGCGATCCGGATGTTTGCGCGGATTCCGACAGGCTCCCTACGGCCCGCAATCAGGAAATCATTGTTGCTCAGAGGCAGGGCTATATCGCCCGGATCCACCCGAGAATTGTGGCCGCAGCGGCCCTCGAGGTCGGTGCGGGGCGCAAGGTCAAGGAGGACGACGTCGATCCGGCCACGGGGATCGAGCTCGCGGTGCGGCCCGGAGATCCGGTGACCGTGGGGCAACCCCTGGCGGTCTTGCATCACAACGACTCGGGCGCTACCGAAGCATTGAAGACCCTCGAAGCGGCGTTCGAGATAACCGACGCGCCCCGGAAGCCTGCAAGTCTGATCAGGGATCGACTCTGACGGTCACCCGCCGGCGCCCATGGAAACGAGACCGTTCTTGAAACCATCGGGCAACCTGGCCAGGCAGCGCTTCTCGTAGTCGAAAGCCACGAACCCTATCTCCATGAGGGCGACGCTCTTGCCGTTCTTGTCGTGGCGTACGCGATGAGCCAGCCGAAAAGAGATGGGGCCCACCTCCACCGGGAGAATAGCGATCTCCAGAACGTCGTTGACGAAAGCCTCGCCCTGATAGGTCACAACCAGATCGGCGGCCACCAGTCCCGTCCGCCCGTCCCCGAGATCGGTCTCCGAAACCCCCATTCCGTCGAACATCTCCACCCTGGCCTGATGGACCAGGCCGAGGATGCGATCGTATCCCAGGTGGGCTCCGTAGTTCAGATCCGAGACCCGCACCTTCAGATCGATCGAGAACGGATAACTCCTGTGTTCATCTATTTTTACCTTTGGCATGTTTCGAGAATACGCCCATTCGCCCGACCGTGGTAGACTGCAATCGATGCAAGCCCTGCTGGAAATTGTTCCCGCCTGGCAGTTCATCGCCTTCGCGGCCGTGTTCGGCGCCATGTGGGGTTCGTTCGCCAACGTGGTCATCGTGCGCTGGCCCCTGGAGATGTCCGTTGTGCGCCCGGCGTCGCACTGCATGTCTTGCAAGACGCCCATTCGCTTCCACGACAACATCCCTATTCTCTCGTACCTGTTTTTGAGAGGAAAATGCCGCCGTTGCAAGGCCTCGTTCTCCCCCCGGTACATGGTTGTCGAGCTGGCCCTGGCCCTGCTCGCGGTGGGCGTGATGAGGCTCACCATCCTCGACGATCCACCATCATTCCAGCAAGGAGCCGCCGAGTTCTTTATTTGGTTCTCCTTTGTGTGGGCGCTGGTCACCATGGGGATGATCGATCTGGAGACATACCTCATCCCGGACGCCATCACCTATCCCGGCATCGTGGTGGGTATCGCCGCCAACGTCTTCATCCTGGAGCTCGGTTGGATGGAGCCGCTCATTGCCGCCGCCGGAGGATTCACGGTTATTCGGCTACTGTTCATCGACGGCTACAAGCTCCTCACGGGAAAACCCGGGATGGGCGAGGGAGACGCCAAGCTCATGGCCATGTTCGGCGCCTTTCTCGGCATGAAGGGGGCCATGTTCGCGCTCTTCGCCGGCGCTTTCCAGGGATTGATCGTGGGGGTTGTCATGGTGGCGGTGCGCCGCAGGGGTGGCGGGGATTCGGAGCCCGTTTTCGCCGGCGACGGCGGGGATCCCGATGAGGACGGCGCGCCCGCGACGAAGCGTGTTACGCGGTTTCGGAAGGCCAAGATTCCCTTCGGTCCGTTCCTCGCCCTTGGAGCCATCGAGTACTTCTTCATGGGAAACGCTATTCTGGACGCCTACCTGGACGGCATCGCGAGGTTGATCGGATTTTAAAGCCGGCCCGCCGATATTTCTACCTTTACGCCTCCTGTTGCCCGCCCGCGATCTTCCTGATACTTTTCGTTTTCCATTTGAAAACATTAACAATAGGGGGATAGCGCCCTCGAGCTTTGGACCGATGCCCACGACAACCGCCGAAATCAGAACCGCTTTTCTGGAATTCTTCAAGAGACACGATCACAAGATCCTCCCGTCCGGGCCCCTGGTTCCGCGGTCGGACCCGACGCTTATGTTCGCCAACGCCGGCATGGTGCAGTTCAAGAACGTGTTCACAGGCCTGGGCAAGAGGCCCGCCGCCCGGGCGGCCACGGTTCAAAAGTGCATCCGCATCAGCGGCAAGCACAACGACCTCGAAAACGTGGGCAACACCAGTCGCCACCACACCTTTTTCGAGATGCTGGGCAACTTCTCCTTTGGCGATTACTTCAAGGAGGAAGCCTGCCGGTTCGGCTGGGATTTCCTGACGAAGACTCTGGCCATCGACCCGGATCGGCTATGGGTCTCGGTCTTCGAGGGCGACGAGAGCGCGCCCGCCGACGATGACGCTGTGGAAATCTGGCGCGACAAGATCGGCGTCGCCAACGATCGGATCCTGTTCGGCTCCGCCAAGCACAACTTCTGGGCCATGGGGGACACAGGCCCCTGCGGACCCTGTTCAGAAATAATGTACGACCGGGGCGAGGCGTTCGGCGAGGCCGGCCTCGACAACGGGGAGCGATTCTTCGAGCTGTGGAACCTGGTTTTCATGCAATACATGGTGACCGGGTCCGGCGCATCCATGGTGCCGCTGCCGGCGCCCAGCATCGACACCGGCGCGGGCCTGGAGCGCATAGCATCTGTCATGCAGGGGGTGGACTCCAACTACGACATCGACATTCTTGCGCCCCTGGTGGCGACCGCGGCGCGGATCTCCGGCAAAGAGTACGGCAAAAAAGAGCCTGACGATGTCTCCATGCGAGTCGTCGCCGACCACGCCAGGATGACCGCGCACCTCATCTCCGAGGGTGTCTTCCCGGAGAAAACCGCGCGGGAATACGTGCTTCGGAGGGTGATGCGCAGGGCCATTCGGCACGGACATCGCCTGGGGATCGAGGATTTCTTCTTCCACGAGGTGGTCCACGGGGTCGTGGAGCAAATGGGCGATGCCTATCCGGAGCTGGTACAGCACAGTGACCTGATCGACCGTATATGTCGTCAGGAGGAGGAGCGGTTTCGCGTCACCTTAAGCCGCGGCCTCGATCTGTTACGCGATTACACCGACTGGGATGAGGGGGACGGCGGTCAAAAGGTGCTCCCCGGCGAGGTCGCGTTCGACCTCTCGGCAACCTACGGATTTCCATTGGATCTGCTGCAGGTCATCGGCGAGGAGGACGGCTTCATCGTGGACGAGGCCGGTTTCGAGGAGGCGCAGAAGATTCACAGGACTATCTCCGGGGCTGGAAAGATAGGCGAGAAGGCCGTCTCATCGGTTTACACGGAACTCCATATGTCCCTCGATGAAACTGTATTTCTCGGCTACACAACCCACGAAACCGAAACACAGATCCTGGCGATCGTACTCGACGGCGAAACTGTCGAGCAGGCGAAGCGTGGCGACGAGGCGGAGATCGTGCTTGCCAGGACTCCCTTCTACAGTGAGTCGGGCGGCCAGGTTGGAGACGCGGGAACCATAAGCTGCGACGGCGGCGCCATGGATGTTGCCGATACCCAGGAACCAATCCGCGGCCTTGTTGTACACAAGGGTTCGGTGGTCAAAGGACGTATTCGCGCCGGGGACAAGGTGAAGGCCTCTGTCGACGCAAATCGTCGCCGTGCCATTAGCCGCCATCACACGGCCACCCATCTGCTACACTCCGCCCTTCGTGAGTTGCTCGGCTCGCACGCGACGCAAAAAGGCTCGCGAGTGGCGCACGACGGTTTGCGATTCGACTTTGCCCACTTTGAGCCGCTTACGTCCGACCAGATCCTGGATCTCGAGCGCACGGTCTCGGAAAGGATCATCGATAATTATCCGGTCAACGTGGAGGAGACGACATACGAGGCCGCACGGGCGAACGACGTGACGGCAATTTTCGAGGAGAACTACGGCGACGTGGTGCGACTGGTCGAGGTGGGCCCACAAAGCGCGGAGCTATGCGGTGGGATCCACGTGGACCGCAGCGGTGACATCGGACCGTTCTTCATTCTCTCTGAATCGGGAATAGCCGCCGGGGTCAGGCGAATAGAAGCTGTTGCAGGCAAGCCGGCTCTCGAGTGGGTGGCTCAACAACGGGTGATCATGGAAAGCGCGGCCTCCACGCTCAAGGGAAAACCCGAGGATTTGGTCGACAAGGTGAGCAAGCTCGTGGCCCGGGAGAAGGAGCTGGCGAGGGAGGTAGAGAGGTTGAAACGCGAGCTGGCGACCGGCGGCTCTACCGACATCATGAGCGGCGTCAGGGACGTGAGCGGCGTGAAGGTCCTTGGGACGCGCCTGAGCGTGGGCGATCCAGCGACATTACGCGAGCTCGCCGATGAGCTGAAGCAGAAAATGGGAACGGGTGTGGTGTGCCTCACCGGAGACAACAACGGCAAGGCCTCCATCGTGGTTGCGGTCACCGGGGACTTGACGAAAAGGCTGAACGCGGGCCTGCTGATTCGCACTGTATCGACAATCGTGGGTGGTCGCGGGGGAGGTCGCCCGGATCTGGCGCAGGCGGGAGGCCCCGGCGTGGACAAGCTGGACGAAGCCGCGCAATCAATATTCGACGCCGTGTCGCGGGCGCTGAAATAGGAATAAAGAGACGCATGGCAAAACCGGCATCAATCAGAGCAAAGTTGAAGTTTCCCAGCGTGGACGTGTTCATCGATCGGTACTCGCCGAACATCTCCAAGGCGGGAATCTTCGTCAAGACACCCAAACCGAAACCCGTGGGAACCCATGTTCGCTTCGAGTTTCAGATCGCCGACGGAACGGTTGTGATGCGTGGAGCGGGCGAGGTATCCTGGATCCGCGAGAGTTCCGACGACGGCAAGCCCACCGGAATGGGGATCAAATTCAACAAGCTCGACAGCAATAGCCGGGAAATCCTCGGGAGGATTCTGGAGAACAAGAAGAACCTCTCTTTAGAAGAATCCAGATCCAAGTATTCCGACGCGCCCCCTCCTCCTCCGGCCGATATGGATGCGGACGAGATCCAGCCGGAGGAGATTTCCAGCGAGGTCGAGGCGGCACCGCAAGTCGCACCGGAACCTGAAAAGAAAGAGACCGGATCCGCGAAACGTTCCAAGAGGAAACGAAAACTCAGATCGACAGGTCTGGACATGGGCGCAATCGACAACTTGCTGGCGGATATCTCGTCCGATTCCGCTCCAAAGAAACGTCGCCGCCGAAAGTCGAGACCGGAGGTGCCCGCGAAGCAACCGGAGCCCGTCGACGAGGAGCCCGCACCGGAGCCCATCGACGAGGAGCCCGCACCGGAGCCCGTCGACGAGGAGCCCGCACCGGAGCCCGTCGACGAGGAGCCCGCACCGGAGCCCGTCGACGAGGAGCCTGTTGACGAGGAGCCCGCACCGGAGCCCGTCGACGAGGAGCCCGCACCGGAGCCCGTCGACGAGGAGATTCCCGCTGCGGCCGAGGAGCCTCAACGCAAAGAGAAAGAGGATATCGCGCTGGACGACGAGGAAGAGGCCGTGCTGGCTACCCTGGGATCGTTCGATGAGTGGTCTGACGACATTGAAACACCTGAGAAAGTGGAAGATGAGCCCGAGATTTCCCCACAGGAAGCAATTGACCAGTTGATCGACGATGAGGTCCAATCAGACGATCTCATGGATGTCCCCGAACCCGAGGAAGCGAAGCCGGCCTTCACCTTCAGCGAGCCTCCCTCGGAACTGTCCACCCAACCCGAATCGATCTCGTTCCTGAACGAGAAAATGAACGGGGACTTCGAGGAAACCCTGGAGATCGGCGAGGAGACGCTTCTGGAAGACGACCTCATACTGGGTGCCGACGAGTACGATGACAGCGTTGCTCTGGAGACGCTCGACGAGACCGATACCGGTCTGATCGACGATACGATCGATTCGCTGATAAACGAGATCACCATGGACAGCGCTCCGCCGGCGCCGGGCAAGCCTCTCCTTGCCGGAGAGTCGGTAGACGACGCGCTGGATGACATCTTCACGGGTGACGGATCGAAACCTGACGGCGAGGGGGCCAGGATATCCATTCCGCCATCCCCCTATGCTCCGGATGAGCTCCCCGCGGATGCCGTACCCGACGGTCTGGTAAGAGAACGGCCGGCACAACCACCCGAGACCCTACCGAACGACGCTGTTCCGACCGGGCTGGTGCGAGAGAAGCCTGTTCGCCGCCCGCCGCCGATCGAGAACATAGACGCTTCGGCCGGCAAGGATCCGACCGGTGCGGCCGTACCCGTTCCGGAGTCGATCATTTCCGATGAGGCCGACGATGAAAAAAAGAAGAAGGGGTTTTTCAAGAAGTTCTTCAAGTAACTAGATTCGCCTGAAGCGAATGCCCCGTTCCATTCCCTTGACGAGTGACCCATCGCCCAACTCCAGGAACTCACGCGCAGTTGGGGCGAAGGTCGAAAGTGCGCCGGGATCCGAGAGGAACGCTTCCAACGTGAGGTAGTATCCGCTGCGGCGTGCCACGATGTACGCGTCGCGAACCTCCGGATCAAGGTCCAGGAAGCGCCTGCACAGCCCCTCCAGGCGTTCCGAGTCATCGGAGAGATGCCCCTCGAGATCCATGAGAAGGTTGCGGTCGTGATCTGAAACGAGCCTGCCGCTCGCCCCTTTCAATCCCACCACCATCTCCAGTATCTCCTGCACGATCTCGTGCTCCTCGAGCATTTCGAACTCACCGCGGGCGCGCATGTCCTCAAGCGGAGATCCGCGATCGACCCAGAGAGTGCGGAGCCTCACGTGATGAGGATCGATTGCCCCGAGGACCGCCGCCGTGTCCCGGGCATGTTCCGAAGTCAGAGACTTTCCTCCGAGCCCCGGCATGACGTAGCAGCACACCTCGAAGCCCGCATCGATTGCCCTCTTGCAACCGACGATGTGGTGCTCGGCCCGGCATCCCTTGTCGATCATCTTGAGAACGGCGTCGCTCCCGCTCTCCACTCCCACGTGAATACGCGTCAGCCCCGCGGCGCGAAGCATCGCGAACTGCTCGGGAGAACGAGCGGCGAGAGTTCTGGACCGCGCGTAGGTCGTCACCCGGTTTACCGTGGGAAAACGCTCCTTCAGTCGCTCCAGGATGGGAACGATTGTCTCCGGAGGACGCACCAGCGAGTCCGCGTCCTGCAAGAAGACGTGCTCCGCTCCTCTGCTCATCCACAGGGCAACTCGTCGCTCCTCCTCGGTGGACACGGGATCGTTGATCAGATCCAGGACCGCCCGGGTGGTGATCTCCCCGTCTGGTCCCTTGCTCGATGCACGCTCGCGGACCGACTGTGCCGCCTGGGCCAGGAGGTCTATCTCGGCCAGCAGATCCTCGCTGGATCGCTTGGAGAAGCGCGTGCGTTTGTACACCGCGCAAAAGGCGCACTTATTCCACGGGCAGTTTCGAGACACACGCAACAGGAGGCTCGTCGCCTCGCTCGGCGGACGAATGGGCCCCAGCTCGCATCCGTCAAGATTGGTAACCATCTTCATGGGGGGAACTTAGCACAACTCGACAGGGTTACGAGGCCGCAATGAGGAAAATCCCAGCGGCCGCGTTCCCTAATCTTCATCCTCATCGGACTTGTAGGCGGCGATGACTTTCTGGGTCTGATCGAAGGGGACCTCGTCGTAGTGGGAGAAGCTGACGGTGAAGGTGCCGCGACCTCCGGTCATGGAGTCGAGATCCGGAGCGTACTGAAGCAGCTCGGCCATGGGAGCCTGGGCGCGAATGACCTGGTTCTTTCCCTTTGCCTCCATGCCCATGACCTTTCCGCGTCGCTGACTGATGTCACCCATCACGTCCCCCATGAACTCGTCCGGACAGATGACCTCCAGGTTCCAGATGGGCTCCAGGAGGTACGCGTCGGCCTTCCCCACGGCAAATTTGAATCCCTTGGACCCCGCCATCTGGAAAGCGGCGTCGGATGAATCCACGTCGTGGTACTTGCCGTCGAACAGCGTCACGCGCACATCCACCAGGTTATATCCGGCGATGACGCCCTTGACCATGCGTCCCACGACGCCCTTCTCCACGGATGAGATCCACTGCCTGGGGATGGACCCGCCCACGATCTTGTTTGCAAACTCGAAGCCGCCTCCGCGGGGAAGCGGCTCCACGTTGATGTAGCAAACACCGAACTGCCCGCGTCCGCCGGTCTGTTTCTTGTGCTTGCCCTCCACGTTCTCCACCTTCTTGCGAATGGTTTCGCGATAGGGGATTCGAGGGATAGCGAGTTCAACTTCCACATCGAACTTTCGCTTCATCTTGTCGATGGTGGTGTCGATATGCACCTGTCCCATGCCCGCGATCTGGGTTTCCTTGACCTCCGGGTCGCGGATGATCCTGATGGTGGAATCTTCTTCCGCAATCCGGTTCAGAGCCTGGCCCACCTTGTCCTCATCGTTCTTGTCCTTGGCCCGCACCGCGTAGGTGATGATCGGATTTATCTGCGGCAAGGCCGGGAAGACGACCTTCTGCTTGTCGGTGCAGATGGTGTCGCCCAGGGTGGTGTACTTGAGCTTGGCAATTGCGACAATATCCCCGGGTCCCGCGCCTGAAACACTCTCCTGTTTCTTTCCAACCGGGATCAGGATCTGTCCGAAGCGCTCCTTCTCGTCCCTGGTTGCGTTGTAGAATCCCGAGTCGGCCTCAAGGGTGCCCGACCAGATCCTGGCGATGGCCAGGCTGCCGGTGAACTTGTCCTGCACCGTCTTGAACACCGTTGCCGCGAACGGCGCGTCGGGTTTCGGCTCACATTTAACCTCGGCGTCTTTCCACGTTCCAGTACGAGCCTCTCGATCCGACGGCGCCGGGAAGCGATCGCAGATGAGGTCGAGCAGCGGCTGGATTCCCACGTTCTTTGTGGCGGAAACCGCTACGGCGGGCACCAGGGTGCCGTTCAACATCGCCTTGGGAAGCGCACCGTCGATCTCCTCCCGGCTCAGTTCCATGGTATCCAGGTACTTTTCCATCAGATCATCGTCGCTCTCCGCGATCACCTCTACCAGCGCCTCGCGGGCCGCCTCGGCCTCGTCGACCATATCCGCGGGGATGTCTGATTCCTCGATTCCCACGCTTCCGTCCGCCGGGAACATGTAGGCCTTCTGTCGTAGAACATTCACCACACCCTTGAACGACTCCTCGGCGCCGATGGGAATGATGAAGGGAGCAATCCGCTTGGAAAGCAGCTCCCTGGCTCTGTCCAGAGTATCCTGGAAACTGGCGCGCTCGCGGTCCATCTTGTTGATAACGACCAGTCGAGGTATCCCAAATTCCTCGGACAGGGAGTAAAACTTCTCGGTCATCACCTGGACGCCGTCCACCGCCGAGATCACTATTGCCGCAGTGTCGCTCACCGCCAGAGCGTTGCGGGCGTCAACGAAGAAATTGTTGTCGCCGGGCGTGTCATTGATCTGGATCTTCTTCTTCTTCCACTCGCCGACAGCGAATGAGGTCGAGATGGAGCTCTGCCTCTTGATCTCCTCGGGCTCGAAATCGAAGTTTGAGGTTTCATCCAGTACCGCGCCGAGCCGAGTGGTCGCACCCGTGTCAAACAGGATCGCTTCTCCAAGGGAGGTTTTTCCGCTGCCCCCGTGACCGATCAGACACACGTTGCGAATATTCTTTTCTTCGTATTTTTTCATCTGGTCCTCCGACCTTTCCGTTCACAGCAATATCGGTAAACAGGACCAGCCTATTTAGATCACGTGCGATCGAACGTCAATCCATGGATGTTTTCACAGGAAATGCGATTTTATCTGTTGAACTGTTGTATATTTGGGGTGACCCCGTCAATTGGAGGATTCTCCCTTCAGTTTGAAACTCGGATCGATGCCTAGTTTTTCCAATTCTCCCGTCTTCCAAAGTCGTTCATATTCCTCCGGTGACCGGTATCCCAG
>SDBV01003720.1_pt1 | contig 22272 bp, 24 predicted proteins | sample 2277081 | NCBI WGS metagenome assembly SDBV01 (sample SAMN10402039, study PRJNA504765) | marine sediment metagenome | isolation source: marine sediment core GS10_PC15, 223 cmbsf | place: Arctic Ocean: Southern Knipovich Ridge | collected 2010 | reverse complement strand
GAGACACGACAGGGCTTTATTTACATCTTTAGTGAGCCACGGGTCGGAATAAGGTACGTAGCGGGCGTAGATGTGGGTGAGGGAGTGGGATTAGACTATTCAAGTCTAACTATTTTAGGTAAAGATGGGTTAAACTCGGAGGTTGTTGCTCAGATTTACACGAATAAATTAGCTACGGATTTATTTGCTTATGAGATAGATAAATTATGTGCCGAATACTACGATCCGTTGTTAGCAGTGGAGAATAACTCAATCGGTGTAGCTGTACTGAATAAGTTATCCGAATTGGGTAGAAGGAATATGTTTTCCAGCGAAGTTACCCGAAAGACAAATGTTGGTTCTAAATTGACAGGGATTGAAAAACTTGGTTGGACTACTGGTGAGAAGAACAAGCAGACTGGGATTGTTGAGTTGGTTGAAAGTATAAACGATGGAAGTTTGGATACTAGGTTCAAACCCCAAGTTAAGGAAATGATGGAATATCAGTGGGTTAATGGCAAACCTGTTCCCACGGGAGCGACTCATGGAGATACTGTGATTAGTTTGATGCTTGCCCACCAGATGTTAAAAAGAGTAAAGACAACCGCAAAAGCGAGTATGTATGTTGCTGGAAGAAAGGTTTTTTAAGGAGGAATTATGGAAGAAGCTACTGAGATAACAAAAAAGGTTACAACTGTGATGAGGAATTTCCAGCCCCGCTTTGACCGACAGGATACGGACTTTGATAGATGGGCGATGAAGAGAGTTGGGGCAAGGGGGAGTTTTGAATCCCAAACCAGTGTTAAGGATAGAACGAGGGATACTGATATTGAGATTGTTAGTAATGACTTCCGCACCTTCTCCGATGATGTCCAGTCTATCCTATCTTCTTCCGAAAGACAAATCAGGGTTAGGATGGCTGAACTAGAGGGTGAAGATAAGCGGGAAGAGATGGGTAAACTTGAGAGACTATTAGAGTTTGCTTTTGAGAAAGCCGATGAACGCTTAATCAACTTACTTATGGGAACATTAAAGGAAAACCTTGTTTGGTATTCAATCGTTAGGGGGTGGGTGTCGGCAAGATTCCTGGTTTATAAGGTTGATAAGGAAGTTGTTTTTGACTTCTTACCCTATGACCCAAGATGGTTAGCCTTTCAGGTGGGTGCTAATGACCTGGCGTGGTCGGGATATACTACATCTCTTACCGTTGATAATGTGCGGGAACAATATGGTAAGGCTGGAGCAGAGGCCACATCGGGAACTTGGTGGAAGCCTTTTGAGAAAGTACCTGACACAGTAGATAGAATTGATTACTGGAAGGATGAAGGCGATGGAAAGAAGAGTAATGCAATCATCTGTAACAATAAATTTCTAAAAAATACTGTTACTTATGATATGAAGTCAATGCCCGTCCTAATCGCTCCTGTAGCAACCAGACCCCCAATAAGGGGGAAGATGGAGACTGAGATGGCTGGTTATGGGGAGAGTATCTTTGCTTCAAATAGGCATATAGGTGATTTACTGGATAAACTGGCTTCTATGTGGGCATCCCACGCTAATCTTTTATATAAACAGCCAACCATAAATTATTATGGTGAAGATGGTGTGCAGTTAAAAACAACCGCATATCTAGCTGATGGAGTTCTCAATCTACCAATGAACAAAAATAGACTTGAGGACGCACCAATGAAGGAGATTTCACCAACATTAGTTAATCTGGTAAACTGGGCGGAAAGAAAGAGGGTGAGGGGCTCACTTCCCGATATAGATGTTGGCAGTCCACCTCCGTCAGGGACTTTGTATAATCTAGTTCAAGAGACAAGTAATAGAGTTTACAACCCACAGTTAAGAAACCTAAACTCCTTCTACAGTAATGCTGGCCGTTTAGTTGAGGAGCAGTTAATTGCAGGTGGGGTTACTTCAGATAAAAAGAATAGGATTACAAAAGTTAAACTAGAGGGTGAGATTAAAGATAAGTTCTACTCTGTAGAAGTTACACCCGTTGACTTGAAGAAACCGCATATAATTAAGGTAGAATTCACCGCTAGAACTCCGTGGCAACAGCTTGATACATGGCAGATAGCTGATATGGCAAAGAGGCAGGGCTTACCTGATAGTTGGATACACGAGAATATCCTGAAACTACAAGACCCGAAATACATTAGTTCCCTGTCAGCAATGGAATTAGCAGACCACAGCCCGAAACTGGCGATGTTAGCATCTATTGAGGCATTTATGAAATACGGGCAAGAGGAGAAGGCGACGCAGTTAATGGGGGATATGTTCAATATGGAAAGACAGGAGAACGCCCAGACTCAAACTGCCGAGAATGCTGCGGTGCCCCAACTGCCTGAAGGTGAACAAACAGAACCGACTCCCCCAGGGGTAGTGTAATGGTAACGAACTGGAATGAGAAGTTAATGAACCAGCAGTCGCCGTATGCTTTTCAGAGGACAAGGAACGCTATTCACAACTCTGCACCCAGACCTCCGCAGCCGAATACCTCTCAACCTAATCAGATAACAAGGACGTTCGGTTCAACTACTCAGGAGTATTGGGGTAATGTTCTTAACGACTACATGAAACGGAGGAAGTAAATGACTACTGGCAGAGATATTGAGGCAAGATTGCGTGAAGAGTTCCCTGACCTGTCCCCTGATGCGCTGAGGTGGTTATCAGAACATCCTGAAACCATACAATGGCCTGAAGATGTAGCAAGAAGGAAGGCCATAGAAGGGGAGAGGGCGGCAGAGGGGGCTGCTTTTTGGGCATGGGTTGATAAAACTTATACCCCTAGTCAGATTCAATCAATACAGTCAGAGGGTTATGATTACACGCTTATTTGGCAACATTATGTTACCAGAATAGCAGGTACTCAATGGGATGTTAGGACTAGTCTTCAGAATCAATTACAGGCAAGGATTGATGCTGGTGAAATAACTCGGGAGCAAGCTGCTGATTTATGGAATGAGGAACAAGCACTGGTGGATAGTCGGGCAATCGCATCGGCTCAACGGAGAACCTCTTTTGCCCTTGCTGCGACAGGTGGATTAGAGGACCCAGAGGATAGGGCAAGACGACTCGAACGAGAGACTAAGGCGGAAGATGAGGCAAGAAAACTAAAAGAGCGAGAGGTAATGCTACGCAGTATCAGGCAAACAGGTGTAGGGATTACGGGTGCGGAGCGTGCTTTTAGACCAACACCATTTACGGAATTTGGAACTGCCGAGGAATTTAGGGCTGGGTTTGATATTCCACAAACTGAAAGGGCAATAAATTGGTTCAGGTCAAGGTTTCCCAGACTAATAGAGCAATTCAAATTCACAGTACCAAAGGGCGAACAAAAGGCAAAGACCTTTACTGAATTCCTAGAAGGGGAAAGACCTAAAGTAAAAGAGGAGTTCTTTAGACAGACTCCGTTTCAAAGGGGGGAGAGGCCGAGTGTATTCCAACCGAGAATCACGACGGTGAATTTCTGATGACTTTAGGAAGAAACCCATTTGAAGTAAAAGAACCCCTAGAAGAGAAACCCCCCGTAAGACCTCCGAAAGCACCGACTATTGAGCCACCAGATGTTCCCACTGGGGAGTTGCCTCCAATCCCACAGGGCGGGCTTACTTATACAGTTAATGACGAACAGGGAAACCCATTGGAACTTCAAATCCTTGAGGACTTTGAGTTTGTTGGAACAGAGCGAAGGCTTAGAAGTGAGGATTATAAAGTCTTTCACGAGGGGAAAGAGGTTGGTAGGTATTTAAGGAAGACGGGGGAATTTCAGGCAGACGAACCGACTTTTTGGGAGAAAACACTTGGTATTGGGGGTAAGGCGTTAGAGTGGTTGTTTGTTCTCCCCAGTTTCGTTGGTGCTTCTATTGGTTACTTGGGTGAAGAGCTTAAAAAGCGTTGGAATATGACTGATGAGGAGTGGGAAGCATATAAAAAGGCTGGTTTACCAGTGGCTTCTATTAGCGACCTCAAGAAGTTCCTGCCTGGTGGTGAGTTTCACGCCAGACTACAAAAGTCATCCTTTTGGACACGACTTGCCTTGGAGTCCCCATTCTGGGTTAGTGCTACCGTCTCTGGCGTTAGCGCATTAAGGGCAAGAGAGGCTGCAAAAGCATTACCAACCGCACTCCGAGTTCCCGTTAGGGCTGCATTAGCCCCTGCTGCTGGATATGAGTGGGCTATTGGGAAGACAATACAACTTACTTATAATACCACGATGTCTGCTATATTACGAAGAAATCTCCACTCTTGGGCTAGAAGTGCAGGGGTTCAAGTTCCTAAAGCAACAGAAGACGCTTTTGTTAAGTCTGCCTTAGTTAATCTTAGGGCCAAATTTCTAGCAAAAGAAGCACTTAAAACTCTATTCCGTCCTACAAAAGCAGGGTTTATCATAACCCAATCTGGGGCACAGACCGCAGAAACGGTCGCATCTCAAGCAGTTAGAACATCGCCCATATTATTAGGATTAGCGAAGGGTGTTACGCCGAAAGTTCCAGTAGTAGTTCCACCTATAGCTCCATTGATAACGCCACCTTCGGCAGTTGAAGTACCATTTATCCCCACAGAACTACCGACTACACCCCCAGCACTACCACCTGAAGCTGTAACTTTGGGTAGAACCGAGAATGAGTGGACTGGGTTTATGGCTGATTTACAAGATGCTCAGACAGTAGCCGATGTTGCTTTTAGGGATGATGCAGTTCGCAGATGGATAAACCTTTTGCCCGAAACTCACGCATTTTTTAGGGTTATGAATCCCAGTGCTATAGCAAACACTCCCGCAGAGCAAGCTATAATAGTTCGTGCCGTTCTAAGGGATGAGGGTCTTCAGAAATCTCAAGGTGTTATATCGTTTATCAATGAATTGGGAAGTCAGGAAAAGATATTCGGAAATATCGATGATAAGGGATTGATTAAATCAGGAACTCTAAGGGGTCAGTCGTTAGGTGATATTGCCGAGCATCGCCCGAAATGGGAGACAAAATTAACGGATGCACAGAAGGTATGGCTTGACCGAGCCAAAGTAGTGGAAGATTCTATCATAGAATTCCTACAAAAGAACGATATAGATATAACGCCACTTCGCCTTGAGGAAGGTGGACAGTTTGCTACAAGACGGGTCTGGGCCAGGACGACTAAGGATGGTTCTGTAATTGATACAGCAAATGTCGGGGCTGGGCCAGCAAGACCTGGGGCTAGATTACCAACTGAAAGGCATAGATTATTCAAAACTGAGGCTGATGCAATAAAAGCGGGGTATCGCTATTTACCCTATGAAGAGGCTTTATATCTTAAAATATCAGGGGCTTACAATAGGGTTGCTGATGCGAAGATGGCTGATTGGTTATTAAACAAAGTTCCCTGGAGGACTACTGGAGCACCCGAAGCATTAAAGGTTGCTGCTGAGTCCGCCTTATTGCAGAAAAGGCATAGCCAGCAACTCCTCTCGGCATTAAACAGGGCAGTTCGTGGTGAGCGTGTCCCCGAAGTTACTATTCGCTCTATAGCCCGTTCATATCCAGACCAAGCCCAACAGCTTAAAGATTTAATTCCAAGAATACAACGTGGGGAGCCAACTGCTAGGGAAGTGCAGAACCAAACTAGGGTAGCAAAAGGATTGGTAAGTTCTAATAAGGCAACATCGCAGAGGGCAGTAAACGCACGAGCTAGAGCGAGAGAAAAAGCGTTATCAACTAGATATGGAGAGGCAACTATCCCTGCTCCTGCTTTTGCTGGAAAGATATTAACTGGCCCCGAAGCCAAGGAAACAGCAAACGCACTAAGAAAAGCATTTGACCCCAGTTTCAGTAAGGCGATAGCAGAAGTAAACAAAGCCAATGCCGTTGCCAGATACTTTATGCTGGCTGGCGACTTCAGTCCATTCGCCATTCAACTTCTATTCTTAATGGGTGAAAGCCCCAAAACCTATGGAAAGGCTTTTGCTGGCTCTATGAGGGCTTTATTTAATACCGAGTTCCATTCCAGTTATTTGTTAAAACATAAGGCCACCATAGACAAACACCCCAATTTATTGCTTACTAAATCTGGTGGGACAGAGTTTACCGAGGCTATGGCTAGAGGTGGGTGGTTGTCGGGGAAGACTGCCCTAATACCAAGTGCTGAAAACTATTGGAAGACGTTAGGATTGTTTTTACCGAGAACGCTTGGTAAGGTGGGGGCAACTGTGCTTACACCATTTCAGAGGGTGTTTGAGTCCGCATTAGATATAGCGGGAATTGAGATGGCCGAGGCATATGACTACTTAGCTACTACACCAGAAAGAACAGCAGACGTAGACCAGTTCATTAACGAATTCAGGGGCTTAACTTCTAGTGCTCGTATTGGCGTGGGTGTTTTACAGCGACAGATAGAAACTGGGTTAATACTAGCACCAAGATATAATAGGGCTATAGCAGGACTTCTGTATGATTTAGGGCATGGTGGCATTAGGGGTTCGCTGGCAAGGAAATCGCTTGCTAAGGGTATCGCTGCCCTTGTTGCCCTATCAGCAGTTATATCAATCGCAAGGGGGGAATCACAGGAAGAGGTATTAGACCACTACAATCCTAATTCTTCGAACTTCTTTACTTGGGATGTAGCGGGACAGAAGGTCGGGCCAGGTACTAAAATCAGAAGTGTTGTAAAACTCTTTGCTCAGTCGGTTGATAATCCTGACAGTCTATTTGAACTCTCAATGGACAATCCTGCTATGCGTTTTCTTAGGGGGAACTTATCACCAGTTGTTTCGTCTGGACTTGACCTTCTAACGGGACGGAATTATATTGGAGACCCAACCAGGGATGGGATGTTAAGTTTCTCTAAGGAAATAATAGCAGGCAACTTACTCCCAATCTGGGTTCAGAGCACTCTCTTGGAAGGTGGAGATGTGAAGGGTAGAACAATACGAGGTATCGCAGAATTCTTTGGTGGCAGAGCTTATCCCGAATCTGTCTGGGATGAGGTTGGAAGGCTTAGGGATAAATACTCCCAACAGGATTTTAAGACAAAATATGAGGACTTAAACCGAATGCAAATTGATAGGCTGAAAGACAACCACCCCGACCTTAAAGATTTAGAGGGGAAAGCACGACTTGAGGGGGCAGAACGGGGTAATGAATTTGAAAGGTGGGTTTTTACAACTAGGGAACAAATTGTAACCGAAAGAAATGATGCACTGGAAAGAGCCGCAGTAGCTGTTAATTCTGGCTTAATGAGTAAATACGACTATGACAAGGAAAGGGGATATGCCAGACCATACTATTCAGGGGGGATGAGTGTACTCTGGCTGGCACAGGAGAGCTTAGACCCCTTCTCGGTTAAGCAGCTAGAGAAATGGATGGGTGAGAACCAGAAACCAGAAGATACGGCTGTTGATGCCTACCAGAAATTCAGGGCTGATTTAATCCAAAAAGCAGACCTACCTAAAGACTGGGATAAAATTGAGAAACAGAGCGAGGCGTATTTATCAAGGCTTTCTAAGACTATGCGAGATTATATTAAGGTTAATTTAAACAGGTGGATAAATGATTTACCTGAAAATGCAAAACAGATTGAGTTGATGAGGTTAGAGGGTATAGAGGATGAGACTTGGTGGGATGACTATAGGGGTGCGGGTACTCCCAAGAGGAAACCCCTTATCCCACGAACAACTACCGAACCAGCAGAGCCCGTTAGGCCACCTAGTAGTAGCTTGGGGGTGAACCCATTTGAATGATTGATTATAAGGGGTATTTAAGGTGCGATGGTTGTAATACGATACTGGGCAGAAACCTTGAGGGTAAAATAGAGATAATCTGCTATCGGTCAAGGTGTAAACGTAACAATGTTTTCAATTCAAAAAGGGAATACCAGTCCCACAAACTAGCTGATTTGACAGTTTTATGATTATGTGGTATGCTTATAGATAGTACGTTAATAATAGAATAGTTTGAGCTATATAGGTAGCCGCTTTTGTGTGCTTTTTAGGAAGCCGTTGAAGGCGGCTATTTCTATTTAAGGGGGGTATTATTATATGAAGGGGTTAAGACGAGGTGGAAAAGCCTCTAATTGGAAGGGGGGTAGAAAACTGAGTAGCCAGGGCTACATGGAAATATGGCTATCTCCCAGTGACCCATTTTACCCAATGACGGGTATTAAGGATTATGTTAAGGAACATCGCTTGGTAATGGCAAAACACCTGGGAAGATGTTTAAGCAGGCAAGAAATAGTTCACCACAAGAATGGGCTTAGGGAAGATAATCGACTTGAAAACCTTGAGTTGCTTAGTGGGGACGAACATTCGCCTATCCCCAAGAGGGGTTATGCGGATGGTTATTTCCTGGGATACACAGCAGGGTTTACCAATGCGATAGATATTATAACCCCGACAGAAGATTAGGCTTTTTTTATTGTCAACTAAACAGGAGGATTAACTAATGGCAGAGAAACAGGGGACTGAGAATAAGGTTGAGGAGGTTGTTGAGCCGACTCCACCGAATGAAGAGCCAACTGTATACAAGACAGAGGAAGACTACAACAAGGCTCTTCAAACAGGGGTAAGTAAGGGGCTGGAGTCAATACAAAGGCAACTGGACTTACGGAGGACTGAAACCGATACAGCCAAAGCCGAGACAGCGAAAGAGAAGTCAGAACGAGAGAGTGTCAGTGCTGAACTCCAAGACCTCAAGGGTGAACTTCAGACAATAACAGATGCCATAGAAGATGGCGATGTTAAAAGGGGTGTTCTATCAAAAAGTGCACTTGGAGAAGAAAGGCGCAAGAATCTAAAGCTAAAGGCTGAGGCAGAGCAAAAGCTCTATGATGTAGAGGTTAAGGCGTGGCGAACTGGTATGGATGCTAAGGCAAAGAAACTCGTTGAGGAAACAGGGATTGATATTAACGAGTTTATTGGATGTAACACTGAGGCTGATATGGAAGTCAAAGCATTACGATACAGCATTGCCAACCCTAAGTCTACAGGGGATCCTAAAAAAGATGATGAGAAGAAAGCACCGCAATTTGCTGGTGCTGGGGAGGATGGCAAGGGGGTTGACTTAAATGCTTTAAGTTCTACGGAACTCATTGCACGAGGGGTCAGCAAAATGAACAAGAAATAAGGAGAAAACAATGGCTTTAACGCTAACCGAATATGAACTTTTAGCAACTGACGAAATGAAGAAGGGGATTATGAAGACTATCATCAAAACAAGCCCCGTTCTCGCCAGATTGCCGTTTGTAACAATAACTGGTAATGCTTATCTCTACAACGTTGAAACTGCGGAGGCGGGCACTCAATGGGCTGCCGTTGGCGACATAATCAATGAATCACCGCCAACCTATGCACAGAGAACAACCCATCTCCATAATCTCATTGGTGATGCTGATGTAGATGAGTTTATGCAGCAAACAAGAACCAACGTACAAGACATAACGACTGCGACAATTGAACTAAAGGCGAAAGCAATAGCCTATGAGTTTGAGAAGCAGTTTATCTATGGTGGAACTTCCACAACTGCACCCACTAACGCATTTGATGGAATCTTAAAACTTATTGCTGAACGGGAGGGTGCTTCAAATAACGACCTAGACCCTGCAAACAACAGTCAGGTCGTAGACCAAACCGCCTTAGCCAGTGATGGTGCAACTCTATCACTAGTAAAGCTAGATGAATTAGTTGACGCAGTAAGACCTGGCAAACCCGATGCTCTAATGATGAGCAGGAAGGTAAGACGAGATGTAAACTCACTTATGCACGCTAGTGGTGTTGGTCTGGCTGTTACAAAGGATGAGTTCGGCAGGATGAATACGATGTGGGATAATATGCCCATTCTGGTCAATGACTTTATCAAGGACAATATGGCAAACCCATCTTCGGGTGTTGTTGATATATCGTCCTACGTCTATGCAACGGCAGTAGCCAATAGCACCAATAACTACATAATCTTTGCGGTTAAATTTGGCGAGGATGCTCTGCATGGAATTCAAAACGGGGGTATTCAGGTTAAGCCGATTGGCACACTGGAAACAAAGGATGCCCAGAGAACGAGGATTAAGTGGTATGTCGGCACGGCTATGCCGGGACTTCGGTCTTGTGCTGTGCTAGTAAATGCCAATCCTGACTAAATAACGGGCTTCGGGGAGAGCCTTAAATCTCCCCACAAAATACGGGAGGAAAATAAATGGCAACAGATTATAAGGGTGTCAGTGCCATAATGCCCTTCATTTTTGCAGAGGATGATTCTACTGGTTACAACACTTCTGCTACTGACCTGGTGGGCTTTAATGGACAAGATGCTTGGGCAAGCACTTGGGGTATTATAATACCCTTTGATGGTTCTATCGTAGGTCTTTCAGTGACCCATCAAACTTCCGTAGCAACCTACTGGATTAAGGGAAGCGTTAATATCAATAACACGGTTAGCACGGTGGCGGCTGTGAAAAATGAGGCGACAGTGTTGACGGGATATGCTTCTTATATGCCAGGGGCAGTTACGGTAAGCAAGGGTGATGTTCTTGCAGTTGAGATGAATAGTGAAAATAACAATGCTGGCGTAGCTGGGAACGTGGTTGTAGTTGTCTACGTCCAGGTAGGCTCAAGCGGTACTTAAATAAGGAGGAAATGAATGGCTACTGATTACAAGGGCGTTAGCTCTATAATGCCTTTCATCTTTGGGGAAAACGATGGAACTGGCTATAAGGTAATTGGCACCAGTGCTCAAGACCTCGTAGGCTTCAGCGGGCAAGATACCTGGGGAACTACGTGGGGCATTGCAGTCCCTTTTGACGGGTCTATCGTAGGTATAGCCTATGGTCACGAAACTGCCGATGCCAGTTATACCACCACAGCATCACTTAATATCAATGGAGTGCTTAAAGCTGGCGTGACGGCTACTGCTGCGCTTAGTGCGCTCAAGGCTTATAGCACATACCAACCTGGTACATATACGGTAAGTGCGGGTGATGAGATTGCGGTTGAGATGACAAGTAATAGCGACTCGGCTTCTGCGGCAGGCAATGTGGTTGTGGTAATTTACATACAAGTGGGCTCAAGTTCTACTTAAACTAATAGGGGGGCTAACTACCCCCCTAAAGGGAAGGAATGTTAAAAAAGATAACTTTTACAAAATTCAAGGAATTAATGCGAACAATGCCCCTCAAGGATATAAAGGTGCTTAAATCCCTGGAGGTTACTGGCGATGGGAAGCTTGGCTTTATTATGGTTATCCCCAAGACAGCTTTTGAAAGAGAGTCTGTCAGAAAACTTGCTGGCGTTGGGAATAATGTACACGGGGGAAAAGACATATAATTTATCTATATTATTGCGCTTATTGTGACCTCTCGTTTGAAGCAAAAAGGTCTATGGCTGATGCTTCGTGCCCTGAAAAATGTCCGAAGTGTGGAGTAACTTCAAGAAGGAAATACACACCAATACCCGCACTGTTTGGATTTAGATTGACAGAGGCAAGTCACATAAGAGGCAACAAAGACGAATACGAAAGAGATATTTAACTAAAAGGAGGGTTAAATATGGCTAACAAAGACAGGTTTGATAATCGGGGTAGACCGATACAAAGGAATATCCCAGAGTGGGTATTTGGTGAACCCACACTATTCTCACAAGGTAACGGTACGGCTGATTGGGCGAGGGCAGAAAGAACCAATGTTCTTTCAACTGACCAGAAAAGCACTACGGGTTGGTTAGCCAAATTATATGGTGGCAACCAGACATTATGGGATGATGCGGGTTCTCTTTTCATTCCCATCAACGAAATGCCACTAACTAAACTTTCATCCGCTCAGTGGACATACTGGATGGCTAATACCGAGTTATTCGGTTGCCAAATCCAAATTTGGGTTCACGACCCTGATGATAATACAAAGCGAGGAGATATAATCCAATCTGGTTCCGCCGTCGGACTTGCAAAGTCTGCGGGTTGGAACGGTCATATACTTAATCCTGCCACTGGTTCACAGTTCTTCTACTTTGCAGAGAATGAGGGAACCCCAGGTTTGACCGAGGGTTCTGCCAATGTGTATAGTCTAGCCCAATTCCAAGCTGATACGGTGTTCTCAAATTGGACTATCTATCGTATATCACTAAGCAATGGCTACTACAGTGCTGGTCATTTTGACGATATGTATGTAGCCGATGTTAAAATCAATGGACAAGTAATTACATTAAAGCCAACAGTTGAAGAACAGCTTGAGATGGTAAGGGATGACACCGCTAAGGCACTTACCACTATCCCTACATGGACTTTCGGTGCTCCAACATTACTAGCAGGTAATAATGGTAAGGCTAACTGGGAAAGGGGCGAGACATCACAGGCGACACATCAGAAGGGTGGAACAGGCTGGATAGCCAATCTCTATGGTGGGGTACAATCAGGTTGGGATGACTTCGCCAGCCTACTCATACCTGTTAATGAACTACCAATACCTGACTTTAACTCAGCACAATGGTCTTACTGGATGACTAACGCCGAGTCTGTCGGTGTAAATATAAGTATCTGGGTTCACGACCCTGCTAACACCGAGTTGAGGGCTGATATAACTCAGTCCAATAATATTGGCGGGACTAACCCTATCGACAAAGCCCAATACTGGAACACCCATGTATTAAGCACAGACCTTGCACAGTTTGCTTTCTATGGTGAGGGAGAATCTGGTAATACGGTTTGTGTTTCCGAGGGTACTGCATACTCTTGGGAGCAGTATCAAGCCGACCCCATGTTTAGTACATGGACTATATACAGAATCCAAATTGATTGGGGTTACTTTAACTCAGGCACTCTTGAGGATGCCAAGATAGCCGAGGTAATCCTTAACGGTGTGAGCATACCCCTTATACCCGATACTAACGCAAGCCGAAGAAAGACAGTCAAGGACACCAAGACACTACTCAATACGGCTAAGGCTGCTGGCGATGTATTCTCCGAGGCTGTAACTGCTACTGGTACTGCTTGGTCTTGGAACTTTGGTGGAACTGGGTATATCACTAAGGCTTTAATAACCCATTCTACGGGACTCACCCCACGCATTCGCCTGCATTTGTGGGACTTTATAATAACTGATGCGGAAGCAGAGATGGATGACGACGATGCCTTTAATGGGCCTGTTGCTGCTGGTATTGATTACTATGTGGGATACATTGACTTCCCCTCTTTGTCCTCTTCGGGTACAGGATTGTCGCAGTCAATAGCCACACCAAATACTTCTGGCAATCTACCCCTTGAATTTAACGACCACATACTCTACGGTGTAACGGAGGCACTGGACGGATTTACTCCTACTGCTGCTGCTTGCAACATCTACCTGACAGCAGATATGGAGGACTAGGATGCTTGATAGACCATATATGAAAATAGCGAATAGGGTGGTAGACTCGCCACCCGAATTGCTTGACTCCTATGAGGTAACTGCCGAGTTACACTTTACTGGTAGTGCTACCTCTAATGTGAACTGTGGTGCTATCCACGATGCCACGGATAAGTTATGGATTAGTTTCTGGTTCAGATTAGATACTGCAATACCTAGCGGGGGAGATGGAACAACCTACCACATATTTGGTAAGTATGACAATGGCACAAACTATTGGGTAGGACAGCTAAGTTCTGGGGATGGCAAGTTCTATCTCCTTCATACAGAGGGTGCTGGTGTTGATATGGTTGTCTCTGCCGAGACAGCTTGGGATGTGGGATGGCATCATATCGTTTGTAGTTGCTCAACTGTGGCGGGACAGAGGCTAATTGTGGATGGGGGGGCTGCGGTTGCTGATGCTGGTAATCAGACAGCCATTAGCCTGACAGCAGTAATCGTTTTGGGGAATAGAACTGACGGGGGCACATCTGGACTTATAGGGGAGATGAAGGAAGTTGTAATAGGTACAGATGACCTCTCAGGAGCAGAAGAAGCAGCCCTATTACAGGGTATAGTGCCAGTAGATGCTACACAATATTATCCTTTGAATGAGGGGACTGGGGCAGTTGCTTTTGATTATGGCTCTGGGGGAAACAACGGCACGATAGATACAGCTAAGACTTGGGAAGGGACTGGCGCACAAGCCTCAATTACTCTCAGCCAAATCCCTGCTGGGTATGGTGAGTTAATGCTTATCTGGGAAGACCTGATTGTAAACAATGCTGCTGCCCAAAACTTACAACTCACACTAGCTGGTGGGGCAGGTGAGTATGACTACTCTAACTTAGCATTTGGTACGATAAGTAACAGCACTAATGGAGCTAATTTTATCCTGCTTGGAACTTGCGGTGATGTGCCAGGCGTGGGCAGGAAATCAAGTGGTTCGTTAAGAATATTCAATCGCTATGCACAGGAAAAAGTTATAGTTGGGACAGAGGTTGGAGTGGCGTCAGGACAAACCACACTACACGACCTATTTGGATTTCATGTAGAGTGTAAGGATAGGACTTCCGATGAGGAGGTCAGTACAATGACCATTACTCCTGCTGCTGGTTCATTTATGGGTGGGGGCAAGGTTTATCTTTTGGGGGTGAAATAGTGGCTATTATTCCCGCTTTAATGCCCGTGTTATATGATACAGAAAAACAGGGTGGTATCCCTGCTGCTGTTGCCTCAGTTACTATACCAGTACCCAATGGGATAGAGATACTGTTCCTTGAGTGGGCTAATGTAGGCTGTTCTGATAACCTTCTCCGCTTCCTACAATTGACAGCGGTATCTGGTGCTGGTGGGTATGATTGGTCACGCCAACTCCACAATGCCGCTTCAAATACAAACCATACTGCCAACTTCCTCGTGCTGGGCGAAGGTGGGGATGCCGATGGCGTGATTCACGTAACCAATGGTGAGGCGGTAATCTTCAACCGTGCTGGGAGTGAAAAGGTAATGATTGGCAGGGAAACTTACTACGACAACTCGGCTGGCGGGGCTGCTGATGAAACACTTGGTTCTCACATAGAGGGCAAAGATAGAGATACATCAGACCCGATAACTTCTCTAGTTATATCCTTTGCTGCTGGAAACATACTAGCCAACTCAAGGTTTATACTCAGGGGACTCCGAACAGATAAAGCACCAGCATTGGGTAGTAAGGATATAGTACAGTTTATAGGGAGTACTGAGCCAACTACTGGTTCTAGTTTTAGTTTCACGGTTCCATCAGGGTATGAACAGTTGCTTTTGTTTTGGGATACCGTTTACGGCGACAGTAATAGTGGTCAGGAAATGAGGCTAACCTTTAATTCTGACGGCGGGGCTTACTACGACCACAGTGATTCAGGGCTTGGGTCAGCGTCAAGCACAGAAAATGCCGATACGAATATATCAATGGAGTTCTTTGGGGATTTAGATGGAGAGGATAGATATACATACGGGTACTGTACTATTTTTAATAGAAAGGGACAGGAGAAAGTCCTAATCGGCCCCAGTATTCGCTTCCCCCAAGGTGGAGCAGGCCCTAATGACTTGTTAGTGTTCCATAGGGAGGCTAAGTGGCGGAATAAAGAAGATGAAATATCTACCATAACTCTTACAGCAAGTGTGGGCAACTTTGCTACCCCTACCAAAGTATGGCTATTAGGAGTTAAAATATGAAGAGGGCAATAATAATAACTATACTTATACTGACACTTTTACTTCTCTCTTCCCCCTTGATTAGTTCAGGAAACATAATAACAGGCTATGGATACGGAGGTTAAGAATGGGACTTGACGTAACATCTACTTATGGAAGGGCATCGGAGTTATGTCTAATTACGAGATTGACTTCGGCGGGGAACATTAAGGCTTCGGCAGGTAAATTGTATTACTTGATTATAACCAATGCCAATGCCAGCACTAGACACTGTACCCTACATAATGCCATTACTGGGACTACTAGTGAGTTGGTTAAGTTTTTCACATCTGGGGAGACTACTAAGGTTTATAATTTTGACCCACCCATTCCCTGTGATACGGGTATTCGGATAGGTGCGATTGAAAACTCTGATACAACTATAACTGGTGGGTATGTGTAAATTATGGCACTTTTTAGTAATCAATTAAGCGTCATAAGGCAATATCTCTCAAGTGCTGTGGGGGATTTAATTTTATCTACGGCTACTACGCCTCTTAGTACGCAGCATTATACAGACTCTATGCTTACTAAGGCAGATGACTATTACAACGAGAATTTTTACAAGGCTTACTGCTATAGCGGGACAGCCATCGGGCAAGAGAGAGAGGTTTACGATTGGGTTTATGATAATCGTAACTTACTTTTCAATCCAGCCTTCAATCCAACAATAGCTGATGGTGATTTGTTTGAACTTCACCACATCTTTGACGAAAAGGAATACCGCAGGGCAATTAACCTGGCGATTGAAGAATTAGCTGGTAAATACTTAGTAGATATAATAGATGATACGACCATAACTTTAGTAGCTGATACCTATGAATATGCCTTACCAACAAGTCTGCTTTATCTAACAAAGGTAACAACTGAACATGAGGTAGATGGAGATATATTCTATGACTTTGATGTAATTGACTCAAGGGACTGGAGTATTATCAAAGCCTATCCGCCTTATTTGAAATTACGGAAGGGACGTTATTCAATAACAGCAGACAAGGATTTAAGATTAGAGGGGCAGGGGACTCAACCCATAGTAACTGGTGATACCGATGTTATTTACTTACCACCTAGCTGGCTAATCCAAAAAGCAATAACCTTTCTACCGCAGAATAAGATACAAAGTAACGAATTAGATGCGACATATAGACAAGCCCTAGTTATATCAGCCAGGGAACCGAGGGTGTATCCAAATCCGAGAGCACAAAGGATAGTGGAATAAAAAGGAGGTAACAAATGGCAGTAACGGCAAAGATTTACCCATTGGGCATCATCGCAGCTTATGATGGTGATATACAGGCGAAAGTCCATATTATGAAGTGCGGTCTTTTAGCGTCTTCATATACCCCAAGCCAGACGGGGCATCAAATTTGGCTTAACGTTTCTTCCCATGAGATTGAGGGGGAAGGCTATGCGGCTGGTGGGGTGACACTTTCAGATGTCACCCTAACGTTAAAAGCAGCTACAACCACCTTTCGTTTTTCTGCTTCCGATTGTTCATGGTCGGGTTCTACAATAACGGCCAGATATGCCATTATTTATGATTCCACATCAGGTTATCTGTGTTCTTATGTAGATTTTGGTGAGGACAAAGCCAGTCTGGGTAGTTTGTTCAAGATTGACTTCCCTGACACGGATGGGATTTTTCAAATAACTACATAGGTTTACAGATGAACAAACTATGGGTTTTGCTTATCTTTTTGTTAACTGTATATGCCCCACTGGAATTAACGAGAGTAATAATAGCAGGTTTGAAGTGGTCTAACTACTGGGGCATACCTATGTGGCAGTTTATGTTAGAGATTGCCCTTTTCTGGATTTTATATCTAGTAGGAATGGTTCTGATTTACAGGAGATTCAATGGCAACTGAAATATTAAGACCCAATAGCATTGGGGATGAGACAAATATAGCCTCCCAATATCCTAGTTCTGGCCAGCATTGGGATAAGGTAGATGAAGCAGTTGCTGATACTGCTACTCGTGTTTACACGCTTGCAAACTCCTTCCAAAGAGATTTGTATAACCTCCCTCCCCATGGGGGGGGTTCGGGACTAGTAGATAAAATAACGCTCTATTTTGCGGTAAAAGTTAGCAGAACAGATAGTCGTGTAAAGGGAGCTATAAAATCAGACGGCATAGTTGCTGAAACCCCAAAAGAGGTGCCATATGGCGAAGATTATATTACATATTCTAAAGAATGGGCGACAAATCCAGCAGATGGTGAAGCTTGGGAATGGGCTGATATAGATGCCTTACAGATTGGAGTGTCGCTTAAAGGGGCAACGGGAAGTGCTTATTGCACCCAAGTCTATGTTGAGGTTGATACGCTTTCAATCAGTTGCACGATTTACCCTCCAAAGGCGAGTGGCGTTGGCTCAGGGGTTATCCCTGAGATAATAATAGAAGAGCCCACTATCATTTACCCTCCAAAGGCGAGTGGCGTTGGCTCAGGGGTTATCCCTGAGATAATAATAGAAGAGCCCACTATCATTTACCCTCCAAAGGCGAGTGGCGTTGGAAGCGCTACTATACCCTTAATAATTATTGGGGTCTCTGTTACCATTATACCACCGAGTTTCATTGCGGAGGGAACGGGAAGCATTCCTATCATATTTGCAGAAGGAGAAGATGAAATACCCAAAGACACAGGCGACTCGCCGATTTCAGGGCTAAGGGGACTAGCGACTAGCGCTAACAGGGATTTGGATGTAGAATTCAAGTTCTATCCTTACACTTATCCTATTACATATCCGACTGGGATGGTTAGGGAGTTAGCTGATAAGAATGTTAGGGATTTATCGGATACGGAGTAATTATGAGTAAAGAACTAACCCATAAAGACGCCGGTGTACAACTAGGAAGAACTGAAGACAATGCCATAGCTAGACATTATATAACTGGTGGTGCTAATAATGACATTCCTGTTTACGATTCTTCTAATGCTAAATTGGTAGGCAAGACACCTGCGGAAATATTAACAATTCTCAGTGGGGGTGGTGGATGGTGGCACGAATACCTAATAGCTGCTGTAAGCATATCTCCTGGTGCTAGTGGAGCAGCTTTTGTTGACCCATCTTCGGTTTCCCTTGGTGGTTATAACCTTGATGGTGACAGCGAACACTTGGATTTCCAAGCCCACATTGAGGACGACTGGGATGGTGCTAGTGACCCGATTGTTGAAATCTGGTTCGAGAAGGATATAGCAGGTGGAAGTTCTGGTGACGATGCCATCCTTAAACTGGATTGTTACTACAAGGGAACAGGCGAAGTAACCAACAAAACGCAAAGTCTTACTGCCACCGTAGAGGTGGATGATGATGCAAGGTACACTTTATATATGGCAACCTTTACAATAAACTGGGATTTAGTAAGCCACGTGGTAGAAGTTGATGATGTATTCGGTTTTCATTTATGGTTTGATGCAACCAACTCAGACACCACCGACATTTGTGTAAACTTTATAGAGTTCAAATACAAAACGGCAAAACCAGCACTAGAGGCATAAATGAGTGATAAGGATAAAGAGTTAGAAGCAAAACTAAAAGAAAAGGAAAAAGAGATAGAGAAAAAGGATGCTGTGATAGAGGAACAGGGGGTTTTGATTAAGGTGTTAAGGCTTAGAACAAAGCCACGCAGTTTAGGGTTTTATAGGAGTAGGTTTCAATGAGAGAGATAAATTTAGCTGGAAAACAGTATAAGGTAGTGGGGGACTTGGTCAAAAGGGCAATCAATCCCTGGATGGCTAAGGTTTCGTCTGGCTCAAGAGAGTTTAGTGATTTTACCTCTGCCCAGCTTGAAGAATACCACGATTTTAGAAATGGGATTGGGTTAGAAAGTGCTTTGCCCTCTGAGTCTAATAGGCTATGGTTCACGGAAGGGATTGACTTCACAACTCCAAGAAGCGCCATTCTCGGTCCGCTAGTTACTACGGCTGGTTCATTTGGGGTAGCCCCTGTTAAGATTATAGACTTTCAAGGGGCGACTTACGCCATTGGGGATGACTTAATTGCTGAGTGGACGAGTGGAACGACTTGGACTTCTAGGGAAACTGGATTGTCCGACCCCATAGATGCCATCGTTATTACTGATGACACAGACGAATACCTCATTGTGAGTTCAGCTACAGAGGTCTATTACACAACCGATGGCACAACTTGGATAAGGCTTGAATCATTTGGGGACTCACCAGACTTTACAACCTATACAGAGGTTGATGCTAACACAAAGCTGACCGTAATTGCAGCAAAGGCTACAGCAGTCAATGCTGATACTGACGAGGATGTCTACCTTTATATAGACAAGGGCACTAATTTCCTTGATGAGTTGGATGTTGACTTTGAAATCTTTTGTGCCAGTGCATCTCAAGATGTTGCGAAGGCAGGTATGGCTATCTCAAATACAGTCGGAAGTATAAACGACTTTGCCACTACCGACATAAGTGTTATCGCTAGGAGAGCTACCCCCACTGACGCATATATTGAGCTTTATAGGGGTAACACTGTCGCAACTGACTCCTACAATGGCCTTGATGATACGCTTTATTACTGTACACTAACAAGGGTCGCAGCAAATGATACAGTTACATTAAAAATATACTCTGATTCAAGCAGGGAAACACTACTGGACACTCTTACAGTAAGTGGTTACAGTACAACCAAGTACCGATATGTTTATGGTTTCGTAAATAGAAATGCTGGGGTGGGGGCGCAAGATTTTGATGGCTATATACAGAACCTAACCCTGAAGAATAAAAGGGCAGGGTATATGGCAGATTACGCCAATCGTTTATATGTTATAAGCACTGACGGCAAATCTATACGTTACTCAGCGACTAAAGACATTGACAATGCTGGTGGCGAATTTACCCTAACTGGTAACTTCGGAACAGTCTATGATTTCTTTGAGGGTAAACTATTAGCGGATGGAACGCCTGTTTTATACTTTACGGGAACTGAGGGGTTATACACATTAGACACGACTAACGAAATAGCCTACAAGCAAGAGGTAGAATACCCACCATTAACCTATTCTGGTCACGTGGGTATTTATTGGAACGGTAGTGTCTGGGTAGGGACTGGGTTTGGGATATTAAAAGTAACACCTAGTTTGGCAACCTTTGTTGGGCCAGACCAGGATGACGGACTCCCTGCGACTTATCAGGGTTCTATCTTTGATATGACTACTGTGAATAACTGGTTAGTCTATTGTGTAAACAGAACTTCTTCAAGCGATAAGAGTTCTATCATAAAAAGGAACTCTAGCTTTGGCGGCAATTTACAGGTTTACACTTCGGCTGCCAACAAGCCTATCGCTACTATTCACCACTCCCCGTCTTCTTTATACACTAATGGTAGGTTGTGGTTCGGGGAAGACACTGATGTAAAGTATATGATGTTCCCCGATACGACTTCTAATGTAAAACAGATTTCAACCTATGAGTATGTAGACGACTCAGGGGGGAGTCCATACAGCAGATTCCCTATATTCAGGAAACTAGCTGCGATTACAAAGGTAGCTTTAGGGGTAGCTGCCATTACAAAAAGCTGTGATTCTAACGAAAACATACAGGTCTTTTACGGACTGAATGGAGCTGCCCCTACCACGTCTTTGGGTACATTTACGACATCGCCCAGACCTACGCTATTAACCTTTGGCAGTGGATTAGGGACAGAGTTTTATACCATTCAGTTCTCTATTAAACTATTCAGGGGTTCAACGAATACAAACAGTCCCGAGTTAGAGAGTTTACTGTTTTATTATATGCCCAGACCAGATGTTATCAATGCGTGGACATTTAATATTGAGGCTACTACTGAAAATGCTGACAAGATAATCACAGAGATTGAGGCGATTAGAGATACAAAAGTTCTGGTTCCATTCTACGATACGGGAGACCCAGCTAAGACAGTCCATAATGTCGCCCTTACATCTATGCCATTAAGATACCGAGTAGAAAACCTACAGACTCGTAAAGGTACAATCGCCATCACGCTTGAGGAAGTGTTTAGTGGTTAGTGCTGTAGCAACGGACATTGAGATTGTAGTGATGAGATGGCTGGACTCCAGAAATATTCAATATAGGTTTCAGACCAGCTTGCTCGGAGGTTACTTTGCCCTAGGTGGGGCGGTCGTAGATTTTTTACTTGATGACAGCAGACTAGCGTGGCGTATCTTTGGGGAATACTGGCACAGGGGGGTCACGAAAGAGGGCAGTGATTTAATCCAAAGGGAACTGTTAATCGGATTGGGATGGCGGGTGGTGGATTTATGGGGCGATGATGTGAAAGATAGGACAGATGAAACTTTAAGTCTGGCACTAGAAGGCCAAGAGGTGTTGAGGTGATGGTAGACGTAATAATATTTATCGCACTAATGATGAGCCTTGGTACAGGCGTGGGAATGGTTTACATTTTCCACCTACTCGTTAATTCTGGGGGTTCAATTACAATACCTACTGATAAGTATAACGGAATAGAGTTAATCGCTGCTACGGCCATCCTAGTGCTTGTCATCATTGCTCTGGTTTTGTTCACGATAAGGAAATTAAGACGATGAATTTATACAAAATGCTCTGGTCTAAAATTGGTGGTCGCCCTTGGACTTATATCACCAGGGACTTATGGCATAAGGGGGAGTTTGTCTGGATAATAGGGCTCGTTGCTATTGGTGTGTGGCTAGGGCACAACTTTAACTGGATAGAGGTTCTCAAGATTATGGGA
>SDBV01003719.1_pt1 | contig 22277 bp, 17 predicted proteins | sample 2277081 | NCBI WGS metagenome assembly SDBV01 (sample SAMN10402039, study PRJNA504765) | marine sediment metagenome | isolation source: marine sediment core GS10_PC15, 223 cmbsf | place: Arctic Ocean: Southern Knipovich Ridge | collected 2010 | reverse complement strand
TTCATCGGCACTGATGCAGGTCATGGACTCCCTGATGCCGATGGCCGTATTGGGCATTACCCTTACCACCGGCACATCTTTGCCGATATGATTCTTGATCTGCCTGATAGAAGCGCCGGATACGACGGAAAGGACCGTATGTTTGCCCGGGTTTACCTCATTTTTGATTTCCTCAAGCAAATCGTTCAGGTGCTGAGGTGCGACCGTAATTATGACTATATCGGATCTTTTTAAGGCTTCTTTATTATCCGCCGTTACCGCAAATCCTTTTTCGGCCAAGGGCTTTAATGATTCTATGCTTCTTCTGGTCAAAATTATTCTATCGGCGGTGAATAATTTTGCATTAACCAGGCCCAAAGCAATTTCTGATCCGATATTTCCGCAGCCGAGAATGGAAAGATAGTTACTTGAAACGGCCATAGTGCTGTAGTAGGGCATATATCTGCCTTTCTGTCAACAGCTAAAATCATTACCCGGAACGGCAGAAAAGAGCGTTTTCTTGACAGCCGGGTAAGAAGTATCTGCATAACCTTTTGCGACAGGGTAGAAGGAAGTCAAAGAGCTGCCCCGGGATTTCATTCCAGGTTCTTTGGCTTACCGGAAACCGAAAGAAGTCAGGGTGTACAACCTAAAATCCCTAAGTTCTTGTAACAAGGTCTGCCTTGTCTGGCGATTTGATATTAAACTTTTCTAATAACTGCCGCTGTTTCTTAGATACTTTTGTTATGACGGTTTTCTTTTCGCCAAGCCGAATAAGTTTTATTTTTTTTAATTCGGGCAGGAGAAAAAGATAGCGTACCACGGGAATTTGTCTGTTTTTACCTTGGAAATCATGAAAAATAGTGTGGGAATTAGGGAGCAATTAGCGCGGGCTTAACACGGGTGCGGGTGAGGAAGAGGGGAGGAGGTCTGCACCGTTTTATCTTTCAACCTGGGTAAGGAAGAGCTGATTGTTGGCTTCAGCCCTCGCGTAAGCTTCGCATACGTACAAAATTTCTGGGTTTGGATTTCTTTCCAATACAAAAATCTAGAAGAAATCTAAACCAGGGTTGATGAGCGAAACCAACAATACGAATATCACAAAAAGATGGGTTTCGGCGATGCGTTGATCTGTTATGTGGCCAATATGTACGCCGGGGAGCTGTATGCTTTTGTTTCCTGGAATACTGCCCATTTTAGGACAAAGTTGGATATGGACGTATTGACACCATCAGAAGCATTGGAAGCTCTGTCCACCCCTGATTACGAAGAAAAATTATGAGACATTCGTCTTTTCTACCCGAACCTCCACGGCTTTCAATAGCGGGAACCCGCTGATCGGGTCGAATCGATTATCGGGCGTTATCAGGTTAACATTGCTCTCTTTCCACCCGTGGGTGATCTGCAGGTTGCCGGGAAGGATTTCGTTGGGCGCCATGATCTTCACCGGAATCTTCAGGGAGCCGATACGGGAGCAAACCCTTACGACCTCGCCATCGGCAATGTCAATTTCAGCGGCATCCTGGGGATGCATCTCCACCTCTGCCCCGGGTATTGCCGTAAGAAATCGCGGTATGTTTCTGAAACGGCTGTGGTAGTAGAGCAATTTCCTGGCACCGGTAATGAGAACGTAAGGATACTCCGGATCGGGACTGCTTTTGTAGGACGGCTGCTTATACTCGGGCAGCTCTTCGTAACCGAGACTTTTAAGATACTGCGAGGAGAACTCGATCTTCCCCGAAGGGGTGTTGAAAGGCTCCTCTTTCCACTTGCAGGTGCGAATCGGTTTATAGACAATGCCTTGCAGGTGGTCCTGAAGCGCTTCCCAGGTTATCCCTGAGGGCTCGAGGATCCATCTGGTCAACTCCTCTTCGTTTTCCCAGGGGAAGTACTTGCCTATCCCCAAGCGGTGGGCCAGGTCGTGCCAGAACTGATACTCATTCTGGCAGTCGGGGAAAGACAGGATTTCCTTGGTCAGCGTCACGAGCTGGTACATCCCATGGTAGTGGAGCTCCGCCCGCTCGAGGAAAGAGGCGGCGGGCAGGACATAATCGGCCAGCTTCGCTGTCTCGGTCATGAACAGGTCCCGCACCACGAACAGATCGAGGGATTTCAGTGCCTTACGCACCTTTAACGTGTTGGGATTGGTCAGGGCGGGGTTGGCTGCAGTCAGGATCATCGCCCTTAAGGGATAGGGCTTGCTCTCGAGAATTGTGTCCATAACCGTCATGGTGTGGCATTCCTGCCGGAAATTGTAGAGTAAGGGAAATCGGTCCGCGCCGATAGGCTCCAGGTGGCGGAGTGGTATTTCGTCATACAATGTCAGCTCATTACGCTCCATCCCTTCAACCAGCCTGTTTCCGCCCTTCTCATCCACGGAGGCCAGCAGTCCGTCCAGGCAGGCCACGGCTCTGATGTTGTTGATCCCGTTTTCGTGGTGTTCCGGGCCGCTACCCATGTACAGAGCGACCCTGGGCGCCGCGCCAGCCATGGTTTTAGTGATTTCGATCACATCTTCGGCCGGTACACCCGTTTCCGCTGCTACACTTTCAGGAGAGAAACCCCGGGCGTATTCTGCCAGTTCGTTGAATCCGACCGTGTACTTTTTCACGAAATACCGATTGTACCAGTTGTTCTCAACGAGCAGGTGGATGAGTCCCCAGGCCAGGGCACCGTCGGTGCCGGGCTTCAGTACTGCATGCACATCAGCCTTGCGGGCAATGGCGGAAAGCCTGGGGTCGACAACGATCAGTTTGGCACCCTTCTTCCTGGCGCGCATGATCATCTGCGTCATGTTGGGATGGGCGTGGGGCGGGTTGGCGCCCCACAGGACGATACAGTCAGAGTTCTCATAGTCGGGAACGGACCAGCGTCCCTCTACGAGACGGTATCCGAAATAGCGCCCGTTGTAGCACTGGGAATCATTGGAAAAGTAGTTCGGGGAACCCAGGGCGTGTACAAAGCGCCTGACCATGTCCTCCTGTTGGGCAAAGCCCACGGCTTCGCCCTTCCAAACACTGATGCTCCTGGCGTCGTACTGCTTTTTGATCTGGAGCAGCCTGGAAGAGATTTCATCCAGTGCCTGGTCTAAAGAGATCTCCTGCCAGCCTGCGGAACTTTTCTTGAGGGGCTTCAGGAGACGGTCAGGATGGTAGACCATGTCGACAGCGGCCCTGGCTTTTACGCACAGCCTCCCCCTGTTCCAGGGGTGTTCCTTGTAGCCGTCTATATCTACGATTCTGCCGTTTTCCAGATAGACATTGATCGCGCAGCGGTCATCGCACATCCGGCATAAGGTCTGGACAACTTTACGTTCGGCCATAACAGCTCCTCTTATCAGCTCTTGTTAAGGGTCAGGATTCGTTTCAACTTGGCGTCGAGGCTCTCCCTTCTAAAGCTGTACGCCTCCTGCTCTTCGACAAACTCCAGAGCCCCTGAGGTGCAGAATTTGACGCAAGCAGGATCTCCACCGCAGAGATCGCACTTTTTGCTGATATGCTCTCGGGAATCAAAGTGAATACTTCCGGTGGGGCAGGCCAGCAGGCACATTTTGCAGCCGGCGCAGCGGCTCGAGTCTATCTCCACAGCTCCTGTTTCAGGATTGCGGCCGATCGCTCCGGCGGGACAGATCTCGATACACCATCCGTCGTTGCAATGAACGCAGGTCCAGGGGATGCATACCCTTTCCTCGGGGTAAAAATTGACCCGGATGTTCGAGGCGCTTATTTCAAAATCTCCGGTAGCCTGAAAAGCGCAGGCGTATTCACAGTTCCTGCAGGCAACACACGAATTGGGGTCCATAGCAACGATTCTCATCTGTTTTATCTCCTCGTGTTGTATCCCCGCCTCTCGAATTACCCCGCTGCAGCTATAGCGGGGCAGCGCAATCAGGCGATCAATTCCTTTAAGTAGAACCGCTTCTCGATGAAGCCGGAAACATCGTTAAGGGCCCTCTTCCACCGGACGAGCGGCCTTAAGACTCCCAGGAGCACGGCGTCCTCAGTATTGCCGAGGATTACCCCCCCCACCGGTATGCCGTCCCGCAGCAGGATCTTGATATACCTCTCCCCCTGTGCGGTGGATCCATACTGCTCCAAGCGTTTATCGTCGCAGAATATACCCATTGAGGCTACGGTTATCCCGAACATTTCGGTAACATTCATGTTCAGGCTGCCGGTGTATTCTATATACCGGCCGGCCATGTTGGCGCCTGCAATTCTGCCGTGCTCCACTGCAGTGGGCCAGAGGGCGTGCGCTACATGGTCCTCCCCGAAAACAGAAGGCCCACCGGCTACGTCTCCAGCAGCATAGATCCCTTCTACATTTGTCTCCAGCCTGTTGTTTACCAGAATGGAGCCCTCAATCTCGACGGAGCTTCCCTCTACAAACTGCACATTGGGACGGACACCTGTTCCATCGACGATAAAATCAACCGCCAGGGTTGGATGACCTCCGGCAAACACGAGGATTGTTCCATCCTGCTCTCGTTCTATACGCTCGGTAGAAACACCCACTCGCAAATCTACTCCATGTTCCACAATTTTTCTATGCAGAATCTCCGCACCTTGCTCGTCCAGGACCTTGGGCATGATGCGGGGCAGGAGCTCGAAAACCGTTACTTCCAGACCTCTCCGGCAGGCAGCCCAGGCGGTCTGAAGGGCCACGAACCCGGAGCCGAGGATGAGCACCTTTTCAACGCCCATCCGCTCATAGTAATCCGCCTGGCGGATGAACAGGTACTCATACGGTACTTTTTCCCGTAAAAAGTAGGGCAGCAGGACACGGGAGTACGCCGGGCCGGGTTCTGCAGAGATCAATGTGATAGAAGATTCAGGGTCATAGGTTCTAAAGCTTTCCAGCGCGCTCAGCCCGGCAGCGCTGTTTCCGATGATTACAGCGTTCATCTATCGTTCCTTACAAAACGATGCGTACGTCTCCGATGAGCAAGCCCTTTTCAAACACAAAAACCGGGTTGAAGTCCAGCTCTCGAATGGCAGGATACTTCAAGGAAAGTCGGGAGAGCAGCACGAGAAGATCTGCCACAGAACTTTGGTCGAGAGGTTTTTCCCCTCGAAATCCGGAAAAGAGTTTGCTGATCTTGAGCTCGGCGAGCATATCAAAAGCTTCTTTTTTATCGAACGGTGCGATGCGCAGGGAGGAGTCCTGCAGCAGCTCGGTTAAAACTCCTCCGGCACCGACCAGCACAACCGGCCCGAAATCGGGGTCCTGCTTGATACCGGTGATGATCTCAGAGCCGCCCTGCACCTGGCTGTAGAGCATGGTACCCTGGAAAGCTTTGTCGGAAAAACGCTGCTCCATCGACCGGTAAGCAGCTTCCAGCTCCGCTTGAGAGCCGATATTCAGCATAACGCCGCCGCGGTCACTCTTATGAAGGATTTGAGGTGATACGATTTTCATTACCAGAGGGAATCCCAAGCGGGAGGCAGCGTCCTTAAGCTGCCTCCCGCTGCGGATATAGGCGTGCTCCGGAAATAGAAACCCATCTCCCTGGAGAAACTCTACGGCTTCTGGCTCCAGTACAGGTTGGCCGAGGGGGAACTCCTTTGCCCCGGTGTGGCTGATTTCACTGATTCTGACAGTGCGCTTGGGCTGGTTGTAGTACGCGCACATCTTGGCCAGAACATAGGCGGCCCTTTCTCCGGTTGGAAAGACCGGAACACCGCCGGCCTTCAACCTTTCAATCCCGGTCTCTACGATATCGCCTGCCATGAATACAGCTGCCACCGGTTTGGGCTCTCGCTGCTGCGCAACGGCCTCCAGGATGCCATCGGCCAGGCTCACGGAATTGAGAAACGGGGTTGCCACATTGATAGTGATGACCCCGTCATATTCAGAATCAAGCACAGCTTTGAGCGCCCGCCTGTAGTTCTCCCTGGTGCCCTCAACAGTGAGGTCAATAGGATTGTCCAGGGCGCAGTGTTCGGGAAGAAAATCGTGCAGTGTTTCTCTAATCTCCTCGCCCGTTTCCTGGACATCGAGGCCGAGCTCCTCGGCCCGGTCGCTCGTTAGAATGCCCGGTCCGCCGGAATTGGTGATGATAGCGAACTTGTTTCCTTTCAAACGGGGAAGCCCGGACAACCCGTCGCAGAGATCGAGCATCTCTTCGATGCCCGGCACACGGAGCGCTCCTGACTGCTTGACCATCGCCTCGAAGATCTCGTCCGAGCCGGCCATAGAGCCTGTGTGGGAGCTGGCCGCTCTTAAGCCCGAGCTACTTCTGCCGGACTTGATGATGACAACCGGTTTTTCACTGGAAACCCTGCGGACGGTCTCCATGAACTCGCGGCCGTTGTCCAGGCTCTCCAGATACAGGGCGATCACTTCGGTCTCGGGATCGGCCTCCAGATAGCGCAGGAGCTCCACTTCACCGATATCTGCCCGGTTTCCGTAGCTCACGAACTTGGAGAAGCCTATCCCCCGGATCTTGGCCATGGCCAGGACAGCCCCGCCGACCGCTCCGCTCTGAGTAATAAAGGCCGTTTTTCCCGGAAGAGCCCTCACTTCGATGCTGGCGTACAGAGAGGCGCCGGTGTTCATGATCCCGGCACAGTTCGGTCCGATCAGCCGGATGCCGTGTTCACCGGCAACTTTCTTCAAACTCTCTTCTTCAGCAGTATTGCCCACCTCCGAAAAACCGGAGGTAAACACCACGGCGAAAGGGACCTTTTCTCGCCCGCAGTCCTCGAGGACCTGTTCTACATAGGGCGCCGGTACGGCGATGAGGGCCAGGTCAACCCTGTTTGCGGCGCTTTGAACTTTGGGTGACCCTTTAATTGCAGGAAACCCTTCCGGTCTCTCCGCCTTGGGGTTGACAGATACAATCCGGCCCGCAAAGCAACCTTCAACAAGTTGGGTGATGAGCTGATGCCCGATCTTATTCTTTTTTACGGAACCAAAGACGGCAATGACATTGGGGTGGAACAACCTGTCAAGCGTTTCTGCGTAGTTTTTCGCCATTTATATATCCAAGTTGGAAGGTTTTCAAATTTTCCTCGATGCCCCGCTTTAGTTTTTTAGCGATGGCCTGTTCCATGGTATCTCGGGAGAACAGCTTGAGCTCGTTAATCATAGGGGGCACCATTGAAATAAAAACACCGAGCAGAAAGATGTTGTGGGGAGCCGCGGGTTCGTCGATGGCGTAGACCGACTTCGTTCTGCCGGAAAACAGCTCTTTGGCCTGCTCAAAGGATGGATAGGGCTGTTTCTTGAGGATCATTTCCGTGGGAGTGAAGGAGGAGTTTAGGAGAATGGCGATTCCATTTCTTTTGAGAAAGGAGAGAGAGCTGATCGTTTCACCCACCTCCATGCCCATCAGGATGTCGGCACCGCCGGCTGAAATCCGCGCTCCAAAATCGAGCTCTGGATCGCTGGCCATGCGGATCTCCGAGGTAACTCTGCCCCCCCTTTGGGCCATGCCCCTGGCATTGAAAAGGGAGACCTTGAGGCCGCTTTCTGATGCTTGCTCTGCAATCAGATTGGCCAGCGTCACAATCCCCTGTCCGCCCAGGCCGGTAATAAAAATGCTCTTAACCATCGCTACAATCCTTCAATTCTTTCGAATGTATAGCCTCGAATTTGCAGCAGGTCTGGCACAGGCCGCAGCCCGTACAGAGCTCCGGATCAATGGCCATGACCTGTTTTTCCCCTGCAAGCGATACGTAAAGCGCCGGACAGCCCGTGTCCCGCAGGCAGGACCTGCAGAACGTGCACTTTTCCGGATCCCCTTGGTAGATCACCTGCCTTTTTTCTCTTCTGGCAATGGTCAGCGCGCATTCCTCTTGGGATACGATGACCCTGACCCCGTCGGACAACAGGGCCTGGCCTATCGCCTCAACCGCTTCCTCCTGATCAAAGGGATGGATAACCTCAAGCGCATCAACGCCCAACGAACGCACCAGCTCGACAATATCGACCCGTTTTGAGCCTTGCCCCTGAAATCTTTCCTCCGTACCCGGGTTGACCTGAAACCCGGTCATGCTCGTCCAACCGTTGTCCAGGATAATCAGGAGCATGTTCGCGCGGTGCTGGACGGCGTTGATCAGGGGTGGTATCCCGGCATGGAAGAAGGTGGAATCCCCGATGGTGGCGACGATCGGCTCCTCTATTCCGGCCCAAAAAAACCCCTGGGCCAGACCGATGCTGGAACCCATGGAGACTTCTGTCCAGCAGGAACTGAAGGGCGGGTTCATGCCCAGGATCGTGCAGCCGATATCCCCGGTTACTACGGTCTTGTTCCGATCCAGTTTGTTCTTTTTCAGCGCCCGAATGAGGGCCATGTAGGTGCCCCTATGCGGGCAGCCGGCGCAGAAGGTGATCGGGTGCTTGACGGTGAGCGGTGCCTCTTTGTCCGTGCTCCCGGCGCTTTCGGATTCGGCCGTCTCAGTCCCGGCAGCACCGGTTCCAAAAACAGCCGGCAACCTTTTCGAGCCTTTCTTGAGCGCCTCTAAAGACCGAAGGATTACATCCTGGCTGTACTTCCCTGTTCGCGGCAGCAGTCCGTCCAGCTTACCGAGAATCGTCCCGCACCAGCCCAGTTTTGAGGCCATGCTTCGTATGAGCATTTCCACAACAGGTTCCAGCTCTTCGAGGATCAAAACCCTCTGCGCCTTTTCCAGCATGGAGGCGACCAGCTGCTCGTCCAGCGGATAGATCGATTCGAGCAGCAGGGTGGAAATACGCTCACCGGAAAGCGCCTCCTTCAGGTAGGGAATGAGGCTTCCTGTGCCTACTGCGAATAGGCCGCTTTTTTCCTTATCCCCCCCGACATGGAGCTGGTTGATATTGTGCTCCCGAACGATCCTTTCAGCTGCCTCAAGTCCGGCCAGGAGGTTTTTATGCTGGTCGATGCAGATTACAGAGCCCGCCTTGGTGAACCGGAAGATGTCCCGCTCGAAACGTGGGGTCCTGTTAAGAGGCTTATATATGAACTCCGCTTCTACCTCTTCTTTGGCATGGGCTACAGAGGTTACCAGGCGCAGGATCACGGGGAGCTCCGTTTTTTCCGAAAGCTCAAAGCCGAATTTTGCCAGCTCGTAGGCCCTTTGGGGGTTGGAAGGCTCCAGAAGCGGAAGTGACGCCCAAAGCGTAAAGACCCGGGTGTCCTGCTCCGGCATCCCGGCTTCGGAGCCGGGGTCGTCGGCGATATAGATCAGCAGCCCGCCCTTTGTTCCGGAATAGGCTACAGAGAGGATGGAGTCGGAGGCAACATTGGCGCCGGACATCTTCATGGTTGCCAGGGCCCGCTTTCCGGACCAGGCAGCTCCGGTGGCCACCTCAAAGGCGACTTTTTCATTGACGCTCCACTCCACATGGGGTGCAGCCCGGTTTTTTTTTGAAAAGTGGAGGATCTCAGTCAGCGCCTCGGAGGACGGAGTGCCGGGATACCCGGCGACCACATCGACCCCGGCCTCCAACGCGCCGTAGGCCACCGCCTGGTTACCGATGATCAGTTTCTTCATCTTGACATCCCTTTCATCTCGACAGGGTATCAGTAAAAAATAGGGGTTGTAAAGATAATCCTCTTCTGAATTACACGGTTTTTCTCACTACGTGGAATTTAGAGGGCAATAATTTAACGTCGAGCATTTCGAATAATACCGGCCTCTTTCTCATTATATGGAATTAAGACTCTCTAAAGAGTTTGACAGGAAGCGTTTCACCTGCTAGAATCTTGTTGCGCATTACGCAAAGTTGTTCGTAACAAGAGAAGGTGATGCAGATCATTTCTTCAGTTCAAAAGGCGATGGAAGTGCTCAAGATCTTCTCTATTGATACACCCGAGCTGAGCCTGACAGAGATCAGTGAGCGCATGAATCTGCATAAGAGCTCTATCTTCAGGATCCTGAATACACTGGTGCTCTCAGGTCTCGTTGAAAAGGACCCCGTCACCAATAGGTACCGGCTCGGTCTGTTACTCCTCGATCTGGCCAACCAGGTGTTGAACCGCTACGATCTGAGGGATCGGACAGGGCCGTACCTGGAAGCGCTGGCCCAAGAAACCGGAGAGATCATTCACCTATCGATTCTCGATGGAGTCGATATTGTGTATCTCGAGAAAAAGGGTCAAGGTCAGCCCCTAACGGTCGCCACAAGGGTGGGGGGCAGATACCCAGCCTACGCCTCGGCCATGGGGAAAGTGCTTCTCTCCGCTCTGCCTCCCCAGGATCTGTCAGATGTGCTCAAGGCTTGCCCCTTGAAAAAGTTGACACCCACTACCATCACCGAGGTACCGGAGCTACTTAAAGCGCTTGAACGGGTGAAAGCTCAAGGGTTTGCCCTGGATAACGAGGAAAGCTTTCCGGGGGTTTGCTGTGTGGCAGCCCCTTTGCACGAAAGAAATGGGCAAGTAGTGGCTGCCATCAGCGCTACAGTTCCGAAACAGAGGATGGGTAAGCGACGGATGGAGCAACTGCGTAAGCTGGTTGTGGAAACAGCGGGTCTTATTTCGGAACATGGGCTTGGGGTTGATATTGGAGCATGAGAGAGCACTGGGGAAAGTTAGCATGGAAGATGTTGAGAGATTCTTAAGAAAAGGGATCGCAGAGATCAAAGCCTATGCAGCGGAAAAGCCGATAGAAGCGTTGCAGGTTGAGTTAGGGCTTCAAGAGATCGTATCTATGGGCACCAATGAGAACCCGTTGGGTCCCTCCCCTAAAGCCATGGAGGCGATGAAAAGGGAGCTTGAGCGGGTTAATCTGTATCCGGACGCCGCGTGCACTGCCCTCGTCAACAGACTTGCCGGACGGTTGGAGGTGGCGGAGGATATGATCGCTCCGGGCAATGGAGCGGACAACTGCATCACCATGATCGGCAGTGCCTTTATCAACGAGGGCGATGAGGTGCTGATGGCTGATCCCACCTTTCCTGTATATACCATTGCCGTCAAGATCATGGGCGGAACTCCGGTTTATGTGTCACTGAAAAATTATGTCCACGACCTGAACGCTATGCAGAAGAGGGTCGGTCCACGCACCAAGCTGGTTTTTGTCTGCAATCCGAACAATCCCACGGGCAGCATCGTGGAAAAAGAGGAGCTCGATGATTTCGTTAAGAAACTACCTCCCCATGTGCTGCTCGTACTCGATGAAGCTTACCATGATTTTGTGGAGGTTGGAGCAACTGCGGACGCCCTTGATTATATCAAAACGGGCTACAATGTAATCTCCCTACGGACCTTTTCCAAACTGTACGGCCTGGCCGGCCTGCGGATTGGGTACGCCTTGGGCAGGCGAGAGCTTATCTCCGCCCTGAAAAGGGTGCGGGAGGTTTTTCCGGTCTCTCGACTCGCCCAGGCCGCTGCTCTGGCGGCGCTGGAGGACGATGCTTTTAAAGCACAGGTACTCGAGAATAACGAGCAAGGCAAGGCGTTTCTGTACGAGGCGTTCGAGGAGCTGGCGCTGCCCTACGTCCCCTCCCACACCAATTTTATCTTCGTGGATTTTAAAACCGATGCGGGAGAAGTCGCTCAAGTATTACAGAAGAGAGGTTTCCTTATCAGACCGGGACACGGTTGGGGAGGCCTGAGTTTTGCCAGAGTGACGATCGGCACAATAGAACAGAACAGAAAGTTCATCGATGTATTAAAGGATGCACTGAATCATGTGCAGAAATAAATAGATAGGAGAATCACATGTCGGTTGAAGAACTTTGTCAGGCCGTGGAAACGGGAGACCAGGAAAAGGGCAAGACTCTGGCCCAGAAACTTGTAGATGAGGGGACCGATCCCCTCAAGATCATCTCCTCGCTGACCGAGGTGATGGGACGGATCGGAGAGAAGTTTGCCCGTTTGGAGATCTTCCTTCCCGAAATGATGATGTCCGGTGAGGCGATGGCCGGGGTGGTTGAGATCCTGAACCCCCACCTGATAAAGGGAGGAGCAGGGGAAAGCAAGGGGAAGGTCATTCTGGGCACTGTCAAGGGAGACCTGCACGAGATCGGCAAGACCATCGTTAGGCTGATGCTGGAGAGCAACTTCTACGAAGTCAAAGATCTCGGTGTCGATGTCGATCCGGTGACTTTCATCAAAGAAGCGGAAGCACTTGGGGCCGACATTATCGGCGCTTCGTCGCTGATGAGCACGACCCTGCCGCATCAGAAGGAGATCATCGATATTCTGAAAGACCAGGGTCTGCGGGACAAGTACAAGGTGGTTATCGGCGGGGCCCCCACGACCCCGGAATGGGCAGATGAGATCGGAGCCGACCTTCACTGCCCGGATGCAGGATCCGCTCCGAAGCTGATGGCCGATCTTTTGAAAGATTTGAGCTAAAACCAAGGAGGGAATACCATGTCAAATCCATATCGACTCTGGGAGATTCAGCAGCGCTCAAACACAGGCCCGTTCTGTGATGAAGACGATTTTCTGCCCAAGATTTTTACTCCCAAACTGAAAGGTATAATTAAGAAGTACGAGATTAAATACGATCCGAAAACGCCTGTGCCGTCGGACGATAATCTTGCCGACCGGGTCTGGCAGGCAGGTTGGGAGCTTTTCCGGGAGGTAGGTCTGTACAATACCGACACCCACCGGATCATCCAGGTGTCCGATGAAGAGATCAAAGAGGCCCTCTACAACGCCTCCGATCGCTACTGGGTCGGTGCGGGAAAGGATGCGGTGCTCTGGAAGCACCGCCAGGTGGAAGACACCGAACCGCCCTTCTGCCTGTTCAGCCCTGACTGCACCTGCTCAGAGGAGCTGCACTACTCCATGTGCCTGGCCTTCTTAAAAGAGCCCCTCCTCGACGGTTTCTGTGCCCCGATTTTGGAAGATACGATGGGGTTGAAGATCCGGTCCGCCTCTCCCTTTGAGGTCAACGGCTGTACTGAGCACATCTACAATATGCGCCTGGCCGCCAAGCAGGTTGGTCGTCCAGGGGTGTTTTTCGTGGCTGTGGGAACTGCAGAGCACGACAGCGGGCAGATCGCGGTTTCCAACAACGAGTGGGGAGTTCGGACAACCGACGCCCGGATTATCGGAACCCTGACTGAGTTTAAGACCGCCGATACCCTGCTCAATCGCGTAGTCCACTGCAACCAGTATGGCTGCTACTCGGGCAATCTCACCGGACCGATCTACGGCGGCTGGTGCGGCGGCTCCGAAGGTGTGGCCGTGACCCTGGTGGCCTACAGCCTGAACGGCCTGTGCATATACGGTTCGATCTTCAACCAGCACTTCCCCTTCCACCTCAACTGGGGCTCCAACACCACGCGGGAGCTTCTGTGGCCCATTTCTGTGGCCGGACAGGCCATGGCCAGGAACAGCAAGCTGCTCTACACCTCCAACGGTTTCTCCAACGCCGGACCCATGACCGAGATGGTTTTTTACGAAACGGCCTGCCATGCCCTGGTCAGCACGGTGACCGGCTGGCACCTGTGGGAGATGGCCTCAACGCGGAACAAGTACCGCAACCGAGCCACACCGCTGGAGGCGCGGATCGGAATGGAGGTCGGTCATGCCGTGGCCCGGCAGGGTATGACCAGGGAGCAGGCCAATGAGACCGCTTTGAAGCTGTTGGCCAGGTATGAAGATAGGGCGGCGGATGCACCGATGGGTTCAGAGTACCAGGAGTGCTACGACGTGCCCACCGCCCTACCTACCCAGGAGCACTACGACATGTATCGCAAGATCAAAGACGAGCTGGCCGGTATTGGGATCGAGTTCCCCTATTGAGAGATATGGCTGTATCAATACAGATAAACCCGGCTATAGCCGGCATTCCTTATGGCGATCGAAGAAAAATCATGGGGCTGGCAGAAGGAAAGAAGGGCCTTGTCGATCTAATGTCAGGAAATCCTTATGTGGAAATGCCGGCTTTTATCCGAGAGCGGATCAAAGAGCGGGTGGATTCAGGCCCCATGCGCTACACGAATTACTGGGGCCTGCCGGAGCTACGCGAGAGGTTGTCGGCCAAGCTTAGAGCGGAATGCGGGATCGAAGCGGACCCTGAGGAGGAGATTCTCATTACCCACGGGGTCCAGGAGGCCCTGTACACCGTTATGCGCACGATCCTGAAGCCGGGGGACGAGGTGCTCATCCCCACTCCCCACTACGCCAATTACCTGCTGAATACAGTGGCCTGCGGCGCAGAACCTGTATTTATGCCTCTCCACGAAGAAAACAGCTTTGTTCCTGAGATTCCTCTATTGGAAAGGGCAATTACATCAAAGACCAGGGTCTTGATATTCTCCAACCCGAGCAATCCCCTGGGCGTGACCTGGACGGATGAGACCATTAAAGGGATCGCCGAGTTCGCTCAAGCCCACGATCTGCTCGTTGTTGTGGATGAGATCTACCGGGAGTATGCTTCTCCAAAGCCCCCCTTAAGTATCGGTTCGCTTCCGGGGATGAAGGAGCGCACCTTTACCTTCCAGGGGTTCTCCAAGACCTACTTCATGATGGGGATGCGGGTCGGCTATGTCGTCGGTCCGGCAGTGGCAATCTCTCATGTTAAACAGCTCCACTATATCATTTTGCTCTGCCCCTCGGCCCTGGCCCAGCATGCTGCCCTGGCAGCACTGGACTGTCCCAGGGCGCAGGTGGAACCGCTGCTCCAGGGATTCCGAGAAAAGCTAAAGCTTCTCTATGAGGGGGTCGCAGGCATCCCCGGGGTGAGCTGTGTCCGTCCCAACGGGGCTTTTTACCTCTTCCCCAATGTCAGGTGTTTCGGCATGAGCTCTCTGGATCTATCCAAAAAACTGATTGAAGAGGCAGGGGTCATGACCCTGCCGGGCACGGAGTTCGGTCCCGAGGGCGAAGGGTACCTGCGCCTATCGGTTGTCTCCAGCCGTGAGCAGGTGGAGGAAGGGCTCAAGCGCCTGATCAAGTTTGCTGAGGACAACTTGTGAAGACTAACAGAGCAACTGTGAGAGCAAATACCCCATCGCAGATTACATCCGCAACCTAAATTTTAATGGTAAAATTCAGCATAATAGGTATGGGCGATGGACTTTAATATTTCTTGCTAAAATAACAAGCTTTTGAGCTATCATAGCATATTTCAACAAACGACGGGGTTGAACCTTTTAACCCGAGATCAGTGTGAGGAGATACACCTGGCTGTTCTGGAAGTGCTGGACAGGGTGGGGGTGAATGTGTTCGAAGAACAGGCTTTATACCTGCTGAAGCAAGGCGGAGCCCGGGTGGACGGAAACAGAGCGCATATCTCTGCCTGGCTGGTGGAAAAGGCTCTGTCTACAGTACCCTGCCGCGTGGCGATCGGAAACAGAGATGGAGCACGAGCCATGCTGCTGGAAAAGGGACGGTTCTATTTCGGCACCGGCTCGGATACACAGTTCACCTACGATGTTGAGGGCGGAAAGCGCCGCCTCTCCATTATTCAGGATATTACCAACTCGGCCCGTCTAGCCGAAGGACTGCCCAACATCGATTTTGTGATGTCCTTAGGGATAGCCTCCGATGTACCCACCAACACTTACTATGTACACCAATTCGAAGCCATGGTCTTGAATACCACCAAGCCGATCTTGTATACCGCGGCAAACCGGCAGGACGTTGAAGATATTTTGAGCATCGCCGCGCTTGCGGCCGGAGGCCCCGAAGCGCTGGCTGCTAATCCCTTTTTAGTTCTGTACGCCCAGCCTTCCACACCGCTGCCGCACAGCCGGGAAGCCCTCGAGAAGCTGTTGCTCTGCGCGGAGAGAAGGGTGCCGTTCCTGTATATCTCAGCAGTCATGTTGGGGGGTACAGCGCCTGTTACCATGGCCGGAGCCCTGGTGCTGATAACCGCAGAGAGCCTGTCGGGATTAGTCATCCACCAGCTCAAATCACCCGGGGCTCCCTTTATCAGTGGAGGGGCGGCACCCCAGATGGACATGCAGGCACTGGCTGGAAGCAATCTTATCCACGACCTGGGATACATCGGAGCCGGGATGACCTCGTCCATGGAGATGCCGGCCCTCTGTAATGAGATGGCGGGTATCGCGAAATACATTCTGAGGGGCATTGAAATTTCGCCGGAAACCCTGGCCCTGGAGACAATAGAGAAGGTTGGGCCCGGCGGCAATTTTTTCGCTGAAGAGCATACGGTTGAGCACTTCAGGACCTGCCTTCATTTCTCGGAGCTGCCGAACCGCCTGGAATATGACCTATGGGCGGAACAGGGGGTAAGATTTTTCAAACCGGACCAATCAGAAGGTAAGGGAGATCCTTGAGGATCATCAGGTGCCGGAACTGCCCTAAGAGATCGTGGAAAAGATAAAAACGATAACCAGGAGGAGGGACTGATGAGGCTGCGCCTGCTCAGTAAGGAGGACGCACAACAGATACATCGGGCGGCCTTGGAAATCCTTCGAGATATTGGCATGCACGTTATGGATCAAGATACACACAAGAGGCTCAAAGAGGCTCGCTGCCGGGAGAGTGAAGAAGGATATCTTCTCTTTGACGAAGAGTTGGTGGGAAAAGCCCTTTCGACGGTACCATCTAAGATGGTGCTTTACGACCGCAACGGTAAGGTTGCAGTGGATACCTCCGGCCCGGCCCCTCATTTCAGCCCGGGCCTGAACTGTATCAATGTGCTGGACTATGAAAGCGGAGAGCACCGGTTGTGCTGTTTGGATGATATCGTGAAGACCGCCAGGCTCTGTGACCGACTGCCCCATATCGACCTGGCTGCAGGACTGGGGAATCCCAGTGATCTTCCCGCCTCTGAGCAAGCTATGGAAACAGTAAAAGCCATCGTCGGTGAAACCGGCAAGCCTTTAGCCTTTATTGCCCACGACGAGGTGGAAGATGAGCAGATCTGGAGCTATCTGGCCGAGGTGGCCGGGGGCTGGGAAGCCCTCTCCGCCAAACCCTTTGCCCTGGATCTTACCGGCCCTTACTCACCCCTTGAACTAGGGGAGGAGGCCTGCAGGAGGCTCCGATTTGCCGCCCGCCACCGCCTTCCCGTGGTCTGTTATCCGGCTCTTCTAACAGGTGCAGCCGGACCGGTGACCCTGGCCGGAGCGCTCACCCAGTCTGCGGCAGAGATACTGGCCGGCCTGGTCGTTCATCAGCTGGAGCAGCCCGGCGCGCCGGTGATATCCGGCTCTGCCCTTCTACCGATGGACCTGCGCTCTGGGGGCATCGTCTACGGCTCACCGGAGTACAGTCTGGCCTGTTTGGCGGCAGTGGATTATTTCAAGGACATCGGCGTGCCCACCTGGATTGGCGCAGGCTGCTCCGATGCCCATGTGGTGGACGCCCAGGCCGCAGCCGAGGCAGGAATGAATATACAGAGTGCAGTTCTGTCCGGAACTTCTTTTGTGCACAACCTCGGCTTTCTCTCTGCGGGCAAGACCGGCTCACTGGAGATGCTCGTGCTCTGCGACGAGCTGGCAGGCATGGCCCGGCGTTTTGCAGAAGGAATCGTAGTGGACGAAGACACTCTGGCTGTGGAGGTTACCCGGAGGGCATATAGGGACCGCGCCTTTCTCATGGATGAGCACACCTTGAGCCACATGCGTACCGCCTTGTGGGCTCCTTCCCTTTTCCAGCGCACGTCCCTGGAAGAGTGGAGCAGTACGGGAGCGAAAGATGTACAGAAAAGGGTTCATGAGAAGCTGATGGAACTGCTACATTGTTGAATAAAGTGATGGGTAGAGAAATGCAGGACAACAGAGAAGAAAACCATAACAACAGATATCTGAGGGAAGCCAAGAGTGCCCTGGAGATGATGATTTCAATTCGTCGGGACCTGCACAAGCACCCGGAATTGGGCATGCAGGAGACGCGCACCGCCGGGATAGTGGCTCAGCATCTAGAAAAGCTTGGCCTTGAGGTAAAGACCGGGGTTGGCGGGACCGGTGTGATCGGGACCGTTTATGGTAAAAAGGGAGGTAAAACCGTAGCACTTCGGGCAGATATCGATGCCTTACCTATGCAGGACAAGAGTGCACCTTACGCCTCACAAACGCAAGGAGTCGCTCACTCCTGCGGCCACGACGCCCATACGGCAATACTATTGGGTGTGGCCGACATCATCTGCCGTCAGACGGAAGAGCTTCCTGGAAACGTCAGGTTTATCTTTCAGCCCAGCGAGGACACGCTTCCGGGAGGGGCTCTCCCTATGATTAAAGAGGGTGCCTTGCAACACCCATCGGTTAATGCGATTTTCACCCTTCACCTGTCCTCCAATTTTCCGGAGGGGACAGTGGTTGCCAAACCTGGGAATATCAGTACTTCTTCAACCAGTTTTACCCTCACACTCCGGGGCAGGGGTGGACATGTGGGTTCCTCACAAAGTTGTGAACCCGGTGCTGATGGCGGGGATGCTCATCACAACCAGCCAGAGTCTCCTTCCAAAAAAGCTTGCCCCCGGAGATCCCCTGGTATTCGAGTTTGCCGCGATCCAGGGGGGAACGGTGAGCAATATTGTCCCTGACAATGTTGTCATGAAAGGGTCCATCAGGGTCTCATCCCCTGATCAATTGGAAGAGATGATCGACCGTTTTGAAGAAGTAACCCGGGGGATAGTAGAATTGTCAGGCGGCGATTTTACTCTCGAATACCAGAAAGGATACCCTACGATATTCAACGATCCAGACCTGCTGAACGTGTGGCAGGGCGCGGCTGCTAAGGTAGTGGGTATGGACCGGGTGCTCATACATGATAAAATTATGACCGGTGGGGACGATGCCGCCTATTTTCAACAGAAAGTTCCTGGTGTTTACTGGTGGCTGGGCATTCGTAATGAGGACAAAGGATTCATCCATACTCTGCACAGCCCCCACTTTGATTTCAATGAGAAGGTGCTTGCCATAGGGGCCGCTGTTCAGGCTCAGGCAGCTGTGGACTATCTGGAGGAATAACGATTGGATGATATGCCAAGGAGATTCTCAATTATTGGAACTGGACTCGTTGACATCGTGAAAATGAATGTTTAAAATAAAACGTTTTAGATTTGCATTACCTGATACGTACAAAAGAAGTGATATGGAAGAGGCAATTGAGGCCAGATACTCGATTTTCCACTGGCTGAGAAAAAAGGTTTTTCTCTTTCGCCCACCCTGGTGGGACAGCATCCAGTTTATCCTGCTCATTGCGGTCATCATCTGGCTCATGTCGATGTCTACTGCCAGGCTTGGCTACTACTGGCAGTGGTACCGTATTCCCCGATATATATTCAGAATTGAGGATGGGCGACTCGTGGCCGGTAAGCTCATTGAGGGCCTGATGTTTACCTTCAGAATCTCGGGCATTAGTCTTTTGTTCGCCTTTGCTATCGGAATGACAACCGCTCTTCTAAGACTATCTAGCTCCTTTATGGGGAGGCTCCTCGCCCGGGGTTACCTGGAGCTGATCCGCAACACTCCGCTGGTTGTGCAGATATATCTGGTATATTTCGTAATCGGCCCGATCCTCGGACTGGGACGTTTCTCCTCAGCTGTCATGGCTTTAGGCCTGTTTGAAGGCGCCTACGTGTCGGAGATTTTCAGGGCCGGGATCGTCTCTCTACACAAAGGGCAGTGGGAGGCCGCCCACAGTCTGGGATTGAGCACCGTTGATACCTATCGGGACGTAATTCTGCCACAGGCAATCCGGCGTATCCTGCCTCCGTTGACCAGCGAGGTTATATCACTGTTTAAGAACTCAGCGTTGGTAAGTATAGTCTCCCTTAGTGATCTAGCGCTGCAGGCTCGAATCATTGCAGCCGACACCTTTCTAACCTTCGAGGTCTGGTTCACCACGGCAGCGATTTATCTGGTCTTTACTGTGGCTTTATCTACAGTCGTTTATAACATGGAGAAGCGTTTTAAGATCTTAACGTGAAACAGAACAAGGAAAACTTCGCATGAGTGAAAAAAAACTTGGAGACTATATCATCACGGTGGATAATGTAAGTAAAACCTTTCCCGGAGGGATCCAGGCAGTAAAGAACTTTACCACCAATATCAGCCGCAGCGAAGTGCTGGTGATCATGGGACCATCCGGTTCGGGGAAGTCGACATTACTGCGCTGTCTCAACGGACTGGAGGAGCCGGACAGTGGGACCATCGTTGTAGACGGCATTCCCCTCGACGACAATAAGAAACACCGCCTGGAGATCCGCAAAGAGGTGGGAATAGTTTTTCAGTCCTTCAACCTCTTTCCGCATCTAACTGCCTTAGAGAATATAAATCTGGCCCAGATCCGTGTCCGAAAGAAGAATAAAACAAAGGCCACCAAAATGACCATGGAGATGCTCGATAAGGTCGGCATTACCGAAAAGGCCGACAGCTATCCGGCTCAGCTTTCAGGCGGACAACAGCAGCGTGTGGCTATTGCCAGGGCCCTGGCCATGATGCCCAAGGTGATGCTCTTTGATGAGCCCACCAGCGCCCTGGATCCGGAGATGATCAACGAGGTTCTGGACGTTATGAAAAACCTCGCTCGTGAGGGGATGACCATGGTGGTGGTCACCCATGAGATGGGTTTCGCCCGTGAGGTGAGCGACTGGGTGATCTTCATGGATGAAGGAATGATTGTTGAAACCGGTACAGTGGAGCATTTTTTTGAGAATCCTCAGGAGGAGCGCACCAAGCTCTTTCTGAGTCAGATACTATAATCAAGAGAAAGGAGGTTTAGACGTTTACGGCCAATTTGTTGAGAATCAAAAAAAACACAAAAAGAGGAGAAAGACAATGAGAAGAGAAACGAGTTTGTTTAAAGTGCTCATGGCGCTGGTCCTGATCGTCGGCATGGTGGGGCTGCTGACCACCTGTGCCCAGGCAGCGAAGGAAGAAGCCGCAAAGAGCGAGAAAGCTGCAACCTATGGCCTGATAGACGATATCCTCAGGCGTGGTGTCATGAAGGTGGGTCTGGGGGTCTTCATCCCCTGGTCCTTCAAGGACAAGGACGGCAACCTGGTGGGCTTTGAGGTCGACGTTGCCTCGAAACTGGCTGAGGACATGGGTATCAAGGTTGAGTTTGTGCCTACCGAATGGTCCGGCATCATCCCCGCGCTGCTCACGGGGAAGTTCGACGTGATCATCGGCGGCATGGGAATTACCACGGAGCGAGCTTTAAAGATCAATTACTCCATTCCATACGAGTGGAGCGGTATGGATGTTGTCGTCAACAAGAATATGCTTCCCGGAATAACCAGCCTGGAGGAATTAAACCGGGAGGATGTCATCATAGCGGTCCGGATGGGGGCTACACCGGTGGCGGCAGCCAAGAAGTTCACGCCCAAAGCGCAGCTGCACCAGTTTGAAGGTAATCCTGAGATGCTGCAGGATGTTCTTAACGAGAATGCCCATGCCATTTTTTCTACTTCCCCCAAACCGGCGCACTGGGCGGCGGACTATCCAGATGTCCTTTACCAACCGCTGGGGGGAGAGTTATTCACCAAGGAGCCTGCTAGCTTCGTTGTCCGGAAGGGAGATCCCGATACGCTGTTTTTCTTTAACGCCTGGATAACAAACAACAAGGATTGGCTCAAAGACAAGGAACACTACTGGTATGGGACCAAAGACTGGGCACATCTCCTACCTAAGGAATAGATACCTCATGATGTTTAGGACCGGCCACCCGCCCCTGAAGGTGGGTGGCCGGATTTCTGTATTGGATAAACTACTTTGATCGCCAGGAAAACCAAGTTTCGACCCCTTGATGTCGTGATCATTGTCCTCTGCATCGCACTCGGCGTGTATGTTTACTACCGCATCAAATACGGGCTCGAATACAAGGGAAACTGGGCGGTAATTCCGAGATTCCTCTTCCGACGGGACCAAGAAACAGGCAGGTTGGTGCCCAACTTCCTGATGCATGGGCTTATTACAACGGTCAAGCTGTCCATCTGGGCCGTGTTTCTGGCCACGATCGCGGGAATCATCACTGGTCTCTTCCGCACCAGTAAGAATTTATTTTTACGCATGGTCGGCAGGACCTATGTGGAGTTGATCCGGAATCTACCTCCCCTGGTGCTGATCTTCATTTTCTACTTCTTTGTCGTGGATCAGATCATTCCGCTGCTGGGCGTGGAGGAGTTTGTTCGCAGCCGTTCCGACGGCGCCAAGAAGATTCTGGCAATTTTCTTCGCCGATGAATCCCTTTTTACACAATTTATCTCCGGTGTAGTCACCATTGCCTTTTTTGAGGGCGCTTACATCACCGAGATTATCAGGGCGGGAATCGAATCGATCGAACGAGGGCAGAGGGATGCCGCACACTCTCTAGGTCTGTCCTGGTTCGACCAGATGCGTTTCGTCATCATGCCCCAGGCGATCAAGCGGGTCCTTCCTCCCCTGGCCAACGAGTTCATCAACACCATCAAATACTCGGCCCTCGTCTCGGT
>SDBV01003718.1_pt1 | contig 22283 bp, 25 predicted proteins | sample 2277081 | NCBI WGS metagenome assembly SDBV01 (sample SAMN10402039, study PRJNA504765) | marine sediment metagenome | isolation source: marine sediment core GS10_PC15, 223 cmbsf | place: Arctic Ocean: Southern Knipovich Ridge | collected 2010 | reverse complement strand
CGTCAAGCGACTTATCGAGGTCATCGAGGAAGCGGCTTGCGATGACCCCCTCTTGGCCGGCAGCAACAGCCCCGCGTTGGAGCGGTTCCGCGAGGCCCGTGCCGACCGCGAGGAGCTGGAATTGGCCGTTCGCCGCGAGCAACTGATCGACGTGGAAGAGTTTCTCACCTGGTGGGATGCCGAGATCGCTTCCCCGCTTCGCAAGGGGTTGGAGCGGTTACAGAAGAAACACGGCAACAAGGCGGTGGAACTCGTGGCGGCGGGATTGCGCCAATCGAAGGAAGCGGTTTCCAGTAGGCTCAGGCAACCCGATGGTAAGTAGCACTCTCCCTAATTTGTACTCGCGACTTGCCGAGCCGATTCTCCCGCGCCCGGTCCCGTCGATGCGAGAGTGGGCGGAGTCGACGATCGTCATCCCCGATGGTCCGCACAAGGGCGAACGGTTTTCGTGCAACACCCAGCCGTTTTCTCGCCTGTTCTTTGACGCGGTCGATAGCGGCGAGTGGGAGCGGATCGCGATCACGGGGCCGACGCAAACCGGCAAGAGCCTGATCTGCTACATAATTCCGGTGTTGTATCACCTATTCGCGATCGGTGAGACGGTGGTTGCCGGTCTCCCTACGATGGCCATCGCGGACGACAAGTGGGCAGAGGATTTGCTGCCGGTGATCATGGCATCGCCCGAGTTGCGAGAAATGCTTCCAACCCGTGGCGAAGGAAGCCGCGGTGGAAAGGTCAAAAGTCGCGTCAAGTTTCGCAACGGCGCCACGTTGCGCTTTTTGTCGGGCGGCGGCAAAGACAAGAGCCGGGCCGGCTTCACTGGCCGAGTGTTGGCTGTGACGGAAGTCGACGGCCTGGACGAATCAGGCACAACCAGCCGAGAGGCCGACAAGCTCAAGCAGATGGAAGGGCGGCTTCGTGCATATCTTGCGGTTGGAATTCGGGAGTATCTGGAATGCACGGTCTCGACCGTAGCCGGTAGAATTTGGCAAGAGTATCTTGGCGGAACTGAGAGCCGGATTGCCCGCCCCTGCCCCCATTGCAACGTATACGTCACCCCAGAGCGCGAACACCTGAAGGGCTGGGAAGACGCCGAGAACGAATTGGAAGCCCGTGAGGGAGCCCACTGGACGTGCCCGGAGTGCGAAAAGCCGTGGTCAGAGGAAGAGCGTTACGCGGCGAACCTCAAGAGCGTACTTGTTCACCGTGGCCAAGAGGTGACGCCGGACGGCAAGGTGACCGGTGTACCGCCCCAGACACGAACCCTTGGCTTCCGGTGGACGGCCGTTGACAACCACTTCGCCACGGCAGCGGACGTCGGGGCCGACGAATGGGGAGCCCTCCGCGAAGTCGATCGCGAGAACGCAGAACGTGAGTTGTGCCAGTTCGTTCATTGCCTCCCCTACGAAGAGCCCGAAGTCGAGTTGACGCCCTTGGACGCCGCGACCGTTGCCAAGCGTACGGCGGGCTACAAAAAAGGAATCGTGCCCCCGGAATGTGTCGGCGTTACTGTCGGTGTGGATACGGGTAAGCGGCGGTTGCACTGGACGGCCATGGCTTGGCTGGCCGATGAGAGCGGTTTCGAGATCGACTACGGCGAGCAATCAGTCCCGTGGGACACAATCGGCGTTGAACGAGGTTTGTACAAGGCGTTGTGCGATTTGCAAGCCTACCTTGACGGCGGCTGGCAGTGGTCGGGCCAATTGCTCCCGCCGAATCTAGTATGGATCGACAGCGGCTACCACGAACATACCGATCCCGTCTATCAGTTTTGCCAAAGTGCAAACGCTGGATGCCGACCAGGCGGCGGGCGGTATCGTCCGAGTAAGGGTTACGGCGAAGGACAGCGAGGGACGCGGAGATACTACACACCGAAGGACAGAAATAAAGAGGTTCGATACATCGGCAAGGAATACCACCTAGTTCAATCACAGCGGGCGAAAGGGATGGTGGTGCATGTCAATTCGGATCATTGGAAATCCGAGCTACACTCTCGCCTGGCAATGTCCGCCGATGAACCGGGAGCCATCGTTCTTCACGAGACGGCCGACCCCGGCGAGCATGAGGAGTTTGTTCGGCAGTTGACGGCAGAAAAGCAGGTAGAAAAGTGGTTTGAGAGTAGAGGGAGTGCTATCGTGTGGGAGCGCATCCGGCGAGCGAATCACTTCCTTGACGCGACCTATGCGGCAACGGCAGCCGGGCATTTGATGCTCGCCCTCAAGGCTTCTGCGAGGACTCCCCGCATGAGTCTTGCGGAAATGGCGAAACGAGCAAAGGGGCAATAACAAAAGGAGAAGGACGGATGATGGCTAACTATAGCGATGGCCGAAAACGATTGATTGAAGATGAAATGCGCAGAAATGGTGGTGATCGTGTAAAGGCAGAACTTGAAACGAGGCCGCTTGAAGATGTTCGCGCGGCGGGCTGTATAGTGCTGACTGGAGGGTGTGGGGGCTTCGGACGGAGGAATACCGAGTCAAAGGAGAGCTAACTGGCAGATGGGCGCGAAATGCTGCGGTTCGACCACGATGGGAAGGTGTTCGTCCGAGGGGAGCAGGTCGACGACAACCAGGGGATTTACATGCACTTTCGACGGTGGTTGGAACTCGCTTGCATCATTCCGCCGTGGCTGGAACTCGCTTGCATTACTCCGCCCGATAAGGACCAGGTGTGAATCATGGGATACAACTGCTGTGAAGAATTAGGGAAAAGGGGAATTTTGCCCGCTGACAACATTGTGGGTTCTGGGGTGGATTTCCTTGAGCCCCAACCTCCACCCCCGCCGCCACCGGAGTTCGAGCATTTTTGTTCGAGTTGCCGCCGTCAGATCATTGATGGCAGGTGGACGTGTTGCTGCCGTGGGATGCACACGTTCATGATGGTATTGTCTCTTGGTGCGAGTGTCGCTGTGATGGCGTGGGCGTTATGCAGAGTATTCTCGTAACAAACCCGGAAGACGCAATGACAGACGCGAAGAAGTGGAGGTCCTTGCAGGAAATGGCGGACGCATCGAATCCTGATCCGGGCGGCAAGAAAGTGCGGATGTGCCTTAGTTGCGGACGGCGGTTATTCTACGTTGTTGACACCTGGCCGAAAGCCGATGGTACGATCCGACGTCGACTAAAGTGTTCATTTTGCGGCCACGTTAAGAAGTCGAGCGAAAATTATGATCCGTGAATCACCATCAGATGGTGATTAGTTCCATTTCCCCAAAAAAGCATGTTGACAAAACCTACGGATTCGCCATAACCTGAATTAGACAATCTGATCGAGGCGACGTGCCGGAGTAGCTTCCCGGCGCGAAACCAGCGCAAGGCAAAGGCTACATGGAGCCATGTTCTCCGTGTGGCCTTTTTTATTGCGCTCGCCTCAGTCAGGTAACCGGAAGCACATGAGATCATGGCAACGCCCACAACAATCCCCGGTGCGCTCGAGCGAGCTGCTCTCAATCCGAAGGTCGTAAGTACGGACAAGGGGCGGGTCGAGAGTCACGACCTTGACCAGTTGCTCGCAGTCGCACGCAACGAAGCGGCCCAGACCGCCGCGTCGAGGAACCACTTTGGTCTCCGGTTCCAGAAGATCCAATCACCGAGGGCCGGCTGATGGATCTCTACACCACGATCGTAGTGTCGCCGACCGGTGTTTCGGAAGCCGTCAGCCCTCGTGGTTCGCGACAGTCGGCAACGGTCGGCATGGACAAGCCTCGTCCGATACGTGGCACATACGACGCTGCGGATCTCGACGGAATGAACACCCGACATTGGCTTGGCTCCGATGCTCTTGACGCCGACTCCGCCAATTCCAAGACCGTACGCCAACGGATCTCCCGCCGGGCCCGATACGAATTCGCCAACAACGGCCTGGGAAAGGGAATTCAACTCACCCAGGCCAATTACGTGGCGGGCCGTGGGCCGAAGCTGCGGATGCAAACAGGCAGCCCGGGATTCAACTCGATGGTTGAGGCCGCATGGAAGTCGTGGGCGAAGGAAGTCAAGCTGCCTAAGAAACTTCGCACAACCATCAAGGCGAAAGTTTCAGACGGCGATCCGTTTCTCATGATTACGCAGAATCCGAAGATGCGTCACCGTGTCAAGCTGGATCTGCGACCGCTCGAAACCGAACAGGTGACAACGCCATTCCTTAGGACCGATGAGCCGAACAAGATTGACGGCATCACGTTTGACGAATTTGGCAACGTGCTGTTCTATGACGTGCTCAAGCATCATCCCGGCAGTCAGTTCGGGTTTGAGGAAAAAACCGAACCGGTTCCCGCCCGATTCATGCTTCATCTTTTCCGCGAAGACCGGGCCGGTCAACACCGTGGCGTATCAGAGGTTTCCTCGTCGCTGAATTGCTACGCGCAGAGCAGACGTTACCGCGAGGCGGTACTTGTAGGTGCCGAAAATATCGCTATGTTGTCGGTGATTCTTACAACGGATATGCTGCCCAGCACAGAGGCGGACATCGCCGAACCCATGTCCACGACTCCGTTTGAGAAGGGGATGATGACGGCCCTGCCGGCTGGCTATGGCGCAATGCAGCCGAAGCCAGAGCAGCCGTCCGCGAACTACACCGAATTCATACGCGGGCAAGCAGGCGAGCAGGCGCGGCCCCTCAACATGCCGAACAACATCGCGACGGCTGACTCCCAGAAAACCACGTTCTCCGGCGGCAAGCTCGATCATCTGACCTATTTCGTTTCGGTCGATGTTGAGCAACAGGACATTGACGAGGACGTGCTTGACCCGCTTTTCGATGAGTGGTTTCCTGAAGCGGTTCTCCGGTTTGGCTGGATCGTTCCGGCTGATCCGATACCAAATCACGGCTGGGACTGGCCCGAGAAGCCGATCATCGACGAGGTCAAGCACGCCAATGCGACCAAGACCAATCTATCGACAGGCGTTGCGGTTCTCCGTCGGGTCTACGCCAAGCAGGGTTTGGATTTGGAGGAAGAGTTGCCCCGAATGGCCGAGGACTACGGCGTCACGGTTGACGAGATGAGGGCCGCGCTCTTCAAGGCTCACTTTGGTGGCGGCGCATCTGCACCTGCCGAACAGCCTTCACAGCCTCCACCGCCGACACCAGGCAGGAATCGTTTGGCGACTGCCGGCCGCAACGGAAACAGGAGCGTTCGATGAGTAGCAGAGGTACTTTCAAACAACTGGACAACTAGGGGGCCGCGATTGATCGCGGTTCCGGCTATCGGCACGGGTTGCAAACCGTCTGAGACGCCGTATACGTCGAGCCCATACGGGGGCGCGAGAGATCGTGCCCCCGTTTTTTTATTGGTGCTTGACGATGGCGACGAAACGCGAAAAACGGCGACGGCAAAGCCATCGACACAATCAGGCCCAGCGTGCATTCATTCGAGCAACGGCCAGCCAGGGGCCAATTGTATTCGAGGCCGTTGGCGTCGAGTGGATTCAAGCCGCTGATTCGGATGGTGAGGCGAAGCCCAAGCGGTTCTCAATGACCGCCTACACCGGCGGGCCGATGCAGGTCAGCAACTACGGTCCGCCTGTCGTGATCGATCTGTCTGGACTGAAAGCCAAGCCACCCATTCCTGCTCTTCGTGATCACGACATTTCTCGCGTCGTGGGCCACATTGACGACATCGTCATCGCCGAGCCTTTACTGAAGGTCGCCGGCTTTGTCTCTGGTGCTGGTCCCGACGCGGCCGAAGTGACGGCTGCTGCTGCCAACGGCTTCCCGTGGAAAGCATCGGTTGGCGCGCGGCCCGACAAGCTCGAATTCGTCGGCGAAGGCGTGGCCACCAAGGTCAACGGCAAGACGTTCACCGGCCCCTTATACGTCGCGCGTAAGTCGACGTTGGGGGAAATCAGTTTTGTAGCAATTGGAGCGGACCGAAAGGCAACCGCCAAAGTAGCGGCGTCTGCCGCGCAATACAAGGAGACCGACATGGACTTTGACAAATGGATTGAGGCTTTGGGGTTTGACGTCGCCGAGTTGCGAGAAGATCAACTCCAGCATCTTCAAGCCAAGTACGACGCGGAAGTGAAAGCCGCCGCAGACCTCAAGGAGGCTGCGGAAATCAAGGCAGCGGAATCGAAGGACCCGAAACAGATCGAAGCCGCGGCCAAACCGGCGGTTGTCGAGGCTCCGACGTTCGACCTCGACGGCGTGATCCTCGCCCACGAAACTCACCTGGCGGTGATCGAGGCCACGGCGGAAGAGTATCGTGAGAAGGTGCCAACGGATGAGTGGACGAAGCTGACTTCCGCCGCCCGCAAAGGCGCGATCGAAGCGAAGGCCACGGCCCTCAAGGAGCAATGGCCCGCTCCCCGCCTGGAGTCCCAGCACATTCTCGCCGCCGCAACGTACAAGGCCGACCTCATGGTTGCCGAGCGCCCCAAGGGTCCGGCGATTCATAGTAGCAGCCAAGACGGAATTACCGAGGACGTTCTCAGCGCCGCCATCTTGGCCACGGGCCAGATCGTCAAGCCCGAGGATCATTGTTCGCCCGAACTGCTTGACGCTGCCCACAAGCAGTTCCCTCGTGGAATTGGCTTGCAGGAAATGATTGTCGCCGCGGCACGGGCGAACGGCTGGTCTGGCTATTCGTTCAAACAGGATAGCTCGGACTGTATGCGACATGCGTTTGCTCCCATCCAGGCCGGTGGCTTTTCGACGGTCGCCATTACGAACGTGCTCAGCAACGTTGCCAACAAGTTCCTTCTGGAAGGGTTCTCGTTCGTTGAGCAGGCGTGGCGGGAAATCGCTTCGATCCGTCCCGTGTCGGACTTCAAGACGACCACCAGTTATCGACTCACCGGTGAGTCGACGTACAAGCTGGTGCCTCCGTCCGGGGAAATTCCGCACGGAACGCTTGGGGATGAGTCGTACACCAACAAGGCCGACACCTACGGCTTAATGCTGGCTGTCACACGCACCGACATCGTCAACGATGATCTCGGTGCGATTACCACCGTTCCGCGTCGCCTCGGCAACGGTGGCGGGCGAACGCTAAATCACATCTTTTGGAAAGCGTATCTCGCGGCACAAGGGACCCTCTTCACGACAGCGCGATTGAACTACTTCGACGGTGCGTCCTCGGCACTCGACATCGATTCGCTCACGACTGCCGAGCAGATGTTCATGGATCTCTTGGATACGGACGGCCATCCGATCGGGCACATGCCTCTAGTTCTGCTGACGCCTACGGCACTGAGCGCTCCGGGTGCCGCGTTGTACAACTCTACCGAAATTCGAAACACGACCGCGAGCACGAAATACCCGATCAACAACCCGCACAAGGGGAAATTTCGGCCGGTCGTGTCGCGGTACATGGGTAACAGCAGCTACACCGGCTACTCCGCGACTGCGTGGAACCTGCTTGCCGATCCGCGTGAGATGGCCACCATCGAGGTTTGCTTCCTTAACGGTCAGCAATCCCCCATCGTCGAGTCGGCCGACGCCAACTTCGACACGCTTGGCGTGCAGATGCGCGGTTACTTCGACTTTGGTGTTGACACCCAAGACTATCGCGGCGGCGTTCGGAGCAAAGGCGCTGCGTAACAACACTCAACTGAAAACTTTCGCAATTACAAGGAGATAGGCTCATGGCGCAAACGCCCTGCAAACGAATCAGTGAGGGGATTCGCCTCCCGCACACGTTTTCCGCAGACGCCGTAGTCGGAAACGTTATCGAGGTCGGAACCGTTCCGGCGATCGTCGCGGCAGCGGTTGACTTCAGTGAACAACCAATCGGCATTCTGGACTTCGGTGGTGCTTGGGATGTTCCGCAAGTCGCTGGAATCATCGCGGCCGGTGCCGCCGTGTACTGGGATGCCAACGGGAGCCCCTACGGCGGGACGGCCCTTTCTGGCTGTGCGACCGGGACGGCCTCTGGCAACAACCTGATGGGACTGGCTGCACCTACGCAGCCGAATGGGACCACAGACACGGCTGCGACGGACAGCTACGTCAGCGTGATTATGACCGCTGCCAAGCGGACAACCACAATCGCCGGGAGCGTGACCGCCGATGACATTACGGGCAGTGACGCCACGCTGGCCATTGCCGGATTGGCAGCTGCTCAGGGCGGGTTGGTGTCCGTTACGGGTGGCGTATCTTCGACTGCCGGAAATGTTGGCGGAGTTGCCAGCCTTGTCGGTGGCGTCGGCGGTGCAACGGCCAACGGCGGCGCCGCAGTCATTACCGGCGGCGACAGCGCAGTGGGCGCGACTGGCACCGGTGGCGACGTAACCATCACGGGTGGAGCCAATGCCAATACGACAAATGGCGCTGGCGGTGCTGTTACCGCGACGGGTGGCCTCGGTAAAGGCACTGGCGACGGTGGGGACGGGAGTCTCACTGGCGGCGATGGTGGTGCGACGGGCGATGGTGGTGCTATTGCCATTGCCGGTGGTGCAACTGTAGCAGGCGCGGGGGGAACCGGTGGAGCCGTAACCGTTACGGGCGGAGCGAACGCCAATACGACCAACGGTGCTGGCGGGGCTGTCACCGTGACGGGTGGCGCCGGCAAAGGCACAGGGGTCGGTGGCGAGGTCGGGATTGCCGGTGGTGCCGCTGCCGGGTCGGGCGACGGCGGTGCTGTTGTTGTGACTACCGGGACGTCTGGTTCTGGCGTTGCTGGCAATATTCACCTTCGAGCCAAGGTGCTTGGATTCCAAGGCACCCCCGAAACGGCAACCGATACGGCCGCGTTGACAGACGCCCAGATGCTTTCCGGCATCTTGGTCGGTACGCCAACTGCTGCGGCGGCGTATACCGTGCGACTGGGTACGGAACTTGAAACTGCGCTTGGTGGCACGTTGGCGACCGGCGATTCCTTCGACCTGACAGTCATCAACCTCGGTGGCGCTGGGGACATCATCACGATGACTGCTGCGGCAGGCATCACGTTTGTTGGTTCGGAGGAAATTGACGATGACGGGGCCGACATAGTCAGTTCCGGCACATTCCGGTTTGTTCGCGGGGCTGCAAATGTCTTTGTGGCCTACCGTATATAACGTAGTCGCAAACACGCCGAGGCCGTCGAACGTGGCGGCCTCGGCTTTCCAAACACGAGGATCAGGACGTGGACGAACTATTGGTAGAGTTGGCCAACATCGACGCGGAGTCGCAAGTGCGCAATGACTACCAGAAGACTCTTGCCCTGTTGCGTGCGTTGAAGGCCGGCACGGTGTCACTCGACAACGTGACCATGACGGGCGATGGGTGGACTGTGGCGGAGGTCATAGTCGAGCCACCGGTAGAACCCGCCGAAGACGTGGCCGCTCCACAGGAAGAAGGCGGATGAGTTGGTTTTCCGATCGCCTGGGATACTTGGTCGACACCCTTGCTGACTCAGCGGGGGAAACGGTCACGCTATCGCGGGCGAGCGACACGACGGAGATAACGGCCATCGCGGTTGACAGTGGCGATGAGGCGAGCGGCGACAAGGTAGCCACGTCGAACTACTGGGAGCGTGAATGGTTGGTCAAGAAAGCGGATTACGAAATTGCCGCTGCTGTGGTGACCCCGCAACATGGTGACCGGATTACTGATGAGGATGGCGTCGTCTGGGAGCTGATGTTTGACGGGAAACGCCCGGAGTTGGTGCAACACGCGAGAGGGTATGCGTGGGTTGTCAAGACGAAACGAATTGTGAGCGAGTGACATGTTTGGCGTACAAACAAAATTGATAGCTACTCCGAAACGCCTTGAAAAAGCTGTGGACAAAGGGGCCTTCAACAGCTTTTTCCACGCGGCTTCGCGTATCCGCATAGATGCCCGGGAAAGCATCGAACGTTCCAACAAGCCCGGCCCGCCTGGTGGTCCTGTCCGCTCAAAACGCGGTCGGGGCGGCGGCCTAGCACAACGTGCGATCCTTTTTAAGGCTAGCAAAGAGGGCGCAGTGATCGGCCCCGTAGCGAGCAAGATGGATCAAGCGATGGAAGCACACGAGCATGGAAAAGTACGGGGAGGTGTGCGATTCCCCAAGCGGCCGACCATGCAACCAGCTTTAGAACGAAACCTAGCCCGATTCCACCGCGAGTGGAAAGGGGCGATTTCATAGGAGTTTGACCAATGGCTAAAAAACGAGCAGGCTGGGAACGCAAAATCTACCGCGGTGTGGTTGGTTCGACGGCAGCAACGCATATCGACACGAATGTCACCGATATCAACATTACGCACGGCAACGAATACAACGAAACGACTGATCGCGGTGCCGGGACGGCTGTGCCGAAGATGGTAGAGCAATTGGTGAAGCAGGTCGCGGTGATCACCTTCACGATGCTATACGAAGACGGCGAGGCCCACATGGTAGCGCTTCTCGCTGCCGCTCAGGCTGGTACGCCACTTGCGTTCAAAGTAGAGCGGCGACTCTCGGGCGTAACGGAATTCGATGGAGATTGCTACATCGATTACGAATCCCCCGGTGAATTGAGCGGGGGCCAGGAAGTGTCGTTCACTCTCCACCCGACAGACGATGGTGGACGTGACTGGAGCTTCACCTAACAGGAGGCCGTAATGGTCCGCATAACGAAAGCTGTACTGCGGCAACTCAATGCCGCAGTCGGGAAGCTGGATTCAGATTCCGGCAAGGTGTTTTCGGGTTTCATCGGCCGATTTCACATGAGCGATCGGCTTTTTCACGGCGAACTGCACTTTGCGGACGTTGGTGACGAGCCTCCCAAAGAGAAGGTATCGATTCAAACAATCCTTTCGCCAGCCACGGCGGCCAAGCCAGCGAAGCCCGTGAAGTCGGCCAAGCCGGTCATCGTCACCGACAAGGAGGAATAACCATGGCCGATCACACACTAACACTCGGTGTCGACGGCTCCGGCGTATCGCGTAGCATAAAGGTCGAGAACACGCAGGTGGGTATTGCCGTGCTCGACGCGGAACCCGTCGCAGACTCGACAACGGATTTCGAGGTCGGTTTTAAACTCGACGTGTCCGCTGTCAAAAGTTTCTACCTGAACTCCAGCCAGGACATACTACTGGAAACGAACGCCATCGACGCGACGGGCGGGAACGCCATCAGTCTTCTCGCTGATATCCCCTACGTCTGGCATGTGAACGCATACGATTCGTTTTTGCTGACGCTTGATGTTACGGTACTTTATTTCACAAACGCATCAGGTGCGACAGCGACAATCGACTGCGTGGCCCTATACGACGCATCACCGTAAGGGGTGAAGCGATGCCTGAAGTAAGAGCAATCCGGTCGTTCTCGTCCCCCGGCTATTCGTTCAGCGACCAATCGGCGCCCGTCAGTGTCGAGTCGGTGCTGGAGTTCAGCAAGGTTCTCCCGGCGTTGGTGGCGGCCCAAACTGATGGAGCGTTGGGTACGCGAACAGACGCCGACACCGGTATCGTTCAACTGGCAACTGGCCATGGGATTCTAACGGCAGATGTCGTTGACGTGTACTGGGTTGGCGGTGTTCGGTACGGCATGAACGCGACCGTTTCCAGTAACGACGTGACCATTGACGGCGGGGCAGGTGACAATTTGCCGGCGCAGGATTTTGCGATCGCCGCCGTGGTAAAGCAGCTCGACTGGGAGGTCAATTTCGACGGCGACGATGCACAGATTGTTGGTGTGTTTTATCGAAATCCAAACGATACCGGCGCCAAGGCCCACCTGGATTTGGTCGATACTGGATCGGCGACAATCGAAGAACACGACTTGGTTCATGAAACTGCAAACGGCGGACTCGATCATATCACAAACATTTCGGCCGGTGATACCAACATCTATACGGGCAACCGAATTGAGGCGGGCAAGGTAACGCATGATTCACTGTTCGCGGGCACCGTCTATGTCCTCGTCGGACTCGTGGCGGCCTAGTATTCCACGCTGTTAGTAACACACGCGCCCTGTCGGTGCCCGACCCGGCGGGGTGTTTTTCATATCGGGCTAGGAGAAAACAATCGTGGGTAAGTTCAGCGATGCTTTGGGGCTAGACTGGCAGTTTGAATTCGACTGCTTCCTGTTGGACCGTGTCGAGAAGGAAGCCAAAGTTGACCTGGCGGACTTGTCAGCCGGCGGGCTGTTTGCGGTTGAGCGAGACGTGAAAGCCTTGGGTCGCGTACTGGCAGTTGTGTGCGGCGAGCAACTCAAGGAAAGGGGTAAGTCGCCCGCCGAATTCATCAAGCAGATCCGCAAGAATGCTATCACGCGGGCACGGGAGGCAGTGATGGAGGCCCTCGCGGATTTTTTCCCGGCGAGCGAATGGTCCGCGATGCAATCGAGCTTGGCGACGCGGAAGAATACGAAGATCCAGGCAGAGGAGTTGATGGTGATGGCACCGGCCTTTGCGATTCTTCCAGAGGACTTGCGACGGGAGTTGTGGGAAGAGGGGATAGCGGAGGCTCAGCAAAAGAGGGCGGAAGGTGGGAGTTCGCCATCATCGCCGGAAGGCGGGTCTGCACCCGTCCCGGTTGCCACGCCTCCGACGCCTGTCGACGACTCGCCGGAGAGTGCCGAGTCAGCCCCAGAGGACTTGCCCTCCGAGACCTCTGGCTAATGGCGATTGCTGCTCGCGAATCGCGGCGAGCGCTGGCCCTCGATGTGCGAACGCTGGTGTGGCAGGAAAAGCGGTTTGATGCGGAGCGATTCGTAACAACCGGGAAAATAGCCGAGTACAAAAAATACCCGTTGCCCGACACGCCGCAGATGCGGGAAGCGTTGGAAGCGGCCTATCGACAAAAAGAGCTGCAAGCCGGAAGAGGCTGACATGCCGAGTAGAGCGGATGTTGAAGCAGGCCGTGCGTTTGTGCGGCTCTTCCTGAAAAACGACATGAGCCGCCAGCTTGTGCGAGCTTTGCGGAATGCACAGGCAAAGCTACGTCAATTCGGCCAATCCGCAATGATGACCGGGAGGCGGCTTGCGATAGTGGGGGCGGCAATGGTCGCCCCGTTTGCTTTTGCAACACGGACGTTCGCCGAGTTTGACGACGGGATGCGTGAGGTGGGTGCCGTTACTCAGGCGACCGGCGCGGCCTTTGATATGCTGACGGACAAGGCGAAGAAGCTGGGAGCCTCGACCAGCTTTACGGCCATCGAGGTCGCTCTTCTGATGGCCGAACTCGGACGGGCCAACTTTGATCCGGGCGACATCGACAAAATGACTGGGTCCGTGCTGTCGTTGGCACGCGCTACCAAGACTGAAGCGTCGGTGGCTGCCGGTATTATGTCGACAGCTATTCGGCAGTTTGGCTTGGACGCTACAGACGCTGCTATGGTAGCCGACGTGTTGACTACTGGCGCCAATAAATCATTCAACACCCTGGAATCACTCGGCGAGTCGTTGAAATTCGTTGGAAAAGTCTCCAAAGACTTCGGCCTAGACATTGGCGACACTGTTGCCGTGCTGGGAACGCTTGGCAACGTCGGAATTCAAGGCAGCATGGCAGGTACAGCCATGCGGCGTATTCAACTCGCATTGGGAGCCGAATCTAAAAAGCTGAAGGGAATCTTCGGCGTCGACTTTGTGGACGCCAATGACAACGCTATATCGTTGGTTGACGCGTTGCAAGCTGTGGCTGATGCCACGAAGAATATGGGGACGGCTGCCAGGGCTGAGAAATTCAACGAGGCATTCGGCCTACGTGGAATTACCGGTGCATCATCAATAGCAGGAAACATCGCGGGCACGAGAGAGCTTCGCGATGCGATAGCTGCGGCCGGCGGTATTGCCAAAAAGACTGCCGACGACATGGACGCTGGGCTTGGCGGGGCATTCCGCATCTTGCGGTCGGCTATTGAGGGCGTGAAGATCGCGATTGGCGGAGCTCTGGCCCCGGTGTTGCAAAAGCTGTCCAAGCTCGTTACCAAAAACGCGCAAACATTTATCAAGTGGATCAAGGCAAATAAGGGGATGGTGGTTGCAGCGTCGGCTATCGCGGTTGGAGTTGTTGGACTTGGTGTCGCGTTAATGACGATGGGTGCTGCTGCGCAGTTTGCGGCGTTTGGCCTCGGTGCTGTTGCATCAATTATTGCAGCGGTTACGTCGCCGATTGGTATTCTGGTCGCCGCAATAGCTGGAGGAGCCGTGGCGTGGGTCATGTTCAGTGAGAGCGGCAAGCGGGCATGGGTGTCGCTCAAGGAAACGGTGATGCCGATTATCGACACGATCAAGGACGCAATTATAGCTGGCGAATGGGGGCTGGCCGGCAAGCTTGTAATGGCGGAATTGAAGCTGGCTGTTCTGAAAGGCCTGGCCGCAATTGTATCGGCGTTTCCTGGAACCTTCAAAGCGATTGCCGGCATCACAGGCATGGCCCTGGACGGCCTTATAAAGATCTTCGGCGAAGCGATCACGCTGCTTCAAGGCCAGTGGAACGCATGGGGAAAGCATGTACTTGACACCGTCGTCTCGGTCGCCAGTGCAGTCGTTGGAGTATGGCAAAAGGCAGTCGAGGGCATGGCCAATTGGATGCTCAAAACATCGGCCAAGGGCGGCATTATGGGCAAGGCCATGTCCAAAATTCTCGGCGTGGACATGGGCGAAGAACAGGCGAAGGCTGAATTAGCGGAACGCGAAGGCCGCAAGATCCGTTTGAGCGTTTTTGAGGACACGGCACAAGTCCTTGAACAGAGAATCACAACGGGCAAGGATAAAGACACGGGAAAAGAACTATCAGAGAGAGAACTCGCCGTAGATCAGAAGCTGTTAGAGGACACGCGATCGAAAATAGCGGACCTCAAGGCTGGTGGTTCTGGCACGGCCGATGGCCGAACTGTAGACGTGCTTGCCGATGCTCGAAGTAATGTAAGGCGGATCACAGAACAATGGGAGAGTGAAGCGAAAGCAGGGCTTGCACGCTCTGCTGAAGCGGCCGATGCGTTTATGCAAGGTCTGCCGATCGGTTTGATGACCGACTTTGAAGGAGCACTGGAGGGGTTTGTCCGGTCACTTGAATCAGGCCAAAGCGTTGAAGACGCTGTGAATGATTTGGCGGAATTACGCATCCAGGCAGCCAAACGCAAAGCCGAGGCCGAAACAGCAACAACAGCAACAACAGCAGCAACAGCAGCAACACCCGGTGGGGTTCCTGCGGCTGGCGGCGGTGTCTCTGCGGTATCGGCCGCTCCCAGCGGTGTGGCCCTGACCGCGACCTATTCAGCCGCGGCCGCGAGCATCGCAGGATTTCAGCCCGTCGGCCCAGAGAAGAAGATGGCTGACGGAATAGATCGCGTCGCTGAAAACACGGCGGGGCTATTGGATGCAACGGGGATGCTCATGGGGCAGCTTGAGCAATTCATAGCGGGAATGAGGACAGCATAAGATGGCGCTCGGACCCCTAGAACTCATTGTTGGATCAGATCTGACGCTTGACAGGGACAACCTGATAATCGTACGAAAGTTCCGCGTGTTGGGCACATTGTCGGGGCTCGCAAGTGACGTGTTCGATACGGTGGCCTCGTACGTGATGGCAGCGATCGTGACGGGCGGGACTGATTCTAATGGTCACGATTACGGTCCGACGTACTTGACGCCGCAAGGGAAGCTCTTCTGGAATTCGATCCAGTTGCATGAATCCTTCTACGCTCAATCATACGAAATCAGCGTCACCTATTCGCCCTTCAATAAGCAATCGGGAACGTACTTGGTTCGAGTTGAACACGCGGCCGGAACCGCCCAAGCAACGGCCGGAGAAAGAATCGCTGGCTATCCAGCAGACAGTGGATACGCGGGTGAGAGTTGCCCAGATAACGGAGGCGTGATATTTGACGGCCAGGAAGTTGTCGGGGTTCCTGTGCCGTTCAACCAAACGCGGATTGTGATCTCATACCGGCATCCCCAAATGGTGCTGAATCACGCATACCTGCGAGCCGTCGGAGACCTGGTAGGACATCCGAACAACGATACATTTCTCGGGTATGATCCCGGCGAGATTGCCTATGCCGGTGGCGCTGCAACAGAATCCGAAGCGGAGGCGTCGGCGGAGTATTCGTTCGAGGTGTCGCGGAATGTCACCGATTTAGTGGTCGGCGGCATCACGATTGATGAAAAGAAAGGATTTGATATTGTCTCACCGATCTACAAATGGGACACAGACACGGATCTCGGAGGACATGTACGGGCGGTTCACCCGATCGACTGCATTGAAATCATTCGCCCGCAAGGTCGCGAATTTAGGGACTACGTATCCGTGTTTGGGTGGGGCGGGCCATGACGAAGCGATCCAAAAAAGGGGCGTTTTGGCGGCCACCCACGTCGGCAGAATCGGCTGCCAGCGCGGACGCCATAGAGGGATTTCGTCGCCGTTCTCCAGTATCGCAACCCCGGCTGGCCAGGGGAGACAAGCTACTCGTCAAGGTACACGCCGACGGAATCCCGGCCAGGAATGGAACCACCATCTCTTCCGCGATATGCACGGTATTAGTCGAAACTTCTACCGCCGAAGAAAAGACGCTTTTGGAGACCGACGACGAGGTAGAAGTTTTCAATTTCGACACGGCCGATGTGTCGGGCGGGATCTACGTCCAGACAGGCCTAACGTTGCACGGCACGCGATGCGTTGAGATGGGGGCTAGCGGGACGCAGGTAATCCGATTCGAGATTTTGGCCGCCGGCCCCTTCCTCGGTGATCTCGCTCTCGAATGTGATTCTGTGGTGGCGGAGGTAACGGATATCTCTTGCGCGGGTGCGGGCGTATCAGTCGGGGACGAGGTTGTTGTTTGGGATCCTGATCGGTGCCACTTCAACGTGCCGCTTGAAGTTCTGATCGGTGCGCACGGCTCGGCCTCGAAAATGGTCAACGACACGGAGTACTTAACAGATTGCCTCTACGATCTGGAGGCGGAGGGTGCTTGTCGTTGGGTCACTGGGCCGCTGTGTTGCGTGGAAGACAACTACGCGTGAGGTTGCCAGATGCCGACGTTTACCCAGGGCCCGGACCCGTGTAAAAAAAGCCTCAACTGTATAGAGCTTCACGACGATCCACCGGAACTGATCGGCGACTTGACGAACTGCTGTTGCTGCAATACCTGCTTCAGCGTTCGACCTGGCTCCCCTGACTTGATCAACACGAACTGGACCCATTGTTGCCGGTGTGTTCCTCGGCTGATTTTTCTCCAGTTCATCCCCGACGACCCCGATGATCCATGCTGCGCCGCGGCATCGATCCCGATGGTGAACGGCGGAACGGTGGACGACCCATGGCCGATCACGACCTACACGGCTGGTATGTTTGGTGCAACCGTCACTGTCGAGCTTGGGCGTTTTGATGCCGGGTCCGGCTATGGTGCTATCGTCGAAGATGGGGATTGTGCTTGGCGCATCGTGGCGACGAAAGCCGAGGACGGCCTTGACGTTGACGAATACTTCCCGATTGACCACGACACCCGGTCCTGCCTGGACGTGTCGGGCATCTCGATCGGCAGCATTACGGGGCCCGCCGGTTGCACGGGAACTTTGCAACTTGCGAACTATGAGGTAGCACACCTGCCCTTTATCCTGCGGGAAGACATTCCCAGCGTGACGGAGACCGGCGTGCCGGATGAGCCGGAATTCATCACGCTATATCCGCCGTGTGGCGAATGTGAGCAAGTGTGCTCCAAGCTTTGCGTGTGGGGACATCGGATTCTCGGCGGTCCTCGCAAATTCGTCGAGTTCAACTGGCTGGACTATGGCGACAATCGAGGATGGTCTTACTTCAACGAATCCACCGACGAAACAGAATACATCTGGTTGGTCGAAAACGAATACGGCGAATGCGAGTTGGTTTTCGATTGGACCGGCAGCGAGCCCATCGCTAATCAGGTGATCGACCCGAACACCGCTTGCAGTTGTAGAATGAAAGAGGTCGTGACGGCCTCCGTCGACCTTGAGACGATCGGGTTTACCATCCGCTGTGGAGTTTGCACGTCGTGGAATTTTTTCTGCGGGACCTGCCGTTGTGTGCCGCTAACCCTCTGCGCTCAGACGTACATCGACAACGTGTTCACCGAAAGCTTGACTCTTACGTGGGACTCGACAGAGATGGAATGGACGGATGGCTACGACCTGGCCATCCGTCTGGAAGCCGGCAGCGACGGCAGTTGCAAACTAGTTCCGTACGTTAGCGGGACGGCTCTTGAGTCAACTGCAACTCGTGACTGTGGCGACGAACATCAATCGGATATGGTCGGCACCCTCGGCAAGCGACATGATCCCGGCAACGATTTCATCAACGCGGAATTCTCCGATTTTTTGTATGACAGCCTTATCTTTATCAGGATTTCGTCGCTGCTTGAGGACTGCAAAATAGGGGCTTGCAGCAACGCCACTCCTTGCCGCGATGAGTGTGGCAGTCATCCCCCTGTGCTGATCGTGAATGCGGAAGGAGTCAACGAAGAAGATCCGTACTCGACGGACTGCGACGTGTCTATCACTGTCTATTACTGGGAGTCCGTCACGTGGGCCGGTGATCTTGACTATAGTTGTGGGTATACCGGATTTGCGTTTGTGGGGTTTTGCGATCAAGTTGTCGGTCCTCCATTGCCTAAGTGGGTGCGAGCGGACTTGACTGACGGAGGGATTACTTTTTCCTACTATCTAGGGAGTTCTGTCGCTATCAATTGCAGCGAGATCATCCCCTTGGTCGAATCATGCGACCCCTATCTCGGAACCACCGACTGGATAGAGGTCGGCCTACAGGACTGTTGCTGGGGATGCGATGAACAGATCACGAAATTGCGAATCACCGTGACGGAACCCGCCTGATGATTGAGTGCGAGAAATTCCCCGCCGGTAGTTCGATGCGTGCGATTTGCAAGGGCAAGGCGAATCTGCCGTTGTACAAGATCAACGCCTACCGAGAGCGGTGGAACCTGCCACCCCTAACCGAGTCCGAAGTCACGCCGTTTATTCCGCCCCCGGCGAAGTCGCGTAAAACGCCGCAATCGGCAAGCGGATCGGCGGCCAAGGGGAAAGGATGCGTCGGCTGCGGAGGCAAGTCGTTGCGGAAGTCTACGCCTCGACTGAACGGCTACGGACCGGGTAGCCGGTTGATCAAGATCATGGAAGCTGCCGGCATTCCCCACTGTTCGGAATGCGTGAAACTGGCCGCCAAAATGGATCGGTGGGGCAAAAAAGGTTGCACGAAGAGGCTTGATAAGATTGTCGACGACATCCTGCCTCGTGCCCGTGAATGGTTGACCGAGAACAAGCCGCTGGTTCACAAGTTTTTGTCTGTCGTTGCTGTAGAAGAGTTCGCGTTGAAGACAGCGATTCAAAGGAAGGTACAGCAGGCGATTGCTTCCTCAACAAGAAGAGTGAGGCCACAAAGACGAAAGCGGCGATCGAAGCAAGAGGAGTACCGCCCTGGGGATAAATCCAACCTACTGGAGTCGACGGCCATCGGCGAGCCAACCTGGACGAAGGGAACGCATCCAAAGGTGGAACGGATCCCGTTCACCGGTGAACCTGTTCGCAATCTGATATACCACGTTTATCCACTTCGCGGTAGCGATGTGTGGCGATGGAATGTGGACATGATCTTGCAGCGGATTGATCTGTTCAACGGTCGACGCGTTGTGGCAATCGCGGTCGGAGACGAAACGGAATCGGCGGAAGCAGTTAAGGACCGGTTTGGCAGCGAAGTCGTGGAATACATGGTATTCAGGAACAACAAGCACGCCGCCGAGATGTCGTCCTTCGTTTCCCTGCTGGCTCAGATGGAAAGCGACGACCCGAATCAAGTTACGTTTCGGGCTCACGCAAAATGCGTGATGCGTTGCCAGCAAAAGCAGGCTCCGCATCTTCGGGACTGGGTCGAAATGCTCTACCGCACGAGCCTGGAAGATTGGCCGTTGATTCAGAAACATCTCGAAGCGGCGGCGATGACCGGGTCGTGCAGGAAATTCGGCCAGTTCAACAAGCGACAGCCGAAGAACAAACCGACCTACAGCGGGACCTTCTACTGGTTCCGCAATTGCTTTGTGTTCAGTCGTGACTGGCAAGTCGTCGATTCGCCGAGATGGGGTTGCGAGTCGTGGCCGGGCAAGTTGTTTTCCAAGGAAGAAACGAAATGTATCTGCCTTGACAATACCGGCAGCATGTACTCGACGACGTACTGGGAATCGACCGTCAAGCCGACATACGAAAAGTGGCTCAATCAGCGGGGGCTGACAAGATGAATTTAGAAGATTACTATCGACGGGTAAGGAAGACGGAAAGCGGCATCTACAAGCACGTTCCCAAACTTCGGGAATTGGCTTCCAAGAGTCGCGTGGTGACGGAGTTCGGAGTTCGTGGGGGGGTCTCGACCACGGCTCTACTTGCCGGACAGCCTAAACGACTCGTGTGTTATGATTTCAACCCCTGTCCAATCTTGGGACGGCTGACGTCGCTATCCGGAAAGACTGACTTCGTGTTTCGCAGAAAGGATGTGCTGACGGTGGAGCCAATCGACTTCACCGACTTTCTGTTTCTGGATACTCGCCATACAGAGGACCAATTGCACGAAGAATTGAAACGTCACGGCCATCGCGTCACACGGTGGCTAGGTTTCCACGACACCACCACATTCGGAAAAGTGGGTGAGGACGGAGAGCGTGGGGTTATGCACGCAATCCGCCGATGGATGAAAGACAACCCCGAGTGGTTCGTTCACTATCATTCTCAGATAAACAACGGATTTCTCGTTCTCAGTCGTAGCTCTAGGGATGTTAGAGTGGAGATGTTGTAAGCCGTGATGCCAGATGTCACCCTCATCACGCCTACCGGCGATCGCCAGCAAGCGTTCCGGCTATGTGAGTTTTGGATGCGCCGCCAGTCGTACGCCGGCTCGGTCGAATGGATCGTGGTCGACGATGGTGTTGTCCCAACGAAGCCGTCCCGAGGACAGACGTATATTCGCCGGGAGCCATCGAAAAAAGATCCACCTCATACGCTCTGTTTGAATCTGCGATCGGCATTGAAGCGTGTCTCTTCTGGTCGTGTCCTGATTATCGAAGATGACGACTACTACGCGCCCGAGTACGTGTCAACCATGATGCGATGGCTGGATGCGGCCGATCTGGTGGGAGAGGTTGGGGCGAAATACTACTTTGTGAAGAGTCGCCAGTTCCGGGTGTTTCACGAACACGAACACGCCAGCCTGTGCCGGACAGGATTCACTCGTGATGTGCTGCCGTTGGTTGAGCGGTTGGCTCGCAGCGATCATTCCGGCCTCGACATGCGTCTATGGGAGGCGTGGACCGGTACTCGGTATTTGCACACCGACGGAGGCGAAGGCGAAGCGCTCAGCGTGAGCCTCAAGGGGATGCCTGGCAGGGCTGGATGTACGCACGTGCCGAAGGCCAGTTGGTCGCCAGACGACGACAGCGACCTCCGGCAACTCTCACGATGGATGGGAGAGGACCATCGGTATTACCGGCCGTTTCTCGGTCCGCGTAGTACAGTCGACAATCTGCTTGTGTATACGTGCGCCTTCGGCGGCTACGATGACCTGAAGCCGCAGCCGGTGATCGACGGCGTCGAGTACGTGGCAATCACGGACGAGAAATGCAAGCCGCGTAAACCGTGGCGGATTGTGCAGACGGAGGCCACGAACGCCAGCCCCCGGCGATCGAGCCGATACCCGAAAATCATGTGTCACGAGTTTTTTCCAGGCCGCACAACGCTCTACATCGACGCGACCATGCAGTTGTTGCGCGACCCGCGAGAGTTTGCCATTTCGCTAATTCGGCAACGGCCAGAGGCTCAGATATTTTTGGGCCACCATCCCGAGCGAGTGGATATCCAAGACGAAGCGGCGGCCATCATTAGCGTTCGTTTCGACGATCGGAATTTGGTGAAGCGGCACCTGTCACGATACGATGATATCGACGTGAGCGGCATCGGTTTCCCGTGCGGCGGTATTCTATTGCGTCGCCCAGGCTGCGAGAGGTTCAACTCGATTTGGTGGGAAGAGTATCAGACGGGCTCGATGCGGGACCAAATGAGCCTACCATATGCTCTCCACATGTCGGGCGTGGCGTACTTCGTGAGCGGCAAGCCCGCCCCTTGGGAATCGACTCCACAGTGGATGACGCGCGCAACACATCGTTTCAGTCGCGTCGCATTAGAGCGGTTGGGAAATATCATCCGGCGAGAATCGCCAGCAGGGCGAACGCAATAGGAATCAGTAGCCCGAGCAACAAGAGACCGCAGCCGGCCTTCATTATCGTGACCCCGCAGCTATCTTTTTTTTGGCCCATCTTCTTTCCCTCCTCCGCCAACCCTACCCTCGCCGGGACCGGGTTGCGCTCTTCCTGCCTCCCGTATCCTACCTGCCGCGACGGGCGTGTCAAGGCTGTATTCTGCCGGGCTCGCCGT
>SDBV01003717.1_pt1 | contig 22283 bp, 20 predicted proteins | sample 2277081 | NCBI WGS metagenome assembly SDBV01 (sample SAMN10402039, study PRJNA504765) | marine sediment metagenome | isolation source: marine sediment core GS10_PC15, 223 cmbsf | place: Arctic Ocean: Southern Knipovich Ridge | collected 2010 | reverse complement strand
CGGCACGCCCATGCTCGCCGACCGCAACCCGGGCGGGCCCGTCGGCGAATCTCTGCCACCGGCCGACCACCCGAAGATCGGCATGAATTACGCGACGGCCAGCGGGGGCGCCTTTGCCAACCGTAACGATACATCACAGTTCGGCATCAACGGCGACGGCGACGAGATCTACACCAACGCCGCCGGCGTAGCGGGGGGCCTGCCGCAAGGGCCGAAGGACACCAGCATCACACTTTCAGGCCGATAGATCGGCCTAGCGCGAAAGGACAAAACACCATGGCGATCACAAAACTGTACGACAGAACCGGCGACGACAGGGCCGTCAAGGTCCAGGACAGCCTGGCTGAGAAGATCGGCTTCCTGCCCGAGGTGTTCCAGGCAATGGGGCGGAGCGGCGATTTTCTGCAGGCGATGATGCACCTTTCCAAGGCGGCCGGGGCCAACCTGGATGCCAAGAGCAAGGAGCTTATCTGCGTCGCCGTCAGCGCGGTGCTCGGCTGCGAGTACTGCCTGGACGCCCACCGCGCCCAGGCGCTGGAGGCTGGGCTTACCGATGAAGAGGTCACCGGCGCGATCGAAGTGGCGGCGATGATGTCGGCGTTCAACAACTTCAACAAGACGCTCGACCTGACCCACGATCTGAAGGCCTAGCGGCGCGTGGCCCGCCGCGGCGGGCGTCCCAGGGGCACCTGCCTACCGGCAGGCAGGTCTTGCCCCTGGAAATAGGCCCGTGCAACGGACGGACATCATGGACGATGCGCTATTCACGATCGGCCTGCTGGCTGACGTTCACTCAGCCGACACGAACTACGCCAGCAGGCATTGCACAGACGCCGCGGCTAAGCTGGCTGAATGTGTAGCCACCTTCAACGAGCGAAACGTCGACATGGTCGTCAACCTGGGCGACAGCGTGGACGGCGTCTCGCAAAGTCGCCCCGCCACCGATTGCCTCGCCGACGTGACGGCTGCCCTCGCCGGCTGCCCCGGGCCGCGTCACACGGTCATCGGCAATCATGATGTCGAGTGCCTGGACAAGGCCCAACTGCTCACGCTGGCCGGCGGCGAGATCGCCCAGCCGTACTACTCGTTCGACGAGGCAGGCCTGCACTTCGCCATCCTGGACACGAACAACTACGCCGACGGCCGGCCCTTCACCCCAACCGACCACCCGGACTACTGGGGCGACGCCTGGCTGGGCACGCCGCAACTGGACTGGCTGGCCGACGACCTGTCGTCGGCAGGCAAAACGCCGACGATCATCTTCGCCCACGCCGGCCTGGATCATCATGAGGTAGCCGGCCTCCGAGACCCGCACTGCGTAATAGACGCACTCGCCGCCCGCGAAATATTCGCCGCAGCAGGCAACGTGCGAGCAGTCTTCCAGGGCCATTACCACCCAGGCCGATCGGCCGCGCAGGCGGGAATCCCGTACGTCACCCTAGCAGCCATGTGTGAAGGTGAATCCCCCGAAAACGCCTACGCCATCGCCACCTTCCACGCCGACGGAGCAATCACGATAGACGGTGCAGGGCGGCAAGAGAGCATCGAGATACCCCCGTCACAGTAGAGGCTACAACTCCCCTTTAAGCTTCCTCAACAGATCCATTGCTTGAATGGGCGTCATGTTGTCCAGGTCCGCCTGTTTCAGTTCGCTGGCGATGCGGCTGGCGGGGTCAGCGAAGAGGGACATTTGCTCGGCGGCCGCCTTGGCGCGGGCAGCGAGTTCGGGCATGTCCAGGCCGCCGGCCAGGTGGGCTTGGAGTTGCGGCAGTATGCTGCGGGCACGGGCGATAACGTCCTTCGGCACGCCGGCCAGGCGGGCGACGTGAACGCCGTAGGACTGGTCCGTCCCGCCGGGGACGATCTTGTGAAGGAAGATCACCTCGTCCGCCCACTCCTTGACGGCTACGTTCAGGTTTGTCGTGCGGTCGAGCAAGCTTTCCAGTTCGGTCAGCTCGTGGTAGTGCGTGGCGAACAGCGACCGGCAATTGAGCTGCAGGGCGAGGTGTTCGCTTATAGCCCAGGCCAGGGCCAGCCCGTCGCACGTGCTCGTACCCCGCCCGACTTCGTCGAGTATGACAAGCGACCGGCTGGTTGCGTTGTTGAGAATGTTGGCGGTCTCGACCATCTCCAACATGAACGTGCTGAGCCCGCGCGTCAGCTCGTCGGCTGCGCCCACGCGGGTGAAGATGCGGTCTGCCAGGCCTATTGTGGCTGACTCGGCGGGAATGAAGCTGCCCGCCTGCGCCATCAGCACCAGCAGGGCGACCTGGCGGATGTATGTGCTCTTGCCGGCCATGTTGGGCCCGGTGATTATCAACAGGCGGTTGTCGTCGGTGTCCATCGTTACGTCGTTGGGTACGAACTGCTCGCGGAGTTGCTCAGCCAGCACGGGGTGCTTGCCGGCGACTATGTGCAGGACGTTATCCTGCGTGACGGCGGGGCGTATGTAGTTGCGGTCGATGGCGAGTTGGGCCAGGCCTGTCAGCACGTCGAGCGTCGCCAGGGCTTCAGCCGCGGCTTGCAGGGGCCTAATGAAGGCGGTGAGTTGCTCGCGGAGATCTTCGAAGAGGCGGGCTTCGAGTTCCTTGGCGCGCTGGCCTGCGGTGAGCACTTCGCTTTCGTAGCGCTTCAGGTCGTCGGTGATGTAGCGCTCGGCGTTCTTGAGCGTCTGCTTGCGAACGAAGTCCGGCGGGACCTTGTCGGCGTTGGCGCGGGAGACTTCGATGTAGTAGCCGAAGACCTTGTTGAAGCCCACCTTCAGATTGGCAATGCCAGCCCGCTTGGATTGCTCCGCCTGGTAGCTGGCCAGCCAGCTCTGCCCGTCCGTGCCGATGCGGCGCAGGCGGTCGAGCTCTTCGTCAAGGCCTGGCGCTATCACCCCGCCGTCTCGCAGGACGCTGGGGCAGTCGGGGTCGATGGCGGCTGCGATCAGATCGGCTGGTGCGTCCAGGCCTGTCAGGCAGGGGGCTAGGTAGGTTATCAGTTCGGCATCGCAGTCGCCGATGGCGGCTGCGAGTTGCGGCAGAAGCCTCAGCGTGCTCGCCAAGGCGACCAGCTCGCGCGGGCGCACGCGGGCGAGTGCGATGTTGGCGGCGATGCGGTCTATCTGCGATGTCGCGCGGAGCAGTTCGCGCAGGCTGGCCAGTCTATCGGGCGATAGCGTCAGTTCCTCGACGGCGTCCTGACGGGCGACGATCGGGCTGTAGCCGGTGAGCGGGAACGTTAGCCATCTCTCCAGCAGGCGGGCGCCCATGCCGGTGCACGTTTCGTCTATGCACGCCAGCAAACTGCCCGCGCGTTTGTTGGCTCGCAGCGTGCGGTGTACCTCCAGGCAACGCAACGTGTTGCCGTCGATGACCATATGGCCCGCGCGGTCGAACTTCTTCAGCACGGAGATGTGGTCGAGCGAAGCCTTCTGCGTTTCGCGGAGGTACTCGATGACCGCCCCGGCTGCTGATAGCGATTCGTCCCACTCGTCGAAGCCGAACCCCTCGAGAGTGTTCACGCCGAAGTGGTCCTGCAGCGTGGCTGTCGCCGTCCGCGCATCGAAAGCCCAGGCCGGCCTGCAAGTTGCCGTCGCTGAGGTGCACTGGGTCAGTGACTCGCGGAACGCAGGCGAGTCGCCCGGCGAACCCTCCGCCACGAGCACCTCCGCAGCCCCGATGCGAATCAGCTCGTCCAGCATGTGGTCAGCCGGGGCGAGCATGGTGCTGAAGGCGCCGCTGGAAAGCTCCACCCAAGCCAGGCCAGCCTGGGCAGAACCGTTGTTCTGGAAGACAGCCGCCAAGTAGTTGCCCTCGCGCTGGTCGAGCAGTGCCTCGTCGGTCAGCGTGCCGGGCGTTACCAGGCGGACGACCTCTCGCTTGACCACGCCCTTGGCTTGGGCGGCGTCCTCGGTTTGCTCGGCGATGGCAACGCGATAGCCAGCCTTGACTAGCCGCGCCAGGTAGCCTTCCATCGCATGGTACGGCACGCCCGCCAGCGGCACGGCCGACGGTCCTTTGCTTCGGCTTGTCAGCGTGAGCCCAAGCTCCCGGCTGGCTAGCTTGGCGTCCTCGTAGAACAGTTCGTAGAAGTCGCCCATGCGGAACAGGAGGATGTAGTCGGGGTACTCATCCTTGAACTGGCGGTACTGCCTCATCGCCGGTGTGTCGAGTTGTGCGGGCGTCTCGGTGCTCATGTGGCATGATGATATGTCCTGGCCCGGCCTGCGGCAAGGCCAACGATGGCGCAGCCCGGCGGGGAGGCGGGCGAGAAGGGGCGGCTAGGCGGCTGAGTGGTTTGCGTGGGGGGCGGCGAGGTGGCGGGTGATTTCCAGCAGGGCCGCTGCTAACTCGGTGGCTGGCCAGTGTTTCTGATGACGGCGATTCGCCTGCGCCCATGCGGGAGCCATTGACATAAGTATCACTTCTATAGGACGTTGCATCATTTTCGCAAATAGCGCCGCCAGCGCATCGAGCATGCTTACCGGCACGGGCAGGATTCGCCCTTGCCCTGGCTGGAAGCCCTTGCACAGAGAGGAGTTAGAGGTCACCATGTGCTCACGGCACGCGATTGGTCGCTGGTCGTACATGCTGCAAAGGTCGCCGTCAGCCAAGGGGCAGGTGAGTTGCAGGTCCGCGTACCAGTGGCCACAAGCTCCGGCTGGGCTTATAGTTGCGCCGCTCTCCGCGGGCCGTGCCTTCAGGCACGTCTGGCGGCCCGGCCTGGATAATCCGCCGAGCGTTGGCCGTGAACCGATTCATTATTTCATGCCGCCTAACATCCGGCAATGACTGCACTTCCGCAGACAGCCGGAATGCCTCCGCGCCAGACAGCGGCAGGGCCAGCTCGAGCGTATGATATCACCAGGGGGGTCGGCCAGAGATGTCGTCAAGTTCGTCAGCCAGTAAAGCTAATGGGTATCTTTGGTTATACAACTTATCCTCGCGGAGGTGGGCCGGGGGGGCCCATTTGCTCCTAGGTGGTCTATCGGGCGAACTAGCAGGCGACATTCCTTACGTCCGCAGCAGCCGGCCCCTCGGCTGGCCGTCCCCACCTTGCCGTAGCTTGCCGTAGCTCGTCGGGGCCTGCCGAAATCGACCCGGTCTGCCCGCCACAGCTCCATATTCACCCCCATTTGGCGACGTCAAATGCGCGCGCAGGCCACGTCGGTCGCCGGCGTCCCGCGGCAGAAGTGGCATGGGCACCCGCCTACCGGTAGGCTGATGCCCAGTGTCGACGCGCCCCCCTTGTCGCCCGCCTGCATTTCCATTCTTCCTGGCAGGGGGTTGTCTTCGATGTCGCTTACGCCGGGGAAGGTCGCCAGGCGGTCTTTAATTCTCTGGGCGACCGGCTCGATAGCCTCGTTGTTCACACCGAGTATACGCATCGCCGGCGATTTGCCGCCGGGCCCCCGGCGAGGTCCGCCCGCATATGTGTTGTCCATCGAGCGTATAATATGGTTCAATCCAATTCACAAGAACGCCCGCCGCCTACCGAAAGGGACAAGCGATGAACCGAACGCTCCTGCCAGCCCCCGCACGTCTGGCCATCGCGATAATCTGCCTCGCCGCCTGCGCCTCCTGCACCTACATGCTCAAGTTCGGCAACAAGCCGAAGTTTCACCCCGTTAACATCTCCGGCGTAACTTTCACCCCCGCCATCGTGGAAGGCCCCGAAGGGCTCACCCTCCACCTGACCACCACCAGGCCCAACCCCGCCACCGACCAGATCGACACCATCCGGCTGGACGACATCTCCATAACGTTGAACAACCAAGCCCGCGCCGCCGCCGGCGACGACTCTTTCGCCGCGTCTCTCGAGCAAGATGGCGACTTCACCGTCCTGCTGGAATCCGGCGACGTGCAACTAACGGGCAATCTCACAGCCGCCCTGCCGAAGGGCACCTCGCCCAACAAGTACGACATGGCCATAATCACCTACAAAGGCCAATCCGCCACCAGCCACTTCCAAAAGCCGGTGGACTAGGGGCAGGTCACCGGTCCGAGCCGGGCTCGACATCGCGGGAGACGTCCGACGGCGTTGCATTCCGCACTGCCGCCGGCACGGCCCGTCCTTTTCTGCCGCGATCAATCCTTGCCCCCACGAGGCGAAGGCGATACCGTGTCTCCGTAGAGCCGAGGCCGATGGCAGCGCCTCAGAGAAAGCGTAAATGACAGTGATTGGAAGAAGGTCGGCGAGATGGATTGCAACCGTTCCGGTTAGACTCCGTGGACCACAAATTGCCCACACCACTGGCTGAGGAGCTAGCATGATTCCGAAGATTACACACAGCCGAACCACGCTTTTCAGCTACTTGACCGACTTCGAGGGTGGCGCTTGCGTATTCGGTGTATCTTGTGACACGTACCCCGACCTTTTTGAAATTGCGCACCAAGGTATCGTAGACAAGGCTCCCAAGGGGTGGAAGGCCAATCCTAAGGGCAATTTTCGATACCTGTGGTTCCCGCCAGATAAGCTTGATGAAGATGATATTGAAGCCATCACCGATTGGAAGGACCGGTTTGGGCATTATGTTCTGATTGGGCTGAACAAGAATATTAAGGATCACTTCAGCGACGAACTGGACTTCTGCCTCGCCCTTGACTTCAACCGCGATCCAACGGCCGAGAAGCGGACGCTCTATGGCGAAGCTGAGTATCAGCTCAAGTATCAAAACTCTCGGCCCCATCTCAAGGTGTTGCAAGGCGCACTGGAAGAGGCATTTGAAGACCTGCCGATCCCCGCAGAAGAAGAAGGACACACGGTCATTTCGTATGTGCCTTCCGAGCCAGAACAATGCAGCGTACCGCGTAAGCTAGCAACGGCGATGGCGGAGTCTCTTGATCTTGAATTCGTACAAGCGGACCTCCTCTGCGACAAGAGCGCCATGAAAGGGCTTTGCGTTGCGGAGAAGATTCCAGAATGGCAGAAGCTTTACGAGTGCGCCGAGTGCATTGAACTTCACGGGGACGTGGCGGGGAAGACTATTGTCGTTATCGACGATCTGTACCAGTCTGGAGCAACCATGTGGTGCTATGCAAAGTATCTGAAAGACCAAGGCGCGAAATACGTGCTTGGCCTGCCGTGTGTCAAGTCCTTGAGGGATTCTGATAACCAATGAGTAACTCCGCGCTTCTCCAATTCATCAACGCCAAAGGGGTGGGCGACGCAACAATCCGTCGCCTCGCGAGCTTCGTTACGCACGAAGGCGTCAGCCCCAATGATGTTGTGGCGATGCGCCTGGAGGAGATCGCAGCGGAGCTGAAGACAACCGAGGATGTAGCAGCCGGCATTCTGGCAGCCCGCGAACAATCACTTCGGCAGGCCGAGGAGTTAGATGTCCAAGGGATCGAGATCATCTGGCTGGCGGACACTCGCTATCCCGCTCGAGTGAAAGCAATTCTTGGCGACGACTCTCCGCCCATCCTTTTTGTGCGGGGCAATACCCAACTGCTGGAGCAACCGGCAGTTGGCTTCTGCGGCTCACGAAAGGCCTCTGCCAAAGGCCTGGCAGTGACGGATAGCTCGGCCCGAATTCTTGCCCAAGAGCAAATCTGTGTCGTCAGTGGCTATGCCCACGGCGTTGATTTGACGGCTCATCATGCGGCTCTCCAGGGGGGCGGTACTACCATCATGGTCTTGGTTGATGGTATACTCCGATTCAGGGCGAAGAAAGAGATCGAGGATGTTCTCACTCGTGACAACCACCTTGTAGTATCGCAATTCCCACCAAGCCTTACGTGGATTGGCAGAAATGCCATGAAGCGGAATGGTACGATCATCGGCTTATCGGACGCGATGATCTTGGTTGAATCTGGGAGCAAAGGTGGCACGTTCGCTGCTGGTACCGAGTCGCTGAAGCGCCACCATCCTCTCTTCGTGATCGACTTCGCAGAGCCCGGCCCGTCTGCCGAGGCCAACCCGTACTTCGTTGAACATGGCGGCATTCCCATTCGAGGCGATCGACAGCATGTGCCGAATCTCAAGAGAGTGCTCGGCGCCGTACGTCGTCCACGATGGCGAGAACGGGGCCCCACGCAATCTCTGTTTTGACAGAAGGCGTAGCCCGTAGGGCCTGCAATTCTCCACCCAACCAGCCACCAGGCGCGACCATTATTCATGCACACGCGCATGCATGGCGACGACCGGCCATCCCCGGCAGAGCCCGGCAGGCCCGCCCGCGGCACGGCCCTCAGCTGTCCGGAAAGATCATTGCGTCGGCGAAGGCCATTTGGAAGTCCATGTCCTGCGACAGTTCCACGTGCTCGGTGGTGTGGGCGAACTTTTCCGCTCGCAGGCGGCAGTCCGTGCTCAGCAGTGCCCAGCGGGCGCCGCTTAGCGAGGCGTTGCCGACGTACTTGATGATCTCGTGGCTGATCTCGCCGGGCAGCAGGCCGATGCGCTGGGCATGGTTGCGGCGGATGAAGCTGGCAAAGCCGCCCGCCAGCAGCACACGCTTCAGGTCGCCGGCCTCTATGCCCGCACGCTTGAGGAGGATGCCGATCCCCGCGCGAATCGCGCCGCTGGCCAGTTGTAGCTCCCGCACGTCCTTCTGCGTGAACACGACGGGCTGCGGGCCTTCGTCGGTTACCAGGAACTGTGGCTGATCGTTCTCGCCGAGGCTCACGCGCGCGGCGATGGCGGGGGCCAGGCCTTCCGGCAGTTCATCTGGGGGCAGGAGTCTGCCGGTCGATGCGATAACGCCGGCGGTCAGCAGTTGGGCGCACAAGTCCACCAAGCTGCTGCCGCACATGCCCACCGGATCGACATTGCCGATGACGTTGTACTGCAGGTCGTCGTCGATGACGATCTTGTCGATCGCGCCGTTGGTCGCTCGCATGCCGCAGGATATTCTCGCTCCTTCGAAGGCTGGGCCCGCGGCTGTGGACGTGGCGAGCAGTTGGCCGTTGTGTGCGATTACGATCTCGCCGTTGGTGCCGATGTCCACCAGCATGGTCGGCTCGTCGTGCTCGTCCAGCTCGCCGGCCAGCATACAGCCGACCGTGTCCCCGCCGACGAAGCCGCCGATGATCGGGAACACGTAGGCTGACGCCTCGCGATGAACGGTGAAGCCCAACTGCTCAGCCGGCAGGACCAGCGCGCGGGCGTAGGCGGGCACGAAGGGCACTCGCCCCAGGGGCTCGACATTGATGCCGCACAGCAGGTGCTCCATCGTGGTGTTGCCGGCGAAGGTGAGTTCGTAGATATCCTCGCGAGCCACGCCCGCTTCGCTGCACATCGAGTCGATCAGCCCGTTGATGGTCTCGACGATCACCTCGCGGAGTTGGGCAAGGTTGCCTGGCTCGGTGGAGGAGAAGTTGATCCGGCTGAGCACGTCGTCGCCGTAACTCACCTGCGGGTTCATGCCCGATGCGAGGGCGACTTCCTCGCCCGTCGTCAGGTTCAGCAGCGACCCGACGACCGTCGTGGTGCCCACGTCGAAGGCGGCCCCGTAGCATGCGTCGGTGGTGTCGCCCTGCTGGAAGTCGATCATGTGGTGATCGGTGATGACGGCTGTGCCCTTGTAGCCCCACTGCTGCATGTTGGCAGACAGGCGGGTCAGCAGGCCCAGCGAGACTTTCACTCGGCCTATTTTGCTTTCCAGGCGGAGCAGGTCGGCGTGGTTGTCATCGAGCGTCGGTTCGGGCAGCTCGACGTATATTTTCCGCACGGCTGGGAGTATTCCGTCGTCCGTATCGCCGGCGGTGGTTGTGAGAATCTGATGCCCGCTGGCGAACAGTGACGATTGGGGCACGTGCACCGTGGCTGACTGACAGAGCGTCGTCTGGCAGGCGAGTCGCCAGCCATCGGCAAGTTCTTCGGCGGAGAATATATCAGCATCGCCGGTGGTGGGTGGGCAGTCGCCTTGGGTTATCTGCACGCGACATTTGCCGCACGTGCCCTTCCCGCCGCAGGGGGTTTCTATCGTCAGGCCCGCGCGGGCGGCGGCTTCCAGGACGGTCGTGCCCGGCAGAATGTGAATCGTTCTGCCGGTCGGTTGGAATATTACTTGTACTTGCTGCTGCCTTGCCATCTGCAGGCCTCCATATCGTGTTGCCCCGCAGTGTGCCAGCCCGGCGGCGGATGTTCAAGGCCCAGCTTGGTATTTAACCTCGCCGATGGGAAGCGCCACCCCGTCCAGGTCGTCCGGCACGTCCCTGCCCAGCAGCGAGAGGATCGTCGGCGTCAGGTCGCTGGTGGATACGCCGGAGAGATCCTGGCCCGGCTGAATCGACGGGCCTGTGATGAGCAGCGGCACGTGCATTTCCGCAGCCAGCATGCCGCCATGGCCCGCGAGGTTGCCCGGCATGAAATCCCACTCGTCGGCGCAGAACACCATGATGTCGGCTGCCCGTCCGCTGCGGAAGTAGGCGGGCAGTTGCATGGGCGTGTCGGCGAAGTCCAGGCCTATCGTGGCTTCCCGCCACGCGGCCGGCGAGGCGGGTCTGCCGGTGAGTAATTCAGCGGGCACGTCGTCGGCCCAGCCGAGCGGATCGTCGCCGGATATTACACTGTAGGTTATGTCCCCGCCTGGCCCGGCCGGCTGATCGAACTGCGCCACGCCGCCGGCGGTTTGCACTCTCGCGCGGTTCTCGCCGGCTGGGAACGCCACCGAAGATATTTCCTCTCGCGCCACGAAGGCTGACAGCAGATCTATATCCCCCCCGTTTTCGGTGGGGTAGGCTCGCATGTCGTCGACGCTCGGGCGGACGGGCCAGGGCTCGGCGCCGACAACTCGGCCGTCCTGGCGGATCGGCTTGCGGAGCGAGACGGCTGCAAAGCGGTTGCCACTCTTGGCGACCACCACCTTGTCGTAATCGTAAAGGGCCTGTCTGTCTTCGTAGGGAATACTTTCCCAGAGGCGCTTCTTGGCGAGCGCGAGGCGACACTCTTCGACGAGAAACTGCTCGATCGAGAACGATTGCGTAACATTGATCATGCCGTGATCGGACGTGAGAACGAACACGAGCCGATCCAGCAGTCCTGCCCGCTCGAAGTCCGCCATCACTCGCCCGATCTGCAGATCTGTGTGGATTAGGGCATTGCGGTATTGCAGTGAGTACAACCCGTAGGTATAGGCCTGGAAGTCCGGCGATAAGAGATAGCACACTACCACAGCGGGCCATTCACGCCGACCCCGGGCAATAGCCGCCATTTCGCCGAATCGCAGAAGGGAGACCCGGTCGACATATTCAAACCAGCCCAACCCGAACGCCGGGCCGACCGACAGTGCGTTCTCGAAGAACTTCGTTGCGCCGCGATGGGGCTGGCAGAACAGGGAGAAGGTGAGAACATCATCGAGGTGTTCGAAAATCGTCGGGGTCGTGTAATCCCCGTCGACGTGGTTCTTCTGGATGATCGTCGCGTAGTCGCGCCAGATCAGGCGATGTCGGTCGAACCATCTGACGGCCACCACGCCGTGGTGCCCCGGGACGAGGCCTGTGACCATTGTCGTGAGATTGGCCGTCGTCACCGATGGGGAATTGACCGATGCGCGACGAACGTAAATGCCGCGGTCGACGAAGTACTTCTTGATGGCCGGCAGCTCGCCGGCTGTGAGCATTTCGTGGAAGATATCGGCGTTGACGCCGTCGACTATGAAGATGACCGCCCCGCCGTTGAAGGCTTTGTCCGGCATAGACAGGTTCAGGCCGTACGAGTCGGGCGATAGTGCGAAAGGCCGACCACACCCGCATGTCGCAGCCAAGAGCACCACCACCCATATCCAATGTCTTTGACGCGTCATGTATATCGGGCCTCGCCGAATTGATTTGCTCACAACAATTCTTCTCCCCCATCATCATCGGCAAAAAACGTCCTCCTAATCGGCAACTAGGGCGCCTTCATGTCATTGGCCTCGGGCGTGAACCGCTCGTCCGGCAGGCCGATGTTGAACTGTATGTCTCTGAAGGCATAGCGGCAGGTGAACTGCTCCGGCGCGGACCAGTCATAACCTTCGACCATGATCGGCACGAGGTATTCCATGTCTATGTACGTGATTGTTTTTGCGCAGGGGTAATCGTCAGCCGGGGACAGCTTGCGGATGAGAATAAGAACATTTCGGCCGTCGATTTGCCCCATGCCTCCGAACTCCTCAACCAGATCGCCGCGATCCTTGGCCAGACGGTACACTTCCAGCAGATTCTTGAGGGAGTTTTCGAAGCCGAACATCGTCACCGGACGCAACGTACCTTCCATCACTTCTTTGGCAACCGGATCGCGAAGCACCTGCCCGCCTGTCAGCATTTGGGCGAACCCACCTGTAGGCCTGATGAGCATTTTTCCTTCCCACATGCCCTCGATGTACAGCACGCGGTCGCCCTTGGGCGAGTTTTCGATCCACTTCATCGCCACCGAGAATGGCTGGCGGCGGTAGGCCACCTCGATGGTCTGCTCCTCTCGCACCTTGCCCCTGAGGCGTTCCTGCTTGAGGAAGGTAACCGTATAGTCATTGTACTGCGCGACGTTTTCCAGGCACATCTCAAGCAGCGCGATGTGATCCGTTCTGGCAAGGTCTTCCAGTGTTACGACGGTGTCGGCGGGCATCTCCCCGAGCGCCTCGCCATTGACAATGGGCACGAAAGCGTCTGCCGGCTTGACCGCGACGGTCGGCTTGGGGAAAAACGCAAAGAACAGACCGACCAGCAGGATGGCCGCCAGCAGGTAGACCCGACGATGTGTCGGTTGGAATAGTCGTTTCAGCATATCTTGCCTCTCCGCGCCAGGTCGGCCCGGGCCGACATACTTCCATAGCACCATCTCATCGGCCCGTCTGCCAAGAAGACAACTCGGGCCTCCGCATCCGTGCGGTAACTGGCGGCTCTGTGCTCTGCCTCTCCGGAGGCGCCGCCAACGGTAAATTCGGCGAGCACACCGGCAAAACTTGAGGTCCACCATGCCGCTGCACACCACGAAAGCACGCGGTATTCTATTGTGATTATTCTTTGGGGGGTTGTCAGCACACGCCGCTGCACAATTAAGGAACCGCGGTCATTCTACATATCGGCTGATATCTCGGTCAAACATTTCTGCCCCCAAACGGCCCGCCCGGGCTCCCCCGGGCTCGCCCCAACTGCAACTACCGAAATATACTAATGTTACATGCCCCAATATGCGTCGCTCTCCCGCCAAATAGCCGGCGGAGGGGGTCGATACGCCGTTGTAGGCGCGCCGAGGACGGATCGCTCCACCCCCCACCGGCCTTGACGCCGCCTCGCCGCCAGCCTACACTTCGCAGTCCACAAATGCCGCCCCCGGACAATCCGGGCCGATAGGAGCAATCATGAATCTAATAACCGGAGCCACCGGACTGCTGGGCAGCCATATCGCCGAACAGCTAACCGCGGCAGGCAAGCCCGTACGCGTGCTCGTCCGCAAGTCCAGCGATACCAGCTTCCTGGATACGCTCGGGGTGGAAAAAGCCCTCGGCGACATAACAGACCCCGCCAGCTTGGCTGAGGCTTTCAAGGGCGTAGAAACCGTCTACCACGCAGCAGCCCAAGTGGGCGACTGGGGCAAGTGGGAGTGGTACGTCAACGTCACCATCAACGGCACGGCCAACATGCTGGCCGCTGCCAAGGCGGCGGGCGTGCGGCGGTTCCTGCACGTGTCCAGCATATCCGCCTACGGGCATCCGGACGGCGAAGGCCTGGTGCTGGATGAGTCTGCCCCCCTCGGCGTGGACCTGCACAAGTGGAGCTACTACAGCCGGGCCAAGGCCGAGGCTGAGAAACTCGTCTGGGCCGCTCACGAAGCAGGCGACGTGCCATGCACCGTCGTCAAGCCATCCTGGCTGTATGGCCCGCGGGACCGTGCGAGCATGCCTCGCCTCATCCGCGCAATCCGCGCGGGCAAGAGCAAGCTGCTCGGCGACGGGACGAACCTGCTGAACCTCACCTACGCCGGCAACGAGGCTGAGGGATGCATCCTGGCAGCGACCGCCGACAATGCGCTCGGCGAGAATTACAACCTGTCATCCGATGGCAAGATCACGCTTGGCGAGTACATGAACAAGATCGCCGCCGCCATCGGCTGCAAGCCCGTAACGAAAAAGGTGCCTTACAAGGTTGCCTACAAAGTGGCCTTCCTCATGGAACTGTTCGGCCACATGTTCGGCCGCAAGACCCCGCCGCTGGTCACCCGCTACTCGGTGTGGCTGATGGGCAGGCAGTGCTTCTTCTCCCCGGAAAAGGCCCGCCGCGACCTCAACTGGCAGGCAACGGTAGGCTACGACGAAGGCATCGAAAAGTCGGTGAAATGGTGCATAGACAACGGCGTGGTGTAGCGGCCGGGAAATAGTTCAGGCGGCAACGCCGATGCGGCTTTAGAAGCAGGCAGCCAGTTCGCCCAGGAGTAGTTCCATGTCCAGGGGCTTGGCCAGGCATATGCGGGCACCGCACTCGCGGATGAGCTCCTTGTTTTCCGCCGAGGGGTAGGCTGTCATGGCGATAACGTGGATGTGCTGGGTCTCGGGCTTGCTCTTGATGAGCCTGCAGACCTCAAAGCCGTCCATCCCCGGCATTCGCAGGTCGAGTATCACCGCGTCCGGCTTGACGGTGGCCAGCATGCTCCCGGCCTGAAAGCCATCGTTGGCTTGGTGGATCTCGTACTCCGGATGGGCGGACTCTATCGTCCTGGCCACCAGTTGCGCTACGGCGGGCTCGTCGTCGACGACCAGCACGCGCACAGGCGTTGCTTCCAGTTCATCGGGGACCGGCATCTTGTGCTCGCGAAGGAAAATCACGAGGTCTTCGCCCAGCACGCGACGATGTCCGCCCGGCGTCCGATGGGCTCGCAACAATCCCTGGTCGATCCAGTTGGCCACCGAGCCGGGGTCCACGTGCAGCATCTGTGCTATCGCAAATGTTGATAGATTCTTTGCCACTGTCTCACTCCGCTGCCTGAAAACTCACAAGGCGGTGTCCCCTGCCGCAATACTGGGCGGGCATGGTTCTTCCAGAAGTCATACAACTATGACCTCTCCTAATTCTCTTCGATCTACGGTGAAGTTTCAATTGAATTTCTTATATTATCCAGAATAGTCGCACGGCAGCAACACGTATCGACCATTTCTTGCTGATAATATGCAGAATTATTGACAGTATTCCGGAAATAAACTGGCCCGCAGCAGGAAGGATTGCGACCAGCGCCCGAGATGAACGCGTCCCGATGGGCAAGAATAAGAAGGTCGGAGTACAAAAGGTCTGTAATAGCCGTCAAGTGCAGCAGTTACAAGATGTATCTGATCTGTCGACCTGCTATCGGACAGTAACTTTGCGTCGGCGAAGCAGCAATGCCGGGCCGCCGGCCAGCAGTAGCACCGCCGTGATAGGCTCGGGGATCAGCGTCACGGAAGACTCGGCCTCGTAATTCTCAGTGAAGAAATCGTCGATGGTGTTGCCGACTTCCCATGAAAGGGCGAATATCGTGCCTATGCCCGGATTGTCCCACCCGTAGGCGTCGAGCCCCCAGTTGGCGATCTCCCAGAACTGCCCAGTGTAGGTCAACACGGATATCATGGGCGCAGAAGACTCTTCCACGTGCAGCACACCATTATTGGCTATCAGCAGCGGATTGCCCGGATCGCTCGGATTGATTATCGACACCAGGTCCAGCGAGAACGTTGCCTCGGCCCTTCCGCCGGCGGAAGTGGTCGCGCTTGTCAACGTCGCCCTCAGCAGGAAGTCCAAGTGCTCGATGGCTTGTTGAGTTTGGCCCGGCCCCTCGATGATCATCACCACGTCGTTCTGCACGAACTCCAACTGTTGCGTGGCGAACTGGTAGCTGGTGTCTATCGAGCCGAAGGTGGCCTCATAGTTGATCGGGGCGGCAATGGCCGACGTAGACAGGAGCAACACGAGCAATGATGCGATGAGAGTTTTGAAAAGCATGTTTTCGTCCTTCCTCAGCCTGCGGCAACGCAAGCTTATGGCCCGCACATCCCGGTCTTTCGGCCATCCATGGCCAAGCCAGTGGGTGCACCGACGACCCGGCCCCCGGCCAGGTCGAACACGATCAGCGCCGTGCAGTTGCTTTAATCGGGCCGGCCCGGACTCCAGCATTAGCCGATTTGGGAATTGCTCGCCCCAAGTTGTGTCGCCCGCCAGGCGACGTGAAGTGGTCAGCGCACAAAAAAAGGCCGACCCTGGGATTTGAACCCAGAACCTCAGCTTTACGAAAGCTGTGCTCTACCGTTGAGCTAGGTCGGCGTAAGGCCCGCACTTGAGCGGAGGGGCCATGATACCACGGCCTACTCGGGAGACAAGGGGTTTCATCGGCAAGCTGGCCGCCAGCGGGTGCGTTCTGCCAGGACAGAAAGGCCTCTCAGGCCCGGCAGGGCTAAGGAACGCGGGGCCTAGCCGTCGTCCAGACGCTGCAGATTTGCGCGTGCCCGCCTTAGCTCTCTTGCTGCTCTTCCGGCTCGTCGGGCCCCTGCGGCTCTTCTGGCAGAGCTGTTTCTTCCGGCTGGTCCGATTGTTGCGGCTCGTCCGACAGAGCTGTCTCGTCCGGCTCATCCGGCTCGTCGGATTCTTGCGGCTCTTCGAGCTCTTCCGGCGGGGCGGGCACGAAGGCGTAATTGTGGGCATAGGTGGCGGGCCAAACCGAGGAGTAGACCCACGGGGCTACCTGCCACGAGACAAAGTTCTGGTCGGTGACGGCTGTGTGCGAACCGCCGCCGAGAATCATGTCGTTGGTCACTTCGATCTGGTAGAGCTTGGTGTATGCTTGCTTCTTTTCGTCGTCGTCGTCATCTTTCGGCTCGTCGAACCCGAGCAGGCCCGCCGATGGCCCGTGTATTCCGTCCACGTTGCCCAGCAGTGTCGTAAAGACAGCCAGCAGCGCCCCATCGTTACGGTTGTAGAAGTTGACGATGCCGTATCGCGTATGGCCAAGGGCCTTTTCCAGGTCGTACGCGCTGGAGATGCTGCCGGACAGAACTATAACGCCATCCACCTGCCGGCCCTCGCCCAGGGCCGCGGCGACAAGGACCGCTATGCCCCCTCCGCCGCTATGGCCCACGATGTAAACGGGCCTGCCGGGGTAATCGTCCTGGTATTTCTCCACGTTTCTGGCCAGACGATTGGCCGCCAGGCGATTGCCCAGGAAGTCCACCTGGGTAAACAGAGCGCCCAGCCTTCCCCAACTGCGAATGGGCATCGCACAAGTAATGCCCGCTTCATCAAGTCCGAGGCGGATAGCCTTGTTCAGGCCGCTGACGCCTTCTACGCCCGGGAGGATCACCACCATCCCCTCGTCCATTCGTTCGGGGGTTAGGTAGGCGGCATTGTCGTCGCAGCCAACGGCTGTGGCGAGAACAAGCCCAAGCAGCATCAATGCGGCTGGCAATTTGTTGTAGTTGGGAGTCATTGGAATCACTGTCAATGCCCTACCTGTCCCGGTCAACAACGATATCGGCGGAGCCGGCATTACGGGCCTGGCCTGCGAACGGTCCCGAGCCGGTGGCATTGTACTATACTGTTCTTGCGTGGCAATAGTTTTCACGGCAACCGCCCAGCGGCCATTTTATCTTCGAAGACGGTTGGGGGCGGGAATTTTTATTGAAAATTGCCCATGCCCATGCCGAAGATAGGTCATGACGTTATACTTCTTTCGGACATTCCTTTTCGTGCAGGGCTGACAATGGCCGAGTCTGGTAACGTGCCTATCCCCGAGCCGTCTTCTGCGATCGGTCATGTGGCCGTAGTGGTCGCCCGGTCTATTGAGCACGCCGAGACGTTTCGCGAACTGCTGGAAGATCATGATATCCCTTCAATGCTTGGCACTGAAGACGACCTCGACCGGGCCAATGACGCCTCGAATGTCGAAGGTGAATCGCCCATGACGCCCGGCGTGCCGGTGCTCGTGCCGGAAAGACTGCTTGACGAAGCCAGCGAGATTATTGCCGATCGCGAGGATTTCGACGAGTTGAACGAAGATGATACTTTCGACGACGAAGATGACGAGGCTTTCAGTCTGGACGACAACATGACCGAAGAGCTCGGCCCGATCTTCGACGAAGATGAGGATGAAGACGAAGACACCGGTTGAGATACATATCTCGATCTCACTTCAGGCCATCGCAACATAGACAAGTAAAGGTTGATCCAATGACAGAAGATACAGACACGCAAGGTGTTGAGAATCAAGGACCATTCGACGGCCCCGACCGCCGCGACGGCGGCGCCAAGGACAGCCGGAGAGATGTAGTTGACCGTCGGGCCGGATTCGACCGAAGGCGAGGCCCGGGCAGACGCAGGAGTGAGCCGCGCCGCGCCGCTGAAGAAGGCGAGATGACCGATGAGCAGTTCGATTTCCTCCAGGCCATCAACGATTACAAGAAAGTGAACAGTCGGCCTTTCCCCAGTTGGTCAGAAGTTCTTGATATTATTACGGCGATGGGGTATCGAAAGGTAGCTGAGCCGCGTGATATCCAGTAAGGGCCTCCCCCGGCCCGCCGGATGGATTGTCTAATGATAGCAACAAGCGCCGCCGTTATGGTTCCCGAATCTCTCGTCACGATCGTGATGGCGGTGGCGGTCTATTTTCTCATCCTCGGTCTGCTCAATAGCCGCAAGGCCCCGCAGTTGCTCACCGGGCCTGAAGATTCACTGCTGCTGATCGGCTCAGTCTGCCTGCTGGGTGTTCCGGCGCTGGTATCCAGGCTCGGTGTGGCGGGGATGCTGATGGCTGCCTGTTTGGTCGCGGCGGTTGCCATAGCCTGCGTAATCCTCTCGCGCCCGCGAACGTGGGTTGTATATAACCTTCGCGCCGCCGCCGCCGATGCGCTCGTGGGAGACACGCTGTCGTCTATGGGCAGGTCCTTCATCAGGGATTCGCGGCAGTTCCTCCTGTCCGATGGCTCGCGCATCGAAGTAAGTTGCTTTGCGCTGCTTCGCAGTGTTTCCATTCGCCTCCGCGGAGGCGACGACCACCTTCGCCGGCAATTCGGCATACAGTTGGCCAAGACCACCGCCACAAGATCAGTTGAGACCAGCCAAGGCGCGATGGCCTTGCTGCTTGTGGCTATGGCGATGCTGATAGCCCCGCTGGCACTGGCAGTTCAGCGGGCGGGCGAAATTGTTCGCCTCATTTCCGACCTTCTCCAGTAGGCACCACATCTCCACTATCGCGGCCGTCACTGTTTTTCCGTAAAGAATCGACGGGCTCTTCACCGATAACGACAAAGCTTCGTGTGAGCACAGTGGTTAGGTCCTGAATTACAGACCTTGGCAGCGTGTTGGTGATAACGCTCTGCCCGCCGGTGTGCATCCTTTTGATGACGGACGGACACATCTCGTCGATGTGCCACAAGGATACGAGGCGCCGAATATAGCATGTGAAATCGCGCTGAGAACGGACGTGGGCGCGTGGCTCATCTGCACTTGTGTTGCAGCTGCGAGCACAGCCCTTGCCATGGAAGGTTGTCATGAGAAGGTACGAGCGAGCACTACAATTTGTGGCGTTACTGATTCTGCTGGCTGCCATGTTGCCATTTAGCGGCTGTGGGGCAGTGGACAAGTGGCTCAAGACCAGCAAATTTCGCTTCCTGGACCCCCACAGCGTGGTGGTCACGCCCCCACGCACGCCGGTCATTCCAATTCTGCCCAATGCATCGCCCGCCGACCCGAGCGAAGATGTCTTGGAAAATTCCGTGTTCCCCCAGGAGAGCGATTACATCTATAGCGCCTCTGATTACGTGATAGGCCCGACAGATGTGATCGACATCGGCATTCTGGACTTGTTCCAGCCCGGGCTGGAAACGACCGTCCGACGGCAGGTCGAAGCCAGTGGCTACATCGATCTGCCTCTGCTGGCAGATCGTATCCTGGCTGACGGCTTCACCGCCAATGAACTGAAATACCGCATTGCCGATGCCTATCGACAGACGCTGCTGCGCGATCCGAACGTCAGCATATCCGTCGTCGCGCAACGCCAGAACACGTTTTCCATTCTCGGCACGGTACTCAATCCTGGCACCTACGAGATCACTCGCCGAGACATGAGGCTGTTGGATGCCATCTCGCTGGCGCGTGGCGTTACCAACCCGGCGGTTCGCTACCTCTATGTTATTCGCCCCACGGCCGCCATTAGAGGCAACGCCGACTTCGACACAAGCGGCATTCCCCCGGCACGGGAAGTTGTCACCCCGCCTGAAGACGTACCTGTTAACGAGATACCCACCAGGCTGCCTCCTCTGCCGGACATTGACGCGCCCGTCGACGAAGAGCCCGCCATGGAAGATGATGAAGTAGCCCCGCCTGCTGTGGACGAAGAGCCTGCGGTGCCTGACGCCGACGAAACGCCCGCCGTGGACGATGTGCCCCCGGCAGAGGGCGAAGGCGAGCCGACCGTAGTGGATCCGACAGCGGCCCTGATGGCCTATCTCCACCAGATCGAGCGTGAAGAAGTGAACTTGGCCCTGCAGCCAGGCCAGTGGCTGTATCAGGACGGGCAGTGGGCCTACGACGAACAGGCCATGCCCGAGGACAATCCCTACGTGCCTGGCCTGGCGGAAACAGGCGCAGCCGACACCGCGACGGTCGAGGACGATCAGCCCGTTGCAGACGACCCCTGGAACTGGAAGCAGGCGTCCAAATCCGACATGGCCCGCGTAATCGCCATCAATCTGGACAAGCTTTTCGACGGCGATCCGCGGATGAACATCATCATCCGTGACAATGACATCATCCACGTACCGAGCATGGAAGTGGGCGAGTTCTATGTCATGGGCGAAGTCACCCGCCCCGGCGTGTACAGCCTTACCGGGCGACGAATTACGATCAAAATGGCCATTGCCGCCGCCGGCAACATGTCGCCCCTGGCCTGGCCTGAACACTCAATTCTCGTCCGCCGCATCGGCGAAAACCAGGAACAGATAATCCCGATCAACATAGAAAAGATCTATCGGGGCGAAGAATCTGACATCTTTCTCAAGCCCAACGACGTAATAGCCGTAGGAACAAGTGCAGCGGCGCCATTCATGGCCGTCATACGTAATGCGTTCCGAATGACTTACGGATTTGGGTTCATCTACGACCGGAACTTCGCAGATCCGCTCATCACTCAGGGCGGAACACCGACTTCCAGGCGGTTCTCCCGCTGGTAAGTGGCCTGAATTCCGGTCTACGACTGTTGTTATGAACAAAGAGGTGTCTCAAGACGACGCCGGCAGGCCTTGTGGGCCTGCCCGGCTGGCGGACAGAATCGCTGACCCCCTGGCCTTGGCCACGCGGCAGCCGTTCACCGTCTGGACAGGCGCGAAAATCGCGATCCTGGCAGCGCTGATCGTCTGGATGGACCGTCAGCAGTTCCCCCTGATGTTCAAGACCTGGCGGACCGACCCGAACTGGTCGCACGGGTTCCTTATTCCGCTGTTCAGCATCTACCTGATTTACACACGCTGGGGCGAGATCATGGCCGCGCCACGCAAGGTGAGCCTGGTCGGCCTGGTAGCTGTCATCCTCGTCGGCGCTCTGCACATATACCCCTACAAGATACAGAGCCCCTGGGCGGGCCAGGTGACAATGGCTTTCCTGGCCACCGCGCTGGTGCTGTACCTGGCTGGGTGGCACGTGCTTAAGTACCTGTGGCTGCCAATACTGTTCCTCCTGTTCGCCATGCCCGTCTCGCAGTCGATCTACAACAGCGTAGCTCTGCAACTGCAGAATCTCGCCGCCACTTGGTCGACCGTGGCTTTGCAATTGTTCGGCGTGTCCGTAGACGTAAGCGGCAGCACGCTGTGGGTGACGACCGTGACGGGGGACGTCGTGCCGCTAAGGGTGGAAGAAGCCTGCAGCGGCGTCCGCCTGCTGATGGCATTCGTGGCCTTGTCCGTAGCTATGGCCTACATGGCCGATCGCCCCATCTGGCAGCGGGTGGTCCTGGTGGGAATGGGCATCCCCGTCGCCATCGCCTGCAACGTACTGCGAGTGGTCATAACCTGCACGATGTTCATCATCGACAAGGAAGAGTTCGGTAAGGACTTTATGCATACCTTCACCGGCATGGTGATGCTGATACCGGCGGTGGCCATGCTCTGGCTAGCCGGTCTGGTTATGCAGAAACTGTTCATCGAAGAGGAAATCGAGGACGACCAAGACGAGGCGAGCCCCCAGCCAATCCAAACCGGAGGGCAACAATAATGACAGAATCATCAGGCGCCCCCGCCAACAATGACACCGGCCGAACGCCAGTTCGCCCCCCCAGTTGGGTCGCAAAAGACGCCCATTTCCTGGCTGCGGTGGTGCTCCTGCTGATCGTGGGCCTGACGATCCAAGCCTACGGGTGGATTGTCA
>SDBV01003716.1_pt1 | contig 22285 bp, 11 predicted proteins | sample 2277081 | NCBI WGS metagenome assembly SDBV01 (sample SAMN10402039, study PRJNA504765) | marine sediment metagenome | isolation source: marine sediment core GS10_PC15, 223 cmbsf | place: Arctic Ocean: Southern Knipovich Ridge | collected 2010 | reverse complement strand
CAAACGGGATCCGAACAAACTGACATACGAGGTGGCACCATGATTGGGGGCAGGTCAGGATGTGTGACCTGGATGTAGATGTGCCACGATAGACTCGTGGCATGGTGCAAGCCCGCCTGCTCCACAAGTCCTCCGGACGGGTCATCTATTGCGCGCGAAAAAAATCGAGAATTCTTGTGCGCGCGCCGCGAGAATCAGGGTCTTTCCGGGCAGTAGGAGGTATGTGTGTTATGCGGCATCGATTCCCGAATGGCCACCTGTCGGTTGTGCTCGCTTCCTGGGCGTTCATTCCCGCTGCAACCCCGGTTGACGTTCAGGCGACCAGCGAAGCGTCGCCCCAGCTCAACGGTGACAGGCACGCTGCCACTCAACCGTCTCAAGTATTCTCCGCACAGCCCGCCCCTGGCGCGGCTGAGCGGGCCGCGGCGAGTGCGGTTGCCGCCGGCGGTCGTGGTTCGGTGTCGCCGGAGCAGCTTCCGGCGGTCAGCCGGCTGGGCGCTGAAACAACGTCGTACGTGTACCGGATGGGATGGGAGGAGCTACGGCAACGCCTGCACGGCACGACGGCGCTGAAGGTGATCGAAGATCCCCAAGTGCAAGCGTTCTTCAACGAGTTCTGGCGCCTGACACAGCGCGCAGGCGAAGATGCCCGGCTCTATGAGCTGCTCCTGACTGCGCTGCACGAAGAGCTCGTGCTGGCCGGCACCGTCCATGAGCCGGCGCTCGGGGCGCAAAACGCGGAGGTGGCCGAAGCGCTGGAGGAGCTCGAAGAAAAGGGCATCAACTCGCTCGAGGTTGGCATCGTGACACCCGCTGCGAGTGGTCGGGCGCGCTTCGCGAAACTGGTGCAAGCCGCGGCCGACGCGTGGCGGAGCACGGAGGTACCGCCGGCGACCGGCGCCGCGGCGTGGGTCGGACTCGGCCCGAAAGACTCCGGCCCGTTCTTCGCCTGGACCGGCGAGGAGGCCTACTGGGCCAACAGCCGAATCGCGGCGCGCTGGGTCGACAATGACAAGCCGACCAGAACACTCGGCGACTCCGAGTTCTTCCACCGAACCATCGATCCGCTGCTGCGAGGACGCCGGAACGGCCCGATCGCTCTTTACTACTACGACCTCCGCCCCACTTGGGAGCGATACGCCCAGAACCCGGCCGCCGCCGGGTGGGACATGATGTCCTGGCGGTCGCTCGACGCGGTCGCCGGAGCCACTTTCGTCGAAGACGGTGGCTTCCGCAACCGGCACTACTGGAAGGTCGGTGGGATGAGGACGGGCCTGTTTGAGCACAGCGCGGATGCCCGTTTGAACGAAGACTGGCTCGAGCGCGTGCCCGCCGACGCGAGCGGCTTCACCACGGGGGTGTTTGACGCGTTCAGCTTCTGCGGGTCGCTCGGCTGCCTGGGGGCGTGGATGGCGGGGGCGGACGACGGCACGATCGCGCAGCTTCCGAGCATGCTGATGATGGTCCAGCCGATGCTGCGAACGGTCGGCAACCGTTACCTGGTCTACCGCACGCCGGGCAAGTATGGCACGTTTCCGTTCAGCGGCTTCTTGCCGAACCACAACTTGATCGCGGTGATAGAGTTGCGCGACGCGATGGCGTTTCGCACACAACTGACGGGTTTGCTAGGGATGGCCGGCGGGATATTCCCGATCACGACCAGCGAGGTCGCCGGGCACGAGGTGCTCGAGATCAACCTCATGTACTTCACGTTGTATCTTGTGCCGCTGGAGAACGAGCTACTGGTCGCGGTGCATCCACAGCTTCTCAAAGACGCGCTTGAGAACTGGCGCAACCCCGGCCCGTCGATCGTTAACACCCCGGCGTTCCAGGAAGCCAGGAAGTACGTGCTGAAGGACGCCTGTTTCCTGATGTACTTTCCGCCCGGCGGCTTTGCCCGCGGCATCTACGACGAATACATCCCGCAGTTGCAGCAGGCGCTCGGGACGCTGCGTGGATTGGCCCGCATGAACGTCTTCGGCGCGCGCGACCAGGGGCTGAAAGACCCGAAACTGGCCTTCAATCCGTTGACCTTCCCGCGCGGGCGCGACATCGCCCGACACGTGACCAAGGCGACCATCCTGAGCGCCCGCGACGATGGGAAGGGTGTGCTGTTCGACGGGTACGCCCCCGTGCTCAGTACGGCGTACTATTGGGGCTACGTTCACGCTCTGACGCGCCTGAGCGCCTGTCGAGGCTGGCGAGGAGTGCTACCCACAGTAGAGCTGTTTAACTGGCTCATTGTGCCCCCGGTGGTCCCGCTGGAGCCGCCGGTCGCTGAACCGGCCGCCCCCGAAGGCGTATCGCCCGGGGGCCGATCGTAGTGGGGCGAACGGCCGCTATCTCAGCCGGCCGGTGCAACCGCAGGCTCCAGATTTCGTAGGTAATTGTGTGCGCAGGCGGCTGCTCGGGGTCCTTTACATGTGAGCGAGCGGCTCGTGCGGGTGAGAATGGGCGCCGAGCGAGGCTTTTGCAGGAGATCATGCTCATGCCGGTGCAGACACCACCACAGATCGCACAGGAGCGCGTCGGAGATTTCTCCCGTCGCGTTCAGGCCATCCGAGAGAGCCTTCATCAGGTCGTCGTGGGCCAGGACTGTACGATAGACCTACTGCTGACCTGCGCGTTGACCGGCTCGCATGCGCTGCTGGTGGGCGTGCCGGGATTGGCCAAAACCCTTATGGTCAAGGCACTTGCGGCCGCTTTCCGTTGGAAGTTCTCGCGGATTCAGTTCACCCCGGACTTGATGCCCGCGGACATCACCGGCTACGAATTGCTTTCCCGCGACGGCCAGGCGAGCGGGCCCGCCATGGTCTTTCGGCCCGGGCCGGTCTTCGCCAACCTGGTGTTGGCAGACGAGATCAACCGGGCCGCCCCCAAGACGCAGTCCGCCCTGCTCGAATCCATGGCTGAGAAGCAGGTGACCGTCGGCGGGACGACACACGTGTTGGAGCCGCCGTTCCTCGTGGTCGCGACCCAGAACCCGATCGAACAGGAGGGCACCTACCCGCTGCCCGAGGCCCAGCTTGACCGTTTCATGATGGAAATCCACATTGACTACCCGTCGCCGGCCGAGGAGGAGGAAATCGTCACCAAGACAACGGGGGGCGAGCTGAAGCTGCCCGAGTCGACCTTCACGCGTGACGAATTCCTCGCCCTGCAAGAGGTCGTCCTGGCCGTACCGGTCCCGCGGAATGCAGCCGCGTATGCCGTGCGGCTCTGTGGGACAAGCCGGCCGGGCGGTGACCGGGCCACCCAGTACGTGAACGATTACGTCGCGTGGGGAGCGGGGCCACGCGGTCCGCAGAACCTCATCTGGGCCGCGAAAGCCGGTGCCCTCCTCGACGGCCGCACGACGCCGACCATCGAGGACGTGCGCACCGTAGCGCTACCCGTGCTGCGGCATCGCGTGCTGGCGAACCATCGCGCCGTTGGTGACGGGGTCTCCGCGGATGACGTGGTCAAGCACCTGCTGAAAGAAGTGTCGGCATGAGGGCGAACGGACGGAGCCGGTTTCTGGATCTGCGCGCGCTGGCCGCGCTCGAACATATGCGCTTCACGACGCGGCACCGCATCGAAGGTGCTTATAGCGGCCGGCATCAGTCACGGCAGCAGGGCGGTGCGGGCGAATTCGCGGACTTCCGCGAGTATGTCGACGGCGAGGACCTCCGCCGCCTCGATTGGAAGGTCCTGGCTCGCTCCGGCCGGGCGTACATTCGTCTATACGACGACGAAACGAATCTGGTCTGCACGCTCGTAGTCGACGCCAGCGGATCAATGCGCTTCGGCGCCCGCCGACCACCAGAGACGGCGGGATCCAAGCTGGAGTACGTGCAGTACCTCTCGACGGCACTGACGCACGTGATCAGCCGACAGCAGGATCAGGTTGGCCTGGCGGCGGTCGCCGACGGACTGCGTGTGTTCGAGCCACCCGGCAGCACCCGCGGTCACGTTGCGCGGCTTCAGGAACTGATCGAGCAACTCGACACCCGACCCGCCACCGATTTGGCCGGGGCGCTGCGTGATCTCTTCCTGCGGCTCAAGCGCCGCGGCGTGTTGCTCATCATGAGCGATTTCCTGGTTGCGGACCTTGATCCGGTCTTCGCCGCAATCCGACTGTTCCGGCACAGCCTATGGGAGGTCGTCATCGTCCACACGATCCATCCGGACGAGGAACGGCTGCCGGACGGTATGGCGTACCGGTTTGAAGGCCTGGAGAATGATGGTACGGTCGAATGCTCGCCGACCGAGATTAGCACGCTGTACGAGCGGCGGTTTGCGGCGCACATCGCGCAGGTGCGAAGCATGTCGCTCGCCACCGGCTGCGACTATCGGCGGGTGTCGACGGCGATTCCCTATTTGCGGACGTTGGGAGAGTTCCTGGTCGAACGAACGGGGTAGCAGCCAGCCATGACGTTCCTGCACACGTGGCCGCTGGCAGTCGGAGCGCTGGCCGTCGGGCTGCCGGTGCTCATTCACTGGCTGACGCGCCCACGCCCGCTCCGCCTGCCCCTCTCCACCGTTCGCTTCGTGCAACAAGCGATCCGCCAGCGTCGCGCCCGTCACCGTTTGCGTGACTTTCTCATTCTGTTGTTCCGCGTACTGGCAGTGGCGCTGCTGGCGCTCGCTTTCGCGCGGCCGCTCATCGGCGAGCGCCCCCTGATCTCTCCCCATGACACCGCCGCGGCGGTGCGCGTCGTCATCCTGGACGTCAGCCAAAGCATGGGCGCGCGTGTCCATGGCATTGAACGGTTCGAACGGGCACGTGCGCTGGCCGCGGACTATCTGGCTTATCGCCACGGACTGCACGCGAACCTGATCCGGGCCGGAGCTCAGGCTCGGCCGGTCTTCGAGCGACTGTCGGACAACTTCGTGGCAATTCGCGACGAGCTCGCGCAGGCCGCGGTTCTCCCCCAGCGGCTCGACATCCAGGCGGCGGTCACGTTGGCGGCTGAGATGCTGGGAAAGGACGGCGATGCGAACACTCGTCGTGAACTGGTCGTGATCAGCGATTTTCAGCGCAGCAACTGGACGACGGTCGACTTTTCTCCGCTGCCTAAAGACACGTTGATCCAACTCGAGTCAGTCGCGTCGAGCGAACCGCCGTCTAATGTCGGCGTGCTGCGCGTGGGGATGGGCGGTCGAGCCGAGCGCGGCAAGGAATCTCGCGTCGAGGTGGAGATCGGCAATTACTCCGGCGCGGCTCGTCAGGTTGAGGTGGAGCTCACGTTGGGCGAATCAACCTTTCGGCTGGATGGGTTGTGTCCCGCCCACGCCCGGACCACGCTCACGACGAAAGTCAGCCTCGGCACGGCCGGATGGCAGAGCGGGAGGGCGCGGCTACTGAATGTCGAGGACGCCCTGGCCGCCGACGACCAGCGCGCGTTCGTGCTCGAGGTGCGTCCGGCGACGACCTATGCGCTGATCACACGTCAGCGCGCGGATCTCAAGCCCTCGTCGAGCTACTTTCTGGAGCGTGGATTGGTACCTTGGCTCGCGCGCCCCGGCCGACCGCAACAGCGCGTGCTGCGCATTGCGCCGGATGAGCTCGACCGCGAGACCTTGGCTCCGGCTGATCTACTTGTGCTGGATCATCCGGGCCGGCTCAACGACGGGGCGATCAGCTTGCTGACATCTCTGTTGCAGCGCGGACGGCCGCTGCTCTACATCGCGGCCGAGCCGGTCGACGCGACCAACCTGCGTATGCTGGCGCACGCGGCCGGAACGTCACTCAGGATGCCGGTGGAGTTCGCGCGACCGCCCGCGGGACAACCACGGCAGAAGCTGTTCCTGACGGACCTGCGTCGTGAGGCTGCTCCGTTCGCAGTCTTCGGCGACGAGCTTTCAGCGCTGGTCGGAGCACTGCGTTTCGCCGGCGGGCTGACGTCGCGCGCGCTCGAGGGTGGTCTTCAAGATGACGTCCTGGCAACGTACAACGACCGCTCGGCATTCCTGGTTGTGACCGCCTGCGGCGCAGGCGCGCTCGCGGTTCTCAACGCCGACCTGTCATACTCGAACCTGACCGTCTCGCCGCTGTTCGTGCCGCTGCTTTCGGAGCTTTCCGAGCAGTTGCTGGAGCGGCGGCGTGTGACGGGCGCGGTCGCCTGCGGCGAGCCGTTGGTCGCCTATCTGCCGGCCGAAGCGGGTGCGGTCAACGGGTTGACGACCATACCACCCGAAGTCGAGGGCCAGCGCTGTGGGGAGTTGACCGAAGAGGGCGCCGGCGTGCTTTGGCGCTGGAACGCAGTCGGTTCGCCGGGGGTCTACGAGGTGTGGCGCGACGCGCCGGTGTTTGCCGTCGCCGCCGCAACGCCGGCGTCCGAGAGCGATCTGCGCAGCATCACCGCGGAGCTATTGCAGGAACGGTTGGCGGGGGCCAGAGAAGTCGACTTTCGGACGGCGGGTGCGGCCGATGAGGCGCGCGACGACCGCTGGGCGTGGTTGGGCGTGGCCTGCGTCGGCTGCCTGCTGTTGGAACTTCTCCTTTTGAAGGCGTTTCGGACCTGACATGCGGACGCTGGATTTTGAACCGCTGCTTCCCCCGGCCCTTTGGGTCACGCTGGCTGCGCTGCTGGTCGCAGGCCTGCTGTGGTATGGTGTGCGTCGTCCGGGGCGAATCCCGTGGCCGCGGTGGCTGGGTGCGGTGTCGTTGAGCGCTGTTGGCGCCGCACTGGTGCTGTTCGTCCTGTTGAACCCGAGTTGGACCGAAGAGCTGCCGCCGCCGGCCGGAAAACCGCTGCTCATCGTCCTGGTGGACACCTCCGCCAGCATGGCGACGCCAGACACCGACGGCGGCAAGACCCGGTTGCAGGCCGCGGCCGGCGTCGCGGTCGACCTATCGAACGAGTTGGCCGACCGCTTTGACGTCCGCACGTTTACGTTTGACACGGCGCTGGCGCCGGCTCAAGCGAATGACCTCGCGCAGCGCCAGGCCGATGGTCGGCTGACCAATCTCACGGCTGCCATTCGTGGGAGTCTGCAAATCGAGCAGGCGGCAGGCCAGGCGCTGGCGCTGCTCAGCGACGGGATTCACAACGCGGGCGACAGCCGCGAGGTACTCGAGGCCGCCCGGGTCGCCCGGGCACTGGCCGCGCCCATCTACGCCTTGACGCTCGGGGGACAGCAGGAAGTTCGCGACATGGCCCTCGAACTTACCTCCCCACGGGATCTGGCCTCGGTCCGGCAGCGCGTACCGCTGCGCGTCCGTGTACGGCAACGCGGTCTGTCCGGTGTCGCGGCCACGGTCACGCTCCGCCACCAAGATGAAGAACTCGGCCGCGAGACAGTCCTGTTGGCCGATGACAGCCCGGGCGAAGTTCGATTCCTCGTGCAACAAGACGAGCCGGGCCTCTATCACTACCAAGTCGCGGTTGATCCAGTCCCCGAAGAAGTGACGCGCGTGAACAACTCGAGCACATTCATGCTGCGCGTTGTGGACGAGCCCATGCGCGTGATGCTGCTGGAGGGCAAGCCGTACTGGGACACGAAGTTCCTGATCCGGACGCTGGCGTCCGATCCGCTCATCGAATTACACAGTGTGGTGCGCCTGGCCGACAATCGTCTGCTGAAACGTACGCTGCGGCGCGCCGCCACCCAGCCCGTGGACGGGGACCGGCGTTCGCCCTCTTCGCGCACGGAAGACTGGGGAATTATCACCGATGCAGCCGGCCTGCTCGAAGGCGAGGACGCTCTGAAGGCGGTCCAGATTCTCGTGCTGGGCCGCGACGTCGAGTTCTTTCTGACGGACCAGGCGCTCGCCCGGGTGCGCGATTGGATCGCGCGCGACGGCGGTTCGCTGGTATGCTACCGGGGATCACCGGTGGCGCGGGTTTCTCAGCAGTTGGGCCGGCTCTTGCCCGTGCGCTGGATGCCGGCGCGCGAGTCCCGCTTCCGCATGCGGTTGACCGAGCGTGGCAGCGACCTGCGCTGGCTGGCAGGCGCCGGCGATGAACCGGCCGCGGAGCTTGGTCGCTTGCCTGCGCTCGCCAGGACCACGCAGGTGGCGCGGCTCAATCCGCTCGCCGTGGCGCTGGCTACGGCGGAGACGCCGACGGCAGACGGCGAGACTCCGATAGTGACGTACCAGCCGTACGGGGCGGGGCGTGTGGTCGTGATCGAAGGGGCTGGCATGTGGCGTTGGGCGTTCCTGGCACCACAGTACCGCGCGCACGACGCGGTGTACTCCTCGTTGTGGCAGAGCCTCTTGCGCTGGCTCGTTTCCCGTACCGGCTTGTTGCCGGGCCAGACGATCCTGCTACGCGCGGACAAGGTCACCTTTTCCGTGACCGAAAGCGCCTCGGCGACACTGTTGGTGCGCGAGGAAACTGTCGCCGGTGAGGCGCCGAGCATCGAACTGACCAGCGCGGTACTCTCCACACCTCGAGTCATCGGGCCCACGCCGGTCGGTGATGAGCCCGGGACGTACCGAGTGGTCTTCGGCGTACTCCCGGAGGGACGCTATCGCGCGCGCGTGGTCGGCGCTGCGGCCGACGACGTATCGCAGCAGTCATCGTTCGACGTGCGAAGCTTCCTGGAGGAGCGACTGGACCTCAAGGCGCGCCCGGAACTGATGGCGCGCCTGGCCGAGGAGGGAGGCGGAACGGTGCTGGGGAAGGGCGCCGCAGGCCAGATTGCCAAACACTTTCGGCAGCAATTGGCGCGCAACCGTCCGCCCCGCGTTCGGCACCTGACCGCGTGGGACCGCTGGTGGTGGTTGTTGGCGGTATTCGTGATGTGGACGTCGGCGTGGGCCTTGCGTCGCTCGGGAGGTCTGATCTGATGCCAGGGCACGACGTGGGCAAGGAAGATGGTCGAGAGGGCCAAGCATGGCCAACAAGGCGCTAACTGAATACTTGCGCGGCCTGCGGCGGCGATTCGCAGCGGTCGGTACGGCCACCGCGCTCGGATGGGCGCTGGTAACCGCCGTGCTGTTGACGGTGGTCTTGGTGTGGCTCGATCTAATCCTGGAACTGTCGCCCGAGCTGCGCCTGGCCTTGAGTTGCGCGGTTCCAGCGGCCGCCACGGCGCTGCTGCTCGCAACGTGCTACGCCATGTTGCGTCGGGCCGCGTGGCCGGTGCTGGCGCGCCGCCTGGATATTGTCGGCAGCACGCGGGGACAGATCCTCTCCGGCGTGGACCTCCTGCTGCAACCGGTACCATCGTCGCACTTGTCCGCCGGCCTGGGAGAACTGGCGATCGAGCGAGCGGCGGTGCTGGCTGATCACGTCGCTCCGTCGTGCGCCGTGCCGGCCCGCCCGATCGCGCGCGCGTTCGGAGCGTTCCTGCTGTTGTGTGCGGGCGTCTGCGTATTGGCGGCCGTGATGCCCGATCTTGTCCGCACGCAGTGGTTGCGCTTCACCGACCCGTACGGCGACCACCCGCCCTACTCACCGATCAAGTTTGCTGTCGAGCCGGGCAACGTCAGGGTCCTCTACGGCGACGGGCTGGATGTCCGTGTCACCGTGACGGGGGGCCCGGTCGAGCGGGTCGAGCTGGTGCTGAACGTGGATGGCCAGACCGATCCACAGACATTACCGATGTTTCTGGAACCCGGCGGCAAACGGCGCGGCACCATCGCGAGCGTGACCTCGGCGGGTGCGTATCATGTGCGGGCGCGCGCGGCCCGCAGCCACCGGTTCGACGTTGATGTGGTCACCGTTCCACGCCTGGAGGGCGTTCGCTTCCGGATCACTCCTCCCGCCTACACCAATGTGTCGCTGTACGAGGGCGCGCTGCTGCCAGGCGGGCTGGCGGGCTTGCCAGGTACCCACGTGGAACTGTGGGCCGGCAGCAATCGGCCGCTTTCGGGCGGCGTGCTGGAAGTCGAGACGGAAGAAGGCCTGGCGAGCGCTGGTTTGACACCGGTATCGGCGGGCAGTACGGAGGTCACGGGCTCGTTCACGATCAGTGCGCCAGGCAAGTTCCGCTGCAATGTGATCGACGTCGCCGGCCAGCCGTCCAAGGAAGACTTTGCGGCGTCGATCGTCGTTCTGCCTGACCAGCGCCCGTTCGTCCGCGTGATGGAGCCGCGCGCCGTTTCGTTCGCCACACCCAACGTGGAGCTTCCGGTCGCGGTGTCAGCCGAGGATGACTACGGCGTGGCGCGGCTGCAACTGTATCGCAGCCTGAACGATTCACGGTCTCTGCCGCTCGAACTGGAGGTGCCGGTCCCAACGGCACGGCGCGCGGACACGCGGACGCCATTGCCGTTGTCGGTCTATGGCCTGGAGCCCGGTGACGTGGTCAAGCTCTTCGCCCGCGTAGAAGACAACGACCCGGCCGGGCCGAAGGGAGCGGAGAGCTCGATCGTTCAGGTGCACATCATCTCTCAGGAGGACTTCAACCGCATGATCCGTACGCGGCAGGGCCTGGAGACCTTGCTGTCGAAGTTCCAGCAGGCCCAGCGCCGCCTGGAAGCCCTGGCCAAACAGATCGAACGACTGCAAGAGGAACTACGCGACCTGCCCCCCGACAGCGAGCTGGCTGCCGAGCACCGCGAGCGGCTGCGGAAGCTCGCTGAGCAGATGCAGCGCGATGCCGAAGAGATTCAAAAGGCCGCCGAGTTCAAGATGCCGTACGACATCGACGAAGCACTGACGCCCCAGCTCGAGGAATTGGCCCGCAAGCTGGCGGCGATGGCCCAGGAGGCTGCGAATCTGGCCAGCCGAAAGGGACTGAAGGCCGAGGCGGCCAAGAAAGAACTGGAGGACTTGCGGCAGCGTTTGGGGCGTAAGCGCGAGCAGTTTGCCGAGCAGGTCACCGAGCCGCTCGAGCAGCTCGCCGCCATCTACCCGCTCAAGGAAGACGAAGCCCGTTTCATCACGCTCTATCAGCAACAGCGTGAACTCGCCGAGCGACTCGCCTCGTTGAGAGGGTCCAACGGTGAGGATGATCCCGCGCTCAAGGCCCGCATGCGCGACCTCGAAGCGGAGCAAAACCAGCTTCGCCAGGAGTTGCACGACCTGCTCAACGATATCGAAGACCATGTCACACGCCTGCCCGACGATGCGGAACTCGACGACCTGCGCAAGACCGCCACGGAGTTCGCCAAGGCACTGCGCGCCAGTGGTGCCGAACAGGTCATGCTCGAAGCGCAAACGGGGTTGGCCGAATTCTCCGGTACACGGGGGCACGCCGGGGCGAAGCAGGCGGCGGACATTCTGGAAAGGTTCATCAGTCAGTGCAACGGCATGGGAGACACGGCCGGGCAGTGCCTCAAGTTCAATCCGTCGCTGAGTTCGTGTCTGGGCAACACGGTGGAACAGTTGCTGGGCGACGCGGGCCTGGGCACGGGCCTGGGGGCCGGCGGAGCTGGCGGCGGATACAGCGCTCGCCGCCGCACCTTGCAGAATGTCGGCCTGTACGGGGCCTTGCCGGCCCTTGGCGAAGCTGGGCTGCGCGGCAGCGCCGCGGACGGCCGGGGGCTGATGCGGGGCGCAGGCTATGAGGGAAACGTCATCCGGCTGCAATCCCTCCGCTTCGAGGCTCTCGGCAGCCTGCGCGCGGCCGGAACCGCTGACCCGGCCATTCCCGTTCGCTACCGGCGACGGGTCGCAGAGTACTATCAACGCATCGCTGATGAGCTCGGCGAATGAAAGTGGAGGTGCGCATGTACCGGATGCAGAGCGTCATGGCAATCATCACGGTCCTGTGGAGCCCCGTCCCTGTCTCGTCACTCGGCCGGGACAAGACTGTTGGTCGCGAGTCCGCGCCACCCACGGCAAATCAGGAGAGCCGCTTGGACGAGCAGTCAACGGAGTCCGCACAACCCGAAGAAAAGCCCGATGATCACGTCCAGACAAAGACCCCCGAGAAGTCCGCGACCGCGATCGTTCCCGATCCGAAGCAAGTCGGCGGCGAACCGGACGGTATTGTGCAGGTCGCGAATCTGGTTTACGCGGGCATCAAGAGCAGTCACTGTTTCGCCGACCATTTCCTGGTCCGGGCCGAGAAGGAATCGGCGATCTCGACCAGCCGCCGCTTTCACGCCGTCAAGCTGGGTTCAGACGAGCTGTTTGACTTCCCGCTGGTGATCATGACCGGCGAAGGAGACTTCACACTGCCCGATGCGGAACGCGAAAACCTGCGCACCTACGTGCAGCGCGGGGGCTTCTTGTTGGCTTCGGCCGGCTGCTCGTCACAGAGCTGGGATCGCGCGTTCCGCCGCGAGCTCGCGAAGGCTTTCCCCGGAGATAAACTGGAATCTATCGGGAAAGATCACTCGGTGTTCAACCTGGTCTATGAAATCAAGGAATTGCGGGCCAAGCATGGCAAGCCACACCCGCTCGAGGGGGTTTCCATCGGCGGGCGGCTCGGTGTGCTCTACTCGCAGGATGGACTCAACGACACCGGCCACACTACCGGCTGTTGCTGCTGTGGCGGAAATGAGCTGACGAACGCCGAACAGATCAACGTGAACATCTTGGCGTACGCACTCATCTACTGATGCCGCGCGCCGTGAGTGCGCAGGGCACGGAGATGTGTTCCATGGCCACGTGGGCCAACCTGCTGCCAACTCGAAAACCGGCCGACTGGGCCTGCGCGCTGCTGGTCGCCGCGACGCTGCCCATACTGGTTGTCGGCTGCTCGCGCAACCCGTCCCGAGACGGCGACCGACCAGGCTTCGTGGTCGTGAGTGGCGATACCAGCGGGTGGATCAGAGCCTGCAGTTGTGCTTCAAATCAGTCCGGCGGTCTCCCGCGGCGCGGCGCGTTCGTTGAGCAGTTGCGGCGGCGCGGTGACGTGCTGCTGCTCGACGTGGGTGGAAACCCCGGCGGCGACTCCGAGTACGAACGGGTCAAGTTCGAAGCCATCCTGACTGGAACCACGCGGATGGGGCTGGTAGCCCAGAACGTCGGTGGCCCCGAGGTGCTGTTCGGGGCTGATTACCTGCGCGACGTTGCGCAGCGGCTGGGAATCCCGTTTGTTTCCGCCAATGTCCGCGACGCCCGAGGCGAACTCATCGCTGAGCCGTTGCGTCTCGCTGAGCTGTCCGGCCGACGGATCGGCATCACCGGCGTTCTCTCGCCGGAGTACGCCACGTCCGGCGTGCGAGTCGAGGAGCCGCGCGAGGCGGTGCTGCGCTTGCTCGACAGCACACCACGTCGCTACGACTCGCTGATCGTACTGGCATATTTGCCGGAGACCGAGTTACACGAACTGGCCGCCGCCCTGCCGGAAGCCGACGTTGTGGTCGGCGGCCCGACGGGGCAAGGCATCGCACCGCGGAAGATCGGCCCGACCTTGCTGACATCCGCGACCAACAAGGGCAAGTTCCTCGTGCAACTGAAAGCGGGACCGGCCAGCGCCGCCGTCGTGTGGTCCGCGCAGCTCGTGGAAATGCACGACGGCCTGGGCGACGATCCAGCTCAAAACAGAATCGTCGAAGGTCTTCTCGCTGAGCTCGAGCGCCGGGATTTTGCAGCCAACCGGACCGGCTTCGTTACCGCACTTACCGCGGCGTTGCCCGCCGAATTCAGGGTCGCCGGCTCTAATTCATGTCGGGCGTGTCATGCCGCCGAATGGGACGTCTGGGAGAGCACGGGGCATGCACACGCCTGGCAGGCGCTGGCCGAGCACGGCAACGAAGTCGATCCATACTGCCAGCGGTGCCACACTACCGGCTACGGCTTGCCCGGCGGCTTCGTCTCCGCGAAACGCAGCGGCGCGCGCGTCGACGTCGGCTGCGAGGGCTGCCACGGCCCATCACTTGCCCACGCGCGCGAGCTCGAGACACGAACTGCGTTCGCAGCAGCGGACCAGTGTGCCGGCTGCCACGACCTTGATAACAGCCCGTCGTTTGACTACGGCTCCTACTGGCCGCGCATTCGGCACGGTCCCACGGTTGAGTCGACCGTCTCGGAGCCCAGCGCCGCCACGAAACCGACAGGTGGCCCATGAAGAGTCTGACGTGCAAATCATCATACCGGCGAACGATCACCGGCCACCGCTTGCCCTGGGGCATAGCTCTATCGGCGCTGCTGTCGATCAGCGCGGGAGGGTGGGCGGCTCAGAAGACGGAGCAGCCGTGGGAGATGTGGCTTCCGTCACTGGAGGAGGGGACCGAGCAAGCCAACCGTTTGCGAAAGCCCATCTTCGTCAGTGCCGGCGCCGCCTGGTGCGGCTGGTGTCGCCGGCTCGACCAGGAGTTGGGCAAGCCGGAGGTGCGGGTGGAGTTGGCTCGTTGGATGCTCGTGCGTCTCGACGTTGACAAGTCGCCCGGCGACGCACGCAAGCTGGGCATCGGCCCGGTCCCGGCGCTGCGCGTCCTGACCTCAAACGGTCGGATCATCGCCACGCGCGATGGCTACTTGCCGGCGGGAAAACTACTGACCTGGCTCAAGCAGCAGTATGACGCCGCCTTAGTGCTCCCGGCGGAGGGTCTGACCGACGATCAGCCGCCCGATGCGGAGAGGCTTCAGCTCCTGATCAGGACGTTGAGACACCGCGACGCGACATTACGGGAGGCCGCCACCCGGCGACTGTTGGCGCATCCGCGGATCGTCAGCGCCGCGGTCGTGGAGGCGTTTGCGGACGGGAATCTCGCCACACGCTTGGCGGTGCTGGAACTCTTGCGCGAGTGGCGTGCCCCGATCGACGCGCTCGACCCCTGGCAACCGGAGACCATCACGGCCGCGAGTCTCGAAGCACTCGAACAGTGGGCCGGCGAATACGCCGAGCCAGTGGGACCGACCGCCGGCAACGAGACCTCCGACGCGCAATACCTGGGCATCCTGACGGAATTGGACGCCTTGCCTCAGACCGACAGCGACGCGGCGGCAAACGCGATCCGCGAACGGTTGGCCCGCGCCGGCCGTGACCTGCTGCCGGAGGTCTACGAACGCCTGAAGCATGCCGCGACCGATCGCGAGCGCGAACGACTGACCGCGCTGCGCTACCGGCTCGTGGCAACGGACCAGCTCGTGCTGGACTGGCCGGGTGGGTTGGAGCGTCTGGCGGCCACCGACGCTCAAACGCGTCACCGCGCCGCTGCGGAGCTCGCAAAACGGGCCAAGAGCACAGACAGTCCATTGCTACTGGAGCTGTTCAGTGATCCTGATCCGCTGGTCCGCGAGATCAGTCTGCGGGCCTTGCGTGACGTCGGCGGCGCGGAAGCCGCCGAAACGCTCGCGGGGCTCCTGAACGATCCGGAGCCGAACGTCCGAGCAGCGGTGCTCAAGGAACTGGCCGAAAGCCCCTCCACGCGCCTGGTCGCCAAGTTGACCGAGTACGTTGCGACGGAGAGCGATCCGGACTTGATCGTCCATGCCGTGCGCGCCTTCCGCGATGCCCGAAACGAAGACGCCTTGGACGCGCTCGTCAAGCTCCTTGACCACAGCAGTTGGCGGGTGCGGGCCGAGTCCGCCGAAGCGCTCGGCAAGTTGCTCAGTAGTTGGTACGACCTCGCCATTGAGCGCAAGGCCGGTGCCTATCTAGCGCTCATAAGGCGTCTCGACGATGAGGACGGATTCGTCGTCAGTCGGGCGGTCAAGGGGCTGCAGAGTGTCAATCTGATAGCCGCAGTCGAGCCACTCGTCCGGGCCGCGGTGAGACATCCGGAGATCGCGCCGGAAGCGTTGAGAGTGTTTAGACGCAAAGAGTTGCGTAAGAAGGCAACTCCGGCACTGCGCGAACTCTGCCACCACGACAACGCGCAGGTACGCGCCGCCGCAATCAGTGCGATCAGTTCCTCCGGCTTCGATGAACTGGTAGGAGAATTGCCCACCGCCCTGGCTGATCCCGACGAGGAGGTGCGGCTGGCGGCGGCGAAGGCCTTGTACAGCGCCCTGGGCAGGCAGCGCCCCAGCAATTGGACCGCGGGTGCGATCGTGGACGCGGAGAGCTTTGAGCAACTGAGCAGTCTTGGTTATTTCAGCGGTGGAGCAGGCCGCAATTCAACGTCAGCCGGCAAGGACTCTGAGGAGTGGCTCGCCGAGTTTCACAGCGGCACACAGCGACCGGAATGGATGACCGGCGCGATTGAGCCGCTGCGCAGAATGCTCACGGCTGACTCCGCCGAAATGCGACTCGCCGGCGCACTGCCGCTCATTGCGCTTGGGGAGGACGAAGCGGCCCTACCCGTGGTGGTGTCTGTTATTGAGACCGAGCCCGACTTACTGAGTACCGCGGCGTCGGCCCTGGCCTGGCTATCGAACGCCCCAAGGGTCCAACTGTTCGCACTGTACAGAACACAAGAGCTCAACGAACAGCAACTGCGTGCCTTGGTACAAGCCCCGGCGAGCTTGCCGGACGACACGTCGAGTGATCTCCTTTGGAGCTTGGTGGCCGACGAAGACGCTACTGAGGAGGTAGCCGCCGCCGTGGAACGCTCACTGCGCTCACTGTATCTCGGCACGCGGTATAACAATCCGGCTCGCATCTCCTCGGCCGCCAAAAAACGCGCTCTCGCCGCAGCCCGACCCCACGCGACCGACGGACCGGAATTGCAGCGCCTCGTCGCGCTGCTGGTATTAGCGATGGCCGACAAGGACGTGACGGCAGAAGTTGCCGAAGCGCTGGCCAAGGATGACGAGATCAGTCCGGCGCTGCGGCGTGACGCGTTTCAAATCCTGCTCCTGAGCCAGGCGCCCGCCGAGCGGCGGAGAACTGCGTTGACCGCTCTGTCCGGCGACAACGCGGATCAGCGGAAGCTGGCCCTACGCTGTCTGGCGATGGGCGCCGACGAGTTGCGCGCGCTGCGCGACGAGCGCTTTCACGTCGGTTTCAGCGTCGCACCAATGTCCGCCTTTTCCCGGACGCGCGGCCAGAAGATCAAGCCGGAGGCGCCGGCCGGGATGCAGGCCGACGCCATGCGCTCCCTTCTCGGCGATTCGGATCCGGAGGTGGCAGCCCAGGCCGCCTACTTCCTGAGCTTGATGGGTGATCGGGGCGGACTGGAGCCGCTGCTCGAGTACTGGCGCCGGAACCACCAAGACAACGAGCAGTGGCGCCGACTCGTCTACCGTGCCGTTACCGCTCTGAACGATGATGAACTGACGCCGATTCTGGAGGAAATCTACGGCGGCTACGACCACCAGGACTACTCCATCGGCGAGTTCTACTGGACGATTCGCACCGTGAAGGGCCCCCAGATTCTCAAATTGCGCAAGCGTATTCGCGGAGACGTCGGGATGGACTTCCTCCGTTAGGTTTCGTCAGTCGTAGTGGTTGCCAACCGCCCGTGCGGCGATAGGAGCTTTCCATGAGAAAACGACAGTTGCGTGAGATCATCGGCGTGGTGCTGGCGGTCTGTTGCCTGCCTGTGTTCGCTCAGGCGCAGACAGCGGACAGCGCTACTGTTTCCGGACGAGGTTCGGTCACCATCGAACGGCCGGCCGAGATCATGCGGATGCAGATCGACTTGCCCGCCAAGGACAAGGACGCGCAGGAGGCTGTAGCCAAATTCAAGAAGTTGAAGGAATCGGCATCGGCGAAGCTCGCCGAGCTGGGCGCGATCGAGGGCTCGGTCGAGTTTGCCGCGCCCACTATGGGTACCGTAGCGGAGGGCTCGGAAGCGCAGATGCAGCGCATGGTGATGATGGGAATGCGGGGCCAGCCGATGGACGAAGAAACGCTGGCCGCCTTGCCAATCATCGTAACCGTGCGCCTTACGGCCGAATGGCGGTTGGTGGGCGACAGCCCGGTTGATCTGCTGCTTTTCACGCATGATCTCAAGCAAAAGATCAAGGATGCTGATCTTGCTGGTGCAAAGGAACCACAAGAACTCACGCCCGAGGAAGAGGAGTTGATGGAAGAGATGGGGGAGATGACCCGGTATGGCACGCCTCAACAACCCCAAGCGGGCGAACCGAACTTCATATTTGTGGCCGAGATCTCCAAGCAAGATCAGATGAAGGCTCTCAACGAGGCCTTTCAGAAAGCCGCCGATCATGCCCGGCGACTGGCCCAGGCTGCCGGAGCTATGGAACTGGCCGGCATTCACACCCTCAGCGGCACACTCGGACCAAGCGACCCGAGCGCTCCGCGCAATCCCTACTCGTCGTACATGGCCAGCATGATGGGGCAAGAGCTGATAGCTGGAGCGGGCGACGAGAAAGGCGAAGCCATCGGTCCCAGCCCGTGCAAGGTCGAATACCGTGTGGCGGTCAGCGCCACGTTCGGCCTCGCTTATAAGCAATAGCAGCCGCCTGGAGCCAACACTTCGCGTTACCGCCCGGTGTGCTGGTCCAGTGATTCTCGCGCCGCGCGAGATCGGCCATAATGCCCTCCCATGTGAGCTGTCATACTGGGCCAAGACACATCCCGGTCGCGGAGTTCGCGAGTGGCAGACTCCACGACCGGGATGCAATTGTTGCGGATTGACTCGACTTACCCGCCGGTTACCAGGGCGACGAACGGGTCAATGTCGAAGAAGTTGACTTCGCCGTCGCCGTTGATGTCGGCGAGCACGATGTCGCAGTCAGGATACGCCGCCTCATATTCGGCCGGGTTGGTGACGGCCAGCACGAACGCGTTGATATCGAAGAAGTCGACGCTGCCGTCGCAGTTGAGATCACCGACCAGCAGCTCGAATTCGCACTCGTCGGGGACCCCGCTGCCGTCGGCGTCTTCACTGAGTCCGGACACGAGGGCACAAACGTCACCGAGGCCGTCGCCGTCGCAGTCCGCCTGTTCGGGATTGCCCATCAGGGGGCAGTTGTCTTCCCCGTCGGGCACCTCGTCGCCGTCCGTATCGGGCGCGCACGAGTCGGTGCCGAGGAAGAACTCCGTCAGCAGGTCGAGACCGTCACCGTCCGCGTCGTCCTCGAGCGTTTCGCCGCAGCCGGGATCGATACGCAGGTCGTCGTAGTACACCATGCTCGAACCGTTGGCGTAGAGATCCACCGCGGCGATGTCGAGGGCTCCGCCGCCCTCACCCAGCACGCCGCCGGTCCATGTGTACTCGGCGACCAGCTCATCGTCGTAGTAAATGTCCGTCCAGTCACTGTCCAGGTCGATCACACACTGGATCTTGACCCAGCGGTCGGTCACGTAGGGCACGTCGATCGTGTTCACACCGTCGCCGTGAAACACCTTCAGCAACTCGTCGTTTGAATCGAACTGCATCTGCACCGACCAGTGGTACGGGCCGCCGTCCTGGTACGTGTTCAGCACGAGGAAATACGTTCCGTCGAACTGGCCGCTGCCGCCCGAAGCGAAGTCAGACGGGATGTACTGCCACGCCGACAGGGACCACAGGCCGCCGTCGCCGGTGCAGTACTCGTGCACGAGATCCGCGGCGGCGGCGATGCCGAGCGAACTGGACGTGCTGTGTCTCTGCTCCTGCGTGACCGGTGCGGAGAAGGCCGGGTCATTATCCCAGCCTTTCCAGCCGAACTGGCCGTGCAACTGACTCTCTTCCGCGTAGACCTCGAACGGCTCGACGAACGGCTGTCCGCAAACCGTCAGGTCGCTGAGACTGAGGGCCATGTCGAACGACAGCTCCTGGCCGACCGTGACCGCGCCGGTCACGCCGGTGGCGAAGTTCGGGTGCCCGCGCGGCGGGATCCACAGGTTGGACCAGTCATCGTGTCCCCGCAGCAGATCGCCGGCGTTGGCGTCCAGCCCGTCGAACACGCCATCACCGTTCGTGTCTGAGCCGGCCGTGAGGTAATTGAGATTGAACGTCAGACCCGTGTCGCTCACGTCGCCGTCGCGGTTCCAGTCCGCGCCGCCGGTTTCCCACGCCAGGGCCCACGCCGGCGGCCCAAACGGCACGACATGACCAAAATGGACAGCCGGGCCGCCGGCCCCTGTCGGCTCGATGAGACTGAACTCGTCCAGCGTCGGCCAGGCCGAGCGGGAATAGTCGGGCACCCAGCTTTGCGCATAGAGGCCGCTCGCGGGCAGGGCCGGCACGGTCCAGCTATAGCTCATGACGCTGTGATAGTTGGGCTTGAAGTTGTGCCGATCGCAACTGCCGCCGTGGTGCAGGCCGAGGTTGTGACCGAACTCGTGCATGAGCAGTCCGATCTGCTGCTGCACGGTGCCGCCGCTGGGAGTCCACGCGCCGAGCGTCACGAAGGAGTCGTTTCCCTTGGGCCACTCGGCCATGCCGGATGTCGTCCAGATCGTCTGGCCGCCGATGGTGACCGGAAAGCGGTCGGCGAACACGCAGTAGCGAAATGACAACATCTTCGCCGCCCGAATATTGGCCCAGTTGGAGCTGGCGCGTTCGGCGGCCGTGCCGAACCGGGCTGTCTTGACGTTGAGAAAGTCAGTCCACACGTTAGCCGTCCAGGGCGCGAGCGGCAGGTTGGCCTCATCAAGGATGATGATCAGGTCAATCCCCAGTGAGCCGTCGGGGTTCGGCACGGGCGCGGCCGCAAAGGCCTGGATGACCGTCGTCAGGGTCAACGGCATAGGGGCGCGCCCGACCATGGCATCGATCTCGAGATACATGGTCTTGCGGTTGGGATTCGCAAATGGCAGGGTCAAATCGACCGTACCATCGCCATCGGCGTCGATACCGCTGGTCTCCCACGTGTCGAGCAGACCGTCGCCGTCGGTGTCCGGCGCAATATCCACGGCGTAGACGTCGTCCACCCAGTTGGTGTCGCCGGCCGTCAGTGCAAGATGCGTGGACACCGTGACGCTGCCACCCAGCGAGCAAATCGCCGCGCCCTTGGGGTGCGTACCCGGCGGCACGACCATGGGCTGCAGGTCGGCGACCCATATCGTGGAAATCGCGCCCGGGAAGCTCTCGTCATAAATACCGTTTCCGTCGGCGTCGCGATCGTGGACATACTGCCGGACGCCACCGAACGAGAACGGCGGGGCGCTGGGGTCGAGGCTCGCGGCATCGCTGGCGAACGTGACAAAGCGGCCGTCCGCCGAGATGGTCCCTCCCCAACTGCCGCTGTCGGCCTGCACGCCGGCCGAGTCGACGCTGACGAGAATGGTGGCCGTCTCACCGACGCCGGTCTCATCGAAGATCAGATCGTTGTCGGCGTCACGGTCGCGGACGAAGACGTCGGGCAGGCCGCCGGTGGCATCACCGCCGGAAATAAGATTGTCGGAGCGGCTATGAAACACGACGTACCGCCCGGTCGCGGAGATCGCCCCCCCCGCGGACACGTTGCTGGGGGCGTTGCCCTGCACGCCACTCGAATCGACGCTGATGAAGATGATCGCGGTCTCGCCCAGCCCGGTCTCGTCATACCGTTGGTCGTTGTCGGCGTCGCGGTCGTGCAGGAAGACGTCGTCGAAGCCGCCATTCAGGTCGGGCACCACGAGCGTGCCGGACACGCTGTCAAACACGACGTAGCGTCCGCAGGCCGCGAGCGAGGGGCGCGTGCTGGCCCCCGTCACCTGCGCGCCGCTCGAGTCCACGCTGACCCGCACCGTGGAGACGGCCCCGGAGAAGCTCTCGTCGTAGATCGAGTTCCCGTCGGCGTCACGATCGTGAACGAACACATCGTCCGCGTTGTTCGTGTCACCGCCGGGTGCGAGGTTCGTCGCGTCGCTGACAAAGGCAACGTACCGCCCGTGGCCCGAGAGCACGGGCATCTGGCTGTCGCCGCCCGTGGCTTCGCTGCCGCTCGAGTCCACGCTGACCCGCACCGTGTCGAACGCGCCTCCGAACGCCTCGTCAAACACCAGATTGCCGTCGAGGTCGCGGTCATGGACAAAGATGTCGGTCTGGCCGTTGCCGTCGCTGCCGACGAGATTGGTGGCGGTACTGGCAAAGGCGACGTAGCGTCCGGAGCCGGAGATGGCCACGCCGTTGGGGGCAAAGACCGGGCTGCTGTCGAGGTCGGCCTGCGTGCCACTCGCATCGACGCTGACCAGGACCGTCGTGCCGGCGACGCGGTCGAAGACGAAGACGTCGCGCACGCCGTTCGCATCACCCGGCACCAGATTGCCGGCATCGCTGGCGACGGCGACATAACGGCCGGTCTGAGAAACCGCCGCCCCGGACATGATGTTGCTGGCTGCCGTGACCGGCGAGCCGTCCGAGCTCGTCGAGAGCAGACTCGTGGACTGCGCGCCGGCGATCGGAACGCCGACGCCCAGCGCCAGCCACAACAGCCGCCTGGCCGCGAGAGAAAGATCCAACCGTCGGTGAGTTCCGGTGCTGCTGCCGAGTTTTTCTTGATTCGTTGTCATCGCAGTGTTCTCCAAATGCGTGCGGCGCCGCCGGCCATCGAGAGCAATCGCCGTTTGCGCACGGCGGCCTGCCGCCAGGCCTGGGTTGTTCTGCTGCTAGATTGCCGGGTGATCGACGAATCTGACGAAATCCGCAGTGAAAATGTCTGATTTGGACGCCGCCGCGTGCTATACTGAG
>SDBV01003715.1_pt1 | contig 22286 bp, 16 predicted proteins | sample 2277081 | NCBI WGS metagenome assembly SDBV01 (sample SAMN10402039, study PRJNA504765) | marine sediment metagenome | isolation source: marine sediment core GS10_PC15, 223 cmbsf | place: Arctic Ocean: Southern Knipovich Ridge | collected 2010 | reverse complement strand
TATTGGAGGTAAATGGCATTTTCACTGGAAATTTAAAATAGAAAGAAGTTTTTGACTTTACAAAAAGGTATCTGCTACCCTATAGAAATTGACGTCAAATCGGGTTGGAAACGTCTGGTTATAGCATAATCCAGTGAAGATTCCATCGATTTCGGAAGCCTGCCAAGTTTCCTTATTATCCTCACACGATCAATTGTTCTGACCTGGAGCAAATTGACAAGACTCTTTTTTAATAGGCCCGTAATTTTTGTTGGAGAAACGGTAATGAAAAAATGGGATTTCGCTTTCTTTGGGTCATAATGGGTAACTGCACAAATAATGACTGTTCGTGAATGTTCATTTGCTATGTTTGGTGAGACAATAACACACGGGCGCGTTTTCTTTATCTCGCTACCTTTCGTGGGTTCAAGATCGACTAGCACAATATCTAACCTTAAGATTTTCACCATGTCTCACTTTCGAGCTCATCGAAAGAGTTTGCGAATTCAAGGTTTTCTTCCTGACTCGCTTGTATCCCTAGTAAAAGGTTTTCCTTTAGCGATTCTTTCTTGCGTTTAATGACAAGCTTGTCATCCTCTACATCCAATTCTACTGCATCATCTGCATGAAGATTCATCAATTTTGTAAGATTCTTGGGAATAATAATTCCAAGTGCGTTTCCGATATTTCGTACCTTCATTTCCATAAGAACCTCCTCGATGACATAGTTTAACACAAGTTAAACTGCCATTCAACAGATCTTCGCCTTGAGTCTTTCATAGATGATTTTCCGTGCTGTCTAGTATTTCTCGATCTTCGGTAATGTTGTTCGCTGACAGCAAAGCAATACTTCATCGTGGTGACAAGAGATCGATGGCCCTTGCCGATTTATCAAATCCCCCATGAGGTTATCCGGGAGTTCATGGTGCCCAGCGTTGCCCAGCTCCGAGGGCTCTGCCGTAGGCAGGCTGCAGCGGGCTGCCCACCCGCCGGGGCTCTTACCGTATACCCGCCGGATTCAACACCAGGATCTCTCCCTTCGCGGTGCCCACGATGATCTTGCCCGACAGCTCGGCCGGTCTTGTGGTAATTCGGGCTCCTACTTCGAGCTTATTCACAGTCCGCCCGGACTTGGCATCCAGGATCAGAAAGCTTCCGTCCGCGGACCCCACGTACAGCTTGCCCGTCATGTAGAGGGGAGGGGCCGAGATACCCGCAACGGGAGTGAAGAGCTCTTCTCCGGTCTGCATCGAGAAGCCGTACAACGTGTCCTTGGCAAAGACGAACGCGCCTTCCGGACTGCATATTATATCCTGGAATATGCCCTGGCGCCGGTCCCCCGGCAAACCCCGTTCCCAGGCCACCTTCTTTGCGCTCAGATCGACAGAGACGACCGATCCCTTGCGTCCCGCAAAAAAGGCCCTGTCGCCCTGCACGGTAGCTGCGAGAGCGATGGGTTGTATGGCCCGCGTCCTGATCTGCGATTCGATCCTGCCGCTGTCGCGATCGACGATCAGAAAAACACCCTTGTTGTCTACGATAAGGATCTTGTCCTGGTACAGAGTCGGGGTCATGCCCGATCCGTTGGGCAGACTGATACTGCGCAAGACTAGCCCGCTGCTCAGATCTATCACCCGTATGGCGTCGTTGGCCGGGAAATACCCGTTGGTCCCATCAGACACCGTTCGTCTGCCGAAAAGGTGACTGGCATTGCTGTCCAGATCCTGCCTTCCCGACACGCGGCCCGATCTCACCTCTACGATCACGAATTCGTTCGAGCCCGAGAAATAGGCCCGGTCCCCGATTATGACGGGAAAGGAGTTTTCGTTGGGAGAGTTGCCGGTCTGCACGGACCAGTGACGCTGCCCCCTCATGCCTGCGGCGAAGAGCACGCCCTTTCTGTCCGCCGCCACGATGCGCTCGCCATAAAGACCGATCTCTCCTTTGATAGCCTCGGCGGAAAGGCTGAACCGGCGCGTGATGGGCATGGGCTCCAGGCTGACGCTTATTGCGTTGGGTGCGCCCCGTCTGACCTGGATGGTCCGGCTCTCTTCGAAGTACTCTTCTCTTGCCACTTTGAGCGACAGGCTCGTGCCGGGAACGTAGAGATCGGAGTAGGAACCCCTGCCGGCCAGTCGGCCATCCAGGTAGATCTCGGCATCGTAAGGTTTGACGGAGATCTTCAGAACTTCCTTCTGCTCAGCCAGGTTGATTTCGTAGACTCTCCCGGTGCCGGGAGACACGGACAACGTCAGAGTTCGTTCGTTGTAGCCGTCTCTCTTGATGACGAAGCTCAACTGTTCCCCGACCGCGAACTGCCCGGAAAAGCTTCCGGTGCCGACTTTCCTGCCGTTCAAGACAATCTCGGCATCGGCCGGATCGGCCCGAATACCGATCTCTTCGGTAGACCGTTCCAGCTCTATGTTGAACGACTTCCGGCCATGCTCAGAGACCGTCACATCTATGGATTTGTCCTCATAGCCCGGCCTGCCGGCCACAAAAACAAGCTTCCGACCCCAAACATAATCAGCCGTGTGCCGGCCTTGTCCCACCCGCTCGCCGTCCAGAAGAATGACGGCATCGGCGGGACGCACGCTGACCTCTATGGTTTCTCTTTTCTGCTGCAGCTCGATATTGTAATAGCGCTGCATGCCCTCACTCACGGTAAAGGACAAGTCCTCGTAGCCATCCTTTTTCAACACAAACACGAGTCTCCGTCCCCTCAAGAACTCACCCGTGTACCGGCCCCGGCCCACCTTCTCGCCGTCCAGGAAAATCTCCGCATTGGCCGGGCTGACAATGATGAGCACGCGCTCCTTGATTTCTTTCAGCTCGAGAATGTAGTTGCTTTGCATGCCTCTCTTCACCGTGAGAGAGAGGCTCTCTTCCGTATAGCCGTTCCTTTGCGCCCGAAAGGTCAGCCTTTCTCCCAGAGCAAACTCCGCGCTGTACCTTCCCCGCCCGACGGGCTTGCCGTTCAGCAGGATCTCCGCGTCTCCGGGCTGAGCGGTTATCTCGATGCGCTCCTTCTCCTGCTGCAGGCTAAAGGTGTAGATACCCTGCATGCCCCTGCGTACGCTGATGGTCAAACTCTCTTCGACATAGCCCGCTTTCCTGACCAAGAAGGTAAGCCGTTTTCCAGGGGCAAATTCGCCGATGTACCGGCCTCGCCCCACCCGCTCGCCGTCGAGCAGGATCTCCGCGTCTGCGGGCCGAGCGGTTATCTCGATGCGCTGCCTGGTTTCCTGCAGCGTGACCTTGACACTGCGATCTTCGCCCTTCGCGACGGTAATCTGCAGGGTTTCTTCGTCGAACCCGGGTTTCTTCAGCGCGACAGTCAGATGGTCGCCGTGGTTGTAGATACCGGCCACGGCCCCCCGGCCCATGAGATCGCCGTTGACCCAGATCTCGGCATCTTTCGGCTCCACCTGGATGACTATCTTGACCAGCACGGGAGCCGGTTTCGCGTCCTCCGGCTTGGCCGCTTCCTCCTTTTTCCGCTCTTCAGTCTCCTCCACCGGAGGCGGCAGCTCGATCATGCGCACTATTTCCAGTACTTCCAGCTCACTCGCGCTTTCCTCGGTAATCTCCCTGGGCGGTTCCACGGACTCCTGCACCGACCGGACCGCCACCTCGATTTTTTTCTCGATCCTGGTTATCACTTCGGCGGCGAGCTGCACCTGCTCCGACTTCTCCGCCCTTTCCACCTCTTCCACGATGACGGCCTCTATCTCCCTGAAGAGCTCTTCGGTTTCTTTCAACGTCTCTTCGCCAATTTCAATTTCCTGCGAAGCGCCCACCACCGGAGCCGCCGTTTCGATTTTCTCTATGATTTCGATCAGCTCTTGGCTCTTGCCTTTCACTTTTTCCTTCATCTGCTCGATGTCGGCCGTAGGGGGCAGCACCGCCACCTTGCCGGTTTTTACGGCCAGGCGCGTTTTCCTGTCCTCCGTGACCCTTACCACGAACTCGGTGCCGCGCACGCCGAACGCGGCTGTGGCCGTCCTGACTTTAAAGCTGTCTTTTTTACCGAGCTCGCCGACCTTGCAGAGGATGGAGCCGGCCGCCATCTCCAGGCCGATCTTTTTCTCGTCGAGACGCATGAAGATCGTGCTCAGGGCGAGCTCCGTTTTTTGCTGCACCCGCACTACGGCCATGTCCCCGAACTGGACCTCGCAGAAAGAATCGTCGCCTACTTTGAGCACAGTCTCCTGATCCAGCAAGTCGCCTATTTCGAGGCTCTCGTAGTCGCCCTCCCGGAGTACCGTCACTTCGCCTGAGAAAAACGTGACCATCGCCTGCGTGTAGCCCTTTACTTCCACGGGCTCCAGCTTTTCCTCCACCGGCTCCGGCTTCGCCGTGGCTACGGGCTCCGGCGAAACCTCCGGAGCCGCTTCCGGTGGCTTTTCCAACTCTTCGGCCGGTTTCCCACATGTAAAAACTACCATCAGCAGGGCGGCCGAGAGTATCGTCAGGATGATCTTTCTTCCGAGTACCATGCTCTCCTCCCCCATTCAATTAACTCGCTTTTGTCAGCGACGCAGTCTATTATGACGCGCTCCATTATAAAGTAAAAACAGTCCGTGTTCCAAGATGCGGTGCTGAATTATATCCCTGACGTACACCGGCAGATTTTTCCTTCGGTGGCGGCAGTTTCAAGAAAGACGCCTCACCGTGGTCCCCCTCAAACTATGCCGTTGGCGGCGTTGATCGGCTGAAGCATAATTACGACTCTCAGACATTCGGAGCCGATCTTGTCGAAAGTGGATGATTACCGAGCAAAACTGCGTGCGATGGACAGTTGGGACTCGTATTTATTGAAAGAATCTGGCTTGCCCGGGCCGCGCGCAAACCTTGAATTGGCCCAAGCTGCAGCGGCCGAAGGCAATCGAAAACTCTTTCTGCGATACATCGCCTACACAGCCGAGAGTGCGCCTGTGAATTCACCCTACGAATTCCTGTCATTCTGCGGCATCCTCGACAAGGGGCGCTTGCTCGCCGAAGGCGGCATGGGCATCCTGAAGGCTTTGCGTCGCTATGCATCCGATCCACGCTGGCGCCTTCGCGAAGGGGTTGCAATGGCTCTCCAGAGTCTTGGCGACATGGACATGAAATGCTTGATTGTGGAAATGCGTGAGTGGTGCCAAGGCACACCCCTCGAGCAGAGAGCGGCAGCCGCGGCCCTGTGTGAGCCCAGGTTGTTGGGCCAAGTCAAACACGCCAGGGCCGTCCTGCAGATAATGAACAGGATTACAGCTTCCATTGAGCGGGTGCACGATCGAAGAAGTACAGGTTTTTTGACTCTAAGGAAAGGGCTGGGCTATTGCTGGAGCGTGGCGGTGGCAGCCCTGCCGGTCGAGGGCAAAGCGCTGATGGAGAAGTGGTTGATCGAGTCGGACAAAGACATACAGTGGATTATGAAAAACAACTTGAAGAAGGCGCGGATGGATGCCGGGTGGGTGAAGAAATGGCTTGGCAGAACACGTTGAGAGAGTTGAGGCAGCCATTGGACGGCGGTTTGTGCAGCAAATGTCAGACCTCAGCGCGGCAGTCGCGGAGGCTGTTGGTCTCAAACCGCCGCCCGGGCCGGGCCCCCGATCACCGGCCACATCCGGGCCAATCACGGCCAGGAGCTCGGTCACACCACCCGCCTACAGCCCCAATCTGCGAAACTGCTCCGGCGGACAGTCGACCTTCTCTAGAGCGGTTTTCAGAAGCCCCTCGTACTCCTGCTCCTTCCGCGTTCCGGCCAGATTGTTCTCCTGAGCCGCGTCGTCGTCGAGGTTGTACAGGCCGTTTTCCGTTTCGAATTCTTCGGCAAATTCACTGACCGGCACCGGCATCCTTCCAACCGGCATGTCCACCTGCTTCATGAAGTCGCCCAGCTGCAGTTCCCTGTTTCGCATGGCGGCCTCTATTGCCGGCATAACACTCTTCCCGAACTCCCACCTCAGGGAGTAGATGTTGAGCTCCGCATCGTGCTTGCCGGGGGCACGGAGGTAGGTGTATTTTCCGTCGGTGATGCTGACGTAACGGCCGAAGTAGCCGTAGAGCGACCAGGGCCGGGTAGCCTGCGTCTCGCCCCTGATGAGCGGCAGGACGGAGCGGCCGTGGATCTCGGTTTCCGGCTCGAATCCGAAGAGGTCGAGAATGGTGGGAAAGACGTCGACGTTGGCCGTCAGGGCCGGCACGTGCACGCCGCCCTCCATGCCCGGCACGTAGACCATGAAGGGGATGTTCACGAGCGCGTTGTACGCCGGGCACCGGGGCTTGCCGGTGTAGCCGTGTTCCCCCAAAAAGTGGCCGTGATCGGTCATCAGGATGAAGGCGGTGTCCTCCCACATGTTCAGGTTCGTCATGGTCTCGAAGACCCGGCCGAGGTACTTGTCCACCAGTGCAACGTGCGCCGCGTAGGTCGCCCTGAGATGACGCAGCTCTTTTTCGTCGAACAGATTCCTCCCGTAAGACGGCCAGAACAGAAGCGGCCCCTGATATTCGGGGTCGTATCGTTCGACCAGGTAGTCGGGCGTGTTGAACGGTTCGTGGGGGGCGAACTCGTCGACCATGAGGAAGAAATTTTCATGGTCGTGATTCTTCTGCAGCCACCGTTCCACGCAACGCAGAGTCTTGGCCGGGGGTAGATCCTCCTCGTTTTCCATGCGCCGCATGTTGCGCGCGTAGCGGTCCCGCAACTGCCCCCTGTGTTCCGGAACGGCAGTGGTCTCCGTAACCCAGGGATCGTTCTCGAAGCCCCGGAAGAGCTCCCACCCCTCGAAGTAGAAGTGGAAGTTGCCGCTGCCCCGCTCGAAGAGATGGTACGAGTCGGTGATCAACATGGTCAGGATATCGCGCTCGTGTAGAAACTGCGGAAGCTCACGGTCCCAGGGCTCGAGCGCGCCCCAGGGCCGCCAGAGAAACTCGTAATTTCCCGTCCATACCTCCCGGCGGGTGGGCATGGTGGGCAGCGAGCCGGAAAAGTGCTTGTCGAACACGTGGGCTTTCCTGGCGAACCAGTCCAGGTTGGGGGTCTCGGCGGGCTCGTAGCCGTACGTCGACGGACCGTACGCACTCAAGAAGTGCCGGTTCAGGCTGTCGCACAACAAACAAATTACTCTCATGAAGTTCCTCCGCTCCGTAGTCGTGGCGGTCATTATATAGCCCGAGGGGGACAGGGTCCAACAGCGTCGGTTTCCCGGCCTATTTCGCCCGGTTCGCCGGCTGCCCTTCCTGCGCCTTCCTGCGCCTTCCTGCGCCTTCCTGCGCCTTCCTGCGCCGCGAGCCCGGCCTGCTAGTCGAATATCTTGCCAGGGTTCAGGATGCCCCGCGGGTCCAGCGCCGCCTTGATGCTCTCGACCAGCTCGGGTATGGCGGCCACGGGCACAACGATGTCCTCGACGGACTGATGGGAGGTGCGCCTTTTGAGGGTCCAGGGAATCTGCTTCCGAATGCGCCAGAATCGCTCATTGTCCTCCGCCGTACAGGCTTCGAGGAGAAGCGCGGCGCCTGTCAGCACGTTCTCCGCTCCGCATATCTCTTCGAGCCGGCCGACGTCCTCCAGCGTAATCGGGTTGTACTCTCGCATGCCGGCATTCTGGCGTTTATTGTGAAGGCGGGTCAAAGATGCTTAGGGCCTGGCGCTCTCGAGGGATGCGGGTTTCCGCTTGCCCTCGACTGCGGAAATCCGGAACGGTCCGCCCGGCTCCTGGGGGCGGCGGAAAAAACGAGAGCGAACTTCCACCTGGATAGAGGTGAGCCCGCGAAGATACAATGCGATGAACTGGGCGCCGAAGTTCGTTCCACGCTGGGGCCGAAGGTGTTTGAGCGCACCCGGCAGAAAGGCTGGGAGATGATGTTGGAGCTGGCAGTGGCCTACGCTTTGGAAGAGGGTGATGCCTGATCTCGCCCCTTAAACGGCACTCAGCACCAGCTTCGCATCCAGCACCACCCAACGGCCTTCTGCGTACACGAGGGGATTGATGTCGAGCTGGTTGAAACGGGCGCCCAAATCCTGCACGAACCGGCCCACGCGGATTATCGTCTCGGCCAGAGCGTCGCTGTCTATGCGCAGCCCGCGATAGCCTTCCAGTACTGGGGAAACGATAAGCTCCCTGAGCATGCGCCTGGCTTCCTCCAGGGTGCAGGGCAACAGGCGGAAACTCACATCCTTGTAGAGCTCAGTGAGAATGCCGCCGGCGCCGATCATGAGAGCCGGGCCGAAGGAGGGGTCTACCAACGCCCCGAGGATAAACTCGTTGCCCTGCCAGTGGATGTCCTCTTCCACCAGCAGAAATGCACCCGGGAATCGCTCCTGCAGGTCACGGATCGTATCCGGGAGAGTCTGCCGAGTGAGGTTCAGCGCCACGCCGTTTTGCTCCGTCTTGTGCAGAATATGGGCCGAGCAGACCTTGACGACGTAAGGCGGCGCGAACTCAACGCGCACCGCCGCCTCTGCCGGTGACGTGTCCACCGGGCCCAGACGCATGCCCCGCGGCACGGCAATGTCATAGTGGGCAAGAAGCGCTTTGACCTCGTGCTCGTCAGGAAGGCCGGGCACGGCCAATCCCGTGAACCAATCGTCTATTCGCATGGCCGCCCCTTCAGGGTACGCATAATTTCCGCCCGCTCGACAAGAAAACCGGCGGCGCGCACGGTGCGGTAGATCGACGGAAAGCCGATGACCCCAAGCTCGTAGAAACGGCGCAGGTATTCGTCGGTGAACGGCCCGTACTGGGTGAAGGCAAGCACGGGCTTGCTCGAGCCCGCGGCACGCCCGCGGTCGGCAATTATGGTTACGAGGTTTTCCGTTATACCCGGCGGGGCAAAAAAAGCGATGCAGATGAGCATGTCCACCCCCTCATCGGCCAGCAGAATGTCGATGCTGTCCCCGAACATCCCGTCCGTAGCGCTGGCCGTCAGGTCAACAGGGTTGTCGCAGGCGGCGAAAGGAAAGGTCGCCTCTCTTATGCGTTCTTTCGTGCGCCCCTGCAGCTTCGCCATGCGCAGCAACCGGGGCGGCGTACTGCTCTCGATGTAATCGGCGCACATCACGCCGTAACCACCGGCGGCGGTGAGAACGGCTACACGGTTTCCCGGAGCCGGCGGCAGGCACGAGAGAGCCTTGGCCGCATCGCAGAGCTCTTCGTCGTCGAAAACGCGCTGGATGCCGAACTGGCGAAAGGCGCCGCTGACCACGCTGTCAGATCCGGCCAGGCGGCCGGTGTGCGAGCTTACAGCCGAAGCGCCCGCCGTGGTCCGCCCCGCCTTGAGCACGACGACCGGCTTATTGGCGCTCACGCGGCAAGCCTCCTCCAGAAAACGCCGGCCCGACTCCATGCTCTCCAGGTAGAAGGCGAGACAACGGGTTCCGGGTTCGCGGCTGAAATGCCGCAGAAAGTCAAGCTCGTCGAGGTCGCTCTTGTTGCCCAGGCCCACGAAGGCTCGCAGGCCGAACCCGGTGTTGCTGGCCAGCCCCAGCGCCTCGACACCGACAGACCCGCTCTGACTGATAAACGCCACCGCCCCGCCGCCGGCCAGGGCCCTGTCGCCGTGCTCTACGAAGTTCGTATCGAGCTTTTCTTCCGGAAGGAAAATGCCCAGAGAATTGGGACCCAGAACGCGGGTTCCGTACCTGCCCGGTATGTCGCGGATCCTCTTTTCCAGCTCCCGTCCCCGTGGTCCCGTCTCGCCGAAGCCTCCGGCCAGGATAATCAGGTAGGGGATGCCTCCTCGAGCGCAGTCTTCGGCCGCTTCGACCGCTGTGTCCGCGGCAACGGCGATGACGGCCAGGTCCACCCGTTCGGGCAGGTCCTCGACGCGCGCGTAGACCTTTCGACCCAGGATCTGCTCTTTCTCGGGGTGCACGGGGTAGACATGGCGGCGGGAACGGGCCAGCAGCTCGAACACGATTCGACCGGCCCTGCCTTCGGTGTCGGTGGCGCCGATGACGGCTATGCCGTTGGGATCGAAGAGCGCTTCGAGATCGCCTGCCATAATTCCCCTACCTATCTATCATTGTAATTTTGCTCTATGGCGTATCTGATCCATGGGATGTACACCCAGTTTACTAAAGCATCCTTCCACCCGTTGTCTACACCTTTTATGTTGGACTCTATCCTCGGTCTGATGGCAATAGATTTTCTCAAGAATGAAATCGGCATGGAGTACTCAATAACTTCCCCAATAGAATAGTCGATCTGCCCGGAACGTCTGCGCCCGTTCTTGGTTTCCATGGTTCTGAAATCAGCTCCGCCTGCAGACCTGCCGAATTCTATTCTAAGGTCATACGAGGGGTCCCCACCGTATCTGTTTGAAATATAAATTTGGCTTTTATATCTGAGATCCCGCGGATACTGGCCATCATAGGTCTTGATAGCCACATAGAATTTCGCATCGTCGATTGCACACCACAACTTCTCCAGGTCCGCTCCAGTGTTGTGGCCCTCCACTTTCCCATAATTCCTGACATCATTCTGAGGGTCTTCTTTGACCGGCGGAATGCCCTGCCAGTCGTCCAGTTTTCCATCCACATTTATGGATGCCCTGTGCATAGTTGATATATCCCGGATTCCTGGTGCTGCGCTGATACGACTTACGGCTCCTGTTGTCGAAAAGCGCTTTAATAACACTTGATAAGCTAAGGTATTGACAAAGGTCTCACTGGGCCTCCAGATTCTGTCTTCCTCCAATCTTTTAAATCCTTCAAAGATCAGCAGAGAGGAAGCTTTTTGCTCGGGAGGCGTTGATCGACGACCCCAGTACTCTTTAAAATCTTCACGCCACCGTGTATATTTTTCTCTCAGCTCAGAGAAACTGCTGCTTGCGGCGGTCTTCTCCATCAGCAAAACAATTTGCTCAAGGGCGGACATTACTTCGTCTTTAGCTTCGGGGTCGTTCCACTTCGTTCTTATCAAACGATCTATCCTGCCGAGCTCGAGCTGCTCATCCTGCAGCAGATCGGGAATGGAGAAGTAAACCCGGCTGGTCGTGCCTTCCTGCACCGCAACGCTGCCGTCGTAGACAACATGCGGGCCGAAGATACGCTCCTGCTCGACCCTGACTCTGTGCTCGCCCACAAAGACCTTCTCGATGGTGGTTAGATCCTGACCTACGGGCAGCCGATCGATGTATACCGTAAAGCCGCCCTCTTCTCCCTGGTTTTCGAGTTGCAGCGTGCCATAACCGACGTGCACGCCGCTGAACCCTTCCACAAGCGACACAACCAGGGCATCCGAAACCTCAAAGGTGTCGAGTATTGTATCTGCCGGCGCCTCTTCGGAGATAGTAACTCCGCCCTCGAACCGATCATAGACCGCAAGCCTTATAACAATCCTCTCCTTTTCGTCGGTGCGAATTTCACCAAAGATCACATTGTCTATCTCGTTTTCTTGCGCATAGCGCTTGATCTCATCCAGGTCACCCGCAGAAACTGAGTGTTCGACATCTACCACATTGTACCTTTCCATCAGCTTCAGCGTGAATCCAACGGTGTAAGTTACTGCTGTGCCCAGGGGATCATAGGACCGCTTGCCGGTGGCGTTGAGCACAGGAAACACGGCAACAGCCGGCAGCTCGCTGCTTTTTTCCTGGGCCGGGAGTGCGCTAGAAAAAAATCCAATAACAAGCATCAAGATGGTGAACCGGTTGCAGGTTTTGCTTGTCATTGCCTATGGCTCCTCTAGAAAGAGAGATAAAACCTGAAAACATCGACAATCGCTGTCTGCCGGTGTAAATTCTCCGGCTCAAGAAGCTCTGTTTCATCGTCAACACCTATATAGATGCAGTAATGCCTGCCGTCATGCTCTACAATGTAATAGAGGTGCAAAGCATGGCTCGAGCCATGCCGGAAGCCGGTGCCCTGGGTCGGCACCTTGCGGTTGTTTACAAAAAATTGGGCGTCAAAGAGGGGAATGGAAAAGTCAGGTTGGTTTTGATAGAGCTCTGCTGTGCTTCCCACATCAGCCTCCCAGATTCCCACCAGGCATTTTTCATCTCCGATGCTGCCGATGATGTAGAACCCACCATTGAAGTCATCGTACCAGCGCCACTTTCCATTATAGCAGTAGAACTCCGGACCGTCTTTTATCGTCCGCGCGCTGACGGCATTTTCAACAGAGCTGTAGCTGCCTAGAATTTTGTCGGTACTGTCCATGTTTGCCAATAGCCGCCCCCCCCAAGACAGCATTTCAACAATGCCTGCCCCTTTCTCTTCGGCTATCAGGGCAACCAGAACATCCAGGTTGGTTTTCTTGGTTTTGGCGGCAATTACATACGCTTCGCGATTGTCGATTGCCGTTCGAGATACCAGCTTGTCCTTATGGTCCTTCAAGATATCCTGGCTGTAATACGCTGCAAATTTCGGCAGGGATATGGGATAATCAAAAGCAGCCAGTTCGATGGAGCCGAATACACTTTCGTGATTGTCCTGGAAATTAAATATAACTCTGCTTTTAGCGCCCGATTCTGACCTCTGAAAAGTCCAGCCCACGGGAAGGGAAAGAGCGACCTGTCCCAAGATAAGTCTGTTTGCACTCAGGTATGATTCCACCGGGCGTTCTATTCTCTCTGCAACTGCCGCGGACATCATACCTGTTCGACGTACCATTTCATCTTCGGGCACCGACGCGCAGGTGCAGACAAAAACAACAACTGCGAATATAGCCGCTAGATTTTTCATAGGATATCTTCTCGCACTTTGTGGAAACACAGTGTAATCCAAAAAACATGCTTTGCAAACACGCTGCCGAAGCAGCCATCCGGCCGCCGGGCCCGTGTCGGTCCCATCGGGATATCCATGCCGGTCATTCCCGATGGCGTGAACCGCTCCCTCGTACCAATGGCCAATACCACCCATTGCGTGTAAGGTGAACCTTCCGCGCTCAATTCTGCCAAGAGAGAGGAGTCTCGAGTGAGTGCATCACTGAAACTGAGATCGACGCGCAGGCCGAACGTGCTCTGGATACTGGGGGATCAACACCGGGGTCAGGCTCTCGGCTATCGGGGCGATCCCAATCTGAGCACGCCGAACATAGACAACCTGGCGCGCAGCGGCGTCCGCTTCGACTGCGCCGTGGCCGGGGCCCCCTGGTGCTGCCCGTACAGGGCGTCACTTCTGACGGGCATCTACCCGCACCAGAACGGCGTAACGCGAACCCCCATGGCGCTGGACCCGGCCATAGCCACCCTGACCGGCCGCTGAAGCAGAGCGGCTACCACACCGCCTGGATCGGGAAGTGGCATCTGGACGGCTCCAACTCTCCCGCCCATTACGTGCCGCCGGGCCGCCGGGGCGGGTTCGACTACTGGATGGGCTACGAGAACAACAACAACCAGAACGAGTGCTTCGTCTACGGCAGCGACAGCGAGGCCCCTGTCCGCCTGCCGGGATACGAGACGGATTCGCTGACCGATCTTCTGCTCGAACACCTGACGAGCCACGTAGGCAAGGAGAGCACTAGCGGCGGCAATTATCAGCCCTTCTTCGCGGCCCTCTCCGTGCAGCCGCCCCATCCACCCTACGTGACGCCCACAAATCCGCGGTACAGCACAGATTGTCGGAATCCCACCGTGATCGAATTCCGACCCAATGTGCCTCACGTTCGCTGGGTCAGGGAAAAGGCCGCCGTCGACCTGGCCGGCTATTACGGCATGATAGAGAACCTGGATTACAACGTGGGCCGCATCATGCAGGCCATAAAAACACTGGGCGTCGACCAGGAGACGTACATTGTGTTCTTTTCCGATCACGGCGACATGCTGGGCAGCCATGGCCAGTGGCACAAGTCGAGCCCATGGGAGGAATCGATCCGAATTCCCTTCGTTGTTTCCACGCTCGGCGGGGCCTACGGCATCAAGATCGGCCAAACCGATGCCTTGATCAACCACGTCGATGTGGCCCCGACGACACTGGGCCTCTGCGGGATCGAGGCGCCCGAGGCAATGGCGGGTTACGATTACTCACGCCACTGCGTCAGAAGCGATCGACCGGAGTATCGTGGACAATCTGATCCGGATGAAGAGCCGGATTCCGCCTTCCTGCAACAGATACCTCGAAAATTCCACCCGCACTCGGTGAACAAGAGCTGGAGGGGCGTCGTCTTGCGGGATGGTTGGAAGTACATCTGCACGCCGGGAAACGACTGGCTGCTGCACAACACCAGTGACGACCCGTACGAGCAGGCGAACCTGGTCAACGATATAACCTACCAGAAGGAAAAGGAGCGCTGTCACGCCCGGCTGGCGAGGTGGATCGAGCAGACCGGGGACAGCTTCGTGCTGCCGGATATAGCGGTGGAAGGTGTCGAGGGCAGTTGGCCTACCGGGAAGCCGTGAGTGTGGGGGCCGGCGCCCATGGACTCGTTCGCTAATTGCGCCAGCCTGAAAAAGCCGGCGCCATGATTGACGCCGGCTTTGGCGGATGGTCTCTGGAAGCTAGTAGAGCAGAACGTCGGCTCCTAGGGGGTCCGCGCTTACGCCGCTCACCGTTGTGATGACGCTGTTGTCGGACCCGTCGATTACCGTCACAGAGCCGGCACTCCAGTTTATAGCATAGATCCTATTGCGGGCCACATCGACGGTTACGTTGTAAGGAGTGTTTCCAACGGGCACAACTGCTACAATCTGGTCGGTGCTGCTGTTGATTACCTGCACATCGTTAGTATTTATCACTGATACGTATACTTTGCCGTTTCGCGGATGAATGTCCATGCCGTAGGGCGCCGGGGAACCTCCCTGCATGGTGATTGTCGTAATCAAGTTATGCGTCGTGCCGTCATATACGGTGACGTTGTCAGCTCCGAAGTTGGCGACGTAGATCTTGTTGCTGCATTCGTTGACGACGATGCCATTGGGAGTAGCGTTTGTAGCAAAATAGCTGTAAATGGTGTCATCGCTGCCGTCGATGACGGCCACCATGCCGGCGCCGCCACTGTAGCTGGTAACGTATATCTTGTTCGTCGTTTCGTTGATGGCCAGGAACCGGGGTGTCATGCCGCCCAACAGCGTAATCGTGGTGAGAACGGCGTACGAGGAGGCGTCGATCACGGTGACAGAGCCGTCGGTCTCATTGGTTACGTACATCTTGTTGGTTCTGTAGTTAATGCCGATCCGGCTCGGGCCGTTGCCCACGGCTATTGTCGAGCCAGTCAAGGTATCCGTGTTGCCGTCGATGATTGCCAATGATGAGGCCAGGCACACGAAAACTTTCTTTGTCTTGTAGTCGGCAAAGAGGTTGTCGGGGGGTGCGCCAGGATTGATCGTGGCGATAATCGCGTTGTTGCGGATAACGTCAACATCGCCACCGGTCGAGCCGGGAACGTACACTTTCGCGCTCTTGTCAGCCGAGAGCGCCACCGACACGTTGACCTGCTCCCACGGCGGCATGTTGGCTGTGGCGGTGCCGCTGAAACTGCCGGCTTCGCCGCTGACGTTGACCACAACGTTAAACTCCCGCGAATTGCCCGAGGGCACCTCTATGTTGACGCAATCCTGCTCGGTGCTGCCGCATTCCCCCTCGATGGGGAAAGTGCGGCTGATCTCGCTCATGCCGGGACCGGTTACGCTTATCGTGTACGACTCCACGGTCTGCAGCCCTTTGGCGAAGCAGAAGCTGGCGGTGGCAGTATCGCCGGACCCTCCCGGATCGACGCAGGTTGTGAACATCAATACGAGCATCAGCGACAGCAGGCTCGCAATTATTATTCCGTATTTCTTCATATGCATCTCCTGTTTCCGATCACATGCGCTCATTACGGCCACTCGACGCATATCACGGCCTGCGTCGTTGGCACCGCAAAGGCTTTCGGGGAAATGGCACGGGTTATCTTGGTGGTTTGGGGCTCTTCACCGAGTTGCTTGGCCGTGTTGGTAACGACGATGCTCCAGCGCTTCCTGCCCTCCTCGCCCGAGGTGGGGGCGAAAAAACCCGGGGCCGAGCTCTGCTCTCCGGCGGCGATGCTTCGCTGCTGCCCCACGCGGTTGATTATGGTAACCATGTCTTCGGACACCTTGACCGTGATTCCGTCAAACTCGAACTGCGTTCCCCTGACAGCGGTCGTCGCAAGGGGACTCCGCACAGTGAAATCCTGTTTCAGGCCCTCCGCCGCTTTCACATTGGCCGAGAGGCTCCCGACGTGAAGGAAAACCCTCGTCGTAATCGCCCCTTCCTGTTCGATGAACTCTTCCAGCACCATCCTGGTCAGCTGTTTGACTTGAATCAGCGAAGGATCGAGGTTGATGGCGGTATTCGAGCGGAACCCGGTGGAAACGGTATCCGCCATGGCAACCGCCATGCCCGGCCTGGCGGGTTCCCAAGCCTTTTCAGGCCCTTTTAGCTTTACGTTTCCATTCACGTCCTCGACGACCCCGTCCTCCGCAAAGGCGAAGGCGGTGGCTAAAACGCAAACTATTATCAGACACATTACTCTTCTCATATTCAGCCTCCTTGCTGCACCCATTAGAAACTGGCCGACAGCTCGAACTTTCCAAAGTACTGCAGTTTCCTCTGGCTTCTGATAAACGGGCTCGTGCTGCTGGTGTTGGGTATGAAGATGCCGAACAGCAGCGCCAGTCCCAGGTCCGAAAGCGGCCGAAAGCCGATGCGGCCGTCCACCTCGATCCCCAGGTAATTCTCCGTCGAATCACGATCTATCAGGCCTTCCTCCGAAATAAGCCCCCGCATAGTGCGGAAGTACAGGTAGCCATCGGCGGAAACCTGCAGGTTGGCCAGGACGGAGCCGGTAGCCGAGAAGGGCTTGAAAGAATACGAAAGCTTGCTCATCCAGAGGTTGCCGACATTAGGAGAGAAAACGAGCCCGAAGAAGGGCCGGGACACCGGTGTAAACAGCCCGCTTTCGCCCGACGTCCTGCCCTCGAGAAAGGTACCCGCCTCGGTATCTCCGGTACCCAGCAAGGTGCTCAGCTCGAAGACGGAGTACAGTGCTTCATCTAGATAGAGCCGCAACCCGCCGCCGGTCAGAAAGGAGGCGATGAACACGTCGGAGTACACACCCGTGCCGAGATAGAAATAACATGAATGGTAGAGTGCCGGTAACAAGGGCCCCGACATGCCCACCCCCAGATACTGCGTGTGCACCGCGTCTCCGCCGGCAACCATCTTCTCTTCCATTCTCATATCGTGCTGCAGCAAAACGGAGACCACGATGTCCTGCCTCAGGAAGGGCTCGATGAAATTGAGCTCCATCAACTCGATCATGCGCGGGGCCGCAAAAAAGGCGGTCGGGTCGAACGGGTCCTGCACGTCCGAATTCGACATCAAGATCGTGGAAGACATACTCTGAAGCAGCGCCGAGGTAGCCCACGCAAACTGCATGCTAAGGCCAGGCAGTGCGAACCTCATCCTTATACCGTCGAGCGTGTGGTCCAGCACCAGGCCCGTGAATTCGGAAATCGGGAATCGGCCCAAATTGAAGCTTATCTCACCCACGCGGTAGATGCTGAGATAATCGAGGTCCAGGTATACCGGTTCCGAGATGTCGAACGTATAACTGCCCTGAACCGCCAGGCGCCAGTAATCGTCGATTTCCATCTCGAGCCACAGCGCCAGCTTGTCTTTCTGCAGGAAAGTCGGCGTGTTGTAAGCATCGCCGTCCAGCGCGGTTTCGTTGGCAATACTCCCGCCGACGTCGACGGTTATGCCGAACAGTAAAACCGGCAGGAACAACAACAAGATAACGAGTCCTGCTTTTCTTGCGTTCACGACTGCTCCTCCTTCCAGGCCAGCGCTTTGCCCAGGATCCTAAGCACTTCCTCTCCGGACGGAAGCCGCGACCAGGCGTAGCTGCCCGGGTAAAAATCAAGATACTTGAGCTCCCTTGCTGCGTATCTGGGCCCCGGAAAGATGGCGTAGAACAAACCACCGGCGATGCCGAAGGATTGCATCGTGGCGTGGCACAGTTCCCCCAGTGTGACGGGTTCGTCCGCTGTTTTGGCCGGGATGCCCCAGCCGGCCTGCGCCAGGTAACTCAAGGCTTCCTGCACCGACGCATCGCCGGAAATGAGCTCGGCCGCGGAGAGGACGAGATACATCGAGCTGCCGAAAGATGCCTCTTTTTGCTGCAGGATCTCGTCGACGACGGCCTCCTGCTGGGCACCTAACGAAGCTGAGACGAGGCAGAACATCACTATCAGTGAAGCTGCCGCCATGTTTTTTATCATTCCATCACCTCCGTATCCTGTTCGAGCTTTCCGCAGGCAGAAGCGAGAGAAATCGGTAAAGTATATGCGCGCTTCCCCGCGGGGAATCGAAAATTCAGCTCAGAAACAGCCGGATGAAAGAAAAACAGGGTAACGACGCGGTTGAAAGAGGGACAGAGTACGAAGAACGGCCACTTTTGAAATAGCCGTCAATCACTCCATATCGACGTCGGAAACAACTAATGGTAAGTGATTTAATCAGATAAAAACGATCGTGTCCAGCACCGAATAAAAATTTATTCTTCCCCGGGCGGCGCTCGCACTGCCCACGCCAAGGGAAGAGCACCGGTGCTTTCTTGATCGCCGATGTGAAATGCAATAGGATCGGGACATGCAGCGGACGGTCTTACGGTCGCGCGCAACACTCGAGCGGTTCAACAAGGAGGCTGATTCACCATGAGCGTACTCAAACGCCTGTTCGGATTCATCAAACCGTACTGGAAGATCCTGATACTGACGGCCCTGCTGCTCGTCCTGCACACCGGCCTCCGGCTGCTTCCACCGCTCTTTCAGAGAGAGATAATCGACGGGGTCATTGGCAAAAGTGATCTTACCAACCTCGCTTTCCTGCTGGCCGGACTGATCAGCGTCTACGTGTTCCTGCATCTGGCCGATTTCGGCGATCTCTATGTCCGCCACGCTCTGGGCGAGCGCTTCATGTATGAGCTCCGAGTCCGTTTCTACAGCCATCTGCAGCGGTTGACTCTGTCCTTCTTCGAAAGAACCTCTACGGGTGAATTGATGTCCAGGGCCACGAACGATGTGATCGCGCTGGAGCAATTCGTAACCCATGGGATCGCTCTCACAGGGATCGACCTTCTCAGACTTTTAGGTTCGGTTTGCGTGCTCATGCTGCTCGACCTGCACCTGGCGTTGATCGTGCTGATTCCCCTGCCCCTCATAGTCGTAGGACTCAGGTACTTCAACCGGCACGTCCGGCCCATCTACCGCAGGGTCAGAGACCGCCTGGGGGATATCAATGCCCGGCTGCAGGACAATCTCAGCGGAATACGGGTCATCCAGGCCTTCGGACAGGAAGAGGCGGAGCTCGCGAACTTCAGAACCGCCAGCGAAAGCTACTACCGCGAGCGCGTAAAGGGCATAAGAGCCTTTGCCATGTTTTTTCCGGCCCTCTACCTCGTAACGGCCGTTGGCGGCGTTGTGGTACTGGGCATCGGGACAAAGATGGTAACAGACGGCCGGATGTCCCTGGGTACCCTGATCGCGTTCATTGCCTACATCGTTTCCTTCTACGAGCCTCTCAGGCGCCTGACGGAAGTCGACAACGTGTTCCAGCAGGCCATCGCCGCCGGCGAGCGCATCTTCGAGATTCTCGACGAAAAGCCGCAGTTTCAGGACGCTCCCGATGCCGTCGAGCTCGAAAACTGCGCCGGGGCAGTCGTCTTCGATGCAGTACACTTCCGCTACGGCACGGGCGACATGGTTCTCGAAGACATATCCTTTCGAATGGACCCCGGTGAGATGGTGGCCCTTGTAGGCCCCAGCGGCGCAGGCAAAACCAGCATCGCCAACCTGCTGTGCCACTTCTACGAACCGGAATATGGGCACATCTCGCTGGACGGCCACGACCTGCGCCAGGTTCGCATGAAATCCCTGCGCGATCACATGGCGGTCGTTCTTCAGGACACGTTCCTGTTCAACTCCACGGTGAAGGAGAACCTCTTGTACGGCCTGCCGGACGCGGAGGAAAACGCAATGACAGCCGCGGCCAAAACAGCCAACGCCCACGAGTTCATTCAGGCTCTACCCAACGGATACGACACGGAGATCGGCGAGAGAGGGGTCAGGCTGAGCGGCGGCCAGAAACAGAGGCTGGCGCTGGCTCGGGCCATACTGACCGACCCGCGGATCCTCATCCTCGATGAGGCCACCTCTTCGGTCGATGCGGAGGCCGAATTTCTCATACAACAGGCCCTGAAGCAGGTGCTGAAAAACCGAACGTCCCTGGTTATCGCCCATCGCCTGAGCACGATCCGCAACGCCAACAAGATCATCGCTCTGGAAAAGGGCAAAATCCGTGAAATCGGAGATCACCACGAGCTGCTTTCGCGCGGAGGCCTTTACAGTCAGCTCTACAACCGGCAGCTGGAAATAGGCGGCGACGGCAACGCCCCGTAAAGCCGGGCCCTTGCCTCCCTGGGCGACATTCCAGTCACCCCGAACCCGGCTGGGGACCTGCCGGAACCAGCTCAGCTTGACGCGGTCTCGGCTTAAGACCTATAAAAAGGCATCATGACAACCATCACGGAAGACCGGAAGGTGGATCGGCCGAACATACTCTTCATCATGGCCGACCAGTATCGCTGGGATTATCTGGGTTACGCCGGGGCGGGTTTTGTGCGCACCCCCAACCTGGACCGGCTGGCCGCACGGGGAGTGGCGTTCACCCACTGTTACACGAACTGCCCCGTGTGCGCGCCGGCGCGCATAGCGCTGGCCACGGGCCTGCAGCCCTTTCGTACGGGGGCCCTTGACAATCAGAGCTATCTGCCCGCCGGCATCACCACCTACTACCAGCGACTCAGAGACCAGGGGTACCGCGTGGGTTGTGTCGGCAAGCTGGATCTGGCCAAGCCCGATCCCTACAACGGCCGCCACGGCGACAGGCCGTGCGTGTACGGTTGGGGCTTCACGCATCCCGAAGAGTGCGAGGGCAAGATGCACGCCGGCATGCATCCCTCCCCGCAGGGGCCCTACGGCTTCTGGCTGCAGGACCAAAACCTGTACGACCGGTTCTACCGCGACTACCGCAAACGTTCCGAGGCCGGATGGATAAAAGGGGTGTCCCACGACTCCGTGCTGCCCGCCGAAGCTTTCGAGGACTGTTACGTGGGGAGGCGAGCCGCGCGCTGGATCGAGACCATTGCCGACGATTTTCCCTGGCACCTGTTCGTGAGCTTTGTCGGCCCCCACGACCCCTTCGACCCGCCTGAGCAGTACGCGGACCACTATCGCGACGCCGAGGTGCCGGAGGCTATCGAGCCTTGCGCCGAGGGCAAGCCCCGGTGGGTGCGGCAGCGAGAGCTCGGCCTCAGCCCGGACGAGGTGGCCCACACACGCAGGCAGTACTGTGGGTCGATCGAGGCCATCGACCGTCATGTCGGTCTCATGGTGCAGGCTCTGGAGGAAAGGGGCATGCTGGAGAACACCATAATCCTGTTTTCCAGCGATCACGGAGAGATGCTCGGGGACCACGGGTGCTACACCAAGACCCTGCCCTACGATTCATCGATCCGCATCCCCCTTTTCGTCTGCGGGCCCGGTGTAAAACCCGGCATAGAGAGCGAGGCGCTGATCGAGCTCATCGACCTCGCCCCCACGGTCTGCGATCTCGCCGGCGTTCCGATGGGAGACAATCTGGACGCCCGTTCGTTCCTCCCGATACTGCAGGGAAACGGGGAGGCGCATCGTGAGAGCATAGTGTCGTGCATGCGCAACTGGCGCCTGATACGCACGCGCACCCACAAATACGTGCAAAACTACAACGAGCCGGACGAGCTGTACGAGATGGCCGAGGATCCCGACGAGAGAGTCAACAGGGCCGCGGACAACCCGGACCTCTGCCGGGAACTGCAGGCAAACCTGGTGCGTCGCTATCTCGAGGACAAATGGCTGCGATAGCCGTGCCGCCTGAGGGCTATCGACATCAGGGCTCTCGGGTAGTGACCGCCTGCTGTGCCAGGGGGGCCGTGGTGGCGCTGCTGCTGGTATCGGTTTTGTTCGGGGCGGGCGCCGATGACACGGCCTACGCGCTGAGGTTCCACCCCGGACAGAAGCTCAAGATAACCGAACGCTCCAATCTTAGGAGATACGAATCCAACCGTTTCATAGGGCTCGCCTTTAGAGAGGTGCGTGGCCTGTTTCAGGTTCGTGAGATCCAGAAGGGATCGGAATACGCTGCCGCGGCAGCGGCCGCCCGGGGCGGTGTCGAACTGGCCGGTCGATTCTACGTCTTCGAGCAGACCAAACACGATGCCGCGCTCGTGGCCAAAAGGATCGACCGCATACTGCCGGTCAGCTTCGTCGTTCACCCCAACGGGGCCTACACCGTAGCGCCCGACAGCTCCCTGCCGTTC
>SDBV01003714.1_pt1 | contig 22287 bp, 25 predicted proteins | sample 2277081 | NCBI WGS metagenome assembly SDBV01 (sample SAMN10402039, study PRJNA504765) | marine sediment metagenome | isolation source: marine sediment core GS10_PC15, 223 cmbsf | place: Arctic Ocean: Southern Knipovich Ridge | collected 2010 | reverse complement strand
TTGTACATTTTCCATTCATGTCAGAGATACAGGGCATCATTTTGGGAATCATTCAAGGGGTTCTCGAATGGCTCCCAGTCTCGAGTCAAGGGAATTTAACGATAATCATGATAGGAATTTTCAATACTTCGGTGGAGGTAGCCGCCAGATTTTCGGTCGCGCTACATGCCGGAACGTTAATGGCAGCTGTCGTTTACTTCAGAAGAGAGATAATTCAGACTTTCAAAAGGATGGGGAAATACAGATTTGGTTTTGAGAATGAAGAGGATAGGCTTCTGTCCTTCCTTATTGTTTCTACATTGCTTACAGGCCTAGTAGGTTATCCAATCTTCATCTGGATCATTTCTATAAACCCAATCCAAGGAGAGATTTTCATAGCTCTCATTGGAATTGCTCTTGTGACAACCGGACTCTTGCAGAGATTTGCAAAAGAAAAAAGGCGAGACTTTTCAAATAATAGAGGCAGAATGAATTTAAGAGACTCGATCCTTCTGGGGCTTGTACAGGGACTGGCCGTAATTCCTGGAATCTCTCGTTCTGGAATTACTACATCTTTCCTTCTTCTCCGAGGATATGGAGGAAACGACTCTCTTCGACTATCATTCATGATGAGCATCCCTGCAGTCCTGGCTGCGGAAGTGGGAATTTCGGGTACAACAAGCTTTGCAGGAATATCACTGCTCGAAGCAGCTTTGGGGATATTATTCTCCTTCTTGGTTGGCCTTGCAGCAATACATACTCTTCTGAGGGTAGCATCGAAAATTAGCTTTTGGAAGTTCACCGTGGTAATTGGCGTACTGGCCATGTCTCCCCTTCTAGCGTATGCATTATGAGGAAGAGAGAGAGCTCAATCAAATAATCTAACCTTGTTAAGTATGAATCTTGTTACGAGCTTATAAGTCACCTTCAGAAAGTTAAAGGGAGCATGGGAGAAGCAAGGGAAATCAAGTTCAAGGTCGATATATTCAAGAAAGAGAAGCCTGCTCGGGTTTCTAAGGAAGTCACCTCATCGCTAAAGGGGGCAGCGAGTCCTAAAATGATTGGGAGGATGAAAAAAGAGGCAATTAATTGTCCGGTCCTAGAAATTGAAAGACCCTTCTTAGAATGTTTCGCATGCCAGTCATTCCTTCGGAGAGTTTCCGGGGTTGTTGATTGCGCAGGTGGTCCGGCTGTTCTAGCGCATTATAGCTAAAGACGCCAGGATTCACCATAGGCTCTTTGCTCCTCGGTCGGACTATCAATTCGTATGTTCATCGCTGCGAGAGCATTGTTAGCGACCAGTTCATCTATGTCCGTGGGAACATCGATTAACTTATTCTGAAATTCCTCATGTTTCTCGAAGATTCGAGCGGCTGCTAACAATTGATTAGAAAAGGACAGTGCCATTACCTCTGGAGGGTGCCCCTCTGCGGCAACGAGATTGACTATTCGTCCCGACGCGATTAGATAGATTGCTCTTTCATCATCTAGTGTAAACTTCTCTACATGATCTCTTACAGTCTTCCTCTCTTTAGAGATTATTTCTAGCCCCGACACATCTATCTCAATGTCAAAATGACCTGCATTCGCTAGGATGGCGCCATTCTTCATCTTCGCAAAGTGTTCCTTTGAGATCACATGTTTCTGACCTGTCGCTGTAATGAAGAGATCACCCTCTCTAGACAGTTCACCCATGGGTCTAATGTCATACCCGTCCATTCTCGCTTCCAGGGCCTTAACCGGATCGATCTCGGTAACTGAGACCAATGCTCCGAGACCCCTTGCTCTCATCGCTATTCCTTTGCCGACCCAACCGTAGCCAGAGACAACAACACTTTTTCCTGCTATTAGCAGGCTTGTTGCTCTCAGAATACCATCGAATGTACTCTGGCCGGTTCCATACCGATTATCAAAAAGGTGTTTCGTATAGGCGTTATTCACTGCAATTATTGGGTATTTCAATTTCCCTGAAGATTCTAACGCTCGGAGGCGAACGACACCTGTAGTCGTCTCTTCTGTCCCACCGAAGTATTCTTGCTTAACGAACTCCTTCTCGTCATGGGCTGTAATGTGGCAATCAGAACCGTCGTCTATGATAATCTTCGGACTACCCCTGAGGACATTGCGGATACATTCTTGGTATTCACTTGAGCTCTGCCCGCGCCAAGCATACACCGTTATTCCCTCTGAGGCTAAAAAAGCTGCAATTTCGTTTTGCGTCGAGAGAGGGTTGGCACCTGCTAGGTAGACGTCCGCACCGAGCCTCTTCAAACCCATGACCAGGACAGATGTCTCTTTGGTTACGTGAAGGCATACACCGATTTTTACACCATCGAAATTGACTTGACTGGACGCTGTGTCGATTGTCTTAGACAAAGTGCCCATATGCTTGTAGGCCCAGTCATACGATCCTTTTCCTCTTCCCGCAAGTGTGGCATCCGCTATAATACTAGTCATTGGAGTTTTGTTGGGCTTCTATGAGCGGTTTTAAGGTTTATTGGGTAAGGCCTCAGTAGATAGCTTCAGCCAACGCTGTCCCACAATCACAATCGGCTCTCTCATAAGGGATGAGTGGGATGAGCTTTTCAATTATTCCTCTGGTTTTGGCCACGTTATCTCCCAGTGTCTGAACAACCTCCTCAGCTGAGACCGGTTTGTTAGCCCACACATCATAATCAGTCACGGTCGCGAGTGGGACGTAGCAGATTTGCGCTTCTCTTGCGAGAACACATTCTGGTACTAGGGTCATGTTAATTGTATCTGCCTCCCAACTTCTGAACATTCTTGATTCTGCCCGCGTGGAGAATCTAGGACCTTCAATACAGACCTGTGTTCCACTTTCGTGCATCTTGATCCCCATACTCCTACCAGATGAGATGGCGAGATCTCTCAATTGGGGACAAAAAGGATCCGCAGTGGAAATATGCGCGACGGTACCACCGTCGTAGAAGGTGCTTGCTCTATTTTTCGTCCTGTCGATAAACTGGTCAGGTACCACTAAATCTCCTGGTTTCATCTCCTCCCTGAGACTACCTACGGCACACGGGGCGATTATTCGAGTGACCCCTAGCTCTCTCATGGCCCAAATGTTGGCTCGGAAGTTTATTCCATGGGGAGGAATTGAGTGGTGACCGCCATGGCGAGGAAGGAAGCAAATGCGCCGACCTGCAAAAGTTCCGATAATAATGTCATCGGATGTCGCTCCGTAGGGAGTGTATACTTTTGCCGACTTGCTATCATGGAGTAGGTCAACGTTATAGACCCCGGTCCCTCCGATTATCCCTATCTCAGCATTCTCTTTCAATCTACTACTCATACTCCACAAGGGAAAATACATCGAATCCCTGAAGTTTCTCTTTACCTCCCAGTGATCTCAGTTCAACGACGAATCCAAATCCGATAATGTTCCCCCCAAGTTGTGTTACCAATCTAGCTGAGGCTTCGGCTGTTCCCCCTGTTGCCAAAAGGTCGTCTATGATGACAACACTATTGCCTGGGGTCAATGCATGAGTCTGCATCTCCATCGTGGCACGACCATACTCTATCTCATAGTCGACTGTCACCGTGGGGCCCGGAAGCTTTCCCTGTTTTCGTATGGGAACAAAGGCCTTTCTGAGGCGCGCTGCCAGAGCTGAGGCAAAAACGAAGCCTCGCGATTCAATTCCCGCGATTAGCTTCACCTTTCTATTGAAGTGCGCTTCGAATCTGTCAAGGACGAAATTAAAAGCCTCAGGCTCATTTACAATCGGCCAAATGTCTCTAAACAATATACCACGCTTGGGGAAATCCGGATATTCTGCTATCTTGTCCTTTAGGTCCATTGCGAACCATTTCGGAGGATATCACTAAAATAAAGTTGCCCCCTTCGAAGACAGTTCTACCAGTAATGATTAAATGAGTCGACGGTCTAATCATCTCGAATTGTCTGGATTGGATTATGATTCCCTACTTGATAGAGTGACAAAAGGGTTGGAAAAGGTGGGATCCAAGTCCAAGAGGGACCGGCTAGAACTACCCAAGCCTGAGATTTTGTGGATGGGTAGAAAGACGATCATTCGGAATTTTGCTGAATATCCCAGGCTGTTACGGCGAGATCCTGGTCACGTTTTGATGTTCCTAGCAAAGGAGCTAGCCACTGCCGCCTCGCTCGAAGGAGATAGAGCAATCTTCATCGGGAGGAAAGACCCACACTCCTTCGCCGTCTTGATAGACAGGTACATGAAGGCAAATGTCATCTGTCCGGTTTGCGGAAGCCCTGATACCACTCAGGAGAAAATAAAGAGGACCCACTTTGTAATTTGTGAGGCCTGCGGAGCAAGATCTCCAACGGGATAGGGCTTGTTTGAAGGCAAGGAATTTCGCTGTTAAGGTTTTAAGAAGGAATGATTTGATAATCGTAAATCTTTGTGATGAGGAGTCACTAGGGACAATAATAAGCAGCGACGGTATCGATCTGAATATTTCAGAAAATTATTTTGGAGGGGACCAGGCTACCACGGACGAGGCACTTTCTTTGATGAAAACATGTAAGGTAGCGAATCTTGTTGGAGATAGAATAGTCCGATTGGCAATTGAGTCTGATCTCGCTCCTCCAGAAGCCGTAAAGAAGGTCGGCGGTACATCATTTCTCATGATTTTCAGGTAGAATGCTGAACATAACGAAAGATAAGGTCGGCGAAGAAACGAAAGATAGAAACGTCTCAACCTCTATTTTTTCATCAAGCAAGATGGGAAAGAGAAAAGTCCTCGATCAGAAGCAGCTGAAGGAGCTGGTTCTTCCGGGGATGGGAGAGCAATTTGGGCGAGTGATAAAGAGACTAGGGAGTGAACTGATGCAGGTGAAGTGTGCTGATGGGAAGGTCAGAATCGGAAGAATCAGAGGAAAGCTCAAACAAAGGCTCTGGATTAAGGATAGGGATTTAGTCCTTATCGCCCCGTGGGAATTTAAGGCCGATCAGAGATGTGATATTCTATGGCGATTTACGGTTGGACAAGTTGAGTGGTTGATCGCTAATGGCCATCTAGCAAGGGATCTTTAGTATTGAGCGAGCTTCGGGAGGAAGATGACAAGGCCGAAAGAAGAGCTTTAGCTCGAATCGGGAGATACGAAAGGGAGAGCCGATACCTGGTCAAAAGATCTGAGGAATTTGGAGCTCTGGAAGAAGTCTTCGACCGACCGACCCTAATGACCGTCTACAAACTAATGAATGCGGGGTTCCTTTCTTATCTTAATGGGATCGTTGCCGCAGGGAAAGAAGCTCGAGTATACTGGGGTGTAACACCTGATGGCAATGACGTGGCCGTTAAGATTTTTCTTACCTTGACCTCAGAATTCAAGAGGAGACTACAGTATATCGAGGGAGATCCTCGTTTCAGGCGAATCCGCGGGAACACAACTCGACTGGTCGAACTCTGGGCTCGAAAGGAGTTCAAAAACCTTCAAACGGCTCAGAAAGCAGGAATACGGGTGCCTTCTCCTCTAGTCGTAAAGAGGAATGTCCTGATCATGGAGTTCATCGGAAGTGATGGGAAGCCGTATCCCCTACTATCGGAAAGAGCCTTCGAAAAGGATTATCGCAAAGTGCTTAATCTCGCAAAGAGACTTTATAGAGAGGCTGGGCTGGTTCATGCCGACCTTTCCGAGTACAATATCTTCAAAGGGAAAACTGAGCTTGTTCTCTTCGATCTCGCTTCAGCCGTGCACATTTCTCACCCCCAAGCTCAAAATTTTTTGATTAGGGACTTGAACAATGTGAATCGCTTTTTCATGAAGCAAAAGGTATCCGTTGAAGGAATTGATCGCATATTCAAGAGGACTACTGGTAATGAGATTCAGGCAGACAGTAAGAATTCCTTCTGATCGAATAGGCGCCCTCCTAGGCAAAGGTGGGAAGACAAAGAAGTGGTTAGAGGAGACATTTAAGATTAGATTGATCGTGGATAGTAACACGGGGGAGGCCACGATAGAGAGTCTAACCGACACTTTGGAGACAGACACATTGAAGGCAGTTGAAGTAGTAAATGCCATTGCTAGGGGATTCTCCCAGGGAAGGGCTGCTAGACTGAAACTGGATGATACCATTCTGAGCATAATGGATCTGAGAAGTTATCAAGGCAAATCATCCAATTCGCTGACCAGGGTACGAGGTAGGATAATAGGGGAAAGTGGCAGGGCGAGGCGGGTGATCGAGGAACTAACTCGTGCTGAAGTATCCGTTTATGGTCACACAATTGCGATCATAGGTCGAATCGATGAAGTCAAGCTGGCGGAAGACGCCCTGGATATACTTGCGTCTGGTGGTCCTCATAGAGTAGCTTATCAGCTGCTCCAGAAGAGAAGAACTGAGGCGAAAATCGAAAGGCTCAAGCTCTGGGAGGACAGCAATGACCGCCCATCGTAATAATCAAAGTTCTTTTTCTGAGATATCTCCAAGCGAGTTCTTTTACCGGAATAGGGATCTAGCCGGATTTAGTAATCCTGCGAAAGCACTCTATACAGCAACGCGGGAACTGGTCGAGAATTCTCTTGACGCTTGCGAATCTGTTGAAATTTTACCGAAGATCAGTGTAAGGATTCGATATAGAGAGGAGGAGCGTCATGAACCAGATCCAAGGACATATGTCCTTACCGTCAAAGACAACGGTCATGGAATAGAGCCCCGACAAGCACCCAATGCCTTTGGGAGAGTCTTCTACGGATCAAAGTACCGACTGAGACAAGCCAGGGGAATGTTTGGAATGGGGGGGACAATGGCCATCCTTTATGGCCAGATCACGACAAGCAAGCCGGTGACAATTACTACATCTACCGACGGGAGGGAATTTCACACTTTTCGGCTTCTGATCGATATTCAGAATAACAAACCGATCATCCTTAGTAAGAGTACCAAGAGAGGCGTTGGCTCGACTGGGACCTCAGTAGAGCTACTCCTGCATGGGGATATTTTCCGTGCCTCGGCGAAAATTCGTGACTATTTTAGACAAACTGCTTTGGTGACTCCATACGCAGAGATCACGTTCATAGATCCACAGGGGCGGTTATGGTATTTCCCCCAAACTACCGCAACGGTACCAAAGGTCCCAAGGGAGACTAAGCCACACCCTCACGGATTCGATTTCGAAGCAATGAGGAGGCTATTGAAGCACACAGATGAAAGTTCTTTTCCGAAACTGCTGATGAATGAATTCCATCGAGTAGGAAAACAAACCGCGCGGAACTTTCTCAGATTTGCGAAATTTGATCTAAGGACAGATCCGCGCACGGTTAGCAACGAGGAGACCGTGAGGTTGGTCGAGGCGATGCATCGATTCGACGGATTTTTGCCACCGGATTCAAACTGCCTTTCTCCGCTTGGAACTGAAATCCTGAAATCAGGCATTGTCAACGAACTTAAACCTGAGTTCTATTCTATAGCTATCAGACCGCCATCAGCCTATTCGGGCTACCCCTTTATCGTAGAGGTCGCACTGGCATACGGGGGAAAGACAATAGGGGAAGGGGTTAGACTTTACAGATTTGCCAACAGGATTCCTCTGCTTTATGACGAGGCAAGTGATGTTGCGGGAATGGTAGTGAACGATCTCCTGGATCGACGGGCCTATAATATTCCACGGGAGGCACCCCTTGCTGTCATTACCCACGTATGCTCAACAAAAATTCCTTACAAGTCGGTTGGAAAGGAATTTCTCGCAGAGAGGCCTGAATTGGAAAGGGAGCTCAAGAACGGACTTAGAGAAACCCTCAGACAACTCAAGAGCTATTTGTCAAGAAAGGGGTCTATTGAGGCCGTGCTACGAAGGAAGAATATCTATGCAAAGTATCTTCCATTGATTGCGAAATTTTCACAAGCTCTCTCTGGGGCGAAGAGTCCTCCAAGATATCAACAGCTAATCAAGGATTTTGAGGATGAACGCGTAATCACGGTGGAGCAAATTGCCAACGCAAAGAAGAAGAGTGAAGGAAAGATCGAGTAACCGAAAGGTCGAGCTGAAGGCCATCCTCCAGAAACTCGGAAAGGAGGTGTACGATAGCTTGGATTCCAACCGATTTCCCAGCATAGACTTCCCTAGTAGATCTGTAAAAAACATCGTCTATGAGCCGAAATCTAAACAGTATATACTGGGTTCACGTAAAGTTACTCGTTCCGCTTCCAACATCAAGCATATTCGGCCATTTACTCAGCTCACCTGGCTAGCCTATTTTGCGACCGAGCTGGTCGGGCAGGAAAAGACATCAACTTTGCGAGATGTCTACTACTCCTCCCAGGCATATGACATTGAATTCGACGATCAGTCAGAATCAGATAGTATTATTACGGATCTAGAAACTGTTATTGAAAGAGCCAGAGAAGAACTTAATATTTACCCTGAGGAGAGATCGGCGATATTCGGGGATCTCGACATAGAATATACTGTTCGGGGGTATGAGGGGAAGAGGCTAAACCTTTCCTCCCACCCAGATGGCTACCTTATCGGGCCAAGTCTCAGTACGGCAGAATTCGTTGACACGTCAGCTGAAATGGTAATCGCTGTCGAAAAGGGAGGATTGTTTACGAGGTTCGTCGAGGAAAAGGTCCATTCAAGATTCAAGGCTATCATAATCGACACTGCGGGGCAAGCTCCGAGGGCGACAAGATACATGCTCCGAAGGTTACATGAGGAGTTGAGCCTGCCAGTGTACGTAATGACGGACGGGGACGTGTATGGGGAGCACATTGCAATGGTAATTATTTCAGGCTCAGCTCGGGCGGCCCATCTCCGAGATCTGACAGTTCCTTCAGGAAAGTGGATTGGGATTTGGGCGTCTGATATCGCGAAGTACAACTTGCCCACAATTCCCATGAGCGAGATCGACATAAAGCGTGTCCACGATCTGAAGCGAGATCCCAGATATCAGAAAGGGATTTGGCCGAGAGAACTGGACACGTTCCTGAAGATAAAGAGGAAATGTGAACTGGAGGCCTTCAGCAAGTTTGGACTTACGACGATAGTGGATAAGTATCTGCCTGAGAAGCTTCAAATTGCAAAAAGCCTCTGAGGAGTCCGATATGATCAATTTTTTCTTTGTTCAAGATCAAATTTCTTGATTCGTTCAGTTGAAACTCCTAGATAGTTATCATCGATTTCAAACCCTATACATGAGATCCCCAACTTCAAGCAGGCAATAGCTGTTGATCCGATCCCGATGAAGGGGTCGAGAACTAGGTTCGTTTTATTTAGTCCGTGCAGCCGAAGACACATTTCGGGAAGGCGCACTGGATATGACGAGGGGTGAGGTCGTTGTTTTCCTCGACTCGAAATTGTCTCGTAGGGTATGAACCACGTGTTTCCGCCACACCGTCTATCCCGTTTTGTGGACCAACGACGAATGTTGGATTTATCTTGGTATGGAATTCCAATCGAAAGTCTGTCCAACCTAGTAGTACCATCCATCGTGAAATGGAAGATATATTCATGACAATCGTTTAGAAATCTCTCGCCAATGATTGGTTTGTAATGTCCAACTGCAATATCGTCAGTGATCGCGACAGCTTCCCCAACATCCTCTCGTCGGATAGCTATCGACTTCACCCAATGAATGGTGTTTTGAAGAGTAAGATACTTCCTGACTCTTTGAGCTACTTCAAATGGCAGCCATGGATTCGTCGGTTTCCCTCCCATGTTCAGAAAGAATGAGCTCTTCGGATGCATGACCCTCTTGAGCTCTTGCACAACCTGATCCATCCAGCCAAGGTACTCCTCTTCCGGCAGATCGTCAACATACTTGCTATATTTTGCTCCTAGGTTGTATGGTGGGGACGTGATTATGACATCTATGCTGCCGGGCTTGATGTGGCTCTTCAGTCCGCTGATGCAGTCTTCATGATAAAGCTGGATCTTTGCACCTGTTCCAGTCCCGGTCTCGAAATAAGGCGAGTTGCCTGCCATAAACACATCACCCAAGAAGGTATTCCGAGAGGCAACCTTCAGGAGGGCAAAAGGGTGCCAGCATAAGGGATTATGAACATCGAGATGATTAACAGAACTAGCGCAAGAGAGATCGCGCCGGTAATCCATTTAACAGGATTCTCACCGATCCTGCTTCCAACTGATGCCCTGAGAGCTCCGCGAAATGTTTGTCCTCCGTCGAGCGGAAAAATGGGTAACGCGTTAAAGATTCCAAGGTTGAAATTGATGAACCAAATCCAAAAGAATAAGTTGGCCAAAGGCCTGTACAGGTCGCCGATAGTTGAAGTATAGAAAACATGCATGGTATCAGAGAAAGGAACGAGGAACTGGTTTCCTGTTGGAAATATCAAATAGAGCACCACACGAGGAGAAAGCGACAATGCATCTTGATACTGATCTAAAACTAGATCAACGCTTACTGGAAGGGAACCGACTCCAAGAAACGAGAGGGATGGATCTTGAGGATGCTCTGCCAGAATTATCCTGAAATCCATAGTCTCAGCTCTCCGTTGGACTGTTACTTTCACCTCATCACCCGGAGAGTAGGTTGAAAGCTCTACCCCAAGAAGGTCCTGGTTTGTAGTACTCACATCGTTGATAGAGAGTATCATATCTCCCGGCATGATCCCTGCTTCAGCAGCCGGGAGGTCGTCGAAGACTTGCATAATGGGGGCACCTACTCCTATCGGCCTCATTGAACTGACAACGAGTAACATTAAGAGGAGTGACAAAAAGCCAATTGCCATATTACTCCCTGAGCCTGATGCCAGTATCCGACCGGAATTTCTGAATCGCGCCTTTCCTAATGTCTGGTCATCAATTTCCACAAATGCCCCGACAGGAATGATTGCTAACAGTAAGAGTCCTGCAGATTTTACAGGTATATTCAGGGCTCTTGCCATAACTCCATGTGCGCCCTCATGTACCACAATACCGACAAAAATGCCTATCCAACCATAAAGAAGTGGCAAAAACGGATTTAGCCCGGGAATGAGGAGAGCACCAGCTGGGCCTATTTCTCGTGCTACCTCACGAATTGCAGGGCTTGCAAAATAGCTTGACACTGTGAACAAGAGTATGAAAATCGCAAATGCCGCTAGGATCGGAACTAGAAAAAGAGAAACCCAACCTGCTACCTTGAAGATTCCAAAGCGCGATAACCTGTCCATGGCACTGATACCTCGTTTGGTTCTAACTATCAGGAATGGAAACCGAAATTCTATGGACTTTTGGGATGTCGTTGAGTCTTCTTCCATCGGAGTTTCAGATTAGGCCTACAAATACGAGATAAAAAGTGATTGCCTTATTCCGTACTGAGGTAACATCTAAGTATTAGCGAAGAGCACAAAATCTAAGCTAATGGGAAATCATCCCGACATTCAGAACGCTCCTTGTCCTATGTGTAACAAGAAGATAACCAACGAGCAAGTAGAGGGCCAAAGAATTGCCTATTGGACTGAGGGAATCAGCAGAGGCAAAATCATACGGCCAGGATGGGTACATCAGGAGTGCCTTTCCACAAATCTGGGGCTCTTCGAAGAGTCTTATGATGTTTAGGCTAATCTCGACTATTTCTGGGGTCATAAGGCTGATATGGAGATCTTCGGGAGATGTATAGGAGGAAAGTGAGTTGACCACAGCAGGAGGAAGATCACCAAAGCCAGTCGAAACCGAGGTGGAGGGGCTGAGGAAAAAGCTAAAGAATCTCAACCGACTCCTTTCTGATGCCGTGCCTGCTGAAGAGGTGCTCAAAATGGAAGCTGAGTTCGCCAAGTGGAAGACTAGATCAAGAGAGCTAAATAGATCAAAATTCAGCAAGCTAGAGACTCAATTAGACATACGAAACAGGAAGATTCGGGCTCTAGAGTCACAGATAACCACTATCGAAAGCGAGCTTTCCAGGATGCGGAAACTGATGGACGAAAAGCAATAGAGGTTTCGAGCCTCTGAAGGATTCAAGATCGTCTTACCTCAATTCGATTCATTATACCGGATTTGAGGTATGGAACAATAGTCCACAGGGAATATATTCTAGTTTTTAGATTCCTAATGCGGAACATGACCAGTGACGGCGCAGACACAAGTACATTCGGTAACCCCAATCAGCCGTTTTTTGTCGATGCAAATGAACTGAAAGAGCTACGAGGGGCCCTTGAAAGCAAGAATAGTCGACTCATGGGACTTGAGAACGTTGTCCGTCAGTTGGAATCTGAAAATAGTTCCTTAAAGTCTCAAAGGTCTGACGACTCTTATCCCTCACTTGTACTCTTCAGAAGCTCCATCTTCGCGAAGCTAGGGACGGGATTTTTCTTTCTCAGCATACTGATGTTCGGCCTGCATTTTACTAACGTTTTGAGGGTTGAGGAGGTATTCTCCCAGCTCGAAGGAATCCTTCTGGCAATTCTTGGGTAATGAGCGATCGCTCACTCATCCAAGGGCATCTCGCATTCTGACCAGGGCTTCTTCGATGGATATATCGGGAACCGTTAGTGAGAATCTGACATATCCGTCCCCCTCGCTCCCAAATGCTGTCCCTGGGGTAACAACTACATCTCTCTCAAGGAGCTTGGAAGCAAAAGATTCAGAATTCTCGCCAACATTGACCCAGAGATAGAATGTCCCTAGAGGCATGGAAGCGTTGTAGCCAATCTCCTTGAGCCCATTAATCAATATCATAAATCTCCTTTCGTATACCGACAACCTATCGAGTACCTCTTTTGGAGGGTTTGAGTTGACATATGACAAAAGCGCGCGTGCGGCGGCTTGTTGGATGAACTTAGGTGGACCGGAGTCAACCTGGCTCTTTATGGCCTTCAACCCCTTGATCATTTCTGGATTACCTGCAGCGAACCCAATCCTATAGCCGGCCATGCTGAACGTTTTGGAACACGAGTGAAACTCAATTGCAACGTCCATCCCTCCTGGAACTTGAAGGATTGATGGTGCCTTGTAACCCTTGAATGTCAGTTCTGAGTACGCATTATCGTAACAAATAAGCGCACCTTTTTCATCCGCGAGGCGTGAGACCTGTTGAAGAAAATCCTTATCGACAACCGCAGAGGTAGGGTTATTCGGATAGTTAAGAAACAGAAACTTGAAATCTTCTTTTGCTATGTTCTCAAGGTTGGGCCTGAATCCTTCGGTATCTCGCAAATTGAACGAGCGAGGGTGCGCCTCATTCAGCAATGCAGCACCATGCTCGTACACTGGATATGATGGATTAGGTGTCAAAACCTGCTCTCCGGGGTTGACAAAGGCTCTGATTACATTCGCGATCCCCTCCTTAGATCCAATTAGTGCGCAGACATCAGTATCGGGATTTAGTTCGACGTTGAATCTCCGGCGATACCATTCAGCAACCGCTTTCCTGAAGAATGATTCTCCTTCGCTCGACGGATAGTTATGGCTGCCAGGAGTCTTGAGCGCCTGTCGCAGCTCTTCGTTGACGAAGTCTGGCGGAGGAAGATCGGGATCTCCAATTCCAAAGGAAATCAAATCTACACCTCGCGCTTTTTTTTCTCGTAGGATAGAGTCTAGTTTAGCGAAGGGATATTGAGGAAGAGAATCTAACCGCCTCGAATACTTCAATTCTTAAGCCTCTCAGGAATCTTCTGGTGAAGCGTTAGATCAGAGACGGTTTCCCGTTCCCTAATCAAATCGACGGTGCCCCCATTCACCAGGACTTCGGCAGCCCTAGGTCGATTATTATATTGACTGCTCATGGCGAATCCATAAGCTCCCGCATTCAGAATTGCCAGGATATCACCCTCCTTGATCAGAGGGAGACGCCTCCCCTCGGCGATGACGTCTGTATTCTCGCAGATCTGGCCACAAATAGTGATCTTTTCAGGACTAGGTCGATGAAATATTCTATTTGCCACGTAAACCTGATGATACGCGCCATACAAAGCTGGTCTCAGAAGAGTATTCATTCCTGCATCAGTTCCCACATAGGTCGTGACGGTCCCCTTCTTCTTACCATGGACCTTTGCTAGGAGGATCGTAGTATCTCCGACGATATATCTACCCGGTTCTATCATTAGTGTAGGTGTGCCAAGGGAGAGCTCACCAGGCAACTTCGTGAATAATTCTCCGACCTCTTTTCCAATGAATTCTATATCCAACGACTTTTCGGAGGGCTTGTAGGGAATCCCAAAGCCTCCACCTATGTTGATGAATTCGAATTCAATTCCCACTTTCTTCGCTATTCTTCCTGCAATGTTAAGAAGACGCTCCGCGACTTTAGGGAAATATTTCTTTTCGAGTATTGCGGAACCAGACATCACATGTATCCCGAAATGTCTTATGCCAGATCTCTTTGCCGACAAGTACCCCTTAACAGCTTTCTTTTCTTCGATTCCAAACTTTGTCTTGCGGCCGCCAAAAACCAGCCCTGCGTATTTGCCCTTGCCTACACCGGGGTTTATTCTAAATGAAAGAATCTCTGGTTTACCGAATTGCCTGAGTCTTGGTAGTTGGGCTACATCATCAAGATTGATCATTACTCCCTCTTTCAAAGCAAGCTTGAGCTCAATGTCGCTGTTGAAGTTGCCAGTATAGATTATTCTATTTGAGGGGTAGCCCGCTTTCTTAGCCAGCGTGATCTCCTCAATGCACGAACAATCAGCTCCGCTATCCATAGATCTGAGAATTCGGAGGATCGACAGGTTGTTGTTGGCTTTGAGTGCGTATTGGAGACTGAATTTTCGATAAGCTGTTGTGAATGCACCAACGATTCGCTTATAGTTCTCTCTTAATCTATTCTCATCAGTTACAAAAAGTGGTGTCCCAAATTTCTGGGCTAACTCCAATGTGCTAACGCCGCCAACGCGCAGGATTTTATCTCGGACTTCTAGAGGAGGTTCAATCACTTGCATGTTCTACGACTTTGACCTTCAGTTGCTGGGGTGGCTTAGGACGTCTCCCATGCTATAAATCTGGGGGCTAGATATTCTGCTTAGCCACTTAGCAGCCAGAAGTGCACCCTGCGCAAAAGCCGCTCTCGTGAAAGCGATGTGTTCGATGCGTATCATATCGTGGGGACCTGCTATCGTTACTTCGTGTATTCCGGGAACTCCTCCTACTCTGCGCGAAAATATCTCTAATTCATCCTTTTTTCTCTTGCCTGCAGAATGTCTATCATGAATGATAGTAGAGTACCCCATGGCTCTGGAGAGAATTTCACCCAGGGCGTAAGCAGTTCCGCTCGGAGAATCGAGCTTTCCCGCGTGATGTGATTCCACGATACTTGCTTGATATTGGGGAGGGAGCGATGACGTAAGCTCGGCTACTTTGTATAAGAAATTCATCGCTATTGCGAAATTTGATGAGATGATTGTGGGGACCTTTCCATCTACCGCTCCCTTTATGGCCAGGTATTGATCTGTGGTAAACCCGGTCGTTCCCACCACTATCCTTTTTCCAACTCCCGCTACCTTGGGTAAATTCTCTACCTCAGCAGCCGGATTTGAAGTAGAGATAACGACATCGGCTCTTTTCACTGCCTCATTAAGGGAATCCGGACTCACCAACCTCACGTCCGAGTTGGCCAGGCCGAAAGCCTCAAGCTTCATTCCTAGGTTACTATTATTTCGTGATGCAATCGCGCCTACCAACTCAAAATCCTCTTGATTCAACTCTCTAAGGATCTCTCTGCCCAGACGACCTGTCGCACCAATGAGACAGACCCTAGTACGACTCATAAAATAATCCACTCAGGTGTTTTTCAGAATACAGTCTATCGCTCAAGTCTACATCGAAAAAGTCCTCGATTGGTTTCAGGATCTTAGTTTCCTCATATACCTGCCTCGCATTCCTTATTACAATGTCCATGCTTCGTCTTGTCAGTTTACCAATAGGTTGACGAGCTGAGCCTGCAGGGAATCCCATAATTGTCATTAGGGTCTTAGTAGCTAGAGGATTTCTGGCCTTGACCTGAACTGGACCGTGTTTCGAGTCTTCTGAAGTCAAGACCGTAACGATCTCAAACAGGGGGGATAACTGACTTCCTATTTTGTGGGCCTTGTTGTCGTTCTTAGATAGAGCTGCTTCTACCAGTTCCCGAATTGCAGCGGGAGCGATGTTCGAGGCGACGGAGACCACGCCTTGGGCACTAACCTTTCTGTCGAGCATAAGCTCCAGTACCTTATGATCATCTCCTGCAAGGATTGAAAATCTGGGGCCACAAAGCTCCCTGATGGTTCTTGCGTTATCGATGTTACCAGTGGCCTCCTTGACTGAATCTATATTGCCGAAGGATGAGTTGGCCAGTGCTAGATCCTGTGGCAAGAGTTGTGTTCCAGTCCGGCCAGGAATGACATACGGCATAATTGAGAGACTAGGGAAATCATGTGCTATGGGTTCCAAATATTCTCTCCGTATCTCGAGAGAACTCGGACCATTATAGTATGGATCAATCAAAAGTACCGAGTCTACCCCTATTCCAGCTGCAAACTTAGTCGCCGCTATGCTTTCACGGGTATTATTGCTGCCGGTCCCTGCTATTACCCTAGTTCTGGATTCCGCTCTCTCATGTATAGTTTGGATAACACGCTGATGCTCTTCCCAAGATAGTGTTGGACTTTCGCCGGTAGTCCCAACAGCAAGGATCCCTGAAATTCCCTGAGAGATTTGAAAGTCAACTAATTGATCGAGCCCCGGAATATCAATTGAACCATTAACATCGAAGGGAGTTATTAGTGCTGTATAGCAGCCCTGATACATTATCAAAGTCTAGCTTAACATTCGTATGAAAGTCTTTGGGGCTACGGGGGACATCCTAAACATAAACCTAAAAATACGGTCTCGACTCCCGAGACCCAGGGCCCGTAACTCAGCTTGGTAGAGTAGCTGCGCCGAAAGTGACCGGCTCATAACTAGATGAGAAACCGGTAAGTCGTGGGATCGAAGCCCACCGGGCCCACTTCTACTAGCAGGGGTGGCTTTGAGGGCTTTTCCACTACTATGGAGTTTCTCCCGATTCGCACGAACTCATCGGTCTCTCTCCGTCAGATTTGTTCCGGAAACAATGTCTTAGTACCCTAAGACTTATCACAGGGCCCTAAGCTGGAAGCAAAATAGATCGCAATCATAAAATTGATGAGAGATTTGTATTGATAAGTAATTACGTTTCGAAAAATGAAAATCTTGCACAGTATTACAAACTTGTGCAAGTTGCTTGTGAGCAGATTCAATCTGAATATAGAAATAACATAATTCCCGAAATTTACGCTCCCGTTATGTTTTCCCTAGAAATTGTAGATAGACCGGAGATCTCATTATTACCATTCATTTCATATAGTTTATTTGGTGATAACTTAGAATCTGTCGTCCCCCAAGGTGTAGTTTACGGCAAGTTATTATGGGGGGCTGGAAGAACAGTTGACGATGTTTTAGATCGAGATACACATAAGAACGGATCTCCAACAACATTGACTAAATATGGGCCAAATGCCGCAATCTTATCATCGCTTGAACTTACCTCGAGAGCAGCTTCCTACCTAATTGAGACAAGTAGAAGTTTAGATTTTGAAGCTCATACGATTGATAGACTTGTAAATCTTATCACTGATCACATCAGGGAAACGACATATGGCGAGCTCAATGCTATTGTTCTAGATAAGCGAATTTCTGACGGCGGTTACGTATCAGAAGATGAAGTCGTTGAGATGCTTGGCTACAAAGTAGCTTCGTGGTTCTATAACCCTTTGGCGAGCGGGTGTTTGGTAGCTGGTGTTACAGAGAAAGATTGTGAAATAATAAAGGAATTTGGAATGCATTTAGGCATTGCATACGCAATATTCAATGATATTAAAGATGCCCTTAGGGATTTTCATGATATCATGATTGGAAGAGCAAACATAGTCCTAACAACTACACTTAATATGACAAAAGGAACTTCAGATGAGACTTTCTTACGTAGAATTATTAAGAATAAATCTTCAAACATCGATCTTGAACGAGTGAGAAAGATTTCCGAGGTTGCGATAAAGAGATTGAGAGGCGTCATGGAAAGACGCTTCTCACTTGCTGAAAACCAAATATCTGATTTAGGTGGCGTGAGATACCCTCTAGCTAGAAAGGAAATGCAAGATTTGTTATCACTCATAAAGTAGAATAATAGACACAAACAAAGAGGGCAGAGATTTGCCGGTAGTTCTGTCTCCAGACTGGATAGAAGCTATTGCTTCATTGTTAACATTGGGAATTATCATTTTCCTCACGCTATATGCAGTTAGAATTCAAAAGCAACTATCAGAGACTTCGATCCAGGCACAAAAAGATTTTATCAACAGGGAAGAAGCTTATCGAGTGAAACCCATTCTCCTTATCTCAAGCGGTGGAATTCAAAAAGGAACAGCGTATTTGAAGCTGGAAAACATTGGTCGTGGAGACGCCTTCCATGTGAATTTGAATGTAACACTTTCCAAGTGGCTTGAGCCTGAAGGAAAAACTGGTCAATCTGTTCCTGTCAGTTCTAGGAGAGTCCCGAGGGGAACCTTACCCAGTCGTCTCGATACCAGAGTAAAGAAAGGTGACATCACAGAGAACATTGATGGAGATCTGATAGTTTGGGGAAACATGCTAGATGAGGAAAACAGGTCTATTCAAGTGAAGCGGCTAATGCTTCCATGCGAAAATTTTCTCGTCCATCAACACACGAACCAAAAAGGGTTGGCAGGAGACTACGAGTGAGTCGTATTGAGGTCCGGCGGCTATGCGGATATGATGAAGAATTAGGTTAGGAAGAGACGTTGTTAGAGAGAAGCTAACTGAAACCTCAATAAAGGAGAGGTAAAAAAAGGGCCATCTGGTGACTGAAGATACAAAAGATCCCCAAAGAATGGTACAACGCGGTACCTGATCTCCCCTCGTCTATTCCTCCTGTCATAGATCCAGTGACGCGTGGCACCGCCGCGAAAGAGTATCTACACAGAATATTTCCATTAGAATTGGCAAGACATGAATATGATCGAGAGAGATTCATTCCAATTCCTGAGGAAATACTAGAAATCTACTCGACATGGAGACCCACGCCCCTGGTAAGAGCAAAACGACTCGAAAGAGTTCTAAATACGCCGGCAAGAATTTATTATAAGAATGAGGCGGTAAGTCCTCCCGGCTCACACAAAGCAAATGCTGCTATAGCCCAAGCGTACTATGCCAAGTCTCAAGGCATAAAGAGACTCGTGACAAGTACTACCGCAGGCCAATGGGGATCAGCTTTAGCGTTTGCTTGCACCTTCTTTGACCTAGAATGCACTGTTTACATGCCTCGAGTCAATTGCCAGCAGAAGCCTTACAGAAAGAACCTCATAGAATCTTGGGGAGGCCAGGTCCATCCTAGCCCTAGCGAACACACGGATATAGGACGAAAGATGATCTCAGAAGACCCGAATAATATGGGTACCATGGCAACAGCCAAGAGCGAAGCACTGGATGATGTGTTGAGTCACGATGATTCTAGGAACGCTGTGGGAAGCATCATGAATTTTGTGCTGGCGACTCAGACGGTCATTGGGGAAGAGGCAAAAACCCAGCTTGCTGAGGACTACAACGACTATCCTGACCTTGTTGTAGGATGCGTGGGCGGCGGTAGCAATTTTTCAGGTATTGCATGGCCCTTCTTCAGAGACATGGTGGAAAAGAAAACCGAAATGGATTTTCTCGGTGTAGAGTCTACCGCGGCGCCCAGATTGACAATGGGCGAATACCTCTATGATCACGCCGACACAAGCAGGAGAAGTCCGCTCTTCAAGATGTACACAATAGGTCATTCTTTCGTTCCTCCCCCAATACATACTGGTGGCTTACGGGTTCACGGTAGCGCGCCCAGTCTTAGTATAATGGTAAAGGAGGGGATTGTAAGGCCAATTGCATACAACCAAGTTGAGGTCTTTGAAGCTGCATCGTTATTCAGCAGGACTGAGGGGATTTTGACGGCTCCAGAAACTGCCCATGCTATTAGAGGCGTAATTGATGAGGCTAAGAAATGCAAAGAATCCGGGGAGAAGAAGGTGATTCTTTTCAATCACTGCGGTCATGGACTATTGGATCTTGAAAGCTATGTTGAGTATAACGCTGGACGTATTCAGGAGAATAATGCTGATCCGATCAAGGTCCGACAGGCGATCCAACACATAAAGGACCTCTATCCGTGGATCAACAAGTAAGCGTCGGGATATAAGATGACTCAAGCAGATGGTCTATCTTACAAAGATTATCTGAAGGTCGATAGACTCCTTTCCCTTCAAAAGCCTAGGTCGAAGCCGGCTCAGCACGATGAGACCTTATTCATCATTATCCACCAGACCTTCGAACTTTGGTTTAAAGAAATCCTGAATGAGCTCGAAGCAGTACACAGATCATTAATGAAGCTCAACGTGCGAGAAGCTATCCGATTAATGAATCGAGTAGTCACCATTGAAAAACTCCTCATTGATCAGATTCATGTTCTGGAGACTATGCGACCGGAAGATTTTCTGAAATTCCGTGATGTGCTAAGTACTTCAAGCGCGTTCCAGTCCTTACAGTTCAGGGAGATAGAGTTTTTTTCTGGATTAAAGGACCCGCGGTTTCTTCTTCCTCTGAATAGAGTTGCTCCTTCAGATTACAACAGACTGAAAAAAAGGTTTGAAAAACCAAGTATCTGGGATGCTTTTACTTTCATTCTCATAAAACATGGTTTCAGGGTTCAGCTATCTCCTGGGGAACAAGACATGGGTGAGCGGGAGAGAAGGAAGAGGAAGCTGGAGAAAGAGACGAAAGCGATTGTCGATCTTTTCTCATCTGAACAGCATCCTGATATCCGGGATCTCTCAGAAGCGCTGCTGGCGCACGACCAGAATTTTTGGCTTTGGAGATACCATCACATGGCAGTGGTAGAGCGAATGATTGGCATGAAGATTGGTAGCGGATCTCCACACGTGACCGACGTGACTGGAGGGCTATCATCTGGAGTTCCTTATCTTAAGACCACTCTTTCAAAACGATTTTACCCTGCACTTTGGAAAGCCAGAACTGGATTTCCGATTCCTAGTGAGGAGGAGTAATTGAGCATCTCTCGATTATTCCAGCGCGCGAGAGAGCTAGAGAGACAAAGGAGGAAGATAATCCATCTGGAAGTTGGTCAATTAGATCTACCCATCTCGAAGGTGATAAAAGGCCTGACCCCCAAGGCCTATTCCCCCTACGTAGACATCAACGGAATAGGTCAACTCCGTGAGAGTATTTCGGAGTATTGTTCTAACGTTCAAGGAATTGATGTGTCACCAAATGAAATTCTAGTGACCCCCGGAGGACGTTTTGCAATTTACGCAACCATGGTAGGATGTCTGGGTTCAAATGACGCAGCCCTAGTTCTCGATCCAAGCTGGCCTGGATATATTGAATGTGCCGAGGTGGCACGGGTCAAACTTCAGAGAGTTCCTACCTACCTCGAAAACGGTTGGGTTCCTGACCTTATCGCATTAGAGGCTAGAATCAGAAGCGCAAAACTCCTGATTCTTAACTATCCAAACAATCCGACCGGCAAGATCTTGGATGAAGACGTATTTGAGGCGGTGCAGGACATGGCGCGGAAGTACAAAGTTCTTCTACTGAGAGATGAAGCCTACGTCGACTATAATTTTCGCGGTGACAAGCTTCCGCCACTTGATCTATCGAATAGCGTTTCGGTATTTACTTTTTCAAAAAGCTTCGCGATGGCTGGATTCAGACTAGGGTTCACAATTGCGGACGCCAAAACGATTTCGCGTCTATCAAAAGTACACTCGGCCGTGATGACATGTGTTAACGAGTATTCTCAAAGAGCGGGTATTATCGCACTCCGCGATAAGACTATTCTCAAAAGAAATGCAAATATTTTGAGGAAGAGGATAGCAATCGCGGCCTCACTTCTCAAGGATTTTGGCCTGAGCTTCTACTATCCCGAAGGAGGGATGTATCTATTCGCTAGAGTGGAGAAGAAGGGCTTCGATAGTCTCAAATTCGCGAATCACATACTAGAGCAAGACGGAGTGGCCCTGGTTCCAGGGGCCGCATTTGGTCCATATCCAGAATTTTTGCGCATATCCTTAGGAACGTCGACTCCAAAGATAATCAGGGGTTTGAAGATCCTCGGTAAGGCCTTAGAGTGACCGCAAGCAACCCACTACGACCCCCATTGCAGACTGAGTTGAGTCCAGGATGTCTGTAAGAATCGCCGAGGGAATTTATTCTTTCACGGCAGAGGGAGACGCCATGATTCATGGTTGGGGAGCCAATCAGGGATTTATTATTACGAACGAAGGCGTAGTCGTTGTAGATACAGGATTTACGCGGTTTAGAGCCGAAGAGCTCAGGTCAGAGATCGGGTCGAAG